>JAESGV010000122.1_pt1 | contig 117481 bp, 116 predicted proteins | sample 9269781 | NCBI WGS metagenome assembly JAESGV01 (sample SAMN15741586, study PRJNA653496) | algae metagenome | isolation source: Tildeniella torsiva UHER 1998/13D and co-occurring heterotrophs from... | place: Slovakia: Slovak Paradise National Park, Hrabusice, Kosice Region | collected 2000-01-01 | reverse complement strand
CACATCGGCCGGCCTGCTGCGCTGGTTGATGGCTGCGCAGACCGGCCTCTTGCCAACCCAGCCGATCACAGCTCAGATCAACCTAGGACTCTCGTTATGGCTGGATGAGAAACGGGGGTCACGTCAGTCGCCACAGCGGCGTGGCGAACCATAGGCGCGTGACGATCCGCACCGGTCGGGCCAAGCCCGCCGAAGGCGCAAGGGAGGACATGTCGATTTCCAGAGAGGCCCGGACGAGGCCTCAGCCTCGCCCGGGCGTCGCCATTAGAAGGACTTGCGGATGCTGGCGTACCACCAGCGGCCGCGGTTGGAATGGACGCTGCCGTTGTAGCCGAACCGGTCGTCGGCCAGCGGCGGGTCCTCGTCGAACAGATTGCGCGCGCCGATCCGGACCCGGGCGCCGTCCAGCGGGCCGCCCTTGTCGAATTCGTATTGGACATAGAGGTTGTGGGTCAGCCACTCGTCCACCACCCAATAGTCGTCGGTATCCACATAGGTGGCGCTGGTGTCGACGAAGTCGGAGACGTAGCTGGTGTACCAGCCTGAGGTCCACTGCCCCAGGTCCCACGTCAGGGACGCGGTGAACTTCCATTCCGGCCGGCCGTTCTGTCCGATCAGGTCTTCCACGCCGCCGACCGTCACGCCCGCGATCGTGCCGTCGGCCAGGGCGTCCAGCAGGATCTGATGCTGTTCGCTGGCCTCCTGATACAGTTTCAGCTTCTGGCTGGCGTTGAGGCTGAGCCGCCAGTCGCCGACCGGGGTGTCGCGCAGCGTGTAGAAGAGGCGGAAATCGAGGCCTTCAGACTCGCGCGGCTGCAGGTTCATGTACTCGTCGGTGATGTACAAGAGGTCGCCGACGGGCGCGAGGCCCGCTGCGGCCGCATCGGCGATCTGCTGGGCGTTGGGCGTATCGCGAACCACATTGGGGTTCGAACTACCCATCTGACGCAGGTAGTAGTCCCTGATCAGTTGGTTCGTACCGCCGAAAATTCCGACCAGATCCTCCTGCCGGATCTTCCAGTAATCGACGGTCAGCGTCAGGTCGCCGAACCGGTCGGACCAGAGTTCGGGTTCGAACACCAGGCCCAGGCTGAGGTTCTCGGAGGTCTCCGCCTTGAGGTCCGTGTTCCCCGACCGTTTTTCGATCCGATCTTCGCTGGTGCAGTAGTCGTTGCTGGTCGTCAGCGTCGGGATTGCGCCGATAGCGAGTTGCACCGCACAGGCGGCGTAATCACGCCGGCTGTTGGAGCGTTCGAAATCCGGCTGGTGGAGTTGCAGCAGGTTGGGCGCCCGGAAGCCTTCCGACCAGGCGCTGCGGAACATCAGCCAAGGCGTCGGGCGATAGGCCAGCGCGATCTTCGGGGCCCCGACCGTTCCGAACAGGGTGTAGTTCTCCACACGACCCGCAATCTGGAGGTCGATCGACTGCACCAGCGGGATGTTCATCTCGGGCGAGACGACCGGTACGGCCAGTTCGAGGAAGGCCGAGTAGACGTTGCGGGCGCCCGAGCTGTCCGGGGTGTAGGACACGCCCATCACGTCGCTCTGGGATACGACGCCTGCCAGGTCCGTAAAGGTGATGGTTCCGTCCAGACGCGGGTCGCGATCTTCAGCGAAGGTTTCGCGACGCGCCTCGACCCCCGCCGCCAGGCCCACATGTCCAGCCGGGACCGGATAGAAGTCGCCCTTGGAGACCTTGAAGTCCCACTGCATGAGCTCGGTCTCGGCATAGCGGTAGACCTTGACCATGAAACTGTCGATCGTCTCCTGGCTGTTCAAACCCGTCGCACCGTTCTGGGGACTGGTCAGGTCGCCGCCCACAAAGGGATTATAGGCGTCAGGCGTCGTCCTATTGATCGCGTGCTGGAGCAAGGTCATGCTGACCCCGTCCATTTCGTCGGTCGTTTCGGCCTTGCTGTAGAGCAAGGCGCTTTCCCAATCGAAGCCGACGCGTTCGCCGCGCAGACCGCCCAGATATCGAGTGGTGACGTTTTCGACCTCGACCTCCCGATAGCCGAGATCGGCGAAACGGTAGTCCTGAATCTGGATCGCTGAACCGGTCGTCGGCACCCCGGACAATCCGCTCAGCCGGGCGGTCACGCCCGTGGCGCCGAAAGGATTCCAATAGGCGGTCGGCGACATGAGGACGCGCTGCGTGTCCAGCGGCGTGTCCTGCTGGCGCTGCGACCAAGTCTCGCCCCAGTAGTAGCTCAGCTCTCCGAAGAACTCGACGCCGTTATCGAACTCGTGGTTGATGAAGGTGAACAGATTGGCGCGGTCCACCGCCGAACTGATGGTCCGCATAGAGTCCAGATCATATCGGAGATTGTTGTCCTCGCTCGTCGTCGACAGGGTTGAGTTGTCGAAACAGGTCCCCGTCGTATAGGCGCCGGTGATGCAGCCGGCGTTGGTGCTGGGCTGAACGTGGAAGGTGCCGGCGGTAGATGTCAGGGTCGTTCCGTTGACGCGCGTGGTGGTTCCCGCGTTCTTGTAGGTCTTCGGATCCAGCTTGATGCCCTCAGCCCAGGCCGTGATCGTGCTGTAGGTCCCATAGTCGAGGCCAGAGGCGCGGCCGTTGAAGGCGGCCACCCGCCCCGCGACCGTCGCATAGTCGCGTTCCCAGATGTAGAGCGGATCCCGGGTCAGGTAGCCGCCCATGATCGAGACGTTGGTCTTGCCGTTGTTGAAGTCCTTGCCAGCGTGAAAATCGAAGGAATATTCCTCCATTCCCCCTTCGTCGTGCCCCATGGCGGCCTGGACCGTGAAGCCTTCGAAGTTGTCGCGCAGGACGTTGTTGACGACGCCGGCCACCGCGTCGGTGCCGTAAAGCGCCGCAGCGCCGTCCGCGAGAACCTCGACCCGACGCAGGCCGAATGTCGGGATGGCGTTGGTGTTGACCGTCTGAACTGGCACATAGCCTTCGATCTGCGTACCGGGGTGAGGCACCAATCGCCGGCCGTTCAGCAGTACAAGCGTATTGCCCGTGCCGATCGAACGCAGATCGATCGACGCCACATCGCCCCGCGCATTGTTGATCCCGCCGTTGTCGCTGTCCGCCTCATTGAAACCGACGTCGCCCATCTGTGCGATGGAGCGGTAAAGATCGTCGCCGTCTGCGGCGCCGATCGCATCCAGATCAGACTGGTCGACGACGGTGACCGGCAGGGCTTCGTTTATGCGTGTCCCCCTGATCCGGCTACCGACGACCACGACCTCTTCGACCTCGGCTGCGCGTCCGTCGCCGGGCGTTCGCTTTTTCAGGATAATGGTCGATCCCTCGTGCGAGGCGACGTAGAGGTCGGTGCCTTCAAGCAGGCGGCTGAGCGCGTCTTCGACGTCCATCTGCCCCGAGACGGCGGGTCCGACGCGGCCCGTGAGGTGGCCGGTGGGCGCTGAAATCGTCACGCCCGCCTGACGCGCCAAGTCAGGAATGGCTTGAGCGAGCGGCTGGGCCGCCACATTGAACTGCCTCACCTGAGCAGTTGCCCCATGGGCGGCCACGACAAGCACCCCGCCGGCGACGCCCGCCGCCAGCCAACTCTTCCACGACACCATGAGATCCCCCGATCCGTCTGTCTATGTTCCCCCGGCGCACCGGACATAGACAAGACGGTTCATGGAACAGAAATCCTCCAGCGTCCGGAAAATATTTAACCGTGAAGAAGCTGAATCCGGGTCGAGCTGATTTCCGCGCGGAGGTTCAGACTGCGCGCCGCCGCCCGGGCGAAGGCCGCAGGATCGTTCGCTTCGAACAGGCCGGTGATCTTCATTTCGGCCACGTCCCGATCCGCCAGCAGGATCGGAACGTCGCTGAAACGCGCGAACTCGGCGGCCGCCTGTTCGAGGCTGTCGTTGTGGAACTCGATCTTTCCGTCACGCCAGGCGAGAAGCCGCCCGGTTTGGGGCGCATCGACGAAACGAGGGCTGGTCGCTTCGCCGCCGGCCAGGCTGATCAGCTGGTTGGCGGTCAGGATGTGCGCCCTGTCCCGCCCGACCCGCATATGGACCGATCCCGCCAAGGCGACGATCTCGAGCGGCGCCTGATTCAGCCGCTTCAGCAGGAATGCGCCGTCATAGGTGGTCAGCACCGCGCCCGCAGCCCGCATGACGAACGGCCGCACGGGATCGACGGCCACCTCGAACAGGGCTTCGCCGTACATGAGGACGACTTCCCGCACAGATCGCGTATAGCGGACGCTGACCTGCGACAGGGTATTGAGCGTGACGACGCTGCCGTCATCCAGCGTTACCGAGCGAATCTCGCCGCGCTGCGTGTCGAGACGTTGAGACCGCCGCCAGTAGGCGGCGGCCAGACCCGTTCCGCTCAACATCGCCACAGCGACGCCCGCCGCCAGCAGAGAGCGTCGCGCGACCATCGGTTGTTCGGCGACGGGTCCGCCTGCCAAGGCCGCCGCTTGTCTGGTATGAACCGCTATGGCGCGGGCGCGGGCGAACGCGCCCAGGCGACGTGGGTCCTCTCCCGCCCAGGCGTCGAATTCTCGCTGATGCGCCGGTGAAAACGGCCCACGATCAAGCCGCGCGGCCCACAGGGCGGCGCGGCGATCGATCTCTTCAGCCGTTTCCGTCTCTGCCATCCGCCCTTCGTCCGATCCGCACGTTTCGCAACCTAGACGCATCTGGAGCATCATATCCTCCATCGGCGTATGCGGCCATCAAGAGGACAAAGGCCTTGGCTATGTGCTTTTCGACGGTGCTTTCCGGGAATCCCGTCTCCCGCGCAATCTCTTTTTGAGAGCGTCCTTGGACCCGACTGAGAATGAAGATGCGGCGTGTCTTATCGGGAAGGCGGTCAATCATTTTCGCGAGAAGCCGAAGTTCGTTTCGGCCCGCGACTTCGTCTTCTGGCGTCACCGCATCTGCCGCCACCTGAAGTCTGTCAATATCTGCGACGGCGTCGAGCGGCACCACGCTCTTCCGTCTTAAGCGGTCGACTGCAGCAGACCGGGCCGTGCGAAAAAGATAAGCGCGCACGTTAAGGATGGATCCGACATCCGCGACACCGATCAGTTTCGCGTAGGTTTCCTGCACGATATCATCAACGTCGGCTGGCGATGCCGCCCGGCGCAACCATGCGCGCAGCGCAGGCTCATGCGGCATCACGCTTCGCGCAAGCCAACGCGCTGTGTCTTCTGAAACCCCCATGGCCACAGAGACTGGCACGCGCCTTCACAAGGCAGCAAGCCCGCGATCTCTGAAATCACCCGCACCGGGAGGATGCCCTCCTTTTTTCGGGCGCTGTCGCGCAGTTGTTACAAAGCCGGCGTCGACGGTCGATAAAAACGACCGTCGACGCTCCGTTCGCCTAGGTTCTGGACTCATAAGCCCTGAGCCAGAGGCGGGTCGAGGTCAGCAGGACGGCGGCGAGGATGTCTCTTGCCAGCTTGTCGAAGCGGGTTGCGACGCGGCGGAAGTGCTTGAGGCGGATGTCCCGATCGCAGCGATTTCGACCTGGGCACGGGTGGGCAAATGCGGATCAAGCGCCAATAGATGGCGCAACTCAAGAGCATAGGCTGAGCATACGTCCTGCAAATCTAGCGCCGTAGTCCTACAGGATCGCATTGGCCGAGCCGGAGCGCCAATGTCGCCCTGTCGGCAACCCCCACCTTCGCCAGAGGTCGCACCCGCATGCCCGCCGCCTCTCACTCCCACTCGATCGTCCCCGGCGGCTTGGACGTCACGTCGTAGACCACGCGGTTCACGCCCCGGACCTCGTTGATGATGCGGGTCGCCGTCTTGGCCAAGACGTCCCAGGGGAACTGGTAGAAGTCGGCGGTCATGCCGTCGGTGGAGGAGACGGCTCGGAGGGCCAGCACCTTTTCATAGGTTCGCGCGTCGCCCATGACGCCGACGGTCTTGACCGGCAGCAGGACGGCGAAGGCCTGCCAGATCTGGTCGTACAGACCCGCCTTGCGGATCTCCTCCAGATAGATGGCGTCGGCCTGTTGCAGGGTCTCGACCGCCTCGGGCGTGATCTCGCCGGGGATGCGGATGGCCAGGCCCGGTCCCGGGAAAGGGTGGCGGCCGACGAAGGCGTCGCTCAGGCCCAGTTCGCGGCCGAGCGCCCGGACCTCGTCCTTGAACAGTTCGCGCAAGGGCTCGACCAGTTTCAGCTTCATATAGTCGGGCAGGCCGCCGACATTGTGGTGGCTCTTGATGACGTGGGCCTTGCCGCTGGACGAGGAGACGCTCTCGATCACGTCGGGATAGAGGGTGCCCTGGGCCAGGAATTCGGCGCCTTCAATCTTGGCGGACTCGCGGTCGAACACTTCGATGAACAGGCGGCCGATGGTCTTGCGCTTGGTTTCCGGGTCGGAAATCCCGGCCAGCTCGCCCAGGAATTCTTTCGACGCGTCAACGTGGATCAGCGGGATGTTGTAGTGTTCGCGGAACAGGGTGGTGACCTGTTTCGCCTCGTCCTTGCGCAGCAGGCCGGTGTCGACGAAGACGCAGGTCAGCTGGTCGCCGATGGCCTCGTGGATCAGCACGGCGGCGACGGAACTGTCGACGCCGCCGGACAGGCCGCAGATCACCTTGGCGTCGCCGACCTGTTCGCGGATCTGGGCGATCTTCTCGTCGCGATAGGCGGCCATGGTCCAGTCGCCCTTCAGCCCGGCGATGCCGTGGGTGAAGTTCTTCAGCATCTGGTGGCCGCGCGGGGTGTGCATCACCTCGGGGTGGAACTGGACGCCGTAGAAGCGGCGAGTCTCATCGGCGATCACCGCATAGGGGGAGCCCTCCGAGGAGGCCACCACGTCGAAGCCCTCGGGGATGGCGACGATCTTGTCGCCGTGGCTCATCCAGACTTCCTCGTCCTCGCCCACCGGGGCCAGTCCCGCCAACAGGGGCGAGTCCTTCTGAACCGTGATGGCGGCGCGGCCGAACTCGCGCGTATGGCCGCCCTCGACCTTGCCGCCCAGCTGTTCGCACAGGGTCATCTCGCCGTAGCAGATGCCCAGGACCGGCACCCCGGCCTCGAACACGGCCTGGGGCGCGCGGGGGCTGCCCTCTTCGTGGACGCTCTCGGGTCCGCCCGAAAGGATGACGGCGGCAGGCTTCATCGCCGCCAGGGCCTGTTCCGCCTTCTGGAACGGGTGGATCTCGCAATAGACGCTGGCCTCGCGCAGGCGGCGGGCGATCAGCTGGGTCACCTGGCTGCCGAAGTCGACGATGAGGACCTTCTGGTGGTCGTGCGGCGTGGTCATGGCGTGATCGAATCCGGGGCGGGAGGTTGCGCGGGGTCTTGGCCGTGTAAGGCCGGAATTTCAAGCGCGGCGAGGCCGTCGGCCTCCAGCACGGCGATCAGACGGTCCAGGGCGGCGGCAAGGTTCTCGTCCACATGGCAAAGGGTGGAGGTCCAGTCCTCCAACGCCTTCAGCTCGCTCCGGCCGTCCGACACGCCGCGCAGGGCGATCAGGGGCAGGCCGAAGGTCTGGGCCGCCCGGACCAGGGCCCAGGTCTCCATATCCACCATCTCGGCGTCGATGGCGTCATAGGCGGCGCCGGAGACGACGTTGGCGCCGGTCGACAGCCTGGCGGTCGGCAGGCCCGGTATTGGGCAAGGCAGAGGCAGGACCGCAGGCTCGTCCAGCAGCGGGGTCACCCCCTTGGGAAAGCCCAGAGGGCTGGCGTCCATGTCGCGATAGGCGACCGAAGAAGCCTGATATACGCAGGCGTGCTCCAGCACCCGCGAGCCGCACGACCCCAGCGACACGATCAGGTCGGGCGGATTGCCCGCCGTCTCCAGCCGGGCCAAGGCGGCGGTCAGGGTCACGGCAGCCTCCACCGGGCCGACGCCGGTCATCAGGGGCTGGATGCGGGCGCGCAGACAGTCGCCGTATTCGGCGGGCGCAGCCATGACATAGAGGACCGAAACCTCGCCGTGCCGAACCGGCCCCATCCCCATCAAGCGGCCCGCTGATAGACGGCGGCGAAGAAGCCGTCGGTGTCGGCCGAGGCCGGCGACAGCCGCAGCCGCGCGCCGGACGCCAGTTCAGCGAACCTGGTCCGGGCGGCGTCGGTCAGTTGCGGCGCGCCCAGCAGGTCGGCGACCGGGACCGGTTTGAACTCGGGATGGGCGGCCTCGAAAGCGTCTGCGCTGGCCTCGTTCTCGCGCGCCAGCATCGAACAGGTGACATAGACCAGACGCCCGCCCGGTTTCACCAGCTTGGTCGCCTGGCTCAGGATACGGACCTGAACGGCGTGCAGTTTCTCGACCTCGTCCGCCGTCAGACGCCAGGCGTCCTCGGGCCGACGCCGCCAGGTGCCCGAGCCCGAACAGGGGGCGTCGACGAAGACCAGATCGGCCTGGCCGTTCAGCGCCTCCAGCCCCCCGCCGTTCTGACCGATCAGCACCAGTTCAGCCTCGACGCCCGCGCGTTGCAGGCGGGGGCGGATATTCTCCAGCCGCTTGTTGACCACGTCGGACGCCGTCAATCTCCCCTGCCCCTTCATGGCCTGGGCCAGACCCAGGGTCTTGCCGCCGCCGCCTGCGCAATAGTCCACAACCGTCGCGCCGGGTTGCGCCCCGGCCAGCCAGCAGACGACCTGACTGCCCTCGTCCTGGATCTCGAACTTGCCGGACTTGAACCCCTCCAGCGCCTGGATGTTGGGCGGCGGTTCCGACGGCACGCGCAGGCCGACGGCCGACCAGGGCGTGCGCGAAACGTCCAGCCCGGCGGCCTTCAGCTCGGCCTCGACCTCCTCGACCGTGGCGGCCGAGTCATTGATCCGCAGGTCGATCGGGGCGCGCGGCGCCATCAGGGCGCGTGCCTCTTCGGCCCAACGCTCGCCGAAGGTCGCCTTGAAATCCTCGACCACGAACTCGGGCAGGCCGGCGGCGACCCAGCCGGGAAGCTCCCCCTCCCCCGCCGTGATCCGGCCGCGTTCCTGTTTCGACAGGGGCCGCGGCCCGTAGCCGTCGCCCGCATGCAGGGCCTCGATCTCTTCCAGCGACAGGCCGTCGATGGCGTGCAGCGACCCGATCACCAGGGCCCGGCCGTCCTCACGCCCGCCCATGATCCAGGACAGGCGGCCGCGCGCCCGCAGCACCTTGTAGACGCGGTCGGCGATGGCGCGCCGGTCCTTGGACCCGGCGTATCGGTTGGCGGCCCCCCAGGCTTTCAGGACGGTTTCCGCCGGCTGGCGGCCCTGGGCGATGGCGTCCAGGACGGAGGCGGCGGCGGCGAGACGGGCGGCTGGGGTCAATCTAGGCTTTCAGAAGAAACAGCGACGCCAGCACCATGACCAGTCCCACGATCGAGACCAGCCAGACCAGCGACCGGATATAGGGAACGCCAAGGGCGTAGAGCGGCAAATAGACGACGCGACCCCAGAAATAGAGGGTCGTCCCCCACAGCGTCAGGGGTCCGGAGGCCTCGACCACATGGGCGATCAGCACCGCGCCGATGAACAGTGGCAGGGTCTCGAACAGGTTCGACTGCGCCCGCTCCAGGCGCCCCACCACCGGGCGGGACGGCCCGGCCGGCGTATCGCGTGCGCCGGCGTTCCAGGCCAGACCGAACTGCGCCGTCCGCCCCAGGGCCGGCGCCAGAATGTGGACCAGGGCCAGGATGAGCGTCAGGGCCAGATAGGTCAGTTCGGTCGTCATGGCCTTATCCTTGTCTGTAGTTCGGCGCCTCGCGCGTGATCATCACGTCGTGGACGTGGCTTTCCCGCAGGCCGGCGCCGGTGATGCGCACGAAGCGGGCGCGGTCCTGGAAGTCCGGGATCGTGCCGGCGCCGACATAGCCCATGGAGGCGCGAAGCCCGCCGACGAGCTGGTGCAAAACCGGACCAATAGGCCCCTTGTAAGGCGTCTGGCCCTCGATGCCCTCGGGCACCAGCTTCTCGGACGAGACCTCCTTCTGGAAATAGCGGTCGGCCGAGCCGCGCGCCATGGCGCCGACCGAACCCATGCCGCGGTACGACTTGTAGGACCGGCCCTGGTACAGGAAGACCTCGCCGGGGCTCTCGTCAGTGCCGGCGAACATCGAGCCCATCATGGCCACGTTCGCGCCGGCTGCGATGGCCTTGGCCAGGTCGCCCGAGTACTTGATGCCGCCGTCGGCGATCACCGAGGCGCCCGATCCCTTGGCCGCCCGCGCGGCGTCCATCACGGCCGTCAGCTGGGGCACGCCCACGCCCGCGACGATGCGGGTGGTGCAGATGGAGCCGGGACCGATCCCGACCTTCACCGCATCGGCGCCCGCGTCGATCAGGGCCCGCGTCGCGTCATAGGTCGCGACGTTTCCGGCGATGATCTGCAGCCGATTGTTCTCGCGCTTGATCCGTTCGACCACCGCCGCGACCGAGGCGGAGTGCCCGTGGGCGGTGTCGATCACGACGACGTCGCATCCGGCTTCAGCAAGGGCCATGGCCCGCTCGAAGCCGGCGTCGCCGACCGTCGAGGCGGCGCCGACCAGCAGGCGTCCCTGCTCGTCCTTGGCGGCGTTGGGGAAGGCCTGGGCCTTCTCGATGTCCTTCATCGTGATCAGACCGACGGCCCGATAATCCTCGTCCACCACGATGACCCGCTCGATCTTGCGGGTGCGCAGCAGTTCGCGCGCCTCGTCCCGGCCGGCGCCCTCGCGCACCGTGATCAGGTCGCCGGTGGTCATCAGAGAGGCGGCCGTGACGTTCGGATCGCTTTCGAAGCGCATGTCCCGGTGAGTCAGCATGCCGACCAGCTTGCCCGACTTGGGATCGACCACCGGAAAGCCGGTGATCTTCTTGCGCTCAACGATCTCGCGCACCTCGCCGAGGGTGGTCGCGGGGCTCACCGTCACCGGATTGACCACCATGCCGCTCTCATAGCGTTTCACGGCGCGGACCTGATCGGCCTGCTCCTCGATCGTCATGTTGCGATGCAGGATGCCCAGGCCGCCGGACTGGGCCATGGCTATGGCCAGGCGGCTTTCCGTCACCGTATCCATGGCGGACGACAGCAGCGGGATGTTCAGTTTGATGCCGCGCGTCAGCTGGGTCGAGACATCGACCATCGCCGGCATGAACTCGGACGGACCGGGTTCCAGCAAAACATCGTCGAAGGTCAGTCCTTCGCGTATCTCCATAGGGGAGTCTCCGTTTTGCGGGCCGCGTATAACGGGATGCGGGGGGCTACGGCAAGGGTCTTGCGGCTTATGGACGTGATAGATTTTATTGGTTTGCAACCCAGCGCCCCAATGACCATTCTCGCATCATGGTCGGCGTCATCCTCAGCACCGCGCGAAAACTGGCCCTGAAGATCGCCAGCTACGGGGTCATGCACCTCGTGGTGGCCATTCTGGTGGCCTTCGCCATCACCCGCGACTGGCGCATCGCCCTGGCCGTGGGCATGGTCGAGCCCTTTTTCCAGACCATCGCCTATTCGATCCACGACCGCGTCTGGCACCGGATCGAACGCCGCCGCATGGCCTCCAACATCGAAGAGGCGGCCGAGGCCTTCACCGCTCGGCTCGACATCATGTCGCCCGAGGAACAGGCCCGCGTCCACGACAACCACGGCCATGGCCACAGCCACGCCCTGCCCCGCTCGCTGAAACAGGTGGCGGTCAAGACCGTGACCTATGGCGTCATGCACTTCACCGTCGCCGTCCTGGTGGCCTTCGCCCTGACCCAGGACATCCGCGCCGCCCTGGCCATCGGCGTCATCGAGCCCCTGGTTCAGACGGTCTTCTTCACCCTGCACGACCGGGTCTGGTCGCGGATGGAAGAACGCCGCGCGGCCCGTAAACCCGCGACGGCCTGAAGGCCGCCTAGCGCTTATTCAACGCCACCAGAAACACCTCGGCGCTGTCCTTCCGACTGGACTCCGGCTTGACGTACTTCACCGTCTCGAACTCCTCGCGCAGTCGCGCCAGAACGCCCCCGGCGTCGCCGCCCTGGAAGTTCTTGGAGACGAAGGCGCCGCCGGGCCGAAGGGTGCGGATGGCGAAGTCGGCGGCGATTTCGATCAGGGCGATGATCTTCAGGTGGTCGGTCTGGCGGTGGCCGACCGTGTTGTGCGCCATATCCGACAGAACCAGGTCCGGCTGTCCGCCGATGGCTTCGATCAGCTGCTGATCCACGCCGGGGTGGGTGAAGTCGGCCTGGAGCAGGGTCGCGCCGGGGATCGGCTCGATCATCAACAGGTCCACCCCGGCCACGGCGCCGGCGCCCCGGTTCAGCGCCACCTGGACCCAGCCGCCCGGCGCCGCGCCCAGGTCGATGACCTTGGACCCCCGTTTGATCAGCCGGAACTTGTCGTCGATCTCGATCAGTTTGAAGGCGGCGCGCGAACGCCAGCCTTCCGCCCGCGCCCGTTCCGACCATTTGTCCGACAGCTGGCGCTTGATCCACTGCTGGCTCGACATCGACTTGGTGTCGGCCGTCTTCATCTTCGTGCCCATGCCGCGTCCGGCCGCGGTTCCGCCGCTGGGCGGCCGCACCATTCGACGACGGTCTTGAGGCTTTTCGTCTTCACTCATCGTTCCCACATAGCCCCGACCGGCGTTGCGGGCTATGTCCCGCCGCAAATCAACCCCGAGAGGACGACCGAAATGGCCGACACCCTGACCTTCACCCTGGACACCGGAGACGGCGAAGCCCGCGACGTGGTCATCAAGCTGCGCCCCGACCTGGCCCCGAACCACGTCGCCCGGATCACCGAACTGGCCCAGGAAGGCTTCTACGACGGCGTCGTCTTCCACCGCGTCATCCCCGGCTTCATGGCCCAGGGCGGCGATCCGACCGGCACCGGCACCTCGGGCTCCAACAAGCCGAACCTGAAGCAGGAATTCTCGGCCGAGCCGCACGTGCGCGGCGTCTGTTCCATGGCCCGCACCGCCGATCCGAACAGCGCCAACTCGCAGTTCTTCATCTGCTTCGACGACGCCACCTTCCTGGACCGTCAGTACACCGTCTGGGGCCTGGTCGAGTCCGGCATGGAGCACGTCGACGCCCTGCCCAAGGGCGAGCCGCCGCGCAGCCCCGGCAAGATCGTCAAGGCGACGGTCAACTAAGCCGGCTCCGCACCGAAAGATCGCGCCGGCCTTGGCTGTCGGCGCGATCTCAGGCGTCCGGCGCCGCCTTGTCCCGGCCGCCGTCGAACCGCAGCGTCTGCGCCTCGCGCCACAGCTGCCGCAACCCCTCGACCGGCTGGTCCGCCCCCAGCAGGGCCAGTTGTTCGACCCAGACCGTCGCGAGTCGATCAATCGTTGACTGAGTCCAGCCCGGCGGCTGCTGGCGCGCCCAGTTCTGCACCGATCCCGCGTTGAAGATCATCAGGAAGACGCAGGCGACCAGCACGGTCTGGCTGGTCCACCGCCGCGCGCGCGCCGCCTCCCCTTCCTCGTCCAACGGCGGGGCGGGGGGAAAGGCGAAACGACCGAGGGCGACCAGGGCGTTCTCCCGCGTCGGCAAGTCATGGGCGTCGGCGGCGTCGATCCAGTCGCTGGGCGGATCGGCGGCCGTCGGCTCCTCCAGCGGCGGAAACGGCGACACCGGCGGCTGGGCGCGGGTGGGAAAGGGGTCGATCGGGTCCGTCGGCTCGCTCATCGTCGGATCAAGGCCTCAGAACTGGAAATAGATGAAGGGCGCCACGCCCTCGGGCCGCATCGCCTCGACCAGAAGGATCGCCAGTCCGATGAGGATGCCCAGGGTCGGCGACGGCGCCGTCTTCAGCCGTTCGGCCAGCCCCTCCACCGCGCGCGGCGGCAGTCCGTGCATCGCCAGTCCGCCGACGATCAACGCCAGCACAAAGGGCGTCAACAGGCTGAAGCCCTCGAACCGACCCAGGCCGACCAACATCTGCATCGCCAGATCGAAGGTTTCGGCGCGGAACAGAATCCAGCCCAGACAGACGACGTGGAAGGTGATCAGAACCCCCAGCCAGGTCGGGACGACCTTGCGGTCCTTGACCAACGCGCGCCCTAAACGCTCCACCACCTGCGCCCCGCCGTGCAGGGCGCCCCAGGCCACGAAGGTCCAGGCCGCCCCGTGCCACAACCCGCCCAGCAGCATGGTGATCATCACATTCATGCACGACGACCAAAGCCCTTTGCGCCCCCCGCCCAGCGGCACATACAGATAGTCGCGCAGCCAGCTGGACAGGCTGATGTGCCACCGCCGCCAGAAGGCCTGCATCGAGGCCGCCCGGTACGGCTGGTCGAAGTTGCGCGGGAAGGAATAGCCCAGCAAGGCCGCGACGCCGATGGCCATGTCCGAATAGGCCGAGAAGTCGCAGTAGATCTGAACTGCATAGGCATAGACCGCCGCCGCTATGTCGATTGCCCCATAGGCCGCAGGATCGAAGAAGACCGGATCCACCAGCCGCGTCGCCAGCTCGGACGCGATCACGGCCTTCTTGAACAGGCCCCAGACGATCAGCAGCAGCCCATGGGTCGCCATCTCGCGCGTCAGCCTGGGCACCCGGGCGAACTGGGGCAACAGGTCCGAGGCCCGCACGATGGGTCCAGCCACCAGATGCGGGAAGAAGCTCATCAGCAGCATGACGTCCAGCAGGCTCTCGGCCGGCGCCGTCTTGCCGCGATAGACGTCGACCACATAGCTGATGCCCTGGAAGGTGAAGAAGCTGATCCCCACCGGCAGCACCACCTGCAACAGGGGCAGGTCCCGCTCCCAACCGAATTGGGCAAGCAGATCAACAGCCTGTTCGACGAAGAAGCCGTAATACTTGAAGAAGCCCAGGATGAGCAGATTGGCCGCCACGCCCAGACCCACCCACAGTTTGCGCCGTCCCGCCCGGTCGCTGCGCACGATCAGGGCCGCCACGCCCCAGTTCAGCACGGCCGAGACGATCAGCAGCCCCACGAACCGCCAGTCCCACTGGGCGTAGAAGAACCAGCTGGCGAGCAGCAGGAACAGTTTGCGCCGCCCGTTCTCTCGATCCAGGCTCCAGCTGACCAGATAGACGAACAGGAAGAAGACCGCGAAGGCCAGGGTCGGAAACAGCATCAGTCCGCCTCCCCCTTCGCCGCCTTCCAGCGGTCATAGGCGGCCAGCAGATCGTCGCTCAGCACCCCGCCGATCCACTCCGCCCCCGGGGAAGTGAAATGCACCCGGTCGGGCCGCATATAGGGCTCAGGCGCAGTCGCCAGCCGCTCCGCCGAACAGTCGCCTCCCATGCGTCCGTACCAGTCCCAGAATGCGACGCCCGTCTCGCTCGCGACGCGACGCTGCACGTCCCGGACCACCGCCAGAGATGCGGGCGCGGCCCGCCCGCCGCACCGCCCGCCGGTTCCGGCCTTCAGTCCCTCCGGCGCGCCGAGGATCAGTACAGGCAGCCCCGAAGGCAGGACCGCCAAGGCTCCGCGCAGCCAGGACTCATAGTCGTCGGCGTCGAAGTTCGGCGCGAACCCGTCATTGACGCCGAAGGCGATGATGACCAGGTCCGGTCGCCAGGCGTCCAGCTCCAATCGCGTCCAGTCGCCGTTCCTCAGCACCAAATCCTGAATGGTCCCTCCGACGACGCCGAGATTGGACAGCTCCACGCCCGGCCCCTGTCGCGTCAGCCGCACGTCATGGAGCTTCACCCTGCCCGTCGGGCGAATCTCGAGCCGCGTCTGGAGCGTGTCGAAGATCGCGGTTTGACAAACGGGTTGCCAGATTTCGTCGCGGGAACCGGGAAACACCATCGTCCGCAAGCCCGCGCTACCCGTCAGAGCCAGTTCGGCGTCCTTCGGCCAACCCTCTCCGCAGATTTGGACCTTGTCGAAGGCCGCGCTGTTTTCGGCCGCGATGGTCATCACCGCGCCGTCCGCGACGTCCGCCTCGCTGCCTGTGAATCCGACGCCGACCGGCAGACGCCCGCCAGACAACACATCCGTACGCAGCGGCCAATCGGTCGTCGTCACCTCAACCTGCATCGGGGCATAGCCGGCGTAGGGGACGCCCGGCGGCAGAACGCCTCGTCCTCCAACGCCGAACCGGGCCTGCCAGCGCGCGCGCACGGCGCCGGTGATCCGGTCGCCGGCCGTATGGCTGTCGCCGATCTGCAGGATATGGACGGGGCGGTCGCGCGCGCCGGCCTCCGTCGCCTCCAGAGCTTGGAGCAGCCCCTCCAGGGCCGCCTCGCCGCACAGGCCGTCCGGACAGATCGAAGACACGCCCGGCGTCGGCGCTGCGACCGGCCTATAGGCGACCGCGCCCGTTCCGGCCTGCACGTCCGCCTGCCCCGCCAGGATCAGTATCGCCGCCCCCACGGCCCCCAGGCTCATGATCAGCCGGTCGGCGGGGTGTCGAGCCGGGGATAGGCCGTCTTCGCCTCGATCAGGCCGGCGTCGCGCTTCAACCGCTCGGCCACCGGGGCGGCGATCCGAAGATAGCCGGCCATGCTCATGTGGATGCCGTCATTGGCGCGCATCAGCTGGGGCCGCCCGCTGGGGCCGGGCAGATAGGCGGCGTAGTCGCCCGCCGCATCCGCCGTCAGGGCGGACGTCTCGATCAGGGGCACGTTCAGGGCCGTCATCCGCTCGCGCACCACCGCATTGATCACGGCCATCTTGGCGTCGAACCCGGTGCGCTTCATCTTGGGCAGGCCGACCCAATAGACGGCGACGTCATTGGCGCGCAGCAGGCCGACCAGGTCGTCGATCCGCTTGGCGTAGGCGGCCTTCCAGCCCGGCGTGCCGAAGTCGTGGATCACCCCGTCCAGGCTGATGCCCTGGGCGTCGTTCGTGCCGAACAGCACCACCGCCGCATCGACCGGGGTCTCGCGCAGCTGGCGCTCGGTCTTGGCCTGAATGTCCACATAGTCGTAGCGCGACAGACCGGTGGAGACCTCGCTGAACTTGGTCACCGTCACGCCGGGTTGGTGGTTGAGATCGCGATAGAGGGCGGCCCACAAGCCGTCGGCCATGGAGTCGCCGAACACCCCCACGCTCAGACGCCCCTCAGCGAGTCGCGCCTTCAAGGGCGTGACCAGGGGCTGAACGGCCGGCGTCGGCGCGACGGGCGGTGCGGCGGTTTCGGGCGAAGGCGCGCGGTTCTCAGGCGGACTGGCCGAGGCGACGGCCGATCCGCCCAGCATCAGGGTGGGATGACGCAGCCAGCCGCGCCCGTCCGGCGTCAGGGCCAGGCCGATCACCACCCCGACGACCAGCGCCCAGGTCAGTCCGTTTATGCCGACACGCAAAGCGGGGCGCCCCTCCGACGTAAAGCGGTTACCTATAGCTTAACATGCGCCGGGCGCCATGGCTGACTCTTGTCAGGCGAACGGAAGTTTCAGCCGAACCGCCCCTCGGCCCAGCGCGCGGCGAAATAGCCCCCCGTCGCCGAGATCGTCGTCAGGACCGTGCCCCACATCAGATCGACGACGGTCAGCTTGGTCTGCCACGCGGCCAGGGTGGCCTGGTTGGTCAGGTCATAGGTGGCGTAGGCGACGAAGCCCAGGACCGCCCCGTGGATCGCCGCCTTGGTCCAGCTTCCCTCTTTCAAGGCGGGGGCGATGGCGAGGAAGACCGTCCCGGCGATCGAGATCAGATAGAAGAGCACGGCCGCCTTCATGTCCGGCTTCTCGGCCAGGATCGGGCCCAACACCGGCTTGTAGAAGCGGTTGGTCATGGTGGTCAGCCAGACAGCGTCGATCACCGCGAAGGTGATCCCGGCGCCCAGATAGGCGAAGACATATTTGATCACGACAAACTCCTCAGACGGGTTTTCAGGCCGGTTTCAGGCGATAGTGGCTGACCGCCCAGGTGCGGCCGCCGTCGTTGCCGAACAGACCGGCGGTCGCCAGGTAGAAGCGCCGCCACCGCCGGGTCCAAAGCTTGGCGTCCGCCCCATAGGTCTCGCGCATCAGCACGGCGACCCGCGCGGCGTTGCGGTCCATATTGGCCAGCCAGTGATTGGCGGTCCGGGCGTAATGGCCGCCGTTCCAGGTCCATTCCTCCTCCACCGCAAACAGGTCGGGGAACTGCCGGATCAGGCCGCGACTGGGCATGATGCCGCCGGTGAAGAAATGCTGGGCGATGAAGTCGCCGCTGTCGGTGTGATCGAACCGATAGGGGGCGTCGCGGTGCGTGAAGACATGGATGAACATCCGCCCTTCGGGCTTCAACCAGGACTTCGCCTTGGTCAGCAGGGCGCGCCAGTTGGCCATATGCTCGAACATCTCGACCGAGACGATCCGGTCGAACCTCTGGTCGGTGTCGAAACGGTTCATGTCCTCGGTCACGACCGTCAGATTGGTCAGACCCCGCGCCCGCGCCTGGGCTTCGATATGACCCCGCTGGCCGTGGCTGTTCGACACCGCCGTGATCCGCGCCCGAGGATAGGTCTCGGCCATCCACAGCGACAGCGAACCCCAGCCGCAGCCCATCTCAAGGATGGTTTGCCCGTCCGACAGATCGGCGTGAGCGCAGGTCTCCAGCAGGGCCGCGATCTCGGCCTGGTCCAGCGTCTCCGCTCCCGTCGGATACAGGCAGCACGAATATTTCAGCCGTTCGCCCAGGCACAGGCGGAAGAACTCTGGCGGCAGTTCGTAGTGCTGGGCGTTGGCGGCGTCGGCGTGTTCGGCGATGGCGCGCCGGGCCATTTCCGCGGCGAAGGCGGCTTCGTCGTGCGGGCCGTCCTTGTCCAGCCGCCTGCGCGCTTCCGTCACCAGGCTGTCGATGGCCGGGCGGGTGATGACGTCCGGGAACGGCGCGTCCTGAAACTGACGGATCGCGACATTGGTCAGGTTCATCGGAGGCTCTGATCGGCGGTTGCGGCGGTTTCGAAAATCATACGCCCGGTGGCCTCTTGCGGATGCTGCGCCGCCCTTGCCGCCTGGATTGCCCTTCCCCACCTCTCCGAAGGTCGCGCGTCTCGAGGGCAAATCGGACAGTCCGGACACTTCGGACACTGTTTTTTGCCGACAGCCGAACGGTCGAACCATCCCCGGCTTGCCCTGTCGTCCGCGCCGGGTTAGGCGTGGCCCAACACGCCGATATTCATCAGGCGATGAAAAGAGGGAGAGCGATGGGTAAGATCTACGCTGACGTCACATCCGCGCTGGAGGGTCTGACCTTCGACGGCATGACGGTCATGTCCGGCGGCTTCGGCCTGTGCGGCATCCCCGAGAACCTGATCGCCGCCCTGCGCGACAGCGGCGTCAAGGGGCTGACGGTCATCTCCAACAACGCCGGGGTCGACGGCTTCGGCCTGGGCCAGCTGCTGGGCACTCGCCAGATCGCCAAGATGATCTCGTCCTACGTCGGCGAGAACAAGGAGTTCGAGCGCCAGTATCTGGCCGGCGAGCTGGAGCTGGAGTTCAACCCCCAGGGCACCCTGGCCGAACGCATCCGCGCCGGCGGCGCCGGCATCCCCGCCTTCTTCACCGCCACCGGCGTGGGCACCCTGGTCGCCGAGGGCAAGGAAGTCCGCAACTTCAACGGCCGCGACTATGTCATGGAGACCGGCCTGGTCGCCGACCTGTCCATCGTCAAGGCCTGGAAGGCCGACGAGCGCGGCAACCTCGTCTTCCGCAAGACCGCCCGCAACTTCAACCCGATGATGGCCACCGCCGGCAAGGTCACGGTCGTCGAGGTCGAGGAGATCGTTCCCGTCGGTTCTCTGGACCCCGACCACATCCACACCCCGGGCGTCTATGTCGACCGCTTGGTCCAGACCGTATCCGAGAAGCGCATCGAACAGCGCACCGTCCGCAGCCGGGAGACCGCATAATGCCCCGCACCCGCGAACAACTCGCCGAACGCGCCGCCCAGGAGCTTCAGGACGGCTTCTACGTGAACCTGGGCATCGGCATCCCCACCCTGGTCGCCAATTACATCCCCGCTGGCATGACCGTGACCCTCCAGTCCGAGAACGGCATGCTGGGCATGGGCCCCTTCCCCTATGAGGGCGACGAGGACCCCGATCTGATCAACGCCGGGAAACAGACGATCACCGAGATCCCGGAGTCGTCCTACTTCAGCAGCGCCGACAGCTTCGCCATGATCCGCGGCGGCCATATCAACCTGTCCATCCTGGGCGCCATGGAGGTGGCCCAGAATGGGGACATCGCCAACTGGATGATCCCCGGCAAGCTGGTGAAGGGCATGGGCGGCGCCATGGACCTGGTCGCAGGCGTCAAGCGCGTGGTCGTGGTCATGGAGCACGCCAACAAGCACGGCCAGTCCAAGGTGCTGAAATCCTGCACCCTTCCCCTCACCGGAACGGGCGTGGTCAGCCGCATCATCACCGACCTGGCGACCTTCGACGTCAAGCCGGACGGCGCGGGGCTGGAGCTGATCGAGCTGGCCGAGGGCGTCAACCTGGACGAGGTCGCCGCCAAGACCGAGGCGGTCTATACGGTCTCCGAGGCGCTAAAGGCGGGCTGACCCGGCCCGCGCGACAGACCGGAGGCCAGCGCCGTGGATGAACTGGAACCCCAGGTCCCCCACCTGTCCCTGGCGGCCCTCTTCCTGAAATTCCTCGGTTTCGGCCTCCTGGCCTTCGGCGGGCCTGTGGCCCAGATCGCCATGATCCGTCGCGACCTGGTGGAGCGCGAGCGCTGGATGTCCGGCGCCCGTTTCAACCGTTTGCTGGCCGTCATGCAGGCCCTGCCGGGGCCCGAGGCGCACGAACTGTGCGTCCACATGGGGATGATGGCGCGGGGCCGTCTCGGCGGCCTGCTGGCGGGCCTGGGCTTCATGGCGCCCGGCTTCCTCCTGATGCTGGCGGCGGCCTGGGCCTATCAGCGGCTGGTCGCCGACAGCGCCGCCTGGGCCGGCCCGCTCCTGGGCATGCAGATCGTGGTCCTGGCCCTGATCGTCTGGGCCGTGCGGCGGATCGGACGTCACACGCTTCAGGATCGGCTGCTGTGGCTGGTCGCGGCCTTCGCCTGCGCCGCCAGCCTGATCGGCGCCCCCTTCTGGATCCCCCTGGTCGCCGGGGGTCTGGTCTACGCCTTCGGCGGTCGGCCCTGGATCGCCGCAGGCCTCGCCGTCGCCGCCGTCGTTCTGGCCGTTTTCCTGCGCGGCGACGGGGCGTTCTCTACGCCCCTGATCCAACCGACGGGCGCGCCGGCGGGAGGCCTGGACCTCTTCCTGGCGGGACTGAAGGGCGGCCTGTTGACCTTCGGCGGCGCCTATACGGCCATTCCCTATCTGCGCGCCGACACGGTGGGGCGGGGCTGGATCTCGGACGGCGCCTTCCTGGACGGGGTCGCCGTCGCCGGCGTCCTGCCCGCCCCCCTGGTGATCTTCGGAACCTTCGTCGGCTATCTGGCGGGCGGCTGGACCGGCGCCCTGGCGGTGACGGCGGGGATGTTTCTGCCCGCATTCGCCTTTTCGATGATCCTGTTCGAACGACTGGAGGCGGTGGTCGACCACCCGCCCCTGCACCGCGCCCTCGCCGGGGTGGCGGCGGCGGTGACCGGCGTCATCGCCGCAACGGCGGTCCAGCTGCTGTGGTCCACCGCCCAGCGCGCCCCGTCCCTGTGGGGCGCAGGCCTGCTGTTCCTGGTCGCCCTGATCGCGGCCCTGTTCGCCAAGGGCCGCTGGGCGCCGCCGGTCCTGGTCGTTTCGGGCGCTGTGGGCGGCCGGCTGCTCTTCGGTTGAGGCGAAGAACCGCCCTCAGCGCGCCGAGCGGATGGTCCAGTCGGCGATCTGGGTGTTGATGTCGCGCGTCGCCGTATCGAAGGCGGCGACGATGGCCGAGACCCGGTTCTCGCTCGCCGGCTGGGTCACGGTGAAGACCCGTTCGACCGAACGTCCCTCTTCCGGCCGGATGGCGCCCTCGTCCCGGCGCTCGGGCGTCGAGCGAAGCTGGGCCCTGGCCGTGATGACCACGTCCGGGGTCGCCCCCGGCGCGGCGTAGCGCACCTCAAAGGTCGTCACCGTGACCTGCAACACGAGCGGCGGCGTGCCCGGCTCGCGTCGGCCCAGCACCCGGATCTGGTCGGCCCGATTGGCGAAGGCCGCCTTCAGACTGTCGTCGAACAGGGTCGCAGCCGGCGACACCCAGCGCGCCCCGCCGACATAGGCGGTCTCGGTGCCCGTCACGCCGAGGATGCGGTCGTCGCTGCTGGCCTCCGGGAACTCAATGCGCCGGATCGACACCGACAGGGGCGCCGGCGTGTCGCCCTCCGCGGACGGCGCATCCATGGGCAGACCGAACCGATACAGTTGCACCGGGTCCGGCGTGGACAGCAGCGAACAGCCGCTCAGAGAGACCACGACGCCGGCGACGGCGCCCAGTTGGACCAGGGAACGGATCACGGCTGCACCTCCAGCTCTTTCGATTGCGGTTTGCCGATGAAGTCGCGCGGGCTGGCGCGGACGTCGTCGATCAGGGCCTGCAGCGAGCGCGTCGCCTCCTGCAGCTCCTCGATGGTTCCGCTCAGTTGCGGCAGGCTGGAGGTGGCGAAGTCGCCCAGCGGCCGCTCCAGTCCGGTTATCGAGCGATTGGCCGAGGCGATGGCGACCCGCGCCTCCGCCGTGGCCTGGTTGATGTTGGCGATGGCTTCGCGGCCGTCGGTATTGACGACGGCGCGCATGTCGGCGCCCAGCCCCTGGTATTCCAGTATGGTGGCGTTGGCGTTCTTCACCGCCTCCTCCAGCTCGGCGAAGATGGCCTTGCGCGCCTCCAGCTCGGTCGTCAGGGCCTCGACGTTTTTCACACTGGTCGAGAAGCTGCGGATATTGTCGTCGGACATGACCCGGTTGATCCGGTTCAGCGCGTCCACCGTCTGGGCCAGGACCGTGCCGGACCCGCTCAGCAGTTCCGCGATCGGCGACGGCTGGCTTTGCAGAACCGGCACCACATTGTCCGGATACTGATCCTTCAGCAGGGCGCTGTTGGGCGAACCCGCAGTGATCTGGATATAGTTCAGACCCGTGATCCCCTGCGGCTCCAGCTGGGCGCGCGAGGTCACGCGCACCGGCGTCGAGGCGTCCACCCGAACCCGGGCGATGACCTGGTCGCCGCGCTTGGTGTCGATATTCAGGTCCGTCACCTCGCCCACGCGGATGCCGTTGAAATGCACCTCGCCCCCTTCCGACAGGCCGTTGACCGGCCCGTAGAAGACGATGTCGTACAGGTCATAGTCGCTGTTGAACTGCAGCCGGGCCAGCCAGATGGTGAACACCGCCAGGGCCGCCAGAAGGGCGACGGTGGCGATGCCGACGGCCGCGTAGTGTGCGTCTCTTTCCATACCTGGCTCTCCTCAAGCCGCCTTTGTGGCCGCGCGACCGCGCGGCCCCAGGAAGTATTCCTTGATCCACGGATGGTCGGAGCCTTCCAGCTCTTTCACCGTGGCCTTTTCGACGACCCGCTTGTCCGCCAACACCGCCACCTTGTCGCAGATGGCGTACAGGCTATCGAGGTCGTGTGTGATCATGAAGACGGACAGCCCCAGGTCGTCCGACAGCTGACGGATCAGTTCGTCGAAGGCTGCGGCCCCGATCGGGTCCAGGCCCGCCGTCGGCTCGTCCAGAAAGACCAGTTCGGGGTCAAGAGCCAGGGCTCGCGCCAGACCGGCCCGCTTCTTCATCCCGCCCGACAGTTCGGCGGGCTTCAGGTGATGGTGCTCGGGCTTCAGCCCCACCATGGCGATCTTCAGCTCGGCCAGCTCATAGATGACGGCCTTGGGCAGTTTGGTGTGTTCGACCAGGGGGGAGGCGACGTTCTCCAGCACGCTCAGCGACGAAAACAGCGCCCCCTGCTGGAACAGAATGCCGGTCCTGCGCTCGATGTCGGCCGCCTCATCGCTGGTCAGGGTGGCGCGGTCATAGCCCAGCACCTTGACCGACCCGCCCTCGGGCTCCTTCAGGCCGATGATGGTGTTCAGCAGCACTGTCTTGCCCGCCCCGGACCCGCCGACCACGCCCAGCACCTCGCCGCGTTCCAGATCGAGGTCCAGATTCTCATGGATGGTGCGTTCGCCGAATTGGCTCAGCAGACCGCGCACCTCGATCAGGGTCTCGGTCTTGGCTTGGGGAGCGTCGGTCATATGTCCAGCTCCAGGAAGATCAGGGCGAAGACCGCGTCCAGCAGGATGATGGCGAAGATCGCCTGCACCACGGCCGCCGTCACTCGTCGCCCCAGGCTTTCGACGTCGCCCGCCACCGACATGCCCTGGCGGCAGCCGATGGCCGCGATCACCAGGGCGAAGACCGGCGCCTTCACCAGACCGACCATCATGTGCTGGGCCATGCTGCCGTCCTCGACCAGACGCTGGAAGAAGAAGGCCGGCCCAAGGTTCAGCGAACTCCAGCAGACGATCAGCCCGCCGATCAGGCCGCCGATCATGCCCGTAAAGGTCAGCAGCGGCAGCATCAGCACCAGGGCCGCCAAGCGCGGCACCACCAGGGCCTGGAACGGATTGACGCCCATCACCTGCATGGCGTCGACCTCCTGGTTCATCCGCATCGAGCCGATCTCGGCCGCAAAGGCGGACGCCGACCGCCCGGCCAGCAGGACCGAGGCGATCACCACGGCGAACTCGCGGAACATGGCCACGCCGATCAGCTGCACCGCGAACACCTGCGCCCCGAAGTCGGTCAGCAGATCGACGCCGATGAAAGCCACCACCGCGCCGATGAAGAAGTTCGTCACCATCACGATCGGAATGGCGTCCAGCCCGGCCCGCTCGCCCTGGCTGACCCAGGCGGGCCAGCGGATGCCGCCCGGATGTTTGGCGGCCTCGACCACCGCCGCCATCAACCGACCGAGGAAGGCCAAGGACAACATGGCCTCCTGACCGAAGTCGTCAACGCCCCGCCCGATCTTGGCGAAGCTGCGGGTGAAGGCGTTGGGTCTCTGCGGCGGCGGCTGGCTCTTGCGCTCCAGCGCCTCGATCATCGTGTAGATGCGCCCGGCCTCGGGTCGGTCCGCCCAGGCCGATTTCGGCACGCCGTGCTGCGAAGCCTTCACCAGGGCCAGGGCGCCGGCCGTATCGAACCGACCCAGGTCGCGGGTGTCCAGGCTCTCGATCTTCCGCCCGTTCAGATCCTTGTCCAGTCGCTGCGGCAGCCGCCCCAGGGCCGTCGTCGTCCAGTCGCCGACGAGACGAAGCTTCGCCGCGCCGCCGCCCGCATCCGTGATTTCGTAATCGGTCTGGCTCATCGCGCCCCGGCAGTCAGAAAGGCCTTCGAACGCTCCCAAGCCGCGCAAGGAACAGCCGAAATACCGCCTCGGCTAATGGTGAAGCCTTGGACCTTAGTCAACGTGCGATGACATTGGCGCCGTGCTTTCCCCGTGCACTGTGTCGAACCTGCGCGCCTCATCACCCCTCCAGCCGCCACGCTGGCGGCGTGTTAAAACGCCGCCGACCCGGTTTGGTTCTAGGACCGGCTTATAAGCCCACGCGCGGCGATCAGATCATCGACAAATCCGCGACGCGCCTCCGCCCGCGAATCCGCATTCGGCAGGCGAAGCAGATAAGAGGGGTGAACGGTGACCATCCCGACCGAGCCGTCGTCCAGAGGCAGGGCCCGCCCCCGCTCCTTCGTCACGGCCGGCTTGCGACCCAGAACCGCCAGTCCCGCCGTCGCCCCCAGGGCCAGGACCAGCCTGGGGCGGATCAGGCGACGCTCGGCGTCCAGCCACCAGCGGCAGGCCTGGACCTCGCCCGCGTTCGGGGTCTTGTGCAGCCTTCGCTTCCCGCGCGGCTCATGCTTGAAGTGTTTGACCGCATTGGTGACATAGACATCGGCGCGTTCGATCCCCGCCTCTTCCAGGGCGGCGTCCAGCACCCCGCCGGCGGGGCCGACGAAGGGCTGGCCGGCCAGATCCTCCTGATCCCCCGGCTGTTCGCCCACGATCATCAGACGCGCGCCGCTGGGCCCCTCGCCGCAGACCCCCTGGGTGGCGTCGCGATACAGGGGACAGCGGCGACAGGCCTGCACCCCGCGCTCGACCTCGCTCAGATCGTCGGGAACCGCATCCGCTGTGGGCCGCGCGGCGTGCAGATCCGGCGCGATCACTCGGGCGAAACGGGCGTTGGGTTCAGGAGCGGGCTTGGCGACCATGACATCGGTCCGAACCGACGACGCGGCCACCAGTTCCGGGATCAGCCCCGCCTCGGGCAGGTTCTTCCAGTATCCCTTGGCCATTTCTCCCTTCATCGCCTTCACCTTCAGCCGGGCGGGATTGAAGGTCGAGGCGTAATAGGTCTTCCAAAACGCCTCGATCTCGTCCTCGGCCGGCGCCATGTCGCGGGTGGCCGGCGGCCCGAAGGCCAGTTGCTCCCCGTCCCAAAACGCCGAGCCGTCCGGCGTCAGGATCGACCAGCGCATGGTCGGGAACCGGCGCTGGAAGAAGGGGGCGGTCTTCTCCAGCACCCGATGCGGCGGCTCGAACCAGGCGACCCAGGCCTCGCCCCGCGCATCCTCGACCTGCCGGAACCGGACGAAGGCCTTCATCTTGTGCGAGGCCCGGCTGACGGTCTTGGCCCGCTCCATCGCCTCGGCTACGTCCGGGTCGGAGATCACCTTCATCAGGTCCGGTTCGTCCCTCAGCCGCCACAGCAGCCGGTACAACAGATCGAACCGGTCGGCGGAGCGGTGCAGGATCACCTCGCGCGCCAGGTCCACGAAGGCGGCGGGCGCCGAGAAGCCCTTCTCCTTCCGCTCGCCCCCCCCTTGAGGATGACGAGGCGTGGCAGGCGGGTGAGCGACCATAGGCGGCTCGTCGAACAACCCGCCCTGCCCGGACGCCTCAGCCCCCTCGACCACGAACCGCGCCGCCGCAGGCTCCACTCCGGCCAACCGCATCTCGCGCGCCGCCGTCCTCCAGGCGTCGAAATCCGTTTCCGACGCCAGCATCGCCGTCCGCATCAGAATAGGCTCAACTGTTGCGGCGCCCCCGTCGCCACCCGCGCCCTAAGGTCCGCCGCGTCGGTCAGGCCGCCGGGCGTCCAGTCCAGGGCGGTGATCCAGGGTCGGACCTTGTCCACTGATCGGGTCAGTCGCCCGACGTCCTCCAGCCTCAGCGTCCGATACCGGCGCACCGACACGATCCGGTCCACCGCCTTCACCCCCAGGCCCGGCACCCGCAGCAGCATCTCGCGCGGCGCCCGGTTCACATCGACGGGGAACTGCTCACGCCGGTTTAACGCCCAGGCCAGCTTGGGATCGACCGCCAGGTCCAGCATCCCGCCGGCGGTCCCCTCCCCGATCTCGGGGGCGGAAAAGCCGTAGAAGCGCATCAGCCAGTCCGCCTGGTACAGCCGGTGCTCGCGCATCAGCGGCGGCTTCGACAGCGGCAGGACCGAGCTGGCGTCGGGGATCGGACTGAAGGCCGAATAATAGACCCGCCTCAACCCATAGCCGCCGTACAGCGAGGCGCTACGGTCCAGGATCTCAGTGTCCGGCGCCCCGTCCGCGCCGACGATCAGCTGAGTGCTCTGACCGCCGGGTGCGAACTTCGGCGGCTTGATCTTGTCGCGCTTGCCCGGCTTGGCCGCCTCGACGCCCAGCCGCACCTGCCCCATCGCCTTCTTGATGACCGCGACGTCCTTCTGGGGCGCCAGCCGCGCCAGGGCCTCGTCGCGCGGCAGTTCGATATTGGCCGACAGTCGGTCGGCGTACAGCCCCGCCATCTCCACCAGTTTCGGGTCGGCCTCAGGGATCAGCTTCAGGTGGATATAGCCGCGGAAGTCGTGGACCTCTCTCAAGGTCTTAGCCGCCAGGACCAGCTGTTCCATCGTATAGTCGCTGTTGCGAATGACCCCCGACGACAGGAACAGCCCTTCGATATAGTTCCGGCGATAGAAGTTCAGCGTCAGGTCCACCACCTCGTCCACGCTGAACCGCGCCCGCTCCACATTCGACGAGGCCCGGTTGATGCAATAGGCGCAGTCGTAGATGCAGAAATTGGTCAGCAGTATCTTCAGCAGGCTGACGCAGCGCCCGTCCGGCGTATAGGCGTGGCAGATGCCCATGCCCTCGGTCGAACCGATCCCCCTGCCGCCGACCGAATCCCGCTTCGACGTCCCCGACGACGAGCAGGAGGCGTCGTACTTGGCCGCATCTGCAAGGATCGACAGCTTCTTTCGGAGATCGAGACGCGCCATATGTTCATGATACGTTCCAATCGGCGACGCCGTCCAGCGTGGCTTTAAATCTATTTTGGGGAAGGCTTAACGGAGCAGGTCAAGCAGGGAGGTGCTGCGCAGCGTGTTGATCACCTGGGCCGACGCCTGTATCGCGACCTGCGCCATCTGCAGATCAGTGACCGCCTGGGCCGGATCATAGCCCGTCTTGTCGTTCATCAGCTTTTCCAAGGCGATCTTCTGCGACTCATGGGCGTCCAGCGCGGACTTGACCTGGTTCTGAACCAGTCCGTTCTTCGCGGTCTGGTTGGTGACTTCCGTATTGGCGGCGTCCAGAGCCTTCAGCGTCGCCTTCAAAAAGGCCTCTACCTCAGCGGTCGGCTTGCCGGTGATCGAACCGGGCGCGGCGGGGGTATAGGTCACGCCGTCTATGACGACAGCATTGCCGTTCTGGTAGGATTGGATGGTGCGAAACACGTCCGTCAGACCGCCGCCCAGCTCGCTGGCCACAAAGCCCGTCTCGACCAAGGTGTTCTCGTCGATGCGCGACTTCTGTTTCAGGGTGTCATTGGCGAAGGTCGAGGCCGTGGAGGGAGCGGCGGCCAGATCAGCCATGGTGGAGGCGGTCGCTGGAGCGTCGTCGCTGTTGCCGCCGCCGAACAGATAGCTGCCCTGATGCTGAGCGTTCAGCCCGCCTTGGATGGTCTGATAGTGCAGTTGCAGCTCGGTCATCAGATTGGTCACGCCGCCGGCCGCCAGGGAGTTGGCGATGGCTTCGCGCGCGCCGGCGCCGCCTTCGTAGATCCGCCCCATGGCCAGGTCCTGCGCGTCCAGCCGCGCCGCCGCGCTCTGGCCTGCGCCGATGAAGCCCTCCAGCCGTTCCTGGGTCGCGGTCAGGGTCGTCAACTGCTCGGCGCTGCGGCCGTAGCCCGCCATGTCGGTGGCGATCTTTTCGCTGGCGATCCGCTCCTGGGCCTGCTGGGCCCGGCTCTGGGCGCTCATCAGGTTCAACAGGGCCGACTGATAGCCCGCATGAGTGGCGACACGTGTCATCTCAGGATCCCGATCAAGGTGTCGTACATGTCCTTGCTCGCCTGGATCAGGCGGGCGGAGGCGTTATAGGCCTGCTGGAAGGTGGTCATATTGACCAGTTCCTCGTCCATGTTCACGGCCTCGGCGGAGGATCTGCGGCTTTCGGCCTCCTTCGCCAGGGCCTCGGCCGTCTCGCTGCGGGTCTTGGCCGCAGACGCCTTGGCGCCGATGTCGCCGGCGAAATCGGCGGCATAGGCCGAAACCGTCTTGGTCGCGGCGCCCATACCGCCGGCGGCGGCGAAGTTGACGTTCTTCTTGCCGGCGTCGGCCAGCGCCAGGCCGCCGCGCCCGTCGTTCTTGCTCAGCGCAGCCGTGCCCGCCGCCGCTGACAGATTGAACTGGGACAGGGCCAGTTTGCCCGGATCCTGCTGAATGTCGCTGCGCACTGAATATGCGCCGGCGCGGGTCGCCCCGGTCCCGCCCAGGCCGAACAGCTGCGACATCGACAGGCCCGACGGCGCCTGGGTGGTGGCGTCCTTGACGATGCTCATCGTCGTGCCGCCGTCATAGGCCCTGAAGCTGAGCGCGCCGGCGGCGTCCAGGCTGAAGGCGCCGTAGCGTCCCATACCGGTGACCGGATCGTTCAGGGCGGTCAGCAGCTCACCCATCGTGCCGGTCCCGGCGGGCACAGCCACGGTGACGTCGCGCAGACGCGATCCCGTCTCGCTGCCGATGCGGAAGGTCAGGCTCTCGCCGGGGTCGAAGCCGTGTTGCGAGGCCAGGGTCAGACCCGTCTCATAGAAGGTGGGCGTGGTCGTGCTGACCAGATCGTTCAGTCCGAACCAGTGGGAGAAGCCCCGCCCGCCCTTTGCGCTCGGCGTCGCGGCGTCGTCGGCGACGGCCACTCCGTTCCCGCCCTGCCCTTCCAGCCTCAGACGGCCGTCCGAGAAGGTGGCGGTGGCCGTTCCGCCCAGCTGAGCGTTCAAGGTCGCCAGGAAGGTGGTCGGATCAGCCGCGACGCCGTTGATGGTCATGGTGGCGCCGGAGAAGACGATCGTCGCCGACCCCTGCACCACCCCGGCGCTGTTCACGGCGGAGATGGTGGTGCTGCCGGTGAAGCCCGTCAGCGCGTTTTCGAGCGACTGGCCGGTGTTGCGCCCGTTCAAACTGGCCGGCGCCGGCACGCTGCTGTGGGCGTTGTGCGCGCGGTTCATCTCATCGGCCAGCTTCGCCGTCAGCTCGCCCAGCCGCGCCGCGGCCTTGGGCGCATCGGTGTCGCGCAGATCGATCAGTCCGCGAATCTCACCCGACGACACCCCGTCCAGCAGCGGCCAGCGCGTGCCGTTGGGCTCGGTGATCATGATGTCGGCGAAGGCGGTCGTGGCGTCGACCGTGCCGGCCGCCTGATAGGACAGGGTGGCGTGCCCGTCGCCGACCAGGGTCATGCCGGTGCCCGTCCGCACCGTGACGCCGCCGTTCGGCCGCTGCTCGATCTTGACGTCCATATATTTGGACAGCTCGTTAATCAGCGTCTGTTGCGCGTTCTGAGCGCCGGTGACGTCCTGATTGATGATCGACCCGGCCGAGATCGTCTTGTTCAGCGTATCGATCTGTTCCAGTAGCGGATTCACCGTCTCGATCGCGCTTTGCAGCCGCCCGTCCGCCTCCTGCCGCGCCGACTGGATCTGGGCGGCGATGCCGGCGGCCTCATTGAACAGAGCTTGGGTCTTATAGACGGTGTCCTGACGCGCCGCCGACGACGTCGGACTTTCCGCCAGGGTGGCGTAGCTTGCGAACAGCTTGTCGATGTCGGCGAAGAAGCCGCCGTTGCCGCTGGGGTCGCCGAACTGGGTCTGGATCTGATCGTAAAGCTCGTAGCGAACGGTCTCGCGCGCCGCATCCGACTTGGCGGCCATGCCTGCGGCCTGAAGGAAGCGATCCGTCGCCAGCCGAACGCGCGCGGCGTCGACGCCAGCGCCGCGCCCCTGGGTTACCGCCGAAGTCTGATCGACGACTTTCCGCACATAGCCGGCGGTGTTGACGTTGGCGATGTTGTCCGACGTGACCCGCAACTGAGCCTGAGCCGTCTGCAGGCCCGACGTCGCAATATTCATGATGGACGTCAGCGACATGGACGCATCCCCTTCGCCTCGGGCGACCCGGCGCCCGGCAGCCCCTGCCCCGTCGCGCGCAAATCTTGCCTGGCGACGCATTGTCGACGCCCAGGGAGAGCGTTGTTTTTAAACGACATAGCTGACAGCACAGACTTCATGGTGAAGATGCGGCGCAAGGGTCAGGCCAGACTGCGGCTGTGTCGGCGGCGCCGACCGGGCGCGCCGTAAGCTTGCAGCGCCCTCACGGCGATCGGCGCCGGGCAAAAAGGGGCGAAAGCACGGCAAGAAAGGCCCAGGCTGATGAGCGACACGAGTAGGGCGAGCGCGATTTTTCTTTACAAAACAAGGAATGAAGAACTGGCCTGAGGCTTGCGACGGGCTGACGGAATCACCAGGCGCAGCAGGCGCCGCCCCATCTGAAAGCCGCCTGCGCCCTCATGCCGTCTGCATCCGCCCTGTTCGCCGCCCCGCTTCCGGTTTCGACCGGAGCGCCAGAGGCTGCGTCCGGCGCTGTGACCGACGAAACCGCTGGGCTGTTCTCTTCGAAATTGGGGGACGTGCTTCAGGCCGTGGGCAAGACCGAGGCGACGCCCGTCGAACCGGCCCACCGTGCGGCGACGCTTCTGTCCTTGGTGGTCGTCATGGCGGAAGAACAGGACGCGGCGCAGACCGCTGACCCTGTCGTCGAGACGGCGACCGCTCAGCCCGGCCCCGTGGTCGCCGAGGCATCAGGCGGTACGCCCGCGCCCGTCTTGCCTGAAGCCTCCGTCGAGCCCGCGTCCGACACGGAAGCGGCGCTCGCGGCTCCGCCGATTGCGCCGGTTGCGCCGGCGCCGATTGCCCCGCCGCCTGTGGTCCTTCAGCCCGGCGACACGGCCGAGATCAGCGTCGATCAAGCGACCGTCTCAGCCGAACCGGCGGCGTCCTTGGTCTCTTTCCCGTCGATCTCAAACAAAGAAGAGGCGGCTGCAACTGGCGACGTAAGCGGCGAGACCGCCGGCACGGCAGCCGGGCCAGAGGACGCGTCCACGCCAATGACGACCGCCCCGCAGTCGGCGACCCAGGCCGCGCCCGCTGCGCCGGTCCAATCGACGATCGCTCACATCGCATTGAAGGCCGAGCCTGAAACAGCGCCGACCGCCGCGATGGAAACCGTCTCCGTCACGAAGACGCCTTCGTCCGATAAGCCCGAGACGTCGTCAGACGTCGCCGCGGCCCTGAAGGCGGCCGCCTCTATCGAACATGGCGCGACGATGAAGCCGACGCCGGACCTCGCCTCCAGCTCTTCCTCGCCCCCGCCCCTCGAGGCCAAGGTCGCAGAACAGCCTACGGTTACGGGGGCCAAGGTCGCTCAAGAGGCCAAGCCTCAATCGCCCGCGACGCCCCCCGTCCAGAGCCTCGCTCCAGACCTTGGGGCGAAACCCGACATCGACCCGACCCGACTGGACGTCAAGGTCACGGTTCGCCCGGCGATCACGCCTGCGCCTGCAGTAGCGCCGGCGTCGCCCGCGGCTCCGATCGTCGCGTCCGTCCTGACGGCGGCCGATGCCCTGGAGGCGATCGCAGCGATCGAAACGGCGGCCGTCCCCGCCGAAGAGCAGACGGCGCAGACGTCCGTGAACGCCGCGACGCCTGCGACCGCCGAGGCGGCGTCCCGAGACAGCCTCGCCAAGGCCGGCTCCACGTCACCGCAGCCGACGCCGCAACCGGCGCCTCAGCGTCGTCCGGCGGCAGAGTCGTCTCCCACGCCGGCCTCGGCCGAGGCGCTCCCGGCCGGCTCGTTGTCTAACGCCGACACGGCTGCGGCCTCAGCCCAGGCGGCGCCGGCGGCGCCATCCTCGCCTTCGTCCTCGGCTCAGACCGCGGCTCCCGCCGCTGCGGCGTCGGCCGAGGCCGCCGTTCCGTCAGTTCCTCCCGCCCCCTCCGATGCGGCGACGCCGATCGAAGGGCACAAGACGGCCCACGCTGCGGAGACCCTCGCAGGATCGGGTCCGGCGCCGTCCGCCTCCGCCCTCTCGCACGCCACCATCGAAACCACGGCCCATCTGGCCGCCCAGATGGCGCGCAAGCTGGAAGGCCGCTCGACGCGGTTCGACATGGTTCTGACGCCCGAGGATCTGGGACGGGTCGACGTCAGCCTTGAGATCGGCTCCGACGGCCAACTGGCGGCTCGACTGGCGTTCGACAATCCCGCCGCCGCCGCCGAACTGCGCGGCCGGGCCGATGAACTGCGTCGCCAGCTTCAGGACGCCGGTTTCCAACTGTCGAACGACTCCCTCGACTTTACTCAGCGCGATTCCTCGTCCGGCGGCGGCTTTGAGCGTCAGCACCAGCAACGCCAGGCCCTATTCACCGGCGCCGCCCGGCTGACCGCCGAGACCGATCTCCCCGTCTCGCCGCCTCCGGGCGCCTGGACCAACCATTCCCAGACGCGCGACCGCGTCGATGTGAGGGTCTGACACATGGCCACCGCGATCTCTTCCGTCGACGCCCAAGGCCGCCTGAACAGCGGCAAGGCGATGATGGCCTCGAACTTCGAGACCTTTCTGACCCTGCTGACCACCCAGATGAAGAACCAGGACCCGCTGTCGCCGCTGGATTCCAATGAGTTCACGGCCCAGCTGACCCAGATGGCGGGCGTCGAGCAGCAACTGCTGACCAACGACCTGCTGAAAAGCCTGGTCGCCGCCCAGACGGGGGGCGGCCTGGACAACGCCGCCAACTATATTGGCAAACAGGTGACCGCCGCCTGGACCGCCACCACCCTGGACGAAGGCAAGGCGACTTGGAGCTACGAACTGGCCTCCAACGCCGAGAGCGCGAAGCTGCAGGTCGTCGACAGCGCCGGCAAGGTCGTCTGGGAAGGCGACGCCCCGAACAAGACGACGGGCCTGCACGACTTCGTCTGGGACGGCAAGACGACCCAGGGCGATCAGCTGGACGACGGCGGTGTCTACACCCTGAAGGTCAGCGCCACCAACGAGGCGGGCGCCGCCGTCGAAAGCCAGGCCCTGATCCGCGGTCGCGTCACCGGCGTCGAGATGTACGACGGCGCCCCCTATCTGGTGATCGGCGATTCCATCCTTCCGCTTTCGACCGTGATTTCGCTGAACGAGATCACGGATCGCGCAGACAATGACGATACGGAGAAGCCGGACGTCCCGACCGAGGAGGCGGCCGCATGATGCGCTCCGCCGCCTTCCCGATGACTTCCATTCAAGGAGCGTATTCATGAGCTTGAACAGCGCAATGCTGGCCGGCGTGTCCGGCCTGGCCGCCAACTCCGCCGCCCTGGCGGCGATTTCCCAGAACATCGCCAACGTCAACACCGTCGGCTACAAGCGATCGCAGGGCGAGTTCCAGACCCTGGTCAACAGCCAGACCCGGACCGGCGGCTCCTATTCCGCCGGCGGCGTGATGTCGGCGACCCGCTCCTTCGTGAGCCAGGAAGGCCAGCTTCAGCGCACGACCGAGAACACCGACCTGGCCGTCAGCGGTCAGGGCTTCTTCGTCACCACCACCCAGGCCGAGAACGTCGGCGCCACCGACACCCGCCTGTTCACCCGCGCCGGCGCCTTCCGGGTCGACAATCTGGGCTATCTGAAGAACAGCGCCGGCCTCTATCTTCAGGGTTGGCCGGTGGATTCGAACGGCGACATCTCGACCGATCCGTCCGACCTGTCGCGCCTGCGCTCGATCAACATCGGCCAGGTCGGCGGCACCGCCGAACCGACGACCCGGGTTCAGATCAACGCCAATCTGCGTTCGACCCAGACGGTTTCCTCCGCCGCCGCCGCCAATCGCTATAACGGCGTCGATGACGCCGCCACCCCGCCGGTCGAACATGATGTGGACGTCTCCTACGTCCGCACCGGCGCCAACACCTATCAGGTGACGATCAAGACGGGCATCACCAAGATCACCGGCACCGCGACCTACGCCGCCGGCGCCCTGACGGGCTTCACCCCCACTGCGGGAAGCAACGGTTCAGCCACCGCAACCGCGACGGCCCTCACCATCACCCCGACCAGCGGCACGCCGCCTGTCGCGGGCACGCCCTTCGCGATCAACTTCGCCGATATCGGCATGTCGACGGACGGCGTGGCCAAGACCAAGTACGACCCCTCGGCCAACTCCATGGCCATGTACAACGCCGAGGACGACAATCCGGTGGGCGTCAAGCCGGACTTCAAGATGAACATCCCGGTGTCGGACTCGAAAGGCGGCCAGCGCAACCTGGAAATCCGCTTCCTGAAGAGCGCCGAACCGAACCAATGGTATGCGGAAGTGGTGGCCGTGCCGGCCAGCGACGTCGTCACCGGCGCGCCCTACTCCCACGGTCAGATCAAGACCGGCCTTATCGCCTTCACCCCCTCAGGCCGCCTGGATATCGAGACCATGCAGGCTTGGCCCGCAGGCAAGGGGCTGTTCGACGATCCGGAACAGGCGAGCCTGAACTTCCTGGAATCCGATCCGAACAATACGATCGACCCCGCTGATCCGAGCGACAACGGCAAGGTCAAATGGGCCGACGGCCTGGGCATCGCGGCCCAGACCGTGACCCTGGACCTGAACACCTCCGCGGGCGGCCTAAGCCAGCTGAACACCGCCTCGGTGGTCCAATCGACGGTCACCAACGGCACGGCCTTCGGCAATCTGAGCGAGATCACCATCGACGAGGGCGGCTTCGTCACCGCCATCTTCGACAACGGCGTGATGCGTCGGATCGCCCAGGTCGCCATCGCCACCTTCCCCAGCCCCGACAGCCTTAAGGAGGTGTCCGGCAACGCCTATGCGGTCAGCCTTGAGAGCGGCACCTACAATCTGAAGGCCGCAGGCACCGGCGGCGCGGGCAAGGTCGCCGCCCAGCAGTTGGAGTCTTCCACGGTCGATCTGTCGGCGGAATTCACCGGCCTGATCACGACCCAGCGCGCCTATTCCGCCTCGTCCAAGATCATCACCACGGCGGACGAAATGCTCGCTGAACTGATCAACATCAAACGCTGATCGGCCAGTAAGTAACCGTTAGTTCTAATGAATCGTCGCTCAAGCAAGGTTTACAGAGTCCCTCTGGCGAGGTCGGATTTTATCCGTTTCTTCACCACGACGCTTAAACCGACCTTAGAGGGGCAGGCCTACAGTCATCTCACTACGGTGATGGTGAAAGAGGCATAAGCCCATGTTGCAAGAGCGACGCCTGAATAGCAAAGGCGAACAATACGTGGTCGGACCGACTGGCACGCCCCTGACCCTGAACGATCTGCCCCCGGCCAACACGGACCGGTGGGTGATCCGCCGCAAGGCCGAGGTCGTCGCCGCCGTTCGCGGCGGCCTGCTCAGCCTGGACGACGCCCTGGCGAAGTACCGCCTGACGGCGGAAGAATTCCTCGCCTGGCAGAAGGCCATCGACAAATGGGGCATGCAGGGCCTGCGCACGACGCGGATCCAGAGCTACCGCTCCTAAGGCTTCTCCCCGAAGACGAAGAGGGCCGTGTCCGGCGACGGATGCGGCCCTTTTCGTTTCCCAGCCTCGAAATCGCGCCGGTTCCGCACTAAATGGCGGCCATGACCCTGGTCGAAGATCTCTGCCCCGTTCCCGACATCCGCCGCACTGACATGGATGCGGCGGTCGAGAGCGCTCGGGCGGCGGTCGGCCTGCCGGTCGGAGCGCGCGTCGTCGCCGCCATGTCCGGCGGGGTCGATTCCACCGTCGTCGCCGCCCTGCTGCACAAGGCGGGCTATGACGTCGTCGGCGTGACCCTTCAACTCTACGACCACGGCGCGGCCCTGAAGAAGAAGGGCGCCTGCTGCGCGGGCCAGGACATTCACGACGCCCGTTTAGCCGCCGAGACCATAGGCATCCCCCACTATGTCCTGGACTATGAAAGCCGGTTCAAGAACGCGGTGATCGACCAGTTCGCCGACTCCTATCTGAAGGGCCAGACCCCGGTCCCCTGCATCCGTTGCAATCAGACGGTCAAGTTCCGCGACCTGCTGGACGTCGCCCGCGACCTGGGCGCCGAGGCCATGGCCACGGGCCACTACGTCCGCCGCGCCGCCGTCGGCAATCGCTCGCAGATGCGCAAGGCGGTCGACCATTCGCGCGACCAGTCCTACTTTCTGTTCGCCACCACCCAGGACCAGCTCGACTATCTGCGCTTTCCGCTGGCCGATCTGGAAAAGCCCCAGGTGCGCGGCGTCGCCGCCGAACTGGGGCTGAAGATCGCCGCCAAGCCGGACAGCCAGGACATCTGTTTCGTGCCCTCCGGCGACTACCGCACCCTGATCGACCGCCTGCGCCCGCAAGGGCGCGAGGCCGGCGAGATCGTGCACATGGACGGTCGGGTGCTGGGACGCCATGCCGGCATCACCGACTACACCATCGGCCAGCGCCGGGGCCTGAACGTCGCGGTGGGCGAGCCCCTGTTCGTCGTCAGGCTGGAGCCCGAAACCCGCCGCGTCGTCGTCGGCCCGCGCGAAGCCCTGCTGACCGCGTCTCTGACGCTGGAAGAAACCAACTGGCTGGGCGACGAGGCCACGATCCAGGAGGCCGCTGCGTCCGGCCTCCCCGTCCTCGCCCGTGTCCGCTCGACCCGCCAGTCCTCCCCCGCCCGTCTGGCCCTGATCGACGGCGACGTCTGCGTGGTTTTCGACGAAGGCGAGGAAGGCGTCGCCCCCGGCCAGGCCTGCGCCCTGTACGATTCGACCGACCCCGACCGCGTCCTGGGCGGCGGCTTCATCCGCGACACGACCGCCGTAGCGACAGCCTAGACAATTGTGGAGATCGGGTGGATTTTGAGTTGATTTTCGTCGAATACTGATTGAGACCCTATTCAACAATAATGCACGAGTGCGTTATATTTCTTTAAACTGATCATTGCAGTAATGCCCTAATCCCCGGCCTGACCAAGCAGGGGAAATAAATGCAACGTCAAAACAAACTCCGCCTCCAGCTTTTGCTGGGGACCGCGCTTCTCGCCGCGCCCGTTTCCGCCTTCGCCGGCAGCGATCCCGTCGCCGTCGATCCGACGCCGACCGGCCTGGCCGACATCGTCGTCACCGCCACCAAGCGTGAAACCAATCTGCAAGACACGCCGATCTCCATCTCGGTCATGGGTTCGGAATCGCTGGAAAACCGCCACGTTCAGAGCCTGATGGATCTGGCCGACGGCGCTGTGCCCAGCCTTCGCGTCGCCACCTTTGAAGCGCGCCAATCGGCCCTAACCATCGGCATTCGCGGCATTGTGCCGAACGACGCCAACCAACCCGCCCGCGAACAGGGCGTCGGCGTCTATGTCGACGGCGTCTATCTGGCGCGTCAGCACGGCCTCGCTTCCGCCCTGCTCGACATCGAACGGGTGGAAGTCCTGAAGGGGCCGCAAGGCACCCTGTTCGGCCGCAACACCGAAGGCGGCGCCCTGTCGCTGGTGACCAAGAAGCCCACGGGCGAGTTCGGCATGCGCGCCGTCGCCGGCGTCGGCAACCTGGACTCCTACAACTCCGAACTGCACGTCGATTTTCCGGCCCTGGGCGACTTCGCCTTCAAGGTGGACGGCGTGATCGCGGTTCAGGGACCGGCCACCAAGAACATCCTGCCGGGCGAGACGGGCTTTGGCCAATACGACCGCCGCGGTCTGCGCTTCCAGACCCGCTGGACCCCGGCCGAAAACTTCACCGCCGATCTGGCGGCCGACATCGGCAAGGACAAGAACACCCCGTTCTACAGCCAGCTGCTGAACTTCAACCCGAACGGCCTGACGGTCGTGCCGTGGACCTCGGCCACCGTGCCGAGCGGCTCAATCCGCGCCCTGTCGCCCCTGGTGCAGGTCGAGGGTTCGGAGCGCATGACGCAGGCCGACATCGGCGTGCCTCAGCAGTGGAGCGTCGATGACACGCGCGGGACGGATCTGCATCTGTCCTATCGCCCCAGCGACGCGCTGGAGCTGCGTTCGATCACCGCCTATCGCGACCTGGACGTCGAGCAGTACGACAATATCGCCGGCGCCCACCGTCCGCCGGTGACCGGCCCGAACGGCAAGTTCTCGCGCTACTCCCTGGCCGGCTTCTGGCAGCACCAGTTCAGCCAGGAAGTCCAGGCGGTCGGTTCGCTGGGCGACAGCATCGACTATGTCGGCGGCGTCTTCTACTTCAAGGAAACCGTGTCGGACGATGCGGCCACGCCTTCGACGAACCAATGGAACGCCGACGGCACGGGCTACACCATCCTGGACCCCACCCCGACCATCCGCGGCTCCCGCTCGCTCGACCGCAAGTCGACGGCTCACGCCGAATCCAAGGCGGTCTATGGTCAGGCGACCTGGACCCCGGCCCAGCTGGACGCCCTGCACCTGACGGTCGGCGGCCGCTACACCTGGGATGACAAGGACGGCAAGCTGGAGATGGTGAACAACGCCCCGACCAATCTCAACTTCAACACCTCGGTCGATCGGTTCGATCCGCTGGTCACCCTGGCCTATGACCTGACCGACAGCGTCAACGTCTACGGCAAATATTCGACCGGCTATCGGGCCGGCGGCGCCTCGTCGCGCTCGCTGACCTATCGCTCCTTCGATCCGGAAGAGGTGAAGGCCTATGAGCTGGGCCTGAAGAGCGACCTGTTCGACCGTCGGGTGCGGCTGAACGCGGCCGTCTATGCGATGGACCGCACCGACAGCCAGATCGACTTCAGCCTTGTCACCGTGATCGGCGCCTCGACCCGCAACACGCTGGAAACGATCAACGCCCCCGGCACCACCAAGATCCGGGGCCTGGAGTTGGAAGGCCAGTTCCGCGCCAACGACTATCTGACGCTGTCGGCCTCCTACGCCTATACGGACGCCAAGATCCCGGACACGGTGAACCCGTTCAACAATCAGGTGCAGAAGGTGTTCATCGCCTATACGCCTGAGAACGCCGCCAGCGTGGCCGCAGACTGGAACTCGCCCTTCATGGGCGCGACGCTGAAGGCTCACATCGACGCCAACTACGCCGACGCCAGCCACAGCTTCGACCAGTTCGAAATCAAGAACGACTCCTCGTTCCTGGTGAACGCCCGCATCGCGGTGGCCGACATCGCCACCCGTGAAGGCGGCCCCGATCTGGAAGTGGCCCTGTGGTCGCGCAACCTGCTGGACGAGACCTATGTCTACCGCCGCGACCCCTCGAACCGGGGCACCCTGGGCGACTACGGCAACTTCAACAACCCGCGCTCTTTCGGCATCGAGCTGCGCGCCTCCTACTGACCGTCCTCCTCCCGGTCAGTTCGCCCCCTCCCGCCCAGCGCGGGAGGGGGTTTTCTTTGTCGGATTATCCAGATTTTGTGGAGACCGGATGAAGTTTGTCCGAAGCCGCATGGTTCTGCTGGACGGACCGGGCGCGCGGCGCGATGGCGGAGGACGGAGGTTTCATGAGCAGTCTTGTCTTGATCGCCGATGACGAAGGCGAAATCGTCGAAATTCTGGACGCCTATATGCGTCGCGAGGGCTTTCGAACCGCGACCGCCTCGGACGGGCAGCAGGCGCTTGATCTCCATGCCTCTCTGAAGCCCGACATGGTGCTGCTGGACGTGCGGATGCCCAATCGCGACGGCTGGGACGTCCTGGGCGAACTGCGCCGGCGCGGAGAGACGCCGGTCATCATGGTCACGGCCCTGGACCAGGATCTGGACAAGCTCCAGGCGCTCCGCATCGGCGCTGACGACTATATCGTCAAGCCGTTCAAACCCGTGGAGGTCGTCGCGCGCGTCCACGCCATTCTCCGCCGCACCGTCGGCGCGCCCGACGCCAAGGTGCTGCGGGTCGGACCGGTCGAGGTCCAGTTGGAGAACTATCTCGCCGCCGTGATCACGGCCGACGGACGTCGACGCCTGGACCTCACCCTGACCGAATTCAAAATGCTGGCCCATATGGCGCGGATTCCGTTGCGGGTCTTCACCCGCGCCGAAATCCTGGACGCCTGCTTCCCGAACCAGGACGTTCAGGAACGCACGATCGACAGCCATTTCAGCCATCTTCGACGCAAGCTGGAGGCCGCCGGCGCCGTCGGTCTGGTCGCCAATGTCCGGGGCGTCGGCTACCGGCTGGAGCCTGACGCTTGCCCCTGACCGACGGCATAGGGCGCAATGTGGCGGCTCGGATCGGCCTGGTCACCCTGACCGGCTTCATCCTCAGCGCGTTCTGCGCCTTCTTCGTCTATGCCTGGGTGTTTGAAAACCATCCCGGCGTGGTCGCCGCGCCGCATCACTGGAAGCCCCAGGCCGTCGACTATGCGGTCATCGTTGCAGCGGTCCTGACGGCGATCGGCCTGGCCGTCATGGCCGGCGCCCTGCTGGCTCGGCAGATCGTCCTTCCACTCGCGTCCCTGGCTATTACGGCCCAACGGATTTCAGAGGGCGACCTGACCGCTCGCGCCACCGTCGGCAAACGCGCCCTTCGCGAAACCGCCCAACTGGTCGAAGACTTCAACCGAATGGCGCAACGGCTTCAGGCGCACGCCGAGGAACGCATCGCCTGGAACGCCAAGATCGCCCACGAATTGCGCACCCCGGTCACCATTCTGAAGGGACGTCTGGAGGGCGTCGCCGACGGGGTGTTCCAGATCGACGATCACACCCTGACCAGTTTGAGGCGTCAGATCGAGGGCCTGGCGCGCATCGTCGAGGATCTGCGGGTGGTCAGCCTGGCCGAAAGCAACCACCTGGATCTCCAGCTTGAGGCGGTCGATCTGTCCCAAGAGATCGGCGCCCTGCGCGAAATCGTACAGCCCAGCCTGAGCGCCGCCGGTTTCGAAGCCCAGTGGCGCCTGGAGCCCGCCCTGGCCGTCTGCGATCCGACACGCCTCAGACAGGCCGCCCTGGCCCTGCTCGAAAACGCGCGGCGACACGCCGTTCCGGGTCCGCTGGTGATCCGCACGGCCACCTTCGGCGCCTTCGCCCGGATTTCGATCGAGGACAGCGGCCCCGGCATAGACGCCGATCGCGCCGCCCACATCTTTCACCCCTTCAAGCGCGACCCATCGGCCACGGGCTCGGGCCTGGGATTGGCGGTCGTCCGGGCGATCGCGGAGGCTCACGGCGGGCTCGCCCTTCACCGTAACACCGTCGCAGGCGGCTCCCTCTTCACCCTGGAGATTCCACGTCAGCCCGCGCGCCGACCCGCGGTCTAGCCGGCGGCGAAGACCCGGATGCGGTTGCCGTCGGGATCGCTCGCGACGAAGGCCCGCCCCTGACGGGTGTCCATCGGCGGCAAGACGATCCGCGCGCCGCGATCCCACCAGTCCATATGCAGTTCATCCACCACGGACGGCGCCTTCATGCGCAGTTCCAGGGCGTCTCCCGGTCGAGACGCCGGCTGTGCCGAACGCCACAGGCTCAGCGTCCGCCGGGTCGACAGAATGAAGACGGCGCGATCCGGCCCCGCTTCCAGCGGCGTTCGCCGCAGCAGCCGGGCGTAGAAGCGCGCCGCGGCCTCCGGGTCGGCGACGCTCAGTGGAATGTCTTCGATCTCGGTCATGCGCCCTCCGGTTTTTGCGAGAACAAACCTAGACCGCCCTGCTGCCAGTTCCTGTCAGCATGATCCTGCTTCCGCCCGTTTTTCCTGCGCCTCATGCCAGGTCTTCAGCAGGGCCTGACGCCGGGCGGGATAGCGGGCCTCCGTCACCTCCGCCTCGACGATCCGGTCGGTGCGGAAACTGCGGAAATCCTGTCGCAACTCGCACCAGGCCAGCAGCAGCCGCACCCGGTCGAAGAAGACCAGGGCGAAGGGCCAGACCACCCGTTCTGACGCCTTGCCCGCCTCGTCGCGGTAACACAGCCTCAGCCGCCGCTCGGTGCGGATCGCCTTTCTCAACAGGGCGGGATCGACCAGATCGGTCGGAAACGGCGCCCCCGGCACGACCAGCAGGGCCGAGGTCTCCATCTCGTCGCGCAGATCCGGGGGCAGGACCGCCGCGATCCGCGCCAGCGCCCCCAGGGCGGCGTCCCGCATCCGCGCATCGGCCCGGTCCGCCACCCAGCGCGAACCCAGCACCAGGGCCTCCACCTCCTCCGGCGTGAACATCAGCGGCGGCAGCAGATAGCCCGGCTTCAGCACATAGCCGACCCCCGGCTCCCCCTCGATCGTCGCCCCCTGCGCCTGCAGGCTGGCGATGTCGCGATACAGGGTGCGCAGACTGACCCCCATCTCCTCGGCCAGCGCGCGACCGCTGACCGGCTGGCGTCGTCGCCGCAGGGCGTTCAGAAGATCAAGCAGGCGTTCGGACCGGGACACGACGCGAGCCTAGCAGAGATGCTGACAGAAAGCGGCAGCATCAGGTTTTTTGGGATCAGGGGTTGCCGCGCACCGCCTTGGCCGTGTATCCGGCCGCCTCCGAAGAAGAGACACCCATGTTCGCCCAATACGTCGCCATGAACGCGCCCAAGAGCTTGGACCGCCTGTCGGTCCAAGGCGAGGGCGCGTGCGTGAGGGGCGCATAGGGAGCAGCGGGTCTATCGACTTCGGCTTTCCAGAAACCCCTCCCGCTTCCGGCCGGAGGGGTTTCTTGCGTCTGCGGGGCTCCTTTTCTCGCCGGTCCGGGAGGATCACAGACAGAGAAGGAGACGTCGGCCATGCGTGGTTATGACGTAATCGAAACCCCGGACCATGTGCCGATCAAGGCCTGGACCCGAGGGGTGCCCATCGAGGATGCGGCGCTGAAACAGCTGAAGAACGTGGCCTCGCTGCCGTTCATCCACAAGCACGTCGCGGTCATGCCGGACGTGCACTGGGGCATGGGCGCGACGGTGGGGTCGGTGATCCCGACCGTGGGAGCCATCATCCCGGCCGCCGTGGGCGTGGACATCGGCTGCGGCATGATGGCGGTGCGGACCTCGATCCGCGCCGAACACCTGCCCGACGACCTGTCGGCCATCCGCTCCGCCATCGAGGCCGCCGTTCCGCACGGCCGCACCGACAACGGCGGGCGCAACGACAAGGGCGCCTGGGCGGCCGAACCGCCGGCCTCGGCGGTCACCCGTTGGGCCGATCTGAAGGCGGGCTATGACGCCGTGGTGGAAAAACACCCCAAGGCGGCGCACCCGCGCGGCTTCGGCCACCTGGGCACTCTGGGCACGGGCAACCACTTCATCGAGCTGTGCCTCGACGAGGCGGGCGACGTGTGGGTGATGCTTCACTCCGGCTCGCGCGGGGTGGGCAACCGGTTCGGGACCTATTTCATCGAACGGGCCAAGCACGAGATGCGCCGCTGGCACATCAACCTGCCCGACCAGGACCTGGCCTATTTCCCGGAAGGGACGGACGGCTTCGTCGACTATGTGCGGGCGGTGTCGTGGGCGCAGAAATACGCGCGCGCCAACCGCGAGGTGATGATGGACAGCGTGCTCGGGGTGCTGAAGGCCTTCTGGCCGGATCTGGAGACGACGCAGGAGGCGGTGAACTGCCACCACAACTACGTCTCCAAGGAGAAGCATTTCGGCAAGGACGTCTTCCTGACCCGCAAGGGGGCCGTGTCGGCCAAGGACGGCGAACTGGGCATCATCCCCGGCTCGATGGGGGCGAAGTCCTTCATCGTCCGCGGCAAGGGCAATGCGGATTCGTTCTGCACCTGCTCGCACGGCGCCGGTCGGGCCATGAGCCGGACCGAAGCCAAGCGCCGCTTCACGATCGAGGACCACGTCCGCGCCACCGAGGGCGTGGAATGCCGCAAGGACGCCGAGGTGATCGACGAAACCCCGATGGCCTATAAGGACATCGACGCGGTCATCGCGGCCCAGACCGACCTGATCGAGGTCGTGCACACCGTGCGTCAGGTGGTGTGCGTCAAGGGATGACGGGAGCCGGTTTCACCGCAGGGTGGGGCCGGCTTTCGTCGTCAGGGCTCCGGGCGCCAGGTTACCCAGCGAGGCTCGCTAATGATGGGGGCGAAGGTGGGAGCCGGCGGATGCGGCAGACCATCATCCGCCCCTCGGAAAGTCACTGTCATCCAGTCCAACTGGGCCGTGTTTGTGTCTCCCGCAAAAATCTCAAGGATCGACAGACCCTCAGCCGGCCCAGGCCAAAATTGGCACCCCACAACGGCATTCAACTGATCAATGTGAAACCAGGACACATTGTCCGTTGCGGGTTTCGTCCAAGGCCAAGGTTGCGAACTTCTTATCGCAGTGACTCCGCCGGTGCCTGAATTGTAGCGGGAAACGACTTCCGCCTGCTCGAAATGTCGGCGTGCGGCGGCCTCCTGAGGACCGGCTCGATCAAGGAATTGTTCGATAGCGGCCAGCTCTAGTGTTGAAAATCCTGGACCTTGCTGGCTTTGAAGACGCGTTCTGGACCTCCAGCGAAAGTAGTTTCGAACAAACCTCTGCTGCCAAAACAGGAATCCCAAAGTCCAGCAGAACGCATAGAGGCCGAAAAACCAGGGAATGGCGGCGTTGCCGAAGGCGATCAGGACGCCGAAGCAACCACCGGCAAAGGTAAAGGCCGACAGGGCCAGCACGGTGTTCTGAACACGAGCCTTCCTGTTAGGACGCCGACTGAACTTGTCCAACCAAAGCCCCCTGTCCCGCTCTCAAACCCGTCCTCGACGGCCGCCCTAAGCCGCCTCATCATCCTTCGGCATCACATCCCCCACCGTCGGCCGGTTCTCCGCCCGCGTCAGCCGGATGTCCCTCGGCTTGACGATCTCGCCGCAGCAGCCGCAGGCGATGCGCGGGGTCAGGGTGGCGCCGCAGGTCGAGTGGACCATGTCGATGCCGCAGTCGGTCTCGCCATAGACGTGTTTGGCGCCCCAGCCGTGCAGGGTCACCAGAACCCCGTACAGATCCTTGCCCTTGGGCGTCAGCACATATTCGTTGCGCGGGGGCCGTTCGGAATAGGGGCGCGGCTCCAGCACCCCGTGCTGGACCAGGCTTTTTAGACGCGCGGCCAGGACGTTGCGCGCCACGCCCAGATTGTCCTGCCATTGCTCGAACCGGCTGACCCCGTTGAAGGCGTCGCGGATGACCAGCAGGGTCCACGGATCGCCGATCACCTCCAGGGTGGCGGCGATGGAGCAGCTTTGGCGGCTGTAGTCTGCGGTGCGTCCCATGCGACAAAAGTGACCCCGCGTCAGGCGGTTGGCAAGAGGGTTGCCAATCCGAACCGGCTCAGTCAGTCTTGTTTGGCAATGGACCTGCGCCCCCTCCAGAACGCAGCGCCTTCCGTCCCTTCTTCGCCTGACGCAGGATGGCGCCCATGGCCGATACGACCCACCCCATCTCCCTCGACGCCGCCCTGGCCTTCCACACCCTGGACGACGGCGGCCTTTCGGCGCCCGTTCCCGGTCATTTCTCCAACGGACCGTCCGGCCTGCCGCCGGAGAAGGGCTTTCCCTTCGGCGGCCTGCTGGCGGCCCTGTGCGCCCAGGCGATGCGCCAGGGCCTGTCCCTGACCGCGCCCTTGCGCACCTTATCGGTTCAGTATCTGTCGGCGGCCCGCTTCGGCGAGCAGGTCGCCTTTCGTCCGCGCCTGCTGCGCGGCGGCCGCAATGTGATCTATGCGGCGGTCGAGGCCGAGCAGGACGGCCGCATGACCCATCACGCCACCGGAACCTACGGGCTGGACGGCGACGCCCCGCCGCTCGCCCCGCTTCATCGGCCGCCGCCCTCGCTGGACGGCCTGAACCCCGCCGCCACCATCCGGGGGCCGATGTCGCCCCATTTCGCCCAGCACGTCGAATACCGGTTCGACGGCGGGCCTAACATTCTGGGCGGCAATGCCGGCAAGCCGGTGATCGAACGCACCTGGATGCGGATGGCTGACCGCCGCCCGCTGGACGAGGTCGGCCTCTGCTATCTGCTGGACGCCCTCTATCCCCCGGCCTGGACCGCCTCCTCGACGCCCGCGCCCATGACCACCGTCGATCTGCGCATCGACATCCTGACCGACCCGACGCCTGAAACAGCGCCCGAGGGCTGGGCCTTCTTCGAGTTCCGGATGCTGGACCTGGGCCTGGGCTGGACGGTGGACGAGGCGACCGCCTGGGGCGCCGACGGAAGCCCGCTGGCGATCTCGCGCCAGCGCCGCAAACTGCTGCCGCAACGCGGCGCCTGACCTGAACGTCGCTCAGCCTCCGTTCATCATTATCAGGGACTATTCGAAATCTCTGGAGTAGGCTCCGGGCGTCGCTGTCGTCGCCTCTATCCTCTCGTCCAAATCTCTGGTGTCTCACCGATGCGTCGCAGCCGTCTCATCGCCGCTTGTCAGGCCGCCGTCGTAATGGGCGGAGCCTTGATGCTCCAGGGCTGCGTCGCCGGCGCCGTGGTCGGCGGGACCGCCGCCGTCGTGGGCGGCGCGGCCAAGGCCGGCGGCGCGGTCGTGGGCGCCGGCTTCGACGCCGTCACCACCTCCGACGAGGAAACCCGCGCCCGCCGCGAACGCGAACAGCGCGAGTACGAACGCGAACAACGCCGCTGCGAACAGCGGCAGAGGCAGGGCAAAAGCTGCTGACTACAGCGACAGCACGCACCGCTCGTTGATCGTCGGCCGCGCCACCTGCACCCGGCAAAGCCCCGGCCAGTCCGGCTTCAGGGTCTTGGCGAACCACAGGCACAGGTTTTCCAGGCTGGGCAGCTCCAGCCCCTCGTGCTCGTTCAGCATGCCGTGGTCCAGCTGCTCCGCCGCCGACTTCAGCGCCCGGTCCAGCGCCCCCAGGTCCGCGACCCAGTTGTGCTCGGCGTCCAGGGTCTCCGACCGGATCGTCGCCTCGACCGTAAAGGAGTGGCCGTGGACGCGACGATAGATGCTGCCCTCGGGTTCGTTGGGGAAGTGGTGGGCGGCGTCGAAGGTCGCCTGTTTGGTGATTTCGAAGACGGGCATTAGCGGACGCCGATGTATTTGTGGGTCTGGACGCTCAGGCGCCACTGGGGATGGGTCAGGCAATATTCGATGGCGGCGGCGGTGTTCTCCGCCTGGTCGGGGCCGTCCAGGGGCTGGAGCCAGAACCGTTCGAACGCGAGGTGTTCGAACCGCTCGGGCGGGGCCTTGGGCTGCGGATAGACCAGCTTCAGCTCCTGCCCCTTGATCTGGATCACGTCTGCGTCCGCCTTTGGGCTGACGCAGATCCAGTCGATCCCGTCGGGCGCCGCCAGAGTGCCGTTGGACTCGATGGCGATCTCGAAACCGCGCGCGTGCAGGGCCGCGACCAGGGGCGCATCCAGCTGCAGCAGGGGCTCTCCCCCGGTGCAGACCACCAGTTTCGGATCGCCCTCGCGCCCCCGCCACATCGCCGCGACATGATCGGCCAGCCCGTCCGCGGTGGCGAACTTGCCCCCGCCGTCCCCGTCTACGCCGACGAAGTCCGTATCGCAGAAGCTGCAGACGGCGCTCGCCCGATCCTGTTCGCGCCCGCTCCACAGATTGCAGCCGGCGAAGCGCAGAAAGACCGCCGGCCGGCCCGCCTGTCCGCCCTCGCCCTGGACCGTCAGAAAGACTTCCTTGGCCGAATAGGTCACGTCTGAGCGCCTCGGCCGGCGACCCATTCCGCATGCCCCGCCGCCCGCAACTCGCACGCGGGGCATTGGCCGCAGCCATAGCCCCAGGCGTGGCGATGCGTCCGATCGCCCTGATAGCAGGTGTGGCTGTCCTCAATGATCAGCTCGACCAGGGTTTCGCCCCCAATCCGATCGGCCAGTTCCCAGGTCTGGGCCTTGGTCAGCCACATCAGCGGGGTCTCGATCACCACCGGCTTGTCCAGTCCCAGCGACAGGGCCCGCGCCATGGCCTCCATGGTCTCGTGGCGACAGTCGGGATAGCCGGAATAGTCGGTCTCGCACATGCCGCCGACCAGCACCTCCAGCCCGCGCCGATCCGCCAGGGCCGCCGCCGCCACCAGGAAGATCAGGTTGCGCCCAGGGACAAAGGTCGTCGGCAAACCGCGCGCATCCATCTCAATCTTGCGGTCGGCGGTCAGGGCGCTCTCGGCGATCCGACCATAGCCGGTCAGGTCCACCACATGATCGTCGCCCAGCCGGTCGGCCCATTGCGGCAGGGCCGTCTTCATCCCCGCACGCACCGCCTGGCGCGCCTCCATCTCCACGAGGTGCCGCTGGCCGTAGTCGAAGCCGACCGTCTCCACCCGCCCGAACCGCTCCAGCGCCCAGGCCAGACAGGTGGCGCTGTCCTGCCCGCCGGAGAAGAGAACCAGGGCCGATGTCGTAGACTTTTCCAGGATGACGCTCATGACGAATCTGCGGTCGGCCGGTCGGCCGCGCGCATGCACAAAGGGATGAGGACCTCAGATGGGGTCGGGCGGGCCTTCTACACCAGACCCGCCCCCGGCGCAAAATCCTGAAACAGCCGGCGCCCGCCCCTGAGATGACACCGAGGGTACAGGCCGAAACTTTCTGATCCGGCTTAACTAATCGGCAAGCGCTACTGGTGCATATGGGAGGCGAGTAAGGAGTTCCAGGCAGTATGCCGACGATTGAGACCCTTTCAGAACAACCCGAGCCGGTAGGTCCGTCCACGCTCGGCTGCGAGGTTTTCGCCCGGTTCGAGCGCGAACCGGACACTTTGGTCATACCTGTCGTAGAGAACGACCGCCCCCTGGGCCTGGTGGAACGCACCACCTTCATACAGAAGATCGCCGGCCGCTTCGGCCACGCCCTCTACGATCTGCGCCCGATCACCTTCGCCATGGACCCCGAGCCGGCGGTGGTGGAAGGCGACGCTGAAATCGACGCCTTCAGTGAAATCCTGCTGAGGGGCGGTCCCGCCGCCCTGCTGCGCGGCTTCATCGTCACCAAGAACGGCCGCTATCACGGCGTGGGCACGGCTGCGACCCTGCTCCGCAGCGCGACCGACCGCCAGCGGCGCCACGAGGCGGAGCTGGCCAACCAAGCTGCAGCCCTCAACGACACGCGCGCCCAGGCCCTCATCGCCGCTCGCGCCAAGAGCCAGTTCCTGGCCATCATGAGCCATGAGCTTCGCACCCCGATGAACGGCGTCTTGGCCGTCGCCGAACTGCTGCGCCGCCAGCCCTTGAGCACGACGGCCCAGGCCCATGTGCAGACCATCGTCGAATCGTCCGAAAACCTGCTGCGCATCCTTCAGGACGCCGTCGACCTGGCCAAGGCCGAGGCGGGAGAGCTGGAGTTGACCCCCGTCGCCACCCCGCTGCGGGCCGTGATGGACGACGTCCAATCCCTATGGGAGCCGCGCGCCTCCCAGGACGGCGTGACCCTGCTGGTCGGCTACGAAGGCGACACGGAGCTGGCCGCCGTCATCGACGGAGTCCGCCTGAAGCAGGTGTTCAACAATCTGATCGGCAATGCGCTGAAATTCGCGCGCAATGGGGTGGTCGAGGCCGGGCTGAAGGCCTGGGTCGACGGCGACCAGGTGCGGATGGAGGCCCGGGTTCGCGACGACGGCCCCGGCGTCGACGCCGACCGTGTGGATTCCATCTTCGAACCCTTCGTCCACGGCTCGGGCCCGGACGGCGCCGGACTGGGCCTGTCCATCTGCCGCCAGGTCATCGAGCGTATGGGCGGTCGGATCTGGGCCGAGAACAACAAGGGTCGGGGCGCAACCTTCGCCTTCGACATCACCGCGCGCCGCGCCGCAGCGGTCGTCGAGCCCGCCTCCAATGTCTCGAGCCTGCCAGAACTCGATCTGAAGTCCGCGCCCCACGTGCTGATCGTCGATGACAACGCCACCAACCGCGTCGTGGCCCAGGCCTTGTGCGAAATGTTCGGCTGCAGTTCCGAACTGGCGGAGGACGGGCTGGAGGCGGTCCGGGCGGTTCAGGAAGGTCGCTATGATCTGATCCTGATGGACATCAAAATGCCGCGCATGGACGGGGTCCAGGCGACCCAGGCCATCCGCGCCCTGGGCGGCGAGGTGGGACGCACCCCCATCGTCGCCCTGACGGCCAACGCCGATCCCGAAGACGCCAAACACTATCTGTCCGTCGGCATGGCCGCCGTGGTGGAAAAGCCGATCAAGCCCGAGCGCCTGCGCATGGCGATGAACGCGGCCCTCGTCGAGAACAAGGGCGAGGACGAGACGCAGACGTCGGCGCCGGCCCCTCGCCGGGCGCGGCGCTGATCGCTCAGTCCGGCCGGACCTCCAGCGTCTCTTCATCCTCCTCGTCATAGCCGACCAGGCGCAGCGCGCGCGCCTTCTGGCCGTTCAGTTCGGCCCAGCGCAGAAGCCCCTCCTCCCGGCCATGGGTGATCCAGACCTCGTTGGGTTTCAGCTCCTCGAAGGTCGTGACCAGTTCCTCCCAGTCGGCATGGTCGGAGATGACCAAGGGCAGCTCCACCCCCTTCTGCCGGGCGCGCGCCCTTACTCCCATCCAGCCCGAGGCGAAGGCCACGACCGGATCGGCGAACCGCCGGGACCAGCGATCCTGCACGGCCGACGGCGGCGCGACCACCACCTCGCCTCCCAGCGCCCCCTTTGGGAGATCGCGCGTCGGCAGGATCGGCCCCAGATCGACGCCCTCGCGCTCATAGAGCGCGTTCAGCCGCTCCATGGCGCCGTGCACATAGATGGGTCGGTCCCAGCCCGCCTCACGCAGCGTGCGTATGATCCTCTGGGCCTTTCCCAAGGCGTAGGCGCCGACCAGATGGGCTCGGTCAGGAAACTGCGCCAGCGACCGAACCAGCCGACCGATCTCATCCTGCGCCGGCGGATGGCGGAATACAGGCAGGCCGAAAGTCGCCTCAGAGATGAAGACGTGACAAGGCACGGGTTCGAACGCCGGACAGGTCGGATCGCGCCGCCGCTTGTAATCGCCCGACACGACCATGGTCAGACCCTTCCAGCGCACCTCGACCTGGGCGGATCCCAGGACATGGCCTGCCGGAAACAGCCGCAGCTCGACCCCGTTGATCGCGGCCCTCTCTGCGTATTCGACCGCCTGCTCCCGCGCCGTAAAGGCGTCGCCGTAGCGCTCGGCCATGATGGCCAGGGTCTGGCGCGTGGCCAGCACGGCGCCGTGCCCCGCCCGCGCATGATCGGAATGGCCATGGGTGATCACGGCCCGATCCACGGGGCGCACCGGATCGACGTAGAAGTCGCCGGGCGGGCAATAGAGGCCGGCCGGCGTCGGATGCAGCAGATCTTCGGGTCGGATCATGGGGGCGTAACGCTCTCGACGCCGTCGGGTCGCCCCGTCATACAGAAGACTGTCACCGACTCCACGGACGCCCTTTCGCATGCACGACAGTTTCGTCGACGCCATCCTGCCACAACTCGCGGCGGGCGCCGCCCACACGGGCGCTCTGGGCTTCATCTTCGACGGGCTTCATGACGGCGCGCCGCGCATTCGGGTTCCCTGGCGGCCCGACCTGGTCGGCGATCCTGACACGGGGGTGCTGGCCGGGGGGCTGGTGACGACCCTCTTGGACCATATCGGCGGCCTGGCCGTCTGGACCGCCATGGACGCCTTCCACCCGATCGCCACCCTGGACCTGCGGGTGGACTATATGCGCGCGGCCCGGCCGGGCGTGGACCTTTTGGCCCAAGCCAGCTGCTATCGTTTAACCCCCACGATCGCCTTCGTGCGCGGCTGGGCGTTCGAGGACGATCCCGCCGATCCGGTTGCGGCGGCTCAGTCGGCCTATGTGCTGAACCGCTCGCGCAGCAGCACCAAGCCGGCGCCCGCAGGAGACGTCGGCGCATGAACGAGCTTCTGGATCGGCTTCCCTACGCCCGCTTTCTGAACCTCCAGACCCAGATGAACGGCGACGAGGTCACGGTGGTCATGCCCTTTGCAGATCAGTTGATCGGCAATCCGATGCTGCCGGCCCTGCACGGCGGCTCAACCGCCGCCCTGTTGGAAATGACGGCCATGGCACAGATCGCCCTGGCGTTTCCGAGTTCGCGCCTGCCGCGGCCGATCAACGTCACCGTCGCCTATCTCAGGACCGGCCGTCCGGTCGACGTCTTCGCCAGGGCCGAGATCAGCCGCGCCGGCCGGCGGATCGCTCACGTCCAGGCTGAGGCGTGGCAGGAAAGCCGGAGCCGCCCCATCGCCTCCCTGACCGCGCACTTCCTTCTGGAGGAATCCTAGCCTTTTCAAAGACTTTTGCTTGAGGCGAGGAAGGCCGCACGACGCACGCGCACCAGAACGCCTCCCCGCTCAACATTGATCGATTAGGTTAACAATATTCTACCAGAAGCGGTTAAGCCGTGTTAGGATTCATCCATTGTAAACCTTGTTTGAGGGGCTTCCCAATGGACCGTACTGAAGTCATCGCCGGCGTGGCTGCTGATCTGCACGCCACGGAACACGCTATCGACGCCGCCATCGCTCAAGCGACGACGCTGGTTCAATCCTTCATCAGCGCGCGCGCCGACCTCTCGCTGTCGCCGGTCGCCGCCACGGCCTCGCAAGCCAAGGCCATGGAAACCATCGCCGCCCTCGCCGCCGCGCGGGAGTCCATCGTGGCGTGCCACGGCGAGTTGCAGAAGGACCATCGCCGCCTCGGCTTCGGAACCTACGCCGCCGGCCCGATCGGCAAGCCCGACGACTGGCTTGACCCGAAGGACACGCGCAATCATCTCCGCTCGGTTGCATGAAATTAAGTTAAGGTTAGGCCTCATTATCACTTAACCTAACATCGCCTACAGTCGCCCCCTTCGCGTAAAACGCTTGGGGGCGACAATTATGGTAAACATGATGTACGCCGTCATAGGCGCCGTCTTCATGGTCACGATGGCGCTTTTTGCGCTGCTTAAGGGCGGAAATACTGAAAAGGCGGGCGCCAGCGCATACCTGATGGCGTGGTTTGCTTCGCTTGTCGTCCAACAGGAATCGCCCCGCGCCGATCAGGCTCCCCAGGGCGTCTTCTTCATCGACCTGATCCTGCTGGCCGTGTTTGCCGTTCTCGCTTTGAGATCAAACCGCGCTTGGCCCGTATGGGCCGGAGCCATCCAACTTCTCACAGTCCTGTGCCACCTCATCCTGCTGATGAACGGCCGGACGCCGGTCAGCGCGCTGTTCACCATCATGAACCTGAACGGCTACCTCATCATCATCTGCCTGACCGTCGGCACCTTCTGGGTCTGGCAGGAACGAAAGGCGGCGACCGAGCATCAGCTAGGTAGAAATTCCTAAGCTCTCACTCTAGGCTGGGCCGACTCATTGTCGGGAACGCCATGCCCCTGTCCCACGCCAAACTTTGGAAGGCCGTTGACGCCCTGGCGCGGCGCGAGGGCCTGTCGCCGTCGGGATTGGCGCGGCGGGCCGGGCTGGACGCCACCAGTTTCAATCCGTCCAAGCGGTTCAGCGCCGGGGATCCGCCGCGCCCCCGCTGGCCCTCGACCGAGAGCCTGACCCTGGTTCTTCAGGCGGCCGGCGTATCCCTGGCCGACTTCGCCGCCCTGGCCGACGACGCGCCCTCCGCCCCGTCGACCGTGCCCCTGCTGGGCCTGGCCCGCGCGGGCCTGGACGGCTTTTTCGACGAGGCGGGCCTGCCGACCGGCGACGGCTGGGACCAGACCGAACTGCCGCAGGTCAATCCCACCACCTTCAGCCTGCGGATCAGCGGAGATTCGATGGCGCCCCTGTACCGCGAGGGCGACCGGGTCATCGTCGACCGGGGCGACCCGGCCGTGCGGCGCGGCGACCGGGTCGTGGCGCGTCTGACCTCGGGCGAGGTGGTGGCCAAGGAGCTGACGGCGCTCAACGCCCGCACCGCCACCCTGTCCTCGATCAATCCCGACTATCCCCCGCGGGTCGTGTCCCGGCGCGAGATCGAATGGATGGCCCGCATCCTCTGGGTCAGCCAGTAGAAAACCCCGGCCGGCGAACCGGACGGGGTCTGAGGCTCAAACGGCGAACCGCGAGCCTGGCGACCGTTCCGGCGGGATCGACGGGGGCAAGAACGACCCCGCCGGCGCGGTCTTTCCGGGCGCGACCTCAGCGGGTCACATAGTTGGCGTTCACCCAGCCGCCGCCGGCGATCTGGATCCAGTCGCCCTGGCGAGCGACGGCGGTGAAGGGCTGGCCGGCCGCCAGGCTGCCCGACTGGCGGAAGCCGGTGCCGGGGCCGCTGCGGATCCGCAGAGTGGTTCCGGCGCGATAGGTGTTGGCGTTGGCCTCGGCTGCGACGCGGGCGCGCTGCTGGTTGCAGCCGATATAGGAGCCGGCCGCCGCGCCGGCGCCGGCGCCGACGATGGTACCGGCCGTGCGCTCGTTACGCGCCAGGTTCGAGCCGACCACCCCGCCGACGACTGCGCCGATCAGGGCGCCCGCGCGCTGGCGACCGCCAGGGGCGTCGCAGTTGGTCACGCCGTTGGCCTGGGCCTGGGCGGCCATGGGGGCTGCGGTCACTAGGGCGGCCAGAGCCGCAGCCGTGGCCAGACCCGTCTTCAGAAACTTGCTCGACATATTCATCTCCTGTCATCGGGTTTGCCGATGAGGGGAGAATGCCGAGCTGAACCTGAAGGCTCCCGGAGCTTCGCCGTTATTTTCCGTTCATCTTAAGGGACGCTCGGCGCGTCGGCGTTCGATCAACCGCCGCGCGGCCTCGACGTCGCGCTCGACCAAGTGTTTGCGGCGCAGAAATTGGAAGTCCATCACCCGGGCCCACAGGTGCAGCAGCCGGTCCTGAGTGACGAAAACGGTCAGCGCCTCGACCGTGGGCGGTGCGCCCCAGGCCTGGGCCAGTTTCGACAGATGGTCCACCGTCGCATCGTCGGGCAGGGGCTGGCATTCGACGATCCAGTCCCAGCTGCACAGCTCCGGCCGCGCCTTGATCAGCGCCAATGTCGCCGTCAGCACCTTGTCTGCGGACCCGGCCGAAACCAGGTCCATCCACAAGATCCGCGCCTGTTCGTCGATCTCGTACTGCACGTCGCCTCCCCGGCCACGTCGCCATACAAGCCCTTCGCGGTTAAGAAATATTACCTTGCGTCAAGCCTGCGCCAGTTCGCCGCGCGCGCCCTTTTTGATCAGGTCGATCGTCTGCGGTAGGCCGTAGATGGCCGCGAAGGAGCCGAAACGCGGCCCCTGGCTGGCGCCCAGCAACACTTCGTACAGCGCCCCAAACCAGGCTCGGAGCGGTTCGAACTCATGCGCCTTGCCTGCTGCATAGACCTCGTTCTGGATCAGCTCGCCGTCGGTCGTGTCCGCCGGCAGGGCCTTCAGCCGCTCCGCCAGGTCCTCCAGCGCCGCCTTCTCCTTGTCGTCCGGCAGTCGGTACGACTTCGAGGGCTTCACGAAGTCCTCGTAATAGTTCAGCGCATGGTCCATCAGCCGGTCCAGCAGCGGCTCGTTCTCCGGCGTGGCCTCGGGCAGATATTTGGCGAAATAGGCCCACAGCTGGTCCTTGGTCGAGGCGTTGGCCACCCCCACCAGGTTCAGCAGCAGGGCGAAGGACACCGGCGACGTATGGGTCGGCGGGTTGCCCGCATGGATCGACCAGACCGCATTGTCGATCCGTTTGGCCGGCTCCTGGGTCTTGTAGGCTTCGATAAAGGCCAGATAGTCGTCGATGGCGCGCGGAATGACGTTGAAGTGCAGGCTCTTGGCCGACTTCGGCGACTGGAACATGTACCAGCTCAGGCTCTCGGGCGTGCCGTAGCGCAGCCATTCCTCCATCGTCAGGCCGTTGCCCTTCGACTTCGAAATCTTCTTGCCCTCGATGTCGAGGAAGAGCTCGTAGTTGAAGCCTTCCGGCGGCGTGCCGCCCAGGGCGCGACAGATCTTGCCGCTCTCGCGCACGCTCTCGATCAAATCCTTGCCCGACATTTCGTAATCGACGTCCAGGGCGGTCCAGCGCATGGCCCAGTCCGGCTTCCACTGCAGCTTCACATGGCCGCCCGTGACCGGCAGCTCGGTGCGCCCGCCCGCCGGGTCGTCGAAGACGATGGTCCCCTTTTCGACGTTCCGCTCAAGCGTCGGGACCTGCAGCACATGGCCCGTGATCGGGCTGACCGGCAGGAAGGGCGAATAGGTCGCCCGCCGCTCTTCGCCCAGGGTCGGCAGCATGATGGCCATGACCGCGTCGAACCGCTCCAGCAGGGTCAGCAGCGTCGCGTCGAACACGCCGGACCTGTAGGTCTCGGTCGAGCTCATGAACTCATAGTCGAAGCCGAACGAGTCCAGGAAGGCCCGCAGCCGCGCATTATTGTGCGCCCCGAAACTGTCGTGCGTGCCGAACGGATCGCGCACCCGCGTCAGCGACAGGTTCAGGTCCTCGCGCAGCATCTCCGGGTTCGGCACCCCTTCCGGCACCTTCCTGAGGCCGTCCATATCGTCCGAAAAGGCCACCAGCCGCGTGGCCCAGTGGTCGCCGGTCAGGGCGCGGAAGGCGTTGCGCACCATGGTGGTCCGCGCCACCTCGCCGAAGGTGCCCATGTGCGGCAGGCCCGAGGGCCCGTATCCGGTCTCCAGCAGCACCGGCTTCTGCAGGGCCTCGAACTTCGCCAGGGCCTCGTCGGCCTTGCCCGCGTCGATCAGCGCCCGCGCCTCGGCCCGCTCGCTTTCGCCCAGCCGTTTCTTCAGCACATGGGCCAGCAGATTACGGGCTTGTTCGAACGGCCAGGACTTGGCCTCGCGGGCGAGAGTTTCGAGGTTCTGAAGCATGGCGGCGGTTTGACTTGTCCCGCCCCCCGGGTCAACGGCTCAACGACGTCGGCCGGTCGCCATCGCCACCACCGCCGCCCCGGCCGCCACGATGAGGGCATCCTCGATCAGACCGCTCTTCGTCTGCCCGATCCGCGCCATCGCCTTTTTCCGCCCGGCCAGCCCCAGATAGGCCAGCGGAACCGCCGTCCCCACCGCAAGCGCCGCGCCGAGCTTCTCGCGCCCGCGCGGCGCCAGGGCCGAGCCCGCGATCCCCGCGCTCATCACCCGCGCCAGCAGGCCCAGGAAGACCGTCCGGTCCGGCGCCGACTTCATCTTGTCGCCGAACAGCTCGCCTGCGCCCATGGCCAGGCCGCCGAACCTGAACAGCGGGTGATCCAGCACGACCAGCCGCCCCGGCGTCTTCCGATGCGCCAGCCGCGCGCCGACGATGGCCGCCATGGGCGTCATGGACCTAGCGCTGGCGACGGCGCCGATGAGGACGGACGGGAGGAAGGCTGTAAGCTGCATCTCCCCTTAACTCGAAGCCGGTGTTCGGGTTCACACCCGATGCTTCAGCGCCTGACTCTCGTGATCGGAAGGCGTTCCAGCTGGTTCAGGAAAACCTCCAGATGCTGGGAATGCGACGCCACCGCATCGCGAACCTCGGGCCGGTTGAGGTGGCGGGTGTCGACCATGACGCCGCCGTCCTCCGTCCGGCTGGCCAGACCGAGGACGCAAAGTTTTTCAACATGTCGGCGCGTCGTCTCGACGGACATGTTCAAGGACCGCGCTAGGGCTGACAGACTGACCGGGCGACGGAGATCGTCGGGCAGAAATTCAGAGCCCATCAGCGCAACATGCCTGTGCATGTTTCGAACATGCTGGGCGCAACCTTGGGCGGCGGAGACGAAGACCAAGGCCGTAACGGGATCGCCCCCGGCGACCTCCTTGTACAGCAACATGAATCTGAGGACGTAATCGACCCCGGCCGCCAGTCGCAGCCTTTCCCATGCGCCTTCAGATAACATGCGGACATGGTGCTTCAGCCAAGAGGTGAAGTCATCTCATTTTGAGAAACCCAACTCTAGCGCGTGACCAAATAATTGCGCCATTGCCCGCCCCACGTTTTCTCGGGGGATAAAATGGGCGCGAAACTGATCAATCTGAAGGCGAGGCGTTCGGGCGCGCGCATCGAACGGCTGCGGGCGACGGACCCCGTCGTCGTGGAGATCGTCTTGGCTCTATGGGAATTGGGCGGGCAAGCTCACCGTCAGACGGTCGCCGACCACGTCCTGCGCGGACGAGGCGAGATGGGGGTCATCCGCCACGAGGATCGTGCGCCCATCTATCAGGCCATGAACAGCGTCTTCTCAAGCGGCGGTTCGGGCTGGATCGCTCCAGCCTTCGGCGAAACGAGCTATCGTTGGGTTTTGACGGACTCCGGTCAGCAACTGTTCCAGACCGCGCGGCCGCCGAAGCGTTCGCGGGCCGCCGCGGGCTGACGGTTCCGGGGGTTGACCCCTGTCCGCCCCCATGGCCTGTGCGCCGCCTGATGAAGACCGCCGATTTCGACTTCGACCTGCCCGAGGACCGCATCGCCCTGCGGCCCGCCGATCCACGCGATTCCGCCCGCCTGCTGGTGGTGAAGGACGGCGCCCTGGACGACCGGATCATCCGCGACCTGCCCGACTTTCTTCAGCCGGGCGACGCCCTGGTCTTCAACGACACCCGCGTCATCCCCGCCCGCCTGTCCGGCGTCCGCACCCGTCCCGGCCCCGAGGGAGAGACCCTGACCGTCGCCGTCGAGGCCACGCTTCACCATCGCGACGCCCCCGACGTCTGGTCCGCCTTCATGAAGCCCGGCAAGCGGATCAAGCCGGGCGACCGCATTCGCTTCGGACAGGGAGCCGACGCCGCCTGTGACCTGGGCCGTCTCGACGCCACGGTCACGGCCAAGGGCGACGACGGCCTGATCACCCTGAAGTTCGACCTGTCCGGCCCGGCCCTGGACGACGCGATCCGCGCCGTCGGGGTCATGCCCCTGCCCCCCTATATCGCCGCCAAACGGCCCGAGGACGACCGCGACCGCTCGGACTATCAGACCGTCTTCGCCGAACACGACGGCTCGGTCGCCGCCCCTACGGCGGGCCTGCACTTCACGCCCGCCTTGCTCGACGCGATCCGCGCCCGGGGCGTCTCGACCCACGCCGTCACCCTGCACGTCGGCGCCGGCACCTTCCTGCCGGTCAAGGTCGAGGACGTCGCTGAACACCGGATGCACAGCGAATGGGGCGAGGTCTCGCCCGAGACCGCCGCCGCCCTGAACGCCGTCCACGCCGCCGGCGGCCGCATCGTCTGCGTCGGCACCACTTCGCTGCGCCTGCTGGAATCCGCCACGACCGAGACCGGCGAGATCCGCCCCTTCCACGGCGACACCGCCATCTTCATCACCCCCGGCTACCGTTTCCGCGCCGTGGACGTGCTGATGACCAACTTCCACCTGCCCAAATCGACCCTCTTCATGCTGGTCAGCGCCTTCGCCGGTCCGGAGACGATGAAGGCCGCCTACGCCCACGCCGTCGACACCGGCTACCGCTTCTACTCCTACGGCGACGGCTCCTTGCTGTTCCGGGCCTGAAAACCCCACGCCGCCGGCGCGAACCTTCTGCTGAGGCGGATCGAACCGCTTGTCCTGTGGCCTTCCGGCGCGCGAACCCTTAAATGCCGTCCTCTGACGAAAGAGACTTCCGTGACGCCTGACGACGCCGAGCTTGATCTGCCGCAAGAGCTCCGCGACGGCCTGATCGCCGTCGGAGAGGCCGCGCGCGACCTGGACCAGCCCTGGTGGATTTTCGGCGGGGCGGCGATGGCGCTTTACGGCCTGACCGACATCCATGTGCCGGACATCGACGTCCTGTGCGCCCCGCGCGACGCCCGCGCCCTGCTTGCCGCCTTGGGCGGCCAGATCGTGCCCGACCCCGGCGAGGGTCTGTTCCGCTCCGCCGTCTTCGGCCGCGCCCATGATCAGTCGATCCTGATCGAGGTCATGGCCGGGCTGGAGGTGCGTGACGGCGGCGACTGGGCGGACGTCCAGTTCGGGTCGCGCCGGCCGGTGTTTATCGACGACACCCCCCTGTTCGTCCCCGACATCCGGGACCACATCGCCCTGTACCGCCTTTTCGGCCGTCCCAAGGATCTGGCGCGCGTCGAACAGCTTGAACGACTGATCGCCTGAATGCCCTTTCCTTTTGACATTGCGGCCGTCGAAGGCCGCGCGCGCACCGGCGTGCTGAAAACCGCCCGCGGCGAGATCCGCACCCCAGCCTTCATGCCGGTGGGCACCGCCGCCACGGTCAAGGCCCTGACGGTGGACCAGGTCAAGGCGACCGGCGCCGACATCATCCTGGGCAACACCTATCACCTGATGCTGCGCCCCGGCCCGGAGCGGATGGAACGTCTGGGCGGCCTCCACAGATTCATGGGTTGGGACAGGCCGATCCTGACCGACAGCGGCGGTTTCCAGGTCATGTCCCTGGCCGGCATATCGAAGGTCAAGGAGGAGGCCGTAACCTTCTCCTCCCACATCGACGGCTCCAAACACGTCCTGACCCCCGAACGCTCGATCGAGATCCAGTCCGACCGTATCGGCGCCGACATTTCGATGCAGTTGGACCAGTGCGTCGCCTATCCGGCCGAGAAGGACGCGGCGCGAAAGGCCATGGAGCTGTCGATCCGCTGGGGCGCCCGCTCCAAGGCCCGGTTCGGCGAGCGGGAAAACCAGGCCCTGTTCGGCATCCAGCAGGGCTCGACCTTTGAGGATCTGCGCCGCCAGTCGTCCGAACAGCTTCAGGAGATCGGCTTCGACGGCTACGCCATCGGCGGTCTCGCCGTCGGCGAAGGCCACCAGGCCATGTGCGAGGTCTTGGACTATGCGCCCGAAATGCTGCCCGCCGACCGGCCGCGCTATCTGATGGGGGTCGGCAAGCCGGTCGATCTGGTCGAGGCGGTCTGGCGCGGCGTCGACATGTTCGACTGCGTCCTGCCCACCCGCGCCGGCCGCCACGGCCAGGCCTGGACCTGGGACGGCCCGTTGAACCTGAAGAACGCCCGCTTCGCCGAGGATCAGGATCCGCTGGACCCCACCATCCCCTGTCCCGCCTCCTCCGCCTATTCGAAGGCCTATCTGCACCACCTGATCCGCGCCGACGAAATCCTCGGCAAGGTCCTGCTCAGCTGGCACAATATCGCCTTCTACCAGGCTCTGACCGCCGCCATGCGCGCCGCCATCGCCGAAGGCCGCTTCGAAGCCTTCCGCCGCGACTTCCACGCGCGGCACGTGTCGAACGGTTGAGGCCCTACCGCCTCGGGCGGAACCAGCTCGGCGCCGCCGGCGGGGCGCAGTTCCTCTGCATGCCGATCCCCTTCAGAAAGGCGCGCCGCATCCGCCCCGCCTGTATGGCCGACTGCACATGGCGGCTGTGCTGTTCCGCCCCGCTCAGGCGCCGCACCCAGCTGCGGCCGGGAATGAAGTCCGTCGTCGTGCCGCGAATGGCGTCCAGCGTCGCCTTGGCCGCCGCATCGGCCGCCTGTTCGCTGCGATAGGAACCGTCCTGGCGCGGCGGCTCGTCCGTGTCGGGCCCGAGCGCCTCGTCCAGCCGCGCCACCTCGGCGCCGATGGTGGTGCACTGGTTCAGATTGCGCAGATCATAAGGATTGGCCTCGGCCTGCAAGAGGACCGTCGGAATCAGCTGGCGGCGCAGATTGAAGTCCTCCAGCGGCGCGGTGACCGCGTCTCCCAGGCCCGCGCCCACCTGCTCGGCCCCGCTCATGGCGGAACGACCGGCGTTGCAGCCGGCCAGGACAACAGCTGCGACGAGGAGCAGAGGAAAAGACTTCATGGCCGTCTTAGACCATGGAGGTCGTCTCGATAGAAGCCAAAAGGGGCCGACCACCGCCCGGCTTCAACCCCCAAGGGGGAGAATGGTACGTCCTCTCGGGCTCGAACCGAGGACCCTCTGATTAAAAGTCAGATGCTCTAACCAACTGAGCTAAGGACGCACCGCGCGACGTTCGAGCCTGGCCCAAACCGTCGAAGGGCGCCTTCTGTTGCAATCCGCCCTTCCGGTCAAGACCGGGTCTGCTACTCAATGCATATGAAACCGCTGAACGGACTTCGCATCCTCGAATTCGACGGACTGGGGCCCGTCACCTTCGCGGGCATGATGCTGGCCGACATGGGGGCCGAGGTGCTGCGCCTCACCCGCTCGGATGCGGCGGGCCCGGCCGTCTTTTCCGAGGTGGGCGGCGCCGTCCTTCACCGCAATCGGGCCGCCGTGCCGGTGGATCTGAAGTCTGCGTCGGACCGGCGCGGGGTTCTGAGCCTGGTCGAGTCCGCCGACGCCGTGATCGAGGGTTTCCGTCCCGGCGTCATGGAACGTCTGGGCTATGGTCCGGCCGATCTGCTGGGCCGAAACCCTGCCCTCGTATTCGGGCGGATCACGGGCTGGGGACAGAGCGGCCCCTTGGCCCAGGCCGTCGGACACGATCTGAACTACATCGGACTGACCGGTCTGCTTCACGCCATGGGGTCGCCGGACCGACCGCCGACGCCGCCCTTGAATCTGGTCGGCGACTACGGCGGCGGGGCGATGATGCTGGTCGTCGGCGTTCTGGCGGCCCTGCTGGAGGTCCGAACCACCGGGCGCGGACGCGTCGTGGACGCCGCCATGACGGACGGGACCGCCCTGCTGGGCGGCCTGTTCCACGCCCTGCGCGCCCAGGGCTTGTGGAACGACCGCCGCGGCTCCAACCTTCTGGACGGCGGCGCGCCCTTCTATCGGTGTTACATCTGCCGGGACGGCGGCTATGTGGCGGTCGCGGCGCTGGAGCCCCGCTTCTATCTCGCCCTGCTCTCGGGTCTGGGGATCGACCCCGCCGAAGCGCCTCAGTACGACACCTTCGCATGGCCGGATCTCCATCTTCGCTTCGCCGCCCTGTTCGCCGCCCGGAACCGTGACGACTGGGCGGAGCATTTCGCGGGGACGGAGGCCTGCGTCACCCCCGTGCTGAGCCTGGGCGAGGCGCCGGCTCATCCGCACAATCAAGCCCGTGGGACATTCGAAGACGGCGCCCCGGCCCCGGCGCCCCGCTTCGACGACCAGCCCTCTACGGTCGCAAATCCGCCGCCCCTTCCGCTCGACGCGGCCATGCTGCGCTGGGGGGGCTGCGAACCCAGATGACCGAAGGCGTTTTCGGCGCTATGGAACGGAGCCGCGCGACAGACGTTGCAGAACCAACCCAGGGGAACCGCTTTTCATGAGACGCTCGATCTTCATTCTGGCCGCGACAGCGCTGGCCGCGTCCGCATTGGCGGGCTGTGAGGATCGCCAGTCTCGGCCCGAAGACGGCTACCAGCCCCCCGTTGAACAACCCGCCGAGACCGACGAGGCCGCCGGCGAGCCAGTCGTCGCCCCTGAAGTGACCGATCCCGCGCCCACGCCGCCTGAGGAGACCCCGCCGCCGCCGCAAGAGCGGACCTCGGAACAGTCGGTTCAGCCCGAAAGCGAAACCCTGTTCTACTGACGGGCCTTGTCCCTCCCTCCTGCGGTCGGATAGGGGCTAACCTAAGTGCTTGAAAGGGCGTGCCGAGGCGCCGATCCGGAGGCCGTGATCTTGACGAAAGCTGTAGTTTGACGATCCGGCCCGCCCTGTTTCTCACCGCATTGACGACCTGCAGCCTTCTCGCCCAGGCCGCCGCCGCAGATCCCCGCGCACAAATCCGCGGCGAGGTCGACACCGAGCTGCGCCGCATGTTGGAGCGGGCCATCGGCGAGGTGGACGGCCCCCCCGAAAGCCGGTTCGAAGCGCGGCGCCGCGCGCGCAGCGCCATGTCGGCGGCCGAGGCCCTGCTGCGGTCGGAAGCCTATTATCAGCCGGTGCTCGAAGACATCGTCGAAGGCGAAGAGCGGCCGACCGCCATCGTTTCGGTCGAGCCGGGTCGCCGCTTCGTGCTGACCCCGCCGACCATCAGCTGGATCGACCCCGCCCCCGACGCCGAGGCGGCCGAGGACGCCAGAGCCGCGATCGGGTTGAAGGCCGGCGATCCGGGCCGGGCGGTCGATGTGATCGCGGCGGAAGGGCGGATCGTCGCGCGCCTGGTGCGGGACGGCTATGCGGACGCCAAGGCCGATCCCCGCCGCGTCGTGGTGGATCACGCCGCCTTCACCGTCGCGCCCGAATACCGCATCGTATCGGGCCGACCGGTCCTGTTGGACGGCGTCCTGATGCCGCGGCCGGGTCGAACCAACCAGGCCTGGGTCGCCGCCCTGGCGCCGTGGCGGGAAGGCGACCGGTATGACCCCGACAAGGTCGGCGAACTTGAGCGCCGCCTGTTGGACACCGGCGTCTATGACGGTGTGGGCGTCGCCCTGGCGCCGCCGGAACAGACCACCGCCGAAGGGCTGCGTCCCGTGATCGTGACGCTCCAGGACCGGCCCCGCCGCGTGCTGGAGGCCGGCGCCACCTGGGCCACCAAGGAAGGCGCCGGCGTTGACTTCATCTGGACCCGCTACAATCGGTTCGGGCGCGCCGACACCCTGGCGCTTGAGACCCGGTTCGCCCGGCTGGACAGCCGCATCGGCGCCGATCTGTCCCTGCCTCACTGGCGCAAGCCCGGCCGCACCTTGAAGCTCAGCGCAGGCGTGGTGAAGGAGGACACCGACGCCTATGAACGCACCGCTCTGGTGCTGGCGGCCGAGCTGCAACAGCGGATCGGCCGGACCTCCTACTTCAACTACGGCATCGGCCTGGACGCGGGTCAGTACCGCGAGAACCGATACGACTATGCGTCCGTCCCCCCTAGGGCGGTCAGCTTCGACCGGGATCTGGCGATCGTGACCGGCCGCACCAGCGCCTATATAGACAACTCCAACGATCCTTTGAATCCGACGCGGGGATGGCGCGTGACCGCCTCGGTCCAGCCGACGGCCGTGGCCGGGGAGGACACGGTCCTTTTCCTGCGTAATGAGGCCCAGGCGACCGCCTATCTGCCGCTGCAAGATCAGGCCCGCACTGTCCTGGCCGGGCGCCTTCGTCTCGGCGCGATCATCGGCGGGGGTGAGCTGAGCGTGCCGTCGGACCGTCTGTTCTACTCCGGCGGCGGCGGGTCGGTGCGGGGCTATTCCTATCAGGGGGTCAATCCGCAACTGCCGGATCAGACCCCGCGCGGCGGTCTGTCGCTGTTCGAAACCTCGCTGGAGGTTCGTCACGACATCGGTCAGAGCTTCCAGGCCGTGGCCTTCGTCGACGCCGGCGCCGTGGGTTTTCAAGAGACGCCGAACCTCAGCAACATGCGCTACGGCGCGGGCGTCGGGGTTCGTTATAAGCTGCCGTTCGGCCCCATCCGCGCCGACGTCGCCATCCCCTTGGACAAGCGTGAAGGCGACTCGGCCTTCCAAGTCTACATCAGCATCGGGCAGGCGTTTTGACCCAGGAGCCGCCCGAACAAGCGCCTGAAACCGCGCCCGAAGAAACCGCCGCCCAGGTGCGCCGCAGACGCAGCCTGCCGCAGCTGATCGCCCTGATCGCCGGTGGAATAGTCGGCGGCGTGCTGGTGCTGGCGCTGATCGCCCTGATCGGCGGCCGGATGTACATCGTCTCGGATGCGGGGCGAGAACTGGTGTCCGGCTTCGTCCAGGGCCAGAAGATCAGCCGTTACGGCCGGATCAACGTCTATGGGCTGAAGGGCGATCTGTTCGACGACTTCACCCTGGAGCGGGTCACGGTCACGGACCGCGACGGGGTCTGGCTGGACGCCCGAAACGTCAGGGTCGACTGGTCCTACTGGCCCCTGGTCACGCGGCGGTTTCACGCCACCGAGATCAGCGCCGATGTGATCCGACTGATCCGCCGCCCCGTTCTGGACGCGCCGAGCGGCGAGCCCGGCGGGCCTCAGCCGATCGACGTCGATATCGACAAGTTCTCGGCGCGAGTCGAGCTGCTGGAAGGTTTTTCCAAGGAATACGGGCGCTGGGACCTGTCGGGAATGATCGACCTGCCGCGTCGCGGGGCCAAACACGCCGAACTGAAGGCCGACAGCCTGAACCGCCCCGGCGATCTCTTGCGCCTGGCGGCGACCTTCGGCGGCAAGCTGGAGGACACGCGCGTGGATCTGCGCGCCAAGGAGGCCCAGGGCGGCCCCCTGGCCGGCGCCCTGGGCTATTCGCCCGACGAACCCTTCTCGGCCGTGGCGGTCGTGAACGCCGACCTGGTGCGCGCCAAGGTTCAGACCGGCCGCTTCGTCCCGCTGACGGTGGACGGACGGTTCGGCGAGGCCGGGTCTCGGGTCTCGGGCTATTTCGATTTCAGCGGCTCGGACCTGTTCGCCCCCTTCGTCGAGCGGGTCGGGCGCACGGCGCGGTTCGGCTTCGCCATGGTCCCGGCCAAGGACAAGGCCTTCCAGGGCGTGGGTTGGAAACTGATCTCCGACAACGTCGCCTCCGAAGCGCGGGGCGTCATCCGCATGTCCGACCGCAGTTCGCCCGACGGAATTCGACTGGACGTTCAGACCGCGTCCCTGAGCCGATTGACGGGTGCGGACGTCGCCGGTCCCGCCGCCTATTCCGGTCTGTTCAAGGGCGACGCCCAGACCTGGAGCCTGAAAGGCCAGGCGACCCTGTTGAACGCCAACCTGGCCAGCTACAGGGCGACCCGCATCGCAGGGCCGCTGAACGTGCAGGTCCGCGACGGACGGATGGATCTCGACGGCGACGTTCGGGCCTTCGGCGGTTCGACCCAGGGCCTGATCGGCGGTCTGCTGGGCGCAGCCCCGCGCGTTCAGCTTGAAGCCGCACGCATGAAGGACGGCGCCCTATTGCTGGAGAAGATCGATCTGGACGGCCAGGGGCTGTCGGTCGAGGGATCCGGCTCCCGCAATCTTCTGGGCGGCATGGGGTTCCGCGGCGATGCGCGGCTGACCGACGTTTCGCGCATCCAGTCCGGCGGCAAGGGGTCTTTCGGCGGGTCCATTCGCGCCGCCTCGGCCAAGACGGGCGCGCCCTGGACCCTGAGTTTCGACGGCCGGGGCCGCGAGCTGAGCGTGGGCATGGACGAGTTGGACCGTCTTCTGGGCCGCACGCCGCGTCTCCAGCTGGACGGCAAGCTGAACGGCGGGCGGATTGAACTGGATCGCGGCGAACTGACCGGCGCCGCCGGACGGGCCGGCGCCAAGGGGCTGATCGAAACGGACGGCCGCCTGCGGCTGGCCCTGAACTGGAACGCGCGCGGCCCCTTCGCCGCCGGTCCGGTCGAAATCGCCGGCGACATGAACGGACAAGGCGCCCTGACCGGAACCCTGTCTCAGCCGCGCGTCGATCTGACCGCAGGGTTCGACCGGGTCACGGCCGGCGGACTGATCCTGACCGACGCCGACCTGATCCTGAGCTTCCGCAAGGGCGCGGACGCCTCGGACGGCCGGATCACGATCACCAGCGGCTCCAACTACGGCCCGGCCCGCGCGTCGGGGAACTTCGCCCTGGGCGGCGACCGGATCAGGCTGAGCGATCTGGACGTCAACGCCGGCGGCGTCACGGCCCAAGGCGCCGTGGCCTTGTCGGACAACCTGCCCTCCAGCGCGGACCTGACCTTCACGGCGCGCGCCGGCGCCTTCCTGGCTTCCGGCGAAGCCAACGGGCGGGTCCGCCTGACCGAGGGCGGCGGCTCCGACAGCGCCATCCTGGACGTCAGCGGGCGAAACATCCGGCTGTCCGGCCAAAGCTGGGTCATTCGCACCGTCGATCTGGACGGCCGCGGAACCCTGAACAATCTGCCCTTCACCCTGGCCCTGGACGTCGGCGGCGGCACGCCCGCCCAGTTCAATGGAACGGGCGTCTATGCGCGACGCGGCGACGCCCAGACCCTGAGCCTGCGCGGCGGCGGCCGGGTCCGCGAGGTGGCCTTCACCACCCGAACCCCCGCCACCTTGACTCTGAACGGCGCGGAACGGGCCGCCCACCTCGACCTCGGCGTCGGAGGCGGGGTCCTGATGGCGGACCTGCGTCAGGATTCGCGGATCGCCGTCATCCAGGCCGACCTGACCAGCGTCGACCTCCAGACCATTTCGCCGGATCTGCGCGGGCGCGCGACGGGCCGGGTCTCTCTGCGCGGCGCCGGTGACGATCTGTCCGGTTCGGCCAACGTCACCTTGCAGGACGTCCGCAGCATCGATGCCCCGCGCGGCCTGGCGGTCGACGGCCGCCTGGACGCCACCCTGATCAACAACAGTCTGACGGTGAAGGCCGTCGCCTCGGACGAGGACGCCGTTCAGGCGGCCGCCGACATCACCTTGCCGGTCGAAGCCTCAGCGGCGCCGCTGAGGCTGGCGATCGCCCGCCAGCGTCCAATGTCCGGCAATGTCTCGATCAATGGACAGATTCAGCCGATCTGGGATCTGTTCCTGGGCGGTGATCGCACCCTGGCGGGTCAGGTGGATGGCCGGGCGACGATCGCCGGCACCCTGGCCTCCCCGCGCCTGAACGGCCGGTTCGACCTGTCGCAAGGCTCCTATCGCGAGAAGTCGGTGGGGCTGGTTTTGGGCGACCTCAATCTGAGGACGCGGTTCGACGACACCACGGCCCTGATCGAGGCCTTCAGCGCCAATGACACGGCGGGCGGCACGGTGAACGGCCAGGGTCGGATCGGCCTGCGCGAAGGCTCGGGCTCGACCGCCCAGCTGAACCTGACCCGCTTCCGCGTGATCGACAACGACATCGGCGAGGCCCGCGCCACCGGCCCCGTGACCATCGTCCGCGGCCAGGACGGCAACATCCAGCTGTCGGGTCAGATCAATGTCGATGAAGCGCGGATCGAGCCGGAGGTGCCCGGTTCCACCGGCATCGTCTCCATGGACGTGGTAGAGATCAACCGGCCCGGCGGAGACGACCAGGAAGCCGAGGTGCGCCGGCGCGGCCCTCAGATCGGCCTGGACATCGCCCTGCGCTCCAGCGGGGGCAAGGTGCGGGTCAGCGGCCGCGGCCTGAACGTGGTGCTGGACGTCAACGCCCGGGTGCGCGGCACTGTGGCCCAACCCCAGCTGACCGGCACGGCCAATGTGGTGCGCGGCGACTATGAGTTCGCCGGCAAGCGCTTCGTCTTCGACGAATCCGGCCGCGTCACCCTGTCCACCGATCCGGAGGACATCCGCCTGAACCTGTCGGCGACGCGAGAGGACGCGGCCCTGACCGCCACCATCAATGTCACCGGCACGGCCGCCCAGCCGAAGATCGCCCTGACCTCCACCCCCGCCCTGCCCCAGGACGAAATCCTGTCCCAGGTGCTGTTCGGCCGGTCGGCCGCCCAGTTGTCGCCGTTCGAGGCGGCGCAGTTGGCGGCGGGGGTCGCGGCCCTGGCGGGCGGCGGCGGATTCGACGTCATCGGCAATCTGCGCGAACTGGCGGGACTGGACCGGCTGTCCTTCGGCGGACAGGCCAGCGCCCTGACGGTGGCGGGCGGCCGCTACATCACCGACGACGTCTATCTGGAGGTCATCGGCGGCGGTGAAGGCGGGGCGGCGGTCAAGGTGGAGTGGCAACCGCGCCGCAACCTGGCGATCAGTTCGCAGTTCGGCGGCCAGGGCGAAACCAGCCTGTCGATCCGCTGGCGTCGGGAAAGCCGCGACCCCGGCCAGCGCGCCGACCGGCGCCCGAACCGGTAATCTGTCGGCCCGACCTTCACCTTTGGACGCGCGGCGTCTAGGGTCCGGCCATGCGGATTCTGAACGCCGACCAGGCCGTCCTGGACCATGTCGCCGGGCGACGTGACGCCATCATCGGCCGCACCATCGACTGGGCGAACATCAACTCCGGCAGCCGCAACGCCGCCGGGTTGAACGCCGTGCTGGACGCGCTGGAGACTGAGGCCCGGCTCCTGCCTGCCACGGTCGAACGCATCCCGACCCAGGGCTCCACCACCGTCGCCGACGACGGATCGGTGCGGACCGAGGCCCACGCCGACGCCCTGAAGATCACCGCCCGGCCGGAGGCGCCGATCCAAGTGGTCCTGACCGGCCACTACGACACCGTCTTCCCCGCCGACAGCCGCTTCCAGACCGTGACGACGCGCCCGGACGGCGCTCTGAACGGTCCCGGCGTCGCTGACATGAAGGGCGGCATCAGCGTGCTTCTGGCCGCGCTCGAAGCCTTCGAGACCCACCCCGACCGTCACGGCGTGGGCTGGACCGTTCTGCTGAGCCCGGACGAAGAGATCGGCTCGCCCGCCTCCGCCCCCCTGCTGGCCGAATTGGGCGCGCGCGGCCATGTCGGCCTGACCTATGAGCCGGCCTTGGCGGACGGCACCCTGGCGGGGGCGCGCAAGGGCAGCGGCAACTATCACCTGATCGTCACGGGCAAGGCCGCCCACGCCGGCCGGGCCTTCGACGAAGGCCGCAATGCGGTGGCGGGCGCCGCCATGATCGCCGCCGCCCTGCACGGGCTGAACGGCCGGCACGAAGGCGTCACCGTGAACGTCGCCAAAATCTCCGGCGGCGCCGCCCTGAACGTCGTCGCCGACAACGCCGTGGTCCGCTTCAACGTGCGGGCGCCGGACAAGGCCGCCGCCGACTGGATCGACGCCTCAGTCCGCGCCATCGCGTCCGCGCCGCCGTTCGAGGGCCTGACGCTGGATCTGCACGGCGGCTTCACCCGCGCGCCCAAGCCGATGGACGCCGCCCAGACCGCCCTGTTCGAAGCGGTGAAGGAAGCCGGCGCCCTCTTGGGCCAGTCCATCGCCTGGAAACCCTCTGGCGGCGTCTGCGAGGGCAACAATCTCCACGCCGCCGGCCTGCCCAATATCGACACCCTGGGCGTCCGCGGCGGCGACATCCATTCGGACCAGGAGTTCGCCTGGCCCGACAGCTTCGTCGAACGCGCCCAGCTCAGCGCCCTGATCCTGTGCAAGATCGCCTCGGGCGAGATCGACGCGGCCAAACTCAAAGCCCTTCGGATGGAAACTCTCTGAATGCTCGTCGTCCGTCCCGCCGGCCCAGCCGACCTCGACCACCTGCTCGAACTCGCCATCCTGTCCGGCCCCGGCTTCACCAGCCTGCCCGAGGATCCCGACGCCCTGGCCGAACGGCTGGACCTCAGCCAGGCCAGTTTCGAGGGTCGGGTTCCCTGGCAGGAGGCCTGGTACACATTGATGCTGGAGGACGGCGACACGGGCGACATCGACGGCGTCGGCTCGGTCAAGGCGACCGTTGGGCTGAAGCGGCCCTTCTTCTCGTTCCGCGTGGTCAACAACACCGTCCAGTCGCCGTCGCTGGGGGTGAAGCTGGACCATCAGACCCTGGTGCTGGTCAATGAATGCACCGGCTGGACCGAGGTCGGGTCGCTGTTCCTGAAGGCGGATCGGCGAAAGGGCGGCGCCGGCCGTCTGCTCAGCCAGTCGCGATACATGCTGATCGGCGCCCAGCCCGACCTGTTCGCCGACATGGTTCTGGCCGAACTGCGCGGCGTCTTCACCCCCGACGGCGCCTGCCCCTTCTGGGACCATGTGGCCCACAAATTCTTCCCGATGGAGTTCGACGACGCCGACCGGATGACCGGCTCCACCGACAAACAGTTCATCCTCGACCTGGCGCCGCGCCATCCGATCTATGTCGAACTGCTGCCGGAACCGGCGCGTGCGGTGATCGGCAAGGTCCATCCGCAGGGCGTGCCCGCCATGGCCCTGCTGGAAAGCGAAGGGTTCCGGCCCAACGGCTTGGTGGACATCTTCGACGCCGGTCCGACGGTGGCCTGCGGCCGCGACAATATCCGCACCGTGCGCGACGCCCGCCGACTGAAGGTCGAGTTGGTCGATACGGTCCAGGCTGAACTGCCGGCCCTGATCTCGACCGACAGCGTCGCCGCCTTCCGCGCCGTCCGCGCCAAGGCCGACATCGAGGGCGACATCGCCCGCCTGACCGCCGAAACCGCCGCCGCGCTCAAGGTCCGCAGCGGAGACACTGTGCGAGTAAAATCATGACCCGTTTCACCTCCACCGATCCCGCCACCGAAGCCGTCAACTGGGAGGGCGAGGCCGCCTCTCCCGCCCAGGTACAGACCGCCGTGGACGCCGCCCGCGCCGCCTTCCCCGCCTGGGCCGACCGCCCGCGCCAGGACCGGATCGACGCCGTCAAGCGCTATCAGACCGTGCTGAAGGACCGCGCGCCCCAGATCGCCGAGGCCATCGCCCGCGAGACCGGCAAGCCGCTGTGGGAAACCAAGACCGAAGCCGCCGCCATGATCGGCAAGGTGGACATCTCGATCCGCGCCTATGACGAACGCACCGGCGAACGGACCAGCGACACCGCCTTCGGCCGCGCGACCCTGCGGCATCGACCGCACGGCGTGGCGGCGGTCCTGGGCCCGTTCAACTTCCCCGGTCACCTGCCCAACGGCCATATCGTCCCCGCCCTGCTGGCGGGCGACACCGTCGTCTTCAAGCCGTCGGAGGAGACCCCCCTGGTCGGTCAGGTGATGGCCGAAGCCTTCGCCGCCGCCGACCTGCCGACCGGCGTGGTCAATGTGGTCCAGGGCGGCCGCGAGACCGGCGCGGCCCTGCTGGACGCCGGGATCGACGCCCTGATGTTCACCGGTTCCGGCGCGGCGGGCGCCCACTTCCGGCGCAAGTTCGCCGACGATCCCCACGTCATCCTGGCGCTGGAGCTGGGCGGCAACAATCCGCTGGTCGTCTGGGATGCGTCGGATGCCGAAGCCGTGGCGGGCATAGCGGTGCAGTCCGCCTTCATCACCACCGGCCAGCGCTGTTCCTGCGCCCGCCGCCTGATCGTGCCGGAAGGGGCTCAAGGCGATGCGATCGTCGAAGCCATCGCCGCCCTGTCCGACCGCCTGATCTTCGGCCCCTGGGACAGCGACCCCGAACCCTACGCCGGGCCGCTGATCTCGGCCCGCGCCGCCGAGGCCGCGCTGAAGGCGCTGCAACAGCGGATCGACGCGGGCGCCAAGGTGATCCGCGCCTCGGGCCCCGTCGCCAACCTGCCCGGCGCCTTCGTCAAGCCGGCCATCATCGACGTGACCGGGGTCGACGTTCCCGACGAGGAGATGTTCACCCCCTTCCTGTCGGTGATCCGCGTCCCGACCTTCGACGCCGCGATCCAGGCGGCCAACGCCACCCGCTACGGCCTGTCCGCCGGTCTGGTCAGCGACGATCCGGCCAACTGGGACCATTTCATCCGCCGCATCCGCGCGGGCGTGGTCAACTTCAACCGTCCGACCACCGGCGCCGCCGGCGACATGCCCTTCGGCGGCCTGGGCGCCAGCGGCAATCACCGCCCCAGCGCCTACTACGCCACCGACTATTGCGCCTATCCGGTCGCCAGCTTCGAGGCCGACGCGGTCGCCAACATCGAAGGCGAGATCAAGGGGCTGCTATGACCACCGCCGTCGAAGCCAACGCCGACGGCCTGATCGGGCCGACCCACTCCTACGCCGGTTTGTCGCCGGGCAATCTGGCCTCAAGCCTGAACAAGGGCGAGGCGTCAAATCCCCGCGCGGCGGTGCTGCAGGGGTTGGACAAGATGAAGACCCTGGCGGACCTGGGCCTGCCCCAGTTCGTCCTGCCGCCGCATGAGCGGCCCAATATCCCCTTCCTGCGCACCCTGGGCTTCACCGGCTCGGACGCCCAGGTGCTGGAACAGGCCTGGAAGGATGCGCCGTCCTTCGCCGCCGCCGCCTGCTCCGCCTCGCCCATGTGGGCCGCCAATGCTGCGACCGTGACGCCGAGCGCCGACGCCGCCGACGGGCGGGTGCACTTCACCCCCGCCAATCTGGTCACAAACCTGCACCGGTCGCTGGAACACCAGCAGACCAAACGGGCGCTGGACGCCCTCTTCCCCGACCCGGAGCGGTTCGCCGTCCATGACGCCCTGCCCTCCGTCGCCCATCTGGCCGACGAAGGCGCCGCCAATCATGTCCGTCTGTGCACGGAGCATAGCGCGCCGGGCGTCAATCTGCTGGTCTGGGGCCGAGAGGCGTTCGAGCCCTGGGACGGCCCCTACCCCGCGCGCCAGACGCGCGAAGCCTCTCAGGCGATCGCCCGTCGGCATGCGGCCGGGCGCCCGGTTTTGGCTCAGCAGTCGAAAGCCGCCATCGCCGGCGGAACCTTCCACAATGACGTGGTCTGCGTCGGCGCGCTGGAGACCCTCTTCTTCCACGACCTCGCCTTCGAGGACACGGCCGCGACCCAGGACGACATCCGCCGCGCCGCCGACGGCCTGTTCGACCCGATCTTCGTCGAGGTCTCGTCCGCCGACCTGCCCCTGGCCGACGCCATCAGCTCCTATCTGTTCAACTCCATGCTGATCCAGGTTCCGGGCGATGACCGCCTGACCCTGATCTGCCCGACCGAGACGCGCGACAATCCGCGCAGCCATGCGGTGGCGCAAGCCCTGGCCGCCTCCAACGGCCCCATCGGCCAGGTCCGCTATGTCGACGTGCGCCAGTCGATGCGCAACGGCGGCGGCCCCGCCTGTCTGCGCCTGCGGGTCGTCCTGAACGCGGCGGAACTGGCCGCGACCAACCCGGCCATGCGCCTGACCGACGCCCTGTACGCCCGACTGTCAGACTGGGCGCGCCGCTGGTACCGCGACGAACTGCGTCCCGCCGACCTGGCCGATCCCGCCCTGCTGGACGAGAGCCGGGGGGCGCTGGACGAACTGACGGCGATCTTGCAGTTGGGCGGCGGCTTCTATCCGTTCCAGCAGGTTTGAAATGAAGGCCCTCTCCCGCTTGCGGGAGAGGTGGCCCGTCGTTCGCGCAGCGAACCAGGGTCGGAGAGGGAAGTCCACTCAGACGGAAGACTTCCCCCATCGTCAGGCGTGTCGCTGCGCGCCACGACCTGACACTTCCCCCGCGAGCGGGGGAAGGCCTTCTAGGCCGCGAACCGCCCGCCCTTGGCCGCATAGGCCTGGGTGCCGCGCGTGAACACCTGATCGCCGGGCAGGACGGAATCGATCGGCAGATCGGCCTGCCCCTTCAGCGCCGCATAGACCGGGCCGAAGTCCTTCAGCGTCTCGTCCTTCAGGGCTTCCAGACTGTCGATGACGAAATAGACCTGCTGGAAGTCGTCGATTCGATAGAGGGTCCGCATGACCCGCTCCAGGTCGAAGCCCAGGCGGTTCGGCGACGGATCATCCAGCGCAAAGACGCTCTCGGTCGCCGAGGAGACGATGCCGGCGCCGTAGATGCGCAAGGCCCCCGCCTCCTTCATCAGGCCGAACTCGACCGTGTACCAATAAAGCCGCGCCAGATTGGGCAACATGCCCAGGCCCGCCGCCCGCTGTCCGCCCTTGCCATAGGCCTCCATATAGGCGGCGAAGTCCGGGTCGGTCAGCATGGGCACATGGCCGAAGACGTCGTGGAAGATGTCGGGTTCTTGCAGATAGTCGAGCTGGTCCGGCTTCCTGATGAACTGGCCCGAGACGAAGCGGCGGTTGGCCATATGGTCGAAGAAGACCTCGTCCGGCACCAGCCCCGGCACGCAGACCACGGTCCAGCCGGTCAGGGCCTGAAGCTTGGGATTGATGACCTCAAAGTCGGGAATGCCGCCCGCGTTCAGGTCGAGCGCGTCCAGACCGCGCAGGAAGGCGTCGCAGGCGCGTCCCGGCAGGATCTTCATCTGACGAGCGTACAGGGTGTCCCAGGTGCGGTGTTCGACCTCGGTATAGGCGTCCCAGTTCTGCGGGATGGTCCAGTCGGCGGCCGCCCCTTCCGGGGGCTTTTCAAATACATGTTCGAAGTCGGACATGGAGCGCTCCTCTTTGCCCCATCCTAACCCTCCGCCCGCGCCCGTTCCATCGCTTCCTCAGTGGATGCCGGCATGGAGCGGCGCATGATGGCCCTGTTCATCAACGGTGAACCAGCGTCGAACGTCGTCCGTCAGCAGCGCCGACCGACCGTCTTCCAGAACCGATTCCGCCGCATAGGCGACGAAACCGCCGTCCTCGCCCAGGGCGAAGATGCGATAGAAGGGTTGATCCGGCGAGACCGCGCCGGTGTCGGAGGCCGGCCCCTGATAGGCCGGATCGACATCCATCACCACGCCGCGAAAGGCGTCGTCGCGGTGGCGCACCATATGGCCGATGGCGAACCGGGCTGTGTGAATCTGGGTCATGCTCCCTGTTACGCTTGGCCGGATGACCCTGACGCCACAGACCTGTTCATCTTCCTGACAGAATGGCTTGGCGCGGACGATCTTGCCGGGCTAGGTTGATCGGGACGGGCGCCGCTTTGGACCGCCCACATCGGAATGACGGCCCATGCCGGAGACCCACGGCGCGCCCCGACGGCGCGACGAGCGGTCCCAGCCTTCCCGCGAGCGGGATGCGTCGGGTCGGGACGCGCCCCTGTATGGCGCGCTCGATCTGGGGACCAACAATTGCCGGCTGCTGATCGCCAGACCGTCCCGCGACGGTTTTCGGGTGGTCGACAGCTTCAGCCGTATCGTGCGGCTGGGCGAGGGCCTGTCGCGGACAGGGCGGCTGGACACGCGCGCCATGGACCGAGCCTATGACGCCTTGGCCCTTTGCGCCGAGCGGATCGTCAGGAAGGGCGTGGATCCGGTCAGGCTGAGCGCGGTGGCCACCCAGGCCTGCCGGGCGGCCGAGAACGGGGCCGAGTTCATCGACAGGGTCCGCAAGGGCACCGGCCTGCGGCTGCGGATCATCGATCCGGCCGAAGAGGCGCGGCTGGCGGTCGAGGGCTGTCTGAACCTGATCGACCCGAAGGCCGAGGGGGTGGTGATCATCGACGTGGGCGGGGGGTCGACCGAACTGTCCTGGCTGAGGCGCGACGGGCCGAACTGGAAGACCACCGACTGGATGTCGGCGGCCCTGGGGGTCGTCACCCTGGCGGAGCGGCATCCCGAACCCGAAGGGGCCAGTCCTGCGGACCACGCCCAATGGTATGAGACCATGGTCGCCGACATGGGCGCGGCCCTGGCCGGAGGCGGCGTCGAGGATCCCGAGATGCTGGACCTGCTGCGGCGAAACCGCGCCCATCTGATCGGGACATCGGGCGCCATCACCAGTCTGGCGGGCATCCATCTGAAGCTGCCCCGCTACAACCGCGACCGGGTCGACGGCCTGTGGATGACCCGGGCCGAATGCGAGGCGGCGGCGGAGCGGCTGAAGCGGCTGGGGCCGGACGGGCGCGCCAAGGAGGCCTGTATCGGGCCGGATCGGGCCGATCTGGTCCTGGCGGGGGCGGCGATCCTTGAGGCGATACAGCGCGCCTGGCCGTCAGAGCGTGTCAGGGTGGCGGATCGCGGCCTGCGCGAGGGCCTGCTGCTGCAACAGATGCGGGCGGACAAGGCCCCGCCCAAACGCCGCAGGCGGCGTCGGGGCCGGGGGCGAGGACCTGGCGGCGCCTGACGCACCGTCTCCTCCCCACGACGTGGGGAGGTGGCGCGACGCCTCTTCGCGTCGTGACGGAGGGGTTCTTCCCGCATCGCAGACGCCTGTGCGGCGTCCAGACACCCTCCACCACGCTTCGCGCGCCCCCCTCCCCATTGCATGGGGAGGAGACAGTGCGGGCTCAGCCCGCCGTGGCCACCCGCACCGGCAGGTCGATGTCGCAGACTGAGAAGTCCGCGCCCTTGGCCTGGCGCGCCTCATCGACCAGGGCGCGGAAGGCGGGCGAGGCGGGATTCAGCATCTGAACCGCCGGGCGTTCGGCGGCGGGCAGGTCGGAGGCCAGGCGGACGCGGGTCATCCGGTCGGGATCGGTCACGATGCCGCTGGGCTCCGGACTGGCCTTCAGGGCGCGGACCACCTCAAGCCCCACGACCACCCGCCCCCAGACGGTGTAACGCTTGTCCAGGGCGGGATAGGGCTGGCGCATCAGGAAGAACTGGCTGTTGGCGGTGTCATTGCCCTCGTCGCGCGCCATGCCGGCCACGCCGGGGCAATAGAGACCCCAGCCGTGGACCTTGCGATCCGAGGTGCCGGCCATCAAGGCGTCGGGCTGGGTCTGGACCGGAATGGAATGATAGAAGCCGACCAAGGCCCCGGCCGGCGCCGCCACGGGGGTGAAGGCCATGTCCGGCCCACGCCGGAAGGTGAACTCGGCCTTCAGGTCGGGATACCAGCTCTGGCCGTCGCCGGTGCCGAGGGGATCGCCGGTCTGGGCCATGAACCAGTCGATGACCCGATGCCAGGCCAGATTGTCGTAGAAGCCGCGCGAGGCCAGCAGCTTGATCCGCTCGACATGGGCCGGGGCGATCTCGGGCGCCAGCTCGACCAGAATCCGCCCCTTGGTCGTGTCGATGACCAGCAGATTGTCGGGGGCGACGGCGCGCCATTCGGTCGGGCCGGGCGGCGGCGGCGGCGCGGCCGCCTCCTGCGCCTGGGCGGCCCCGGTCAGCAGGGCGGCCAGCCCTGCGGCGATCAACGTCTTGCGAAAGATCATCACCCCTCCCCTGTCGCGTCTCAGCCCCCGACGACCTCGGCCACCGGCTGGACGTCGCAGATGGTGAAGCCGCCGCCGCGCGCGGTGCGGGCCGCGGCGATCCGTTCGGCGAAGGCGGCGCCGGCGGGGTTCAGCACCCGCACGGTCGGGCGTTCGCCCTCGGGCAGGGCCGAGGCCATGCGGACCTTGGTCATCACATCAGGATTGGCCACCTTGCCGTCTTCCGCGTCGGAGCCCTTGTTCAGCTTGTTGACGACGTCCAGGCCCGAGACCACGCGGCCGAAGGCGGTGTAGGCGCCGTTCAACTGGTCCCTTTCGCCCATCATCAGGAAGAACTGGCTGTTGGCGCTGTCGGGCGAACCCGCCCGCGCCATGCCCAGAACGCCGGGGCAGAACAGGCCGTGGGCCGCGACCTTGAAGTCGGCGGTGACCATCATCTGAGCGTCCGGCTGGGTCTCGACCGGCAGGACGCCGACCAGGCCGCGCACGCCCTGACCGGCGTTCGGCACGGCGACGAAGCCGGCGTCGCGGCCGCGTCGGAAGCTGAACTCGGCCTTCAGGTCGGGCAGGTCGCTGCCGCCCTCGCCCGTGCCCTGGGGGTCGCCGGTCTGGGCCATGAAGTCGGGGATGACGCGGTGGAATTTCAGCCCGTCATAGAAGCCCTGGTCAGCCAGGGTGCGGATGCGTTCAGCGTGACTGGGCGCCGCCACCGGCGTCAGTTCGACCAGGATCCGCCCCTTCGACGTGTCGATGACCAGCAGATTCTCGGGCGCGACGGTGCGCCAGTCAGAGGCGGGCGCCTGAACCTGAGCCTGGGCTTGGGCCAAGGCCGGAGCCTGGGCCGAAGCCGTCGCCAGAAGAGCGGCGGCCGCCGCCGCGATCGCACCAAGACGCATTGCCGAACTCATCCCTTGTTCTTGACCTTGTCCCGCACGCGCGCGGCGATGGCGGGGCTGACGAAACTGTCGATCGCGCCGTCCAGACGGGCGATCTCCTTGACCAGGCGCGAGGCGATGGCCTGATGCCGAGGATCGGCCATCAGAAAGACCGTCTCGATGTCCTGATTGAGGCGCTGGTTCATGGCCGTCATCTGGAACTCGTATTCGAAATCGGCGACCGCGCGCAAACCTCGGATGATGACATTGGCGTTCAGCTCTTCCGCAAAATGCATCAGCAAGGTCGAAAAGGGCTGGACCACGATGTCCCCGCCCAGGCTCGCGACCTCGGCCCGAAGCATCTCGACCCGCTCGGCCGTGCTGAACAACGGTCCCTTCTCGTCATTCTGGGCCACGCCGATGACGACCCGATCGACCAGCTTCAGGGCCCGTTTGATGATGTCGGTGTGGCCGTTCGTGACCGGATCGAAGGTGCCCGGATAAAGTCCGATGCGCATGGCGTTTCTCCCCGGCCTGTCGCCTGCTGTCGGGGGTGACTTAGCAGGTGCGAAATCAACGGCCTAGACGGCTGACGCGATCGTCATGCGTCATCGGCGACGGATTGAGGCGCCTGCGAGGTCCAGGCCCGGTTGAGCCGCTCAAGGACGGCGGGATCATTGCCGAACGTCGCGTCGTCAACATGAGTGATTGGACACACGGGTGTGGCGCTGTTGCACAGGAAGGCGCCGTCGAAATCCGCGAATTCGGACACATGCACCGGGCGGGTCTGAGACGACAGCCCCTGCCCAGCCAGCCCCCGGTCGATCAGGACCTGGGTCACGCCCGCCAGCATCGGCGCTTGGGGCCAGACAATGCGATCCCCCTGAATGAAGCCGATGTTCCAGGTCACCCCTTCGGACACATGACCCTGATCATCGACGAACAGGGCGTCGTCAAAGCCCGCCGCCCGCGCACTGCGGCGCGCGCGCGTGGCGCCGAAGGTGGCGACATGTTTCAGGTGCGCCGGCTCGCGCTCGTACTTGACGGTCGTCACCCGCATTTGGGCGGCCAAGGGCGGCGGGGGCGGCGAGACGACGGTCATCACCTTGGGCCGCCCGACGAAGGATGGATTGCGATGGCCGATCTCGGGCGAGAACAGGCTGACGCGCAGCCAGCAGGCGTCGCGACCTTCGACGGCGAGCGCCGTCAGACGCCGGACCTCGGCCTCGCCGGGGCTTTCGCCGAACAGTTCGACGGCGGCCTGATCCAGCCGGGCGAGATGCAGGTCGAGCCCCCGGACCCCGCCATGCTCGACGCGGAAGGAGGTGTAGGCGCCGTAGTTGACCAGGGCCTGGTGCGCCAGGTCGTCAGGGGCGGCGGGAAGGCCGTCGATCAGGATCGACATTATCGGTATGTACCTATATATAAAGTTATATAACTTTGGAGTTGCCGAAATGTCGGTCTACGCCCCGCTGGAATACCGCCTCGCCCAAACGAAGCAAAACGCCCTCACTCTGTCGTTCGAAGAGATCGAAGCCCTGCTGGGCCGAAAGCTTCCCCAATCCGCCTATGACGAGCGGATAAGGCGTCAATGGTGGGCCAATACCGACACCCATGTTCAGGCCAAGGCCTGGCTGAAAGCGGGCCGCAAGGCCAAGCTCAATCCCGCTCGGAACGAGGTCACCTTCGTAAAGGAACAGACCGAAACGGGGGTAGAGGGCGCCCTTCTATCCTTGGCCGCCCTGACGCCCGCTGCGCGCAGTTTAGTGGAGCGCACCTGTCAGGAGCGCGGCGTCGATCTTGGAACGGCCGTCGCCCTCCTGTTGAACGAAACCGCACGAAGCCGGAACGAGGCCTTTCTGGACCGGATGGACCGCTCACGCAGTCGCTCGATCTATTCCAGCGTTTCCAGCGTCGATCTGATCCGGGAAGATCGCGATGGCCGATGAGGTGGTGATCGACGCCTCGGTCTTTGCGGCAGCCCTGTTCGACGAGGAACATTCCGCCGCCGCCAGACGGTTTCTGGGCGACTGCGTAAGCTCGGAGCGGATCATGATCGCGTCCGACCTGATGCCGCTCGAAATCGCCAGCATAGCGGCGAAGAAGGTCTGGCGAGGCGAATGCTCCGAGCAACTCGGGGCTGAAGCCGTAGATACGGCGCGGGGCATGATGGCCATGCCGGTATCACTGCCGGACCTGTTGGGGCGCGCCTACGACCTGGCCGCGCGTCACCGGTTTTCCGTCTATGACGCGACCTATATCGCTTTGGCGGAAGTGCGAGACAGCCAGGTCGCGACGCTGGACGCCCGACTGGTTCGACGCGCCGAGGCGGAAGGCTTCGCCGACCGCCTCGTGCTCGTCGCCTGATCAGGCCTCGCCGCCCTCTTCACCGGCGGCGTCCGCCTCATCCGCCCCGCCGCTTTCCGGCAGGCGTTCGACCGAGACGACCCTTTCGTCCTTGCCGGTGCGGAAGATGGTGACGCCCTGGCTGGAGCGGCCGACGATGCGGACCTGATCCACGCGGGTGCGGATCATCTGACCGCCCGATGTGACCAGCAGCAGATCGTCGGTCTCCTCGACCGGGAAGGCCGCCGCCAGTCGCGCGCCCGCGCGGCCGCCCAGGCCATGGGCCGTCAGACCCTGGCCGCCGCGACCGGTGCGACGATACTCATAGGCCGAGGACCGCTTGCCGAAGCCGGTTTCCGTGACCGTCAGGATGAACTGTTCGGCGGCGCCCAGTTCGGCGATGCGCTCGGGCGAGATCGGGGCCTCGGCGACGTCGTCCTCGGCCTCGACGGTCGCCGGCTCGTCTTCGCCCTCGGCGCCGGCCAGGGCCTTGCGCATGGCGTTGGCGTGTTTGACGTAGGCGGCGCGTTCTTCCGGCGTGGCGTCGACGCGGCCCAGGATGGCCATGGAGATGACCTCGTCCCCGTCCTGTAGACGCACGCCCCGGACGCCGGTCGAATCCCGGCCCTTGAACACCCGCACGTCATCGGCCTTGAAGCGGATGGCGCGGCCCAGGGCCGTGGTCAGCAGCACGTCGTCGTCCGCCGTGCACAGGCCGACGCCGACCATGCGGTCGTCGCCTTCCAGCTTCATGGCGATCTTGCCGGCGCGGTTGACCGTGGCGAAGTCCGACAGCTTGTTGCGGCGCACATCGCCCGAGCGGGTGGCGAACATGATGTCGTAGTCGCCCCAGGTCGTCTCGTCCTCAGGCAGGGGCAGGACGTTCATGATGCTGTCGCCCGGCTCGATGGGCAGCAGATTGACGAAGGCCTTGCCGCGCGACTGCGGATTGCCCAGCGGCAGGCGCCAGGTCTTCAGCTTATAGGCCTTGCCGTTGGTGGCGAAGAACAGGACCGGGGTGTGGGTCGAGGCGCTGAACACGCCGGTGATGGCGTCCTCGTCCTTCATGGCCATGCCCGAACGGCCCTTGCCGCCGCGATGCTGGGTCCGATAGGCGTTCAGGGCCACGCGCTTGACATAGCCGCCGTGGGTGACGGTGACGACCATATCCTCGCGCGGGATCAGGTCCTCGTCCTCCATCTCGCCGTCGCCTTCCCCGATCAGGGTGCGGCGCGGCACGGCGAACTTGTCCTTCACGTCGATCAGGTCGTCGCGAATGATGGCCAGGACGTTCTTGCGGTCCGACAGGATGGTCAGGTGGCCCTGGATGGTGTCGGCCAGGCCGTGCGCCTCGCCGAAGATGTCGTCGCGGCCCAGGCCGGTCAGACGCGACAGGGTCAGGGCCAGGATGGCGCGAGCCTGTTCGTCGGTCAGGCGGATCTTGTCGCCCTCGACGATCACGCTGCGCGGGTCGGCGATCAGCTCGACCAGGGCCATCATGTCGCCGACGGGCCAGGCCTTGCCTTGCAGCCGCTCGCGCGCCTCGGTCGGATCGGCCGAGGAGCGGATGATGTGGATGACCTCGTCGATATTGGCGACGGCGACGGCGAGACCGACCAGGACGTGGCCGCGGTCGCGGGCCTTGTTCAGCTCGAACTTGACGCGGCGGACCACCACCTCCTCGCGGAAGTCGAGGAAGGCTTCCAGAAGAGCGCGCAGGCCCATCTGCTCCGGTCGGCCGTGGTTCAGCGCCAGCATGTTGACGCCGAACGAGCTCTGCATGGCGGTGTAGCGCCACAGCTGGTTCAGGATGACGTCGCCCGAGGCGTCCCGTTTCAGCTCGATGACGATCCGCATGCCCTGACGGTCGGATTCGTCGCGAACGTCGGAGACGCCCTCCAGACGCTTCTCGCGAACCATTTCGGCGATGCGCTCGATCAGCGTCTGTTTGTTGACCTGGTAGGGCAGTTCGGTGACGACGATGGCCTCGCGATCCTTGCGGATCTCCTCGATCGAGGCGCGGCCGCGCACGACGACCGAGCCGCGACCGTCGCGCAGCGCATTGCGCGGCGCGGTGCGGCCCATGATCTCGCCGCCGGTGGGGAAGTCCGGGCCGGGCACGATGTCCAAAAGGGCGTCGTCCGAAACGTTGGGATCATCCAGCAGGGCCAGGGCCGCATCGACGACCTCGCCCAGATTATGGGGCGGGATGTTGGTCGCCATGCCGACGGCGATGCCGCCCGCGCCGTTGACCAGCAGATTCGGGATTCGGCTGGGCAGGACGACCGGCTCCAGCTCCTTCTCGTCATAGTTCGGCTGGAAATCGACCGTGTCCTTGTCGATGTCGGCCATCAGGGCCGTGGCGGCCGGCGCCATCCGGCACTCGGTGTAACGCATCGAGGCCGGCATATCGCCGTCAACCGAGCCGAAGTTCCCCTGCCCGTCGACCAGCATCAGCCCCATGGAGAAGGGCTGGGCCATCCGCACCAGGGCCATATAGACCGAGGCGTCGCCGTGGGGGTGGAACCGCCCCAGCACGTCGCCGACCACGCGCGCGCATTTCGAATAGCTGCGCTCGGGCGTCATGTTCAGGTCGTGCATCGAATAGAGGATGCGACGGTGAACCGGCTTCAGCCCGTCACGGGCGTCAGGCAGGGCGCGGCTGACGATCACGCTCATGGCGTAGTCGAGGTACGAACGCTTCAGTTCGTCCTCGATGGTGATCGTGGAAATGTCTGAGCCGCCGCCTCCCGGAACAATCGGAGTTGCGGCGTTTTCGTAGCTGTCGTCGGTCAAGGAAGCGTGGCTTTATGCGGCCGGAATCGGAACGTGATCCGCTGTCGCGTTTTCTAGCATTCTAGGACTGCGGTGGCAAAGCGACGCCGCCGTGAAAGCCCGTCTCTGAAAGGACTTTCCACATGCACGCCAAGACCCTCGCCTTCGCCGTCGCCCTGGCGTCTCCCCTGGCCTTCACCGCAGCCTGCGCCGCGACCGGCAACGCCCCCCAGACCCAGGCCGAGCGCTCCCCGGTCGGTGCGGCGGGACAGGCAGTCTTGGTCAACGCCTCGGGCGCCAACATCGGTCGCGTCGATTTGCGTCAGGGGCCGACCGGCCTGGTGATCAGGGTCGAGGCTTCCGGCCTGACGCCGGGCTGGCACGGCATCCACATCCATGCGACGGGCGCCTGCGCCGCCCCCTTCACCTCGTCCGGCGGCCATATCAACCACAGCGAGCCCAAGGCCCCGCACGGCCTGCTGAACGCCCAGGGGCCGGACGACGGCGATCTGCCGAACGTCTATGCGGGGGCGGACGGCAAGGTGAACGCCGAACTCTTCACCACCCGCGCGCGCATTTCCTCGGAAGGCCCCGGCCAGTGGCTGTGGGACGAAGACGGCTCGGCCATCATCATCCACGCCAATCCCGACGACCATTCGACCCAGCCGATCGGCGGCGCCGGCGATCGGGTGGCCTGTGCGGCCCTGAGCGCGAGCTGAGTTCTCTCGCCCTCCTGCGTCATCCCCGGGCCTGACCCCGAGGATGACGGGGGTGTGGCGTCATCGCCCCTTCTGGATCAGCAACCGCTCGATCATGCGGGTCTGTTCCTCCTGGCGGGCCGTCAGCTGCTCCACCTTGTCCAGCAAGGCCATGATCTCGATCTCGGCCTTCAGATTGACCTGATAGTCGTTGCTGGCGTCCAGCCGGTCCTTCGCCGCCTGGCGGTTCTGGCTCATCATGATCACGGGCGCCTGCACCGCCGCCAGCATGGACAGGACCAGGTTCAGGAAGATGAAGGGATAGGGATCGAAGGCGGCCTTGCGCAACAGCAGGTTCCCGGCGGTCCAGAGCGCCAGAAACACGCCGAAGGCGATGATGAAGGGCCAGGACCCGCCGAAGGCGGCGACCCGATCCGCCAGTCGGTCGCCGAAGGTCTGACGCCCCTGAAAGGCGGTGTTGACGTCCTCGGAAATGGGACGTCGGTCGGCGGTGCTCTGCATCACGCTGGCGGCGTTTGCGGGCAGATCGTGTTTGGCCTTGCCCAGCCAGCGGCGGGACAGATGGTCGGCGTCGATCGGGGCGTGGGACAAGGGCGGGCTCCTGAGGCTTGCGCCCCAGATCAAGCCTTGGCGGCCCCCGCGCGCAAGCCCCGTTCGGCCAGGGCCACCAGAGCCACCCCTCCCATGGCGATGGCCGAACCGGTCAGGATCTGGGGCGTCAGCACGTCCCCCATGAAGCCCCAGCCGATCAGCATGGACACGACCGGCGTCACCAGCAGATAGGGCGTGACCCGGCCGGCCTCGCGCCTCTGCACCAGCCAGAACAGCAGGGTGGTCGCCAGCACCGACGAAGTGATTCCGGCCCACAGCAGCGAGGCCCAGACCAGGGGGGTGGCGGCCTTCACCGCCTCCCACTGGCCGTGTTCGAACACTGCGGAGCCGAAGGCCATGACCGGAAAGGCGCCCAGCGCCAGAAGACCCTGCATCTTCAGCGGCGGAATCGAGGTGGTGCGCCGCGCGACCACCGTCGTCACGCCCCAGGCGGCGCCCGCCGCAATGGCGACCAGAATGGCCTTCCAGTCCTGAAGCGCATGGGCGTCCAGGGTCATCCAGGCCACGCCGACAAAGGCCACCCCCATGCCGACCAGGGCCGCCTTGTTCAGCCGCTCGCCCAGGATCAGGAAGGCGAACAGGGCCGTAAAGGGAATCCACAACTGGTTGGCCACGGTGACCGGACTGACGTCGGTGGCCAACCAGTAGGCGGTATAGGCCAGACCATATTGGATCGGCCCGCCCAACAGGACGATCAGGGTCAGGCTGCGCCAATCCGGGAAGGGCGGACGGACGAAGACGATCAGGCAGGCGGTGGCGATGCCGAACCGGATCGCCCCGACCAGCAGAGGCGACAGCTGCTCGGTCGCCAGCTTGGCGCCCGCATTGTTCACGCCCCAGACGATGATGATCGCAGCGATGGCGGCGATCTCCAGCCCGGTCAGGGCATGGGGCTTTGCAGGCGGCGGGGCGGCGGCGGCATCGGACATGCCCCGCCTATGGCACGGTGCGCGCCAGAACGCCCTTCACATGCCGTGTCCGCGCGTTGCATTGACATGTACAGGCCTGACGCCCAACATGTACACATGACCGAAGTCACCCTGACCGCCTTGCGCAAGGACCTGTTCCGGCTGGTCGACAGCGTGCTGGAGACCGGCGAGCCGCTGGTGATCCGGCGCGGCGGGCGGCGGCTGACCTTGATCGCCGAGACCCCCGCAAAACCGATGACGCCCGAAGAACGCTGGGACGCCTATATGGCCCAGGGCGTTCGGGAAGGCGCCGACGACTGCCCCGACGATATCGACACCAACAAGAGCCATTGGACCTGGGATCCGGACGCCAAGTTCGACTTCGACGACAAGTGATCCACCTCGACACCCAGGTCGCCCTCTGGCTCTATTACCGACTGGATCGGCAGATCAGCCGTGCGGCGAAGGCGCAGTTGGCGCGGGCTCGCGACCTGCGCCTGTCCCCCTTGGTCGTGGTGGAGATCGAAATCCTGATCGAGATCGGTCGGGTCAAGCTGAAGACGGCCGACCTTCTGCTGCATGACCTTCAGGAGCGTCTGGATTTGGAGTTGTCGGACGCCTCGGCCGCCGCCGTCGCCGAGGCCGCCTGCCGCTTCGCCTGGACGCGCGATCCGTTCGACCGGCTGATCGTCGCCAACGCCATGGCCGACGGGGCGACGCTGATCACCGCCGACCGGGTGATCCTGCGCCATTTCGATCAGGCGGTCTGGTGAGGCTTCAGAACGTCGGCTTGGCGACCATCAGCCAGTAGATCGCCAGGACGCCGGCGAAGGCGGGCCAGCCCAGGGCGAACCACCAGCGGAACAGGCGATGATAGGCCGGCGGCAGGGCCGCCCCCTGCCCCGACGCCCGTTGGGCCAGTTTCATCATCCGGTACTGAATCCAGACGACCGGCAGCCAGCACAGGCCGACAAAGACATAGAGCCCGTAAGCCGCCAGCAGCCAGGAACTGGTCAGGGACCAGCCCTCCAGATGGATCAGGCCCAGGCCGCTGATGGGCTGGACAACGACGGCGGTGGCGGTGAAGACGAAATCGGCCAGGACCACGATCCGGCCGACCTCGGCCACCGTCCTGGCGTCGCGCGTGGCGTGGGCGCGCAGCATGAAGAAGGCGATGCCTGCGCCTGTGCCGAACAGGACGGCGCCGGACAGGATGTGGATGATCTTCAGCGCGAAATAGAGGCTCATCGGCGGGCGTCCGTTGCGGCGACGAACAGGCAGAGCGCCATCATGGGCAGAACCTTCAGCCACGGCCCCAAGGGGTCGATCCAGTAGTGCGGCAGGCTGAGTGTGCCGGCGATCAGATAGCCCACGGTGGCCAGACACATGAGGATCGCCACCCGCGCCGTCCACGGCCGCACGAACAGGGCCAGGCCCAGAACCACGTCCAGCAGGGCGCCCCACCCCGCCACCGCCCCGGCCCAGCGGCCATAGCCGCCTTCGTGCAATATGGCGACGGCGCCGCTCCAGCCGGGGCCGAAACTGATCAGGCCGGTGATCAGCCAGAACAGGCCCAGGGTCAGGATCGAAATCGGGCGGACGAACCACAGGCGGGCGTGCCAGACGTCCTGTACCGAGGCCGGGGTCTCGGCCAGGAAACGGGAGAAGCCGCGCGACGATACGCCCAGCCGCTCGGCCCAGCCGCTGTCGCGACCGGCGACGTCGTGATCCATCTGGCGCATGGCGGTGGTGCGGATCGGCGAAGACCAGCCCAGTCGTCCCAGAAGATCGCCGATCGCCAGGGCGGGCGCGGCCAGGGCGCGGGGAATGCGAACGACCGGCGCCGGCTTCAAGCCCAGCCACCCGCGATAGAGGCGCACCGTCTCGGCCATGGTCACCGCCTCCGGCCCCGGCATGTCCAGGATCAGGCGCGACGGGGCGCCGGGGCGCTGGGCTGCGACGACGGCGGCGGTGAGATCGCCCAAGGGGATCGGACGGAAGGTCTGGTCGCCGCCGACGACGGGCGAAAACAGCGGAAAGGCCGCCAGCGCGCGGATCAGGCCCGTGCCGCCGAAGGCCGCCCGGTCCACCACCAGCGACGGCCGCAGGATCAGCCAGTCCAGCGCGCTGCCCTCGACCAGTCGTTCGGTCTCGGCCTTGGTGCGGGCGTAGTCGGTGCCGGCCGCTTCGTCGGCGCCGACGGCGGAGATGTGGATCAGTCGGGCCACGCCCGCCGCCTCGCACGCCGCGATCAGGGCGCGCGGGCCGTCGACATGGGCGGCGCGGGTGCTGTCGCCGCCGCCGTCCTGAAGCACGCCGACGCAGTTCACCACGGCCGACACCCCCTCCAGAAGCGGCGCCCAGGCCTGGACCGTCGTCAGTTTCGAAAAGTCGGCCGCGACCCAGTCGAACCTCGGGGCGCGACGGGACGGTTCGGCGATACGCCGCGCGCCCGCTCTTAAGCTCCAGCCTTCTGCGGACAGGGCCGCCGCCACGTGCGAGCCGATGAAGCCGTTGGCGCCCAGCACCAGCACGCGACCGCTCATCCCAGCACTCTGTCCTTCAGATCGACGCTTGCCGGAGGGAGGGCGCACCAGGTCGCACCCGGAAACCGGCGACGGCGACGCGCCACGAAATCATACAGGCGGTCGCGAATGAACCGGGGCGCGATCCGACCGATGATCGCCCACCGATAGGGTGCAGGCAGCTGGGCGATGATGGCCAGAACAGCGTCGGAGCGTTCGCGCGCCACCCCGTCCTGGATCAGCAACATCGTGGCGGGGTCGTCCGGATCGACGTCGTAATGGGTCAAGAGCGCCCGCCCCAAGGCCGACTGGGTCGGCGCCAGCCGGAACAGCCCGGCCCGGTCGGCCGTCAGGATCTTGCGCGCCGAGCCGGAGCAGAGGGCGCAATCCCCGTCGAAAAGAACCAGGGGCCGGTCGTCCGGGAAGGCCGGCACGGCGGGATCCTCACGATAGCTGTAAGGCCCCCGCCCCACCTCGAGCGCTTAGAACGGAATGTCGTCGTTCAGGTCGTAGCTTTCCTTGGGCCCGCTGGGGCGGTTGGCGCCGCCGGTGGAGAAGCCCGAGGAATAGTCGTCGTCGCCGCGACCGCCGCCGTAGCCGCCGCCCTGAGAGGCGCCGCCCTCGGACCGGCCGCCCAGCATGGTCAGTTCGCCCTTGAAGCGGCTGACCACGATCTCGGTCGAATATTTCTCCACGCCCTGCTGGTCGGTCCACTTCCGGGTCTGGAGCGCGCCCTCGACATAGACGGTCGAGCCCTTCTTCACATAGTTCTCGACCACCTTGACGATGTTGTCGTTGAAGATGACGACCCGGTGCCACTCGGTCTTTTCCTTGCGCTCGCCGGTCGACTTGTCGCGCCAGGTTTCCGAGGTGGCGATGGACAGGTTGGCGATGCGGTCGCCGTTCGGCATCGACCGGATTTCAGGATCGCGGCCCAGATTGCCGACCAGAATGACCTTGTTGACGCTGCCCGCCATGGAAACTTCCTTCTCACCAGACCGGCGATCACCTCGCCCGCCCTTCAAATTCAGTCGGATGTCTTAGAGCCGCTGCGGATCACCGTCAGCCGCATTCGACGCCCAACCCGCCAAAACGGTGGATTAACGCTTTGTTCCACTTTTGTTCGAGCGCCGCAAGTCCCTCGGCGGGGACTTGCGGCGCTGTTAGGGCGTCTCAGGCGGCGGGGCGGCGACGGCGACGGGCCTGCCCGTCTCGTCCCGCTGGATCGCACCCGGTATCGCCAAACGCCCGTCGCCGGTGCGGGCCATGGCGAAGAAGCGGCTTCCCGTCAGGCTCTTGCCGAACTTCACCCCTTCCCGGTCGATGAAGATGAAGCGGCCCTGATAGGCGCCGGCCACCTCCTGGTTCGATCCGCCCATGCGCAGGAAGCGCAGGCGCATCTCCTCCAGCTGGGCGGCGCACAGTTCGATCTGGGCGACGTTTTCGCTCATCTTCTGAAGCCGCGGCGGCTGTCCGTCCGGCGTGGCGACGAAATAGCAGACGCCGGGCTGGAACTCGAACTTCGGCGCGTTGGAGCAGGCGCCCAGAGCGGCCGCGGCGATCATCGAAAGGGCGAGCACGCGCATCAGTTCAGACCCGGGAATTGGCAGTTGCGGTCCTGCTCCGCCAAGGTGCGGAAACGGGTGTTGTCGCTGGACTGTTCCACGCGACGCGGCACCAGACGCAGGGTGGTCTCGCCCCAGCGGCCGTACTGCGCATCGCCGGGACGGACGCAGGTTCCAGCGTAAAGGGCCTGGACGCAGGCGTTCAGGCTCATGCCGCTGGACAGGACGCGCCAGTCTGAGCCGGTGTGGCGCAGACACTGCGCGCCCGCCGCCGCCGGCGCCGAAGACGCAGGCGCGCTGGGCGTCGTGGGCTTGGGTTCCATGTGCGGCGCAGGTTCCGCCTGGGCCAGTTCGACGGAGGGCGCCTCAGGCGGCGGGGCGAAGGCGGCGGTCGGCGCGGCGGCCAGGGCGCCCGTCTCGTCGATCCCGACGTCCAGGGCGTCGGTCGCCAGGCCATTGCGCTGGGCGCAGTCCGCCAGGGTCGCCATCCCGACGAACTGACCATTGACGAAGCAGCGCAGTTCGCGCGTCGGCTCCAGCGAGGGGGCGTCGGCCAGATCGACCGTCAGGCCGCCCTTGGCCGCAGGCGGCGTCTGGGGGGTCTTGTCGCCGCCGCTGGTGAAGATCAGAGCCAGGACGACAGCGGCGATGATCACCAGTCCGGCGCCGACGGCGATGATGACGCGATTGTCTTGAGGAAGGGCCATGGCGAACTTTCGCGACTGAGGCGTCCAATAACCCGGAACCGGCGCCGGCCGTCAACCGGGAACCACGCGCCTTCGCAATCAGCCGACAAGACGGCTGAGCGCCGCCTGATAGTTGGCCAGTTGGGTCTGCTGATAGACGGTGGACGAGCCCTTGTTCGTCTGGGTGTTGGTGATCGTCCCAGTGGAGGGAGCCAGGGCGCGATAGCCGGAGCGGACCGCCGTCAGGGCGGCGGCCAGGGCGTCGTTCGCGGCCTTGATCGAGGCGGCGTCGTTCAGATTCAGAGTGTTGGGCAGATTCAGCCCGATCGTCTTCTTGTCGCTCGTCGCCGTTTTGCTGATGAGGCCGGGCGTCAGACCCAGGGCGGCCAGAGCATCCTTGCCGGCGGGTCCGGCCGTGATGACCGCGCCCTCGCGATTGGCCGCGGGGGTGATCTGCAGCCTCTGGGTCGGCGGATTCGATTTCAGGTCGGAGACGATCTTGGCCTCCAGCTGACGCCCCGAGGCGACGGAAATCTTCTTGGCCAGGGTGTCCAGCGTATCCTTGGCTTCGATGGTGACGGTCAGGGCTCGCCCCCCGCCGGCCGGGGTAATCGAGAACTGATCCCCGACACGGGCGGAGGTCGCCACGGTCAGAAGTTTGGAGTCCGCCTGCATGACTTCGCCCTGCGGCAAGCCCAGCCGATCCAGAACGCTGGCGCCGCCGGAGACGATGCTGAGGCTGGCGGGTTTGGCCTGGTCGCCGTCGGCGCGCCAGGTCTGGTTGGACTCCACCGCGCCCGTCGCCAGATCCAGCCGCGCCAGATAGGCGCGCGTCGGATCGGTCTTTGTCGCCCCCTCGTCCCGGTTGGAGCCGGTGATCCAGACCTTGCCGTTGCGCACCTCGACATCGGCGGCGGTGTCGTCCCCCGCCCCGCCGAAAAAGGTCAGGCTGTCCGAACTCTTATCCTGAAGATCCGTCGAGAAGGCGGCGACGAAGACGTCCGTGCCCCCCGCATGCGCCTGGATCGGGGTTCCCAGGTCCAGGGCCGGATTGCTGGTTTCCCCCGTCAGCACCACCTTGCCGTTTTCGACGGAGATTCCCGCGATCTTGCCGCTGGCCGATCCCAGGTCGCGCGTCGCGGCCAGGGTGGGAACGCCCGAGGCGTCCAGCGTGAACCGGCGAACCACCGCGCGGCCGTTCTCCACGCCGGCGGTGAACAGATCCGCGCCGGACACCGTCATGGCCTGGATCGAATCGTCTCCCGCCGTGCCGAACTGCTGGGTGGACATGTTGATCGCCGTCACGACGCCTTTTCGATTCGGCGCGGTCTGGGAAAAGGTCTGGACATAGCTGTCCCAGCCGCCGAGAGCCATCGTGCCCGGCATGGCCGACTTCGACCGACCCGCGACATAGACCAGGCCGTCGGCGCCGAAGCCCACCTGGGTCGCTTCGTCCGCCGCCTTCGCGCCGCGGCGTTGGGTCCAAAGCTCCTGGCCCGAACTGTCGAAGACGGTGACGAAACTGTCGGCCACAGCCGCATCGGCCCCGCTCTTGCCCGGCTCAAGGGCCCCGGTGACAGAGCCCGCGACAGCGATGCGGCCGTCTGCCGCCGCCGCCAGAGAAAAGCCGTTGGCCTTGCTGGCGGCGCCCAGGAGCTTGGTCTGCACCAGATTTCCGGCGCTGTCGTACTTCATCAGGGCGACGTCGCGCGTCCCCTTGATGGGCTGATTGGCCTCCCCCGCCTTCAGGTCAGCCAACACCCAAACCGAGCCGTCGGCGGTCGTCACGCTGTCGCGGACGGATTCGACGCCCGGCGGAAGTTCGGATCGGCCCACCCGGCCTTCGACCCAGAAGGGGTCAGCCACGCCCTGCTGCGGCGTCGGGGCGGCGCCCCCGTCCGTCTGAAACTTCAAAAGCTGGCTCGAACCCGTCGTCCCGCCGACATTCTGCGTCACATAGACGGCGTCAGACGTATCGACGGCCTGATAGGAGACGGTCTCCCCGGAAGAACCCCAGACCTTCAACGCCCACTGGTCCGGCCCCGCCGGCAGGGTGATGGTCTTGTCGCCGCTCTTGATCGTCTTGGGCTCGACCTTGATCATTTCGCGGCCCATGCGGCTGGCTACCCCGGCCGCTTCCAGCTTGCCGTTCATATAGGCCACGACATTGTCCAGGGTGCGCGTCGTATCGCCCATCTCCGACAGGTCCATGGACACCGAGACGGTTCCCGTGGCGCTCTTGACCGACATGGCGAACTTGACGTCGCCGGCGAAGGCGGCGACCGGCGCATCCAGGGCGCCCTCATGGATCGGCTTGGCGACGAAGCTGGCGGGCGCCTTTTCCTGGGCGTAGCCGGTCTTCACACTGGTTTTAGAGACGCCCTGAACGACCTTCAAATCCTCGAACTTGGCAGTCTGGAGATATTTGGACACCTCTTCGAGACCGGCGGAGAAGCGCCGGTTCAGCTGATCCGCCTCGAGCTTGGTCAACCCCTTGTCGTCGGCGCGATCCGCCAGGGCGCTCAGCGTGTTCAGTCCCTGGTAGATGGCGAAAAGCTTGCGATAGTCGGGGGACGCGCCCGCCATATCCAGATCGACGGCGCTCTCGTCGATCACCTTGCGCCCGGCCAGGGCCGCCCGCACCAGGTCGCTGGCCTTGGGCGCCGTCGCAGCAGAGGAATTGGCCCAGGGCGCGGTGGGCTGGGTCTTCTTGGCCTTGGCCGGAGTCGCAGAGGCGCCGATCAGCGAGGACGAGTCCGCCGAAATCCCATACAGACCTAGCAAATAGCTGTTGCTTATCATAGCGCGGCTCCGCTCAGGGGCAGCCTACGACGCAAGCGATAACGAGCTGTTAAGTCGCCCTATCAGCCCTTGAACAGCGACAGGATCATCTGCGGCGCCTGGTTGGCGATCGCCAGGGCCTGAACCCCCAGCTGCTGCTGGACCTGCAGGGCTTGAAGCCGCGCGCTTTCCTTGGCCAGGTCGGCGTCCACCAGATTGCCGATGCCCGCCTCCAGCGAATCCGACAGCTTGCCGACATAGGTGGTGTGGCGTTCGATCTGTTTGGCCTGGGCGCCCAGTTCCGACAGGCGCGAGCCGGCGACGGTGATGGCCGCATCGATCCGCTGAAGGGCGAACTTGGCCTTTTCCTGGGTCAGCAGGTCGGGCGCGGCATTCAGCAGGGTTTCGTCTTCCGGCGTGGCGGCGTTGTTGGTAAAGGCCTGAACGCCGGCGGTGGCGGGATCGGAATCGAAGGAGTTGGCCGCCAGACCCAAGCCCACCAGGCCGAGGTTCTGACGCTTCAAGGCGATCGTCTCATTGCCGTCGGCGCTGGCGAGAAAGTTCAGATCCGCCGTCGCCGAGCCGTCCAGAATATTGGCGCCGTCGAAGATGGCGTTGTCGGCGAACGACTGGATCGACTTCAGCAGCGACTGGAATTCCTGATCGTAGGAGGCGCGCGTCGCCGCCGTGGCGCTGGGGTCGGCAGCCGCAGTGGCCTTCTGCTTCAGCTCCAGGAGGATGTCCGAAATCTGCTCCCCGGCGGCCAGGGAGACGTCGGCGATCGAGGTGGCGCGGTTCAGGCTGGTGGTGACCGCCTCCAGCGACCCTCGGTCCGCCCGCTGGCCCTGGGCCACAGCCCACACCGCAGCATTGTCCTTGGCGCCCTGCACCTTCAGTCCCGTATTCACCCGGCTCTGCGTCGACGCCAGGTTCTCGCTGGTGCGATTCAGGTTCTGCAGGGCGATCATCGCCGAGGTGTTGGTGTGGATACTGCTGGTCATGGCTTCAAGCCCCGGACTTTCTGTTCCTGCCAGTATTAATCATGAGTCGTGAGCGGATGGTTAACGCCCCGGAAACCATGATTGCGCCGTCCGGCGGGCCGGCGGCGTTAAAAAATTCAGGCTCTCCCGCCGGCTCAGACGGCGGTGTCGACCACCCGGCCTCCGCGATAGGTCGGATCGCTGATCAGCTTCTCGACGTCTTCGCGAGGCAGTTGGCGGATCACCTCGCCCGTCACCCGATCCAGAACCTTGTAGACAAAGCGGTGACGACCGACCGCCTCGATCGTCAGACGATAGCGTCCGGCGTCTGCAAGACTGTTGGGCGTCTGGGGCGCTTCATCCGCGGTCGGCGCGGCGGCCGAGGCGTTCACGGGCTTCACCTCCAAGGAGGCTTCGGCCGCCTTGGCGGGTGCGACGGGTGCAAGAGCGCTGCTTATTCTGGCGACATTCTCCGTCATGGCTCCTTGCGCGGATCACTCCGCGTCTCCTTGATGAAACGAGGACGATGGCCGGGGCGGTCGCGAAACCGCCCCGGCCGCTCGCCTTAGCGGAACAGGCCGAGCAGGGTTTGGCTCGACGAGTTGGCGATCGACAGCGCCTGCACGCCCAGCTGTTGCTTGGTCTGCAGGGCGGTCAGCTTGGCGCTTTCCTTGGCCAGGTCGGCGTCCACCAGATTGCCCACGCCGGCTTCAAGAGCGTCCTGAAGCTTGTTGACGAAGCTGATCTGACGGCCCAGCGACTTGGACTGGGTGCCCAGGGTCGACAGGGTCGAGGTCGTCGCCGCAATGGCGGCGTCGACGTTGGCGGTCGTGGCGTTGGCGGCGGTGATGCTGCCGGTGTTCACGGCGGTGATCGCCGCGTTCGAGCCGAGCGCCGTCAGGCTGTTGACGCCGTCAAAGGAGGCGCCGGTGATCGCCGAAGCGATTTCCGTACCCAGGGCGTTGTATTCGGCCAGGTAGGAGGTCTGGGCCGCGCCGGTGGATCCGGCGATGCTGACCGCCAGCCCCTTCATTTCTTCCAGAGCGGCCGTGATCGTATCGCCTGCGGCCAGGGCCACGTCGGTGATCGATTGGGTGCGTTGCAGACCGGCGCGGACCGCGTCTTGCGAAGCGGCGGCGGCCCGTTGCGACGTGGCGATCGAATAGATCGCCCCGCTGTCCTTGGCCGACGAGACCTTCATGCCGGTGTTGATGCGGTTTTGGGTCCGCTCCAGCTCCGAGTTGGTCTTGTTCAGGTTTTGCAGCGCGATCGAGGCGCCGTAGTTCGTATTGATGCTCGCCATTTTGGCGTTCCTTCTTCACTTCGTGATGGCCGACGCCGTTTTGGCGACGGGAGCGTTTTGCTCGGGGTTCAAGACCTTGGCCCTGCCGCCGAGGCGACCGGGCCTCCGGGTCTTAGCGGAAGAGGCTCAGCACGGTCTGGCTGGAGGAGTTGGCGATCGACAGCGCCTGCACGCCCAGCTGTTGCTTGGTCTGCAGGGCGGTCAGGCGCGCGCTTTCCTTGGCCAGGTCGGCGTCCACCAGATTGCCCACGCCGGCTTCAAGGGAGTCCTGAAGCTTGTTGACGAAGCTGATGGTGCGCCCCAGCGACTTGGACTGGGTGCCCAGGGTCGACAGGGCCGTCGTCACGGCCGTCATCACCAGATCGACGTTGGCCGAGGTGAAGTCAGCCACCGTCGGAGACGCGGCCGTGAACTTGGCCAGGTCCGTATTGGCGCTGAGATCGGTCGTGATGCCGATGGTCTTGGTGTCGGTGGCGCCCGTGCCGATACGGACGTTGACCGCAGTGCCGCCGGTTGAGGCCGTCTTCAACAGGTTGACCCCGTCGAAGCTGGCGCCGTCCAGCGCGCTCTTGATTTCCTGACCCAGGGCCGCGAACTCGTTCTCATAGGAGGTCTTGGCCGAGCCGGTGGAACCGGCGATGCTGACGGCCAGGCCCTTCATCTCTTCCAGAGCGGCCGTGATCGTATCGCCGGCGGCCAGGGCCACGTCGACGATGGATTGGCCGCGCTGGATCGAGCTGCGGACTGAGTCCTGAGCGCTGGCGGCGGCGCGTTGGGACGTGGCGATGGCGAATATCGCCCCGCTGTCCTTGGCCGACGAGACCTTCATGCCGGTGTTGATGCGGTTTTGGGTCCGCTCCAACTCCGAGTTGGTCTTGTTCAGGTTCTGCAGCGCGATGGACGCGCCGTAGTTGGTGTTCACACTCGCCATTTTGGCGTTCCTTCTTCACTTTGTGAGGGCCGACGCCGTTTTGGCGTCGGGAGCATTTTGCTCGGGGTTTCAAAGCCTTGGCCCGGCTGCCGAGGCGACCGGGCCTCCGGGCCTTAGCGGAAGAGGCTCAGCAGGGTCTGGCTGGAGGAGTTGGCGATCGACAGCGCCTGCACGCCCAGCTGTTGCTTGGTTTGCAGGGCGGTCAGCTTGGCGCTTTCCTTGGCCAGGTCGGCGTCCACCAGATTGCCCACGCCGGCTTCAAGAGCGTCCTGAAGCTTGTTGACGAAGCTGATCTGACGACCCAGCGACTTCGACTTGGTGCCGAAGTCCGACAGGATGGCGGTGAAGGCCGTGATGGCCCCGTCCACCGTCGCCCCCAGGGTCGCCGCATCGCCAGACGTCGCCGTCGTCGTCGTGGCGACCGAGGTCGCGGCGCCGGCGATGGCCTTCAGCGTATAGGTGGTCGACGGCCCGGTCTGCACCGTGATCGCGGCGGCGTTGGCGGAGAACAGATTGACGCCGTCAAACGTCGCGCCGGACAGGGCGCTGGCGATTTCAGTCCCCAGGGCGTTGTATTCGGCCAGGTAGGAGGTCTGGGCCGCGCCGGTGGAGCCGGCGATGCTGACCGCCAGGGCCTTCTGCTCTTGCAGAGCGGAAGTGATCGTATCGCCGGCGGCCAGGGCCACGTCGACGATGGATTGGCCGCGCTGGATCGAGCTCCTCACCGCGTCTTGCGAAGCGGCCGACGCCCGTTGAGACGTGGCGATGGCGAAGATCGCCCCGCTGTCCTTGGCCGACGAGACCTTCATGCCGGTGTTGATGCGGTTTTGGGTCCGCTCCAACTCTGAGTTGGTCTTGTTCAGGTTCTGCAGCGCGATGGACGCGCCGTAGTTGGTGTTCACACTCGCCATTTTGGCGTTCCTTTCACTTCGTGATGGCCGACGCCGTTTTGGCGACGGGAGCGTTTTGCTCGGGGTTCAAGACCTTGGCCCGGCCGCCGAGGCGACCGGGCCTCCGGGCCTTAGCGGAAGAGGCTCAGCAGGGTCTGGCTGGAGGAGTTGGCGATCGACAGCGCCTGCACGCCCAGCTGTTGCTTGGTCTGCAGGGCGGTCAGCTTGGCGCTTTCCTTGGCCAGGTCGGCGTCCACCAGATTGCCCACGCCGGCTTCAAGAGCGTCTTGAAGCTTGTTGACGAAGCTGATCTGGCGACCCAGCGACTTGGACTGGGTGCCCAGGGTCGACAGGGCGGCGGTCACGGTCGAGATGGCGGTGTCGACCTTGGCGGTCGTGGCGTCGGCGCGCGCCTTGCCGCCGCCGCTGACGTCGGTCACGCCGGCCACGCCCAAGGGGGTGGTCAGGCTGTTGACGCCGTCGAACGAGGCGCCGGAAATCGCCGAGGTGATTTCGAGACCCAGGGCGTTGTATTCCGCCAGGTAGGAGGTTTCGGCGGCCGAACCCGCCGTCGTGCCCGCGATGGACACGGCCAGGCTCTTCATTTCTTCCAGAGCGGCCGTGATCGTGTCGCCGGCGGCCAGGGCCACGTCGGTGATCGACTGAGACCGTTGCAGGCCGGCGCGAACCGCGTCCTGCGAAGCCGCATTGGCGCGTTGAGCCGTGGCGATGGCGAAGATCGCCCCGCTGTCCTTGGCCGAAGAGACCTTCATGCCGGTGTTGATGCGGTTTTGGGTCCGCTCCAACTCCGAGTTGGTCTTGTTCAGGTTCTGCAGCGCGATGGACGCGCCGTAGTTCGTATTGATGCTCGCCATTTTGGCGTTCCTTTCACTTCGTGAATTCCTTCGCCCTTTTGGCGAAGGGAGCTTTTTGCTCAGTGGGTAAGAAGCAATTGCCGGGCCAGAGGCGACGGCGAGAAGTCACGGTAAGCCACTGTTTTCATTAGTTTACTATTGATTCACCCTCCTTCTTGCCCGGCAGAATTTGCCGACCCCCGCCGTTCACTGGGCACATCTTGCCGACCCGAGCCCCAAAAGGACCCGACGAACGACCCTCGAACGGGGCGGCGTCGGCCCTCAGACGCGGCCTTCAGGGCCAGCCTTCAGGGCCGACCTAGTTGCGGAAGAGGCTCAGCAGGGTCTGGCTGGAGGAGTTGGCGATCGACAGCGCCTGCACGCCCAGCTGTTGCTTGGTCTGCAGGGCGGTCAGGCGCGCGCTTTCCTTGGCCAGATCCGCATCCACCAGATTGCCGATGCCCGCCTCGGTCGCGTCCTGCAGCTTGTTCAGGAAGGTCACTTGCCGACCGACCGACTTGGACTGGGTGCCCAGGGTCGAAAGGGCTTCCGTCACCTTGGCGATGGCGGCGTCGACCGCGCCCGTCGTCGCGGCGCCGGCGGCGATGGATTGGTTGGTGATGGTGGTGATGGCCGTGTCGGCGGCCATGCCGCCTGCGACCGTGAAGCCGATGGCGGTCGTGCCGCCGCTGACGTCCTTGATCAGATTGGTCGCCGTCGCGCCCGTCCACAGATTGACCCCGTCGAAGCCGGCGCCGGCCAGGGCCGAGGTGATTTCGGCGCCCAGGGCGCGGAAGTCCGTCAGATAGGAGGTCTGGGTCGCCCCGGTGGAACCGGCGATGCTGACCGCCAGCCCCTTCATCTCCTCCAGGGCGGCCGTCACCGTATCGCCGGCGGCCAGGGCCACATCGACGATCGACTGGCCGCGCTGCAGGGAGGCGCGCACGGACTCCATTGCGCCCATGTTGGCGCGCTGTCCGGTGGCGATGGCGTAGATGGCGCCGCTGTCTTTGGCGCTGGAGACCTTCATGCCCGTGTTGACGCGGTTTTGCGTCATTTCCAACTGGGCGTTGGTCTTGTTCAGGTTCTGCAGCGCGATGGAGGCGCCGTAATTGGTGTTGATGCTCGCCATTTTGGCTGCCCTCTTTCACTTCTGTGCATGTGCGACGCCGTTTTGGCGTCGGGAGCATTTTGCTCCGCCCTCCCTAGAGCAAGGGCGGGGCCAAGCCGGTGAGCCGAGCCCATTTCATCAAGTCATTGATTTCTCTGCCTTGTTGTTGATGGAAAGGCGGAAAACTCGGCAACTTCTGTCGTGCGGCGGCAGAAGTTGCCGAGTCGTTTTTGCCCCATGCCTTGTTAAGGCGGCGGGACGGACGCCCGTCCCGCCGCCTGCATCGCCCGCTCGGCCAGAAGCGTCTCCACCGCCAGCCGGCGAGCGCCGTCACAGGCCAGCACCTGGGCGCCGCGCGACATATAGGCGGCCTCAAGGTCAGCCAGGGTCGGCTCCGCCGGCAGCGTCGCCAGGGCGCAGGGGCGGCTCGCCGTCTCCGGCAAGGCCAGACGCGGCGGCGCAACCGGCGAGATCCGGGGCGAGCCGGCACAGCTCGCGGTCGTGAGCGCGCAGACGATCGGCGCGGCGGCTTTCCAGAAGAGTGTTTGCATCATCGGCCCTTTTCGCCTCGGAGACGGCGACGGCGGTCGCCCGCGTCGCCTGGGTCTCCTGCTGTTTGAAATGCTCCAATCGACGGAGTTGCGCGACGGTCCCCGCCTGCTCGTGACGCCGCGCCTCGCCCTCCGCCCTCGCCGAGGCTGCGGCCTCGGACGCCCGGGCTTCGGCCCGAACCCGTCGGCGCTGCTCCAGGTTCAGCGGATCCCAGCGAAAGCCCAGCCCGCCCAACAGGGCGACCGTCAACGCCACGGCCGCAACGACGGCCGCCGTCCAGCCCCCGGCCCGCAGACCTTTCCTCAGAGCGTCCGGGGTCATGGAAAGACCCTGCGATCCAGTTCGAAATGGGGGCCGTCCCGCAGGGTCCGCCAGTCGCCGCCCCAGATGATCGGGGTCTCAAGCTCCTGGGCCGCCGCCTTGAACGCCGCCGCGATCCGACCGTAGAGCGGCCAGTCCCAGCGGATTCGGCCGTCCACCAGGGCCGCCACATCGACCGCGTGGCCGGTCAGATGGCGCGAGCGTCGGGTGCGGCTGGCGCCGGCGGCGACCAGGGCCGCCTGTCGTTCGGGCGTCCGAACGCCCTCGGTGACCAGGAAATCGACCGGGCTCCGCGCGATGGCGGCCTCGACCACGGCGACCAGGGCGGGATGCACGCCCAGGAGCCGTCGGCGCGAGCTTTGGGACAGTCCGAAACTCATGGCCGACCTCCCGGCAGGCGAGGACGGGCGGTTGCGATCATGGCGGCCAGCTGCTGCGCCGTCGGCGCGACCAGATAGAGCACCAGGATCAGGGCCAGCAGCCCCATCAGCCCGTCCGTCATCTTGGGCAGCATTTCGGGGGGCGTTCGCCCCACCGTCCGCATCAGCAGGACCCACAGGCCGGCGCTGACCATAAAGGCGTAGAGCCTGCGCCACAGCCAGCGCGCCTCCGCCAGGGGCGGACTGAAAGACCGGTCCGAAACCGGCCGTCTGCGTCTGATCATTCTTCGTCCTCTTCATCAAAAGGCGCGCTGAAGTGTCGGCCGTCCCAGCCGGTTTGCGCGCGGCGATCCCAGTCGTTCAGCGCCTCCGGCGCATCCCAGGCGTCCCTGTCCAAGACCTCGATCGGTTCAGGCGCATCGGGCGAACGGCTCATCCGATCGCCGTGATGCGGATCACGCCTCCCGCGCCTGCGCCCCCGGCGCCGGACAGGTTCAGGCCCCCGCCGCCCCCGCCGCCCCCGCCGGGGCCGTCGGGACACAGGGTTTCGCCCCCGCCTTGGGCCGTCGCTGTGATCGAACTGTCGCCGCCGGGATCGCCTCTGCGCAGCCCCAGGCCGCCGATGCCGCCCTGACCGGCGGCCGCGCCCCCGCCCCGACCCCCGGCGCCGCCGGCGGCGCTCAGCAGCATTCCTCCGCCCTCGCCCAGAGCGGTCCAGCCTCCGTTGGAGCCGTCCGCCCCGGCCCCAGAAGCGGCGGCCCCGCCGACCCCGCCCGCCCCGACCGTCAGCACCAGCGTCCCCGCCAGATCCTCGACCGCCCAGCGTCCTTCGCTCAAGCCGCCCGCCCCGCCGCCGCCGCCGCCGAACCGCGCCGTTCCCGAAGGCCCCGCCATGCCCGATCCGCCCCCGCCGCCGCCGCCGACGCAGACGACCTCGATCCACCGCGCCCAGGTCGGCGGGGCATAGACGCCGTCCGCGGTGAAGACGCTGGTTTCGCGCCGGGTGGCGCCTTGATCGAAGGCGACCCTGCCCGTCGCTCGATCCACGGCGAAGGCGCGGCGCCAACCGCCGCCGTCGGCGCTGACCTTCAGGCTCAGGTCCTCGTCGCCGACCAGACCCAGTTCCGCCCGACCGCCGTATCCGCTCTGGAACAGCAGCGACAGCACGTCGCCCGCTGCCTCCTTGTTCAGGGTCAGGCGCAGATCGCCGTCGCCGCCCTCGCCCGAGCCGCGCGCCGTAAACAGGGCGGCGTTGCTCTTGATCGCCAGGGGGTTTGCGGCGTCCGCCGTCGTTCCCACCCCCAGGCGCGACAGGCCCTGGGCCTCGCCCAGACAGTCGCCCAGTGGTCGCCAGCCGGCGGCGCTGCGGACCACGCTCACGCCCGCGTCCAGAACCAGGGCGATCAGTCCCACGGGCGCGGCGACCTCGGTCCAGCCGCCCGCCTCGAACCGCATCAGGGCGCCGGCCGGACGCCCGCTCCAGGCCGGGCCGACCGGCGCCAGCGGCAGGATGTAGAGGTCGCCGTCCGCGGGCGTGGCCGGTTGGTTCGAAACCGACCGGCTGATCACCGCCGTCTGCACCAGAGCGTCCAGGCGGCTCAGGGCGGCGTTCAGGGTCACATGCTTCTGCATCTGCCCCGCCGCCAGATAGGGCAGGACCAGCCGCGCCGTGAAATCTTCGCTCATCGCGCTCTCCGTTTATCGTCGGAGATCAGTCTGCCGCCGCCGCGAACCCAGGCGCGTCAGACGGAGAAGGAGCGGATTACGAGATTGTTTTCACTTGAACATTTTCCCCGCCCCCAGCGGGATCAAGCCTCCATGCCCATAGGGCTCAGTCGTGCAGATAGACCACACGACGCAGGGACTTGTGGTTCCTGACCGTCTCCAGATGGCGTTCATGCTCGCCGCTGGCCCGGGCGTTGGCTTCGGAGTCCTCGACCCAGTGGCTGGTTTCGATGTCCTTTTGCAGGGCCTTGGCCGCCAGCAGCTGGCCGGGGAAGAAGGTGTCGATCAGGTCGCCGGCGATGGGGACCGTGCCCGTCGCCGTATCCAGCGCCATATAGGCCGCCATTCTGGCCAGCGTCCCAGGCGCCGCCTTGGCCCGAATCGCCTGCAACAGCAGCCAGGCGCCCGTGCCCGCCGTATAGGCCGTGCCGACCACTGGCGCCCAGGTCAGGAGGGCGTCCATGCCGAAGCCGACCGGACCTATGCCGATGACCCGGTCCGACAGTTTCTTGACGCCCTCGACATTGGACCAGATTTTCTCGATATCCTTGATCGACCGTCTGGCCATGTCGCCTCTCACTGCGGCCCATCAACGCGACATAGCCAACAGCGTTCACCGAGAAAGGCAATAAGGATGTCGTTGCTGAAGACCGCAGCCAACGCCGCCGCCGGTCTGGTCCTGCTCGGCCTGGCGACCGTCGGCGCGGCGGCGCTCAGCGGCGTCGGACATCGCTGGGTGGACATACTGGCCCAGTTCACGGCGCCGGCCCTTTTGGCGGCGTCCGGCGTGACCCTGGCCTGCCTGATCCTGCGCCTCTGGCCCGCCGCCGGCGCAGGCGTCGCTTCGGTTCTTGTCCTGGCGATCGCCGTCTGGCCTCAATGGGCGCCGTCCCAGGGTCGCGCCGCGCCCGACCGGCCCGTCGTTCGACTGTACTCGGCCAATCTCTGGGTGGAAAACACCGACGTCGCCGCCATGAAGCGGTCGATCGCAGCGGCGGACGCCGACATTCTGGTGCTGATCGAGGTGGGCGATGCGGCGTCGGATCGTCTGGACGACCTCCTGGCGGGCTATCCGCACCGCGCGGTCATGGGGGCGGCGGAGGCGCCGGGCGGCCGGGCCCTCTCGGTCGTCGCGTCCCGCTATCCGATCCTGCGCCGCCTGCCCGCCTCTCGCGACGGCCTGTCGGCCGTGGGCGCCGTGGTCGAGACGCCCCTGGGCCCGATCAACGTCTTCGGCGTCCACCTGACCCGGCCGTGGCCCTATCAGTATCAGTGGGGCCAGATCACCCAGGCCATGGCCCTGGACGCGCGCCGACGCGCCGCGCCGCCCCATCCGGTCATCGCCGCCGGCGACTTCAACAGCGTATCGAGCGCCCGGATCGGCCGCCAGATCAAGACGGACATGGGGCTCCTGCCCGCCCCCGGCTTTCCCGGCACCTGGCCCTCGGCCCTGCCCGCCTTTGCGGGTATCGCCATCGACCAGGTCTATCGCTCGCCGGACCTGGCCCTGCTCAGCCGCCGCATCGGCGAACCGACCGGCTCGGACCACTATCCGGTCGTGACCGAGTTCACCCGCGCCACGCCCTGACTTCCGGGTTCAGCCGCCGATCAGGGCCTTCAGCCGGGCCTCATGGCCGTCCGTCGGAAAATCGTCGGCCACCCAGCCCTCCTCGAAGGCCTTGAGGATGCGTCCCGTGTCCGGTCCCGGCTGAAGCCCCAGCCGCGCCAGATCGCGGCCGCCGACCGGCAGCCGGGGGGGCGTCCAGTCCTCGGCCAGCCGCCGCAGCGGACCGCCGTCGCTCCCTTCCGCCGCTTCCGCCCGCGCCAGCCGATCTTCAAAGGCGCGGCGCCCCAGCCGATAGATCGCAGCCCGCGCCTCGGCCGCGCCCATGTCGGGCCTCACCGCCGGCCCCTCGGCGACGGCGGCCGCCAGCCGGTCGCGCACGGCGTTGGACAGTCGCAAGCCTTCCGCGATCCGTCGCACCGCCGTCTCATCACCCGGCAGAAGCGCCGACAGCCGCAGGACAGGATCGCCGCTGCGTCGGCTCAGGGCCTCGAACATCGCCAGGGGTCGAACCTCCGGCAAGACCTGGCTCAGCACGCCCGTCCTCTCCATGGCGCGCACGCTGGCGACCGGGTCCGGCGCCGCCAGCAGTTTCAACAGCTCCTTGGACACCCGCTCGGCCGAGAGCCGCGCCATGCCGCTTTTCAGAGCGGCGCAGGCGGCCAGTCCCGTCGCGTCCGGCGCGCCCCGCCCATACCAGGCTTGAAACCGGAAGAAGCGGAGGATGCGCAGATAGTCTTCGCGGATGCGCGTTTCGGCCTCGCCGACGAAGACGATCCGCCCCTCGGCGGCGTCCGCCAGCCCCCCGCCCGTCGGATCGAACACCACGCCGGTCGCATCGGCGTAGAGGGCGTTGAGGCGGAAGTCCCGCCGCGCGGCATCCTCCGCCCAATCCTGGGTGAAGGCCACCACGGCGCGCCGGCCGTCGGTCTCCACGTCGCGGCGCAGGGTGGTGATCTCATAGGGCGCCCGCTCTGAAACCGCCGTGACCGTGCCGTGCTCAACACCCGTCGGCACAGCCTTCAGCCCTGCCGCCTTCAGCGCCGCCATCGTCTGTTCGGGCGTCAGCCGCGTGGCGATGTCGATGTCGTCCACCGCACGGCCCATCAGGCTGTTGCGGACGCAGCCCCCGACGAAGCGGGCGCAGTCGGCGCCGCCCGCCGCTTCCAGCGCCGCCATGACGGCGCGGGTGGCCGTCGCCTCCAGCCAGGGCTGGCCTTGCACCGAGGCCGTCATGCCTCAACCTCGGCGGCGTCCCGCTCGGCCGCGCGTTCCGGGTCGACCTCGTCGCCGTAAAGACGCGCGTGAAGTCCCTTCAGAATGCCGGCCGTGACGCCCCAGATGTAGCGCTCCTGCCAGGGCATGGCCCAGAACCACCGCCGCAGACCGTCTTCCAAATCATAAAAGTCCCGCCGGTGATTGGCCGCGTCCATCAAAAAGTCCCAGGGCGTCTCGAACACCTCCGCCACCTCGTCCGGCGACGGCCGGGTCAGGGGCGGACGGTCCAGCCATCCGATCACCGGCGTCACCAGAAATCCCGTGCCGGTCTCATAGGCGTCCGACAGACCCAGAACCTCGACGGCGGCGGGGTTCAGCGCCACCTCCTCGTCGGCCTCGCGCAGGGCGGCCTGAACGGCGGTTTCACCAGGGTCCAGCCGACCGCCCGGAAAGGCGATCTGTCCCGTGTGCCGGGCCAGGGTGTCGGCCCGACGGGTCAGCAGAACCGTCGCCCCCTCCGGCCGCGCCACGACCGGGATCAGGACGGCGGCCGGCCTCAACTCCCGCACAGGCCGCGCCGCCTGGGGATTGAGATCGAAATCGGAACGCGCCGGCGCCGCCTCCGCCCGCCAGGCCCCGATCGGCGCCAGCCGCTCCGAAAGTCTGCGCCTCAGGGTCTCCAGACTCACGCCACGGCTCCCAGAGGAAACACCTGCCCGCCGGACCGGACCACCAGCCGCCCGTCCGCCTCCTCGGCCGCCTCGACCAATTCATAGAAGACCGCCCGCGTGATCCGCGCCCACAGGTCACGGCGCACATGCACGCGCGGCGCCGGCTCGCCGGTCTCGGGATCTTCGTCCACCACCAGGGGGTCGTCCGCCCCGGCCCGCACCTCGTCGCCGACGTCGGTGGTGAAGATCAGGTCCTCCCCCTCGCGCCGCACCGCCACGGCGCGAAACGGCAGGTCCTCGACCTCGATCTTCATCTTCTCGACCGGCGTGACCAGATGATAGCCGTCCGGGTCCAGGCGCAGAACGGTGGAGAACAGCCGCACAAGGGCCTCGCGCCCGATCGGCGATCCTTCGTGCATCCAGACGCCGTCGCGGCGGATCACGATGTCGATCTCGCCGCAATGGGCCGGATTCCACAGATGAACCGGCGGCAGTCCTCGGCCGGGCGCCTGTTTCGCCGCCTCTGCGACCGCGTTCAGACCTTTGGGCGTTTCATCCGGTTCTGTCATGACGTCCCTGACTTAGTGGCTGATCGGCCTGGACGGAACCGCGAAGCGATTCTTCGTCAGCCGATCCGGCCGGCCCTCCCGTCCGATCAAGGCGAGGCGTCGCCCGCCTTCATCCCCCGTCCTCTCCGTCCCCCGGCGCGCCAGGGCCTGCCCCAGAACCTGCCGTTGGACGCCCGCGCGACCTCGCCAGAACCCGCCCTCTGTATCAACGGCTTGCGGCCTCAGCCGCCGAACGATCCGGCGCCTCGCTCGACGCCCCTATAATGACGCCGGTCTTTGACATCGCAGAGAGAGAGAGCTAGGCGGGACCGCCGCCGGACAGTCCGATCCGTGTCCGGCTGTTTTAGCAATAAGATCAAAGGCCGTCGGACAGATCGGACACATCGGACACCTTTTTTCTGGTCCGATCCCTCGGCCTTGTCAGACCCTCGCCGACGCGACGGTCAGCCCACAGCCGTCGTGGCCCCCATCGCCGGACAGGCCGATTGGGGCCGGTGAGATTTCGCTTGAAAAACAAGGGGCGTCGGACAGATCGGACACATCGGACACCTTTTTTGTCGGACACATCGGACACTGTTTTCGCGTTCAATGAGCCGCCGAGGGAAGGTCAGCCGATGCGGACGCCGCCGACCGCCGTTTCATTCCCAACCGCCAGCCACAGCACGCGCCTTTGATCGACCGGTCCCGGCAGGCGGGCGTCGGGTGCGGCGACGAAGCCGAACCGCTCGAAATAGGCCCGGTCTCCGACCAGCAGAATCCCGCCGGTCGCCGTCATACGGGCATGATCGACGCAGGCCTGAACCAGACGCGCGCCCAACCCTTCGCTGCGAACCGCCGCCTCGACCGCGATGGGGCCCAAAAACAGGCCGGGCGTCGCGCCGATCACCACGGGCCATAGCCGGACAGACCCGACGATCCGGCCCTGCCGATGGGCGACGAAGCCCACGGCGGGTCGCGTCCCCTCGCGCAGCCGCTCGGCCGTCTTGGCGAAACGGCCCGGACCGAAGGCGGCCATAATCAAGGCCTCGACGCCCGGCGCGTCGGCAGGCGTTTCAAGGTCGATGGGCTCGGCGACCGGGTCAGGGGCCGAAATCTGGATAGAGGCGTGCGACATGGGCGCTCCGACGGGGGCGCGCGCACCTAGAACCAAAGCTGCGCTGAATCAAGGCGCGGTCTTGCGACGCCTTCAGCCCGCCTTCGAAAAGTCGGGCGCCCGCTTCTGGGTGAAGGCCATGAAGGCCTCCATGGCTTCCGGGCTTCGCATCTGGGATCCGAAGGCTTCGCCCTCGCGCTGCATCAGGGCCCACAGGCTTTCCGCATCGCGCATCAGCCGCTTGGTCTTGCGGATCGAATTGGGCGCACGGCCCGCCACCTTGGCCGCCAGATCCGCCGCCGTCGCCTCGACCGCCTCCGCCGGAACGACGCGATTGGCCAGGCCCCAGGCCGCCGCCGTCCGGCCGTCGACCGGCTCGCCCAGGGCGAACAGTTCGAACGCCCGCTGATGACCGACCACGGCCGGCAGCAGCAGGCTGGAGGCCGCCTCCGGCGCCAGGGCCAGATTGACGAACGGAACCGACAGCAAGGCGTCCTCGGCCACCACCACCAGGTCGCAGTGCAGCAGCATGGTCAGGCCGATGCCGACCGCCCGGCCCTTCACCGCGGCCACCAGCGGCTTGTCCAGATCGGCCAGGGACTTCAGGAAGCGGAACACCGGCATGTCGAACGGCTGTTCTGTCTGGGAGCCGATGGCGATGAAGTCCCCGATGTCATTGCCGGCCGAAAAGCTGTCGCCTTCGGCCCGCAGCAGCAGAACCCGCACGGCCTCGTCGGTCCGCGCCCGTTCGACCGCCTCCGCCAATGCGGCGTACATGGTCTGGGTGATGGCGTTCTTCTTGTCGGCCCGGTCCAGCGTCAGGGTCAGGACGCCGTCGGCCAGTTCTGTGCGGATATGTTCGCTCACGTCGTTTCCTCGTCCCGTTTGACGGCCGTCCACCAGTCGACGCCGTTCTCATCGCGCGTCCGTTGGGCGCGGCCGCGCTTTGCCAGATAGTTCAGATGCGCCTGGGCCTCGCCCGTGGCCATGCCCAGAACGCTGTCATCCACCGCGCGCCCGAAGACGGCGGAGAAGCCGTCGATCACCCTAGACGGTTGACGCAAGGTCCGCTCAAGCCGTTTCAGCGCCGTCTCATGGCCGCGTTTCAGAGCGTCGAGCCGGGCGTGAACGCCCAGGAAGGGTTCGCCGTGCGACGGCAGAATGAAGGCCCCGTCCGGCAGCAGGCGCCGCAGCTTCTCCAGCGAATCCATCCAGTCGCCCAGCGGATCGGCTTCGGGCTCGGTGGGCCAGACCGAGACGTTCGACGAAATCCGGGGCAGGATCTGATCGCCGGAGATGAAGACGTCGTCAGACCTACGCCACAGGCAAACGTGCTCCGGGCTGTGGCCTGACCCGACCACCACGGTCCAGTCGTCGCCGTCGATCTGGATCACATCCTCATCCGACAGCCGCAGATAGCTGCGCGGCATCGCCGCCACCCCCTTGGCGAAGCCGCCGTAATCCTTGCGCCAGCGGTCGATCTGGGCCTCGCTCCACCCGGCGGCCCGATAGTAGCGTTCGCCGTCCTCGGGGGCGTCCCCGGCCTCTTCGGCCATCAGCATCCGGGCGGTGACATATTCCAGCCGCGACATCAGCAGCGGCGCGCCGCTCCGCTCGCACAGCCAGCCGGCCAGGCCGACGTGATCGGGGTGCATATGGGTGCAGACCAGGCGGCGGATCGGGCGCCCTTCCAGCGCGCCGGCCAGCGCTGCTTCCCAGGCCGCAATACTGTCAGGCGTGCGCAGGCCGGTATCGACCACCGTCCATCCGTCGCCGTCCTGCAGGGCGTAGACGTTCACGTGGTTCAGCTGGAACGGCAGGGTCAGCCGCATCCACAGGACGCCGGGGGCGACTTCGATCGCCTCCCCTCCCGCGGGCGTCTGGGGCATGGGGTAGGTCAGCCCTCTTGCGTCCATCCCCGTCTTCACCGCCGTCGCATCGTCCGCCAAGTGGGTCTCCAATCAAAACGCGCAGACCTTAATCCCGTCAGCCCTCCATCGTCCACAGCCGCCTTGACCCTGCCCGATTAGAAGGCCACGAAGCGTTCAGTCCTTTCAGATCTCCAAGGTGTTCCATGAAAGCCCGCTTCGCCGCCGTCCTCGCGGCGCTGATGTTCAGCGCCGTTACGGTCGCTCCCGCCGCGGCCCAGACCCGCGCCAATGACGATCGCCAGGCTGTTGCAGAAGGCTCTTCACGAGCCGCCGCAGCGCGCCAACGGCGCGAACGCCGCCCTGCGCCGCCGACGCCTGAGCAGATCATGGCGGCGGCTCAGGAACAGGCCACCCTGGCCAACACCAACTGCCAGGTCACCGAAGCCAAGCTGCTGGGCGAAACCGCCGCCAAGACCTCGGTCTATGAGGTCGCCTGCGCCACTGGCCCGGGCTTCATGATCGAATCCAAGACCCCGCCGTCGGCCACGGATTGTGTGCTTCTGGCCCATTCGGCCTCGGTGGTGCGCGAGCGCGATCCCGCCGCCGACGTCGGCCCGCAATGCACCATCCCCGCCAACACCGACACCCAGAAGGTTCTGCGCGAATACGCCCAGAAGGCGGGCGTCCCCTGCACCGTGGACCAGGCCAAGGTCCTGGGTCAGTCCAACGACGGAGGCGTCATGTATGAGGTCGGCTGCGCCGACGCGGCGGGCTTCTGGGTCAAGCAGTTGAACGACAACTGGACCAAGACCCCCTGTATCCAGGTTCTGGCTGAAGGCGGCGCCTGCGCCTTCACCACCGCCGCCGAAAATGCGGCCCAGGTGAAGCAACTGCTGGCGGGATCGGAAGCGGCGGGCTGCGACGTCACCGAGGCGCGCCTGATGGGCCAGAACGCCAACGGCATGTTCTATGAAGCCAAATGCGCCGGCGCCGACGGCGTCATCGCCCGCGTGAACGCCGAGAACGTCGTGCAGCAGATCTACCCTTGCGCCACCGCTCAGCGGATCGGCGGCGGCTGCATCCTGACGCCGGCCCCTGCTGCGGCCCCCGCCCCGGCCGGCGGCCGCCCCTAAGACAGACCGATTGACGGCAAGGGGCCGCCGGAGCGATCCGGCGGCCCTTTTGTTTGCGGCGCCTCTTTCCCGAAACCGAGACGCAGCCTAGCGTCCCCGTCATGCGCATCGCCACCTGGAACGTGAACTCGGTCAACGCTCGCCTGCCCACCGTGCTGGCCTGGCTGGAACAGGCCGCCCCCGACGTCGCCTGCTTCCAGGAGATCAAATGCGTGGACGAGAAGTTTCCGCGCGAGGCCTTCGAGAGCCTGGGCTACAACGTCGAGACCCACGGCCAGAAGAGCTACAACGGCGTGGCCCTGCTGTCGAAACACCCGCTGTCGGACATCCGGCGCGGCCTGCCGGGCGACGAGACCGACGAACAGGCCCGCTATCTGGAGGCGGTGGTCGAGGCGCCCCGGCCGATCCGGGTGGCCTCCATCTATCTGCCGAACGGCAATCCGATCGGGACCGAGAAGTTCGACTACAAGCTGGCCTGGTTCGAGCGGCTGAACCGCCACGCCCGCGACCTGCTGGCCTTCGAGGAGCCGCTGGCCCTGTGCGGCGACTACAACGTCATTCCCGAGCCGGAAGACGCCAAGAACCACGCCGCCTGGACCGACGATGCCCTGTTCCAGCCCCAGAGCCGCCGGGCCTTCCGTGCCCTGAAGAATCTGGGCCTGGCCGATGCGCACGAAGTCGCCAACGAACCCGCCGGAACCTACAGCTTCTGGGACTATCAGGCCGGCGCCTGGCAGAGGAACCACGGCATCCGCATCGACTTCGCCCTGCTCTCGCCCCAGGCGGCGGACCGGCTCCGGGGGATCGAGACCCATCGCGAGGCCCGCGAGATGGACAAGCCCAGCGACCATGTGCCGGTGGTGGTCGATCTGGACCTGTCGGCCGGATCGGAGGGCTGACCCATGGCCGAGGTCGTTCGGGTGGTCCTGCTGATCGCCTTGGCGGCGGCCCTGCTGACGACCCTGGCCCTGGGCCTGTCCTGGTGGATGGAGCCGCCGCGCCGGATACGCCGGGCCCTTCTGAAAGCCCTCGGCGCCCCGCCTGAGGTCGAGGCCGTTTCCCCCCGTGAGGGCCGGGCCTGCGCCCTGAACTTCGACGTCGAACAGGTGGTGGTCCTGTGGGCCAACGGCGCCCACGGCCTGGCCTACGCCTTCGAGGAGGTCGAGGGCGGCGAGATCATCGTCGACGGCCATGTGGTGGCCCGCATCCGGCGCGGCGAGACGCGCAAGTCGCTGGACGTCATGGCGCCGGACGCCGAACAGGTGGTGCTGCGGCTGATGTTCGCAGACGCCCGTCATCCCGAGTTCGAACTGGCCCTGTGGGACGCAGCCCTGGCCGGCGGAACCGGCTCGCCCGGCGAGGCGCTGCGGCTGGGCCGGCGCTGGCTGTCGCACCTGGAAGCCCTGCTGAAGAGCTGACCGCCCCCCTTCCGATTGGGCGGCGAGCGGTCTAGAACCCCCGCTCATTCCTAACGACACGCCTTTTTACGGGAGGCCGCCTTGGCCCGCCTATTCGACGCCTATGTCGTCGCCGACTGGACCGCCGCCGAGACCAAGAAGCTGGGCGACAGCTCGCTGTGGATCGGGGTGGCCAAGCGCGACGTCCGCTTCCGCCTCTATACCGAGACGCACAATGTCGCGACCCGGGCCGAGGGCGAGGCCCTGCTGACCTCGATCCTGGCGGACCACCGAAAGCGCGGCGACCGGGTTCTGGTCGGGCTGGACTTCAACTTCGGCTATCCCGTCGGCACGGCCGCGCGGCTGAAGCTGGAGGGAACACCCTGGCAAGCCATGTGGAAATTCATCGCCGCCAATGTGGTGGACAAGGCCGACAATACGAACAACCGCTATCAGGTGGCGGCCAAGATGAACCGGCTGATGACGGACGAGGCCTGGCCCCTGTGGGGCGCCCCGGCCAAACAGGCGCAGCGCTGGCTGACGACCACCAAGCCGCCCGCCGGCGCCGGAGCCGACATCCCCGAGTTCCGGGCGACCGAGAATGCGGCGCGCAAGGGCCGGCTGCAGCCCAAGAGCGTGTGGCAGATGCACGGGGCCGGCGCCGTGGGCGGCCAGACCCTGGTGGGCATACCGGCCGTGCGCAGGCTGTTGGAATCTCTGGGACCTTCGGGCGCCGTCTGGCCGTTCGGCACCGGCTGGCGCGCGCTTAGCCCTGAGGATGTCGAGCCCCTGTCGGCCCTGGTGGTCGAGGTCTGGCCCTCGATGTTCGACGGCAAGCCCCATGAGGGCGAGTTCAAGGATCAGGCCCAGGTCCGCTCCACCGCCGAGGCCCTGGCCCATATGGACGAGGCCGGCGAACTGGCCAAGGCCTTCGGCCCGCCCAAGGACGCCACGCCCGAACTGATCGCCCAGGTGGAGCAGGAAGAAGGCTGGATCCTGGGGGTCTGACCCCCAGGTCCGTCAGGACAGGCGGTCGCGGAACTCTGACCAGTCGAACTCGCGAACCAGCTTCAGCGCGTCGGTGTCGCTGTTCCACAGGGCGATGGCCGGCAGCGGCACCCCGTTGAAGGTGTTGGTCTTCACCATCGAATAGTGGGCCTGGTCCAGAAAGGCGATGCGGGTTCCGGCGGTCGGCGCAGTGGCGAAGCCATAGTCGCCGATGATGTCGCCGGCCAGGCAGGAGGGGCCGCCCAGGCGGTAGGTCACGCCGTTCTCCGCCTCGTTCAGCATGGCCGGACGATAGGGGGCCTCGATCACGTCCGGCATGTGGCAGGTGGCCGAGATGTCGGTGACGGCGATGGGCAGGCCGTTGTGGAAGGTGTCCAGCACCTCGCCCACCAGTATCCCGGCGTCCAGCGCAATGGCCTCGCCCGGCTCGATATAGACCTGAAGCCCGTAGCGCTGCCCCAGATCCTTCAGGAAGGCGACCAGGGCGTCGATCCGATAGTCGGCGCGGGTCACATGATGGCCGCCGCCCAGGTTGATCCATTTCAGGTCGGGCAGCAGGGGCGCCAGCTTCGGCTCCACGGCGGCCCAGATCCGCTCAAGCGGCTCGAACCCCTGTTCGCACAGGGCGTGGATGTGCAGGCCGTCGACGCCGTTCAGATGCTCGGCCGTCAGCTGCGACACCGGAAAGCCCAGCCGCGAGCCCAGCTGGCAGGGGTCATATTTGGCGACCTCGCCTTCCGAATGCTCCGGGTTCAGCCGCAGGCCGATGTCGAACGTCTCGCCCTCTGCACGGGCGGCGGCGATCAGGTCGGCGAAGCGGGCGATCTGGTCCGGGGCGTTGAAGATGACCGTGTCCGACAGCCGCAGGATCTCGGGCAGGTCGGCGGGCTTATAGGCCGGGGAATAGGTGGTCAGGTGGCCCTTGTAGAACTCCCGCGCCAGGCGGGCTTCCCACAGGCCCGAGGCGCAGACCCCGTCGAGATATTCCCCGACGACGTCGGCCAGCGACCACATGGAGAAGGCCTTCAGGGCCAGCAGCACCCGGGCGTCCGCCCGCGCCCCGACGTCCTGAAGGACGGCCAGGTTGCGACGCACAGCGACCTCGTCGACCACGAAGGCGGGCGACGGGACGCGGTTCAGATCGAACCGGGCGAAGGCGCCCGGTCCGCCGGCCTGGGTCTGCATGACCATGGGGCTTATCCTCAGAAGTCCAGCGGGGCGTCGAGTTCCTCGACCGTCCACGGCAAACCGTGCTTGTTCAGCATGTCCATGAAGGGATCGGGATCCAGCTGCTCCATGTTGAACACCCCCTCGCCCTTCCACTGGCCGGTCAGCATCAGGGCCGCGCCGATCATGGCGGGGACGCCGGTGGTGTAGCTGACGGCCTGGTTGCCGGTCTCGGCATAGGCCTCCTGGTGGTCGCAGATGTTCTTGACGTAGACCGTCTTCTGCACCCCGTCCTTCAGGCCGGTGGCGATGGTGCCGATATTGGTCTTGCCCTTGGTGATCGGACCCAGGGAGGCGGGCTCGGGCAGCAGGGCCTTCAGGAACTCGATCGGAATGATCTCGCGACCCTGGAACATCATCGGCTCGATCGAGGTCATGCCGATATTCTCCAGCACCTCCAGGTGCTTGAGGTAGCTGTCGCCGAAGGTCATCCAGAAGCGTATCCGCTTGATTTCCGGATAGAATTTCGCCAGCGACTCCAGTTCTTCATGGTACATGAGGTACATGTTCTTCGGCCCCACGCCCTCGAAATCGAAGGTCTGCTTGTGGCTGAGCGCCGGGCCCTCGACCCACTGGCCGTTCTCCCAGTGACGTGAATTGGCGGTCACTTCGCGCAGATTGATCTCGGGGTTGAAGTTGGTCGCGAACGGCAGGCCGGTGTCGCCGCCGTTGCAGTCCAGGATGTCGAGGGTCTCGATCGAATCCAGCAGGTGCTTCTTGGTGTAGGTGGTGAAGACCGAGGTCACGCCGGGGTCGAAGCCCGAGCCCAAGAGGGCCATCAGACCGGCGTCCTTGAAGCGGTCCTGATAGGCCCACTGCCACTTGTATTCGAACTTGGCCTCGTCGCGCGGCTCATAGTTGGCGGTGTCGAGATAGTTGACGCCGGCGGCCAGGCAGGCGTCCATGATCGACAGGTCCTGGTACGGCAGGGCCAGGTTGACCACCAGGGCCGGCTTGACCGACTGGATCAGGGCGGTGGTCGCGGCCACGTCGTCGGCGTCGATCGCCGCCGTGTCGATGGTCACGCCGAAGCGCGACTTCACCGATTCGGCGATGGCGTCGCACTTGGCCTTGGTGCGGCTGGCCAGGGTGATGTGCGAAAAGATGTCCGAATTCATCGCCATCTTGTGGACGGCGACCGAACTGACGCCGCCGGCGCCAATGACCAGCACCCTGCTCATCTGTGCTTCTCCTGAAGTCTTGAAAGGCCTCGGCGACATCGCCGCCCGTATAAAGGGCGGGGCTCATAGCACGATGATGACAGGACCGCTAATGCGGGGGGGGGATTGGGACGAATTCGGGGGGATGTTTGACCGGTCGTCGGTTTTTCCACTTTCGCTACAGGCCGCTCACTGGTGGGCTTTAGGTGCTGGGGGCACTTTTACCTTCTTCAGCGGAAGCGCGGCGCTCGTCGCGGCTTGCGCTGGCGTATGGTCAAGCCACTGAGAAATCACCGGGGTCGCGCCTACGATACTGAGGATTAGGCCCGCAACGCCAATCACCAGGATAAAAATCCAATGGGCGGTGACGTGACCCCCGTTTCTCATCCAGCCATAACGAGAGTCCTTTGGTGATCTGAACTGGGGTTGGTGGGGTTGGCAAGAGGCCGTTCAGCGTAGCCTCCAACCAGCGCAGCGGACCGGCCGATCTGTCCGGTGAGCGCCTCTGCGTAAGCCTGCGGCGTCAGCCATCCCAGCTGTGAGTGCGGCCGGGTTTCGTTATAGTCGCGCCGCCAGG
>JAESGV010000064.1_pt1 | contig 118033 bp, 118 predicted proteins | sample 9269781 | NCBI WGS metagenome assembly JAESGV01 (sample SAMN15741586, study PRJNA653496) | algae metagenome | isolation source: Tildeniella torsiva UHER 1998/13D and co-occurring heterotrophs from... | place: Slovakia: Slovak Paradise National Park, Hrabusice, Kosice Region | collected 2000-01-01 | reverse complement strand
CCAGACATCATTTGTCAGATACTAACGGCTCGACGGATTGATTTCCATGCGGCTGTTGCTGGGCTCAAATCACGCATTGAGCCCTATCCGCAAAGTCACCGCCGAAACAGTTCCACCCGTTCCCCGCCCTCCGAGAGGTCGATCTGGAACCAGTCGATAATCTTGCGAATGTCGAGTTTCACTTCGCCGTCGCGCAGCTTGAGATGCAGCTTATCCTCGCGGACTTCGACGGGAGTGCCGATATAGAGGCGATCGTTGCCAGAATCGTCCACAGTGTCGACGGCAAATCGCATGGGTGTGCTCCCGAAATATTCAGAATTCGAATGATGACAGTGGCTTGTGGGTTTAGTAACGCCTCCTTGAGCGAAGCTGGCTTCGCGACAAGATTGTGACGGCACGATGGATGCCGGGTTGCTTGGCAGGGAGAATGCGCAGTGTTCGTCGTTTCCAAGATTTTCTGGAACCTGGTCCAGCCACTCTCCCTGGTCTTCCTGTTGGGCAGCCTAACACTCGTCCTGATCTGGATGCGGTGGGTTCGCATGGCGACTGCCGCTCTGTCTCTGTCGCTGATCGTGCTCTTCCTGACCCTGTACACCACGCTGGGCTCGCTCCTGCTGCAGAGCCTCGAAGCCCGTTTTCCGCGGCCGGCCGCGGGCCCCGGGGAACTGGCCTGCATGATCGTTCTCGGCGGCGCCTTCGAGACGGAAGTGACGACCGCCCGCGGTGGCATGGATCTCAATCAGGCGGCGGATCGATTCGTCGAGGCGTTGCGCCTCGCGCTGCGCCACCCGCAGGCGAAAATCCTCGTGTCGGGCGGTGATGGGTCCCTGAGCGGCGCCTATGAGGGCGATGCCGCAGCCTCGATCCGCTTCTTCGAGGCATTCGGGATCGGGCGCAACCGATTGATCGCCGAGACGACTTCGAGAAACACCGATGAGAACGCGCAGAACAGCCGTGAGCTTCTGGCCTCCAGTGGTATGGGCCAATGCCTGCTGATCACCTCCGCTTTCCACATGCCGCGTTCCGTCGGTCTGTTTCGCAAGGCGGGCGTCGATGTGGGGCCCTGGCCGGTCGACTACCGCACGGCCGGCAACGTGTCCTTCGCGTTCGACTTCACCCAGCCGAGCCTGAATGCGCAGCAAATGTCGACGGCGGTCAGGGAATGGGTGGGTTTGTTCGCCTACCGGGCGCTGGGTCGGATCGACGACGTCTTCCCCGCGCCGTGAGGACTATTACTTCTTCGAGATCGTCAGGAACTTGGTTCCACGAACCCGGACGGTCATGGCGCAGGGCTCCTCGCCCTCTTCGCGCTCGCAATAGCGGGGATGCATCTTCAAGACGAAGACCATGTTGCCGAAGCGTTTGATGAACTCATAGGTGTACATCTGTGCCGTGGCGATCATGAAATAACCGCCTTCCTTCACCTGCAGATAGAAGTTGAACGGGCAGCCCTCGGCCGTGCAGTCGGGGCCTCGCACACCGTCGCAGACGATCTCGCTGCTATTGGTGACGAGGTCCTTGATGCCATCATTGTTGATGTCGATCCGGTCGATGAAGCCGCCGCCATATTGCACCGTGTCGCAGCGCTTGGCGTAATGGTTCTTCTCGTAGATTTCAGGATCGGTCAGCAATTCCTGCTGGGCGACGGCGGGCGCGGCGAAGAGCGCGGTCGCGGCCACGAGGAGAAGGAAGCGGAAGAGGAGGGTCACGGTCTGGACTCCGGAGCGCAATCTGTGCTGAACGATGGGGAAGTCTAGCGCCTGCGTCTTGCCTCACCCTTAACGGCGTGATCCAAATCTGGCCCGACTGAAGGCTCCAGCAAGGAAACCAGCCATGTCGTTCCTGTCTTACCTCGATTATGCCGGGGTCGCACTGTTTGCCGCGACAGGCGCGCTCACCGCGTCGCGCAAACAGCTCGACATGATCGGCTTCCTGTTCTTCGCGGTGGTGACGGGGCTTGGCGGTGGCACGGTTCGCGATATCGTGCTTGGGCGCGTGCCTGTCTTCTGGGTGCTCAACCCAGATTACATCCTCGTATGCTGCGCCATCGGGGTCCTCGTGTTTTTCACTGCGCATCTGGTCGAATCGCGCTACCGCCTGCTGATCTGGCTCGATGCGATCGGGCTCTCTGCCTATTGTGTCATGGGCGCAGTGAAAGGCCTGGCCGCGACAGGCTCGCCGACGATCGCCATCGTGACGGGCACGCTGACAGCGAGCCTCGGCGGAGTCTTGCGTGATCTGCTCGCCAACGAGCCATCGGTGCTGCTGCGTCCGGAGATCTACATCACCGCCGCCTTGGTAGGCGCGGCTATGTTCACGGCGGCAAACGAACTGGGAATGCCGCTCTATGCAGCCTCGGTCATCGGGGCGTCGGCGGCCTTCATCATCCGCGGAGGGGCGCTGCATTTCGGCTGGACCTTCCCCACCTACAAGCACAAGCCTGGCCGCCATCCCGATGAGGTGATGTGAAGGGCAGGCGCGATGGTGAGGAAATTCAGCCCTGTTTGGGGCGCAGCCGGATCACGACGTCGACGTGGGCGATTTCCATGCCCTCGGGTGCCGGTGGCAGATTGTCGATGCTGATATTGTTGACCGGAATATCCAGCACCCTGTTCTCGCCTTCGACGAAAAAGTGATGATGGTCCGAGACATTGGTGTCGAAATAGGTCTTCGAGCTCTCGACGGCCAGCACCCGGATAAGGCCGGCCTCGGTGAACTGGTGCAGGGTGTTGTAGACCGTCGCCAGCGACACGGGGAAATCCGCGGCCAGTGCCTCGTCATGCAGCTCTTCGACCGTCAGGTGGCGATCGCCCTTGGCAAACAGAAGACCGGCCAGCGCAATACGCTGCTTCGTCGGGCGAAGGCCCGAGCGGCGCAGTTTCAGTTCGATGCCCGTTTGGCAATTTGCCATCGTCAAAGACGCACTCCAGTCTCGCTGCGAAACACACTAGTGTTTGCAAGTGTCGATATAGCTGCAAAAACAGGGTGTTTCAATAGTTCTGCCACGCTTCGAGCCTGCACATCCCGAAGTTCGGCGGTTTTTTGATCTATCCGCTCTGGTGATGGTCTTTTCCTTCCTGTATGCGACCATGATATGAGAATGGGGCGCCCAAGGTCCCGGGCAAGCGGTGCAAGGCCTGCAGGGCTTCAATTTGCCGTCGTCTTGCTCTATTGGGTCCCGGACATGTGATGCAGAGGGGGGAAGAAGAAGAACAATGGTTACGAGACAATCCAGCTACAACTACGATGAAATCCTCGCCTGCGGCCGTGGCGAACTGTTCGGCCCCGGCAATGCGCAGCTTCCCCTTCCGCCCATGCTGATGGTGCATCGGATCACGGACATCTCGGAAACCGGTGGTGAGTTCGACAAGGGCTATATCCGCGCGGCATACGACGTGCGTCCCGACGACTGGTATTTCCCCTGCCACTTCCAGGGCAATCCGATCATGCCGGGTTGCCTCGGCCTCGACGGCATGTGGCAGCTGACCGGTTTCTTCCTCGGTTGGCTGGGTGAACCCGGCCGCGGCATGGCGCTGTCGACGGGCGAAGTGAAGTTCAAGGGCATGGTACGCCCCGAGACCAAGCTTCTCGAATACGGCATCGACTTCAAGCGCGTCATGCGCGGTCGCCTCGTGCTTGGTACGGCGGACGGCTGGTTGAAGGCCGATGGCGAGACTATCTATCAGGCAACCGACCTGCGCGTCGGTCTGTCGAAGGACAAGGCGGCCTGAACCGGCCCTGTCCGTACCTTGAGTTCATGAAGAAGGTCTGAGAGATGAGACGGGTTGTAATATCGGGTCTGGGCATCGTGTCCTCCATCGGTGCCGATGCCGCCGAAGTCACCGCATCCTTGCGCGATGCCAAATCGGGCATCACCTTTTCTCCCGATTTCGCCGAGAATGGTTTCCGCTGCCAAGTCTGGGGTAAGCCGACGCTCGATCCGACCGAACTGGTCGATCGTCGCGCCATGCGCTTCCTGTCCCAGGGCGGCGCTTGGAACCACGTTGCCATGAAGCAGGCGATCGCCGATGCTGGCCTCGAAGAAGCCGACTATCAACAGAATGAGCGCGTCGGCATCATCATGGGCTCCGGTGGTCCCTCGACCCGCCAGATCGTCGAAGCGGCCGATATCGTCCGCCAGAACAAAAGCCCCAAGCGCATCGGACCGTTCGCCGTGCCGAAGGCCATGTCCTCGACGGCATCCGCCACGCTGGCCACCTGGTTCAAGCTTCATGGCGTCAACTATTCGATCTCGTCTGCCTGCTCGACCTCGGCCCATTGCATCGGCAATGCCTATGAGATGATCCAGTGGGGCAAGCAGGACATGGTCTTCGCGGGCGGCCACGAGGACCTGGACTGGTCCATGTCGAGCCTGTTCGACGCCATGGGAGCCATGTCGTCGAAGTACAACGACACGCCCTCGACCGCATCCCGCGCCTATGACGTCTCGCGTGACGGCTTCGTCATCGCCGGCGGTGCCGGCGTGCTGGTCCTGGAAGAACTCGAGCACGCCAAGGCTCGCGGCGCCAAGATCTATGCCGAAATCACCGGCTATGGTGCGACCTCCGACGGTTACGACATGGTCGCCCCGTCGGGCGAGGGCGCGATCCGCTGCATGCGCCAGGCACTTGCCACGGTCACCGGTGACGTCGATTACATCAACACCCACGGCACCTCGACGCCGGTGGGTGATAGCAAGGAAATCGGCGCGATCCGCGAAGTCTTTGGCGACAAGATCCCGCATATCCAGTCGACCAAGTCGCTGACAGGTCACTCGCTGGGTGCTGCCGGCGTCCAGGAATCGATCTACGGCCTCTTGATGATGCAGGAAAAGTTCATCGGTGAGAGCGCCCACATCACCGAACTCGATCCGGAATTCGAAGGCGTTCCGGTCGTGCGCAAGCGCATCGACAATGCCAAGATCGACACGGTCCTGTCGAACTCCTTCGGCTTCGGCGGCACCAATGCGACGCTGGTCTTCCAGCGCCACAACGGTTGATCGCAAGACGCTATACATAAAAAAAAGCCTGGCGCGTTACCGCGCCAGGCGTTCATCCGAAGTGGTCCGCCAGCCGTGGGAGCACGGCTTACTTCGGTTGATGGGAATCGGTGTGATCAATGACGCCGATCAGCATGGCGAGGCTGACCGCATGCATCAGATTGCTTGCTTCGAGCTTTTCCTGAGCGCCAATGAGCGCCTGGTTCACTTCATCATGCGATATAGCCAGCACGTTGGCTGCCTCGTCCGATCGCATGCCTTCGGCCACCAGCTGCAGACAGCGGATTTCCCGGTCGGATAGGGCCGGAAAAGAGGGATCCCTCCCGATGGCCCGTATGGTATCGGTCTTCATGATCAAATTTGCCGCAATGGAGATATGCCACCTGATCAACACATCAGATCGTCAAGCGGCGCAAATATCATTCTGATTGGCAGCAGTCGTTCACAGTAGACGACAAGCTTTTATCCCCGCACGCTAATCAAGCGGTCTGCAGCGCAACAAGCGGCTCTCACAATAGAATTAGGAACTTTCGAGCCACCATTGTCAAGTCGCCGATGGTTTACGCGGACTTGCGCTCCCGCACCTCTGTCGGCGTTGAACCGAACCAGCGCGTCACGGATCGGGTGAAGGCGCTGGGCGCTGAATAGCCCAGGCGATAGCAGATTTCCGAGATCGGCAGCTCGCTCTCGGTCAGCAGATTGAAGCTGACGTCCTTCCTGATCTGGTCCCGCAAGTCGATGAGGCTCGTCCCCTGGGCGGCCAGTCGCCTCTGGAAGGTCCTCTCCGAGAGCCCGAAATTGGGGGCGATTTCGGAGAGTGGATAGTCGTCGTCTGAAACGTGAAGAAGCAGATACCGGCGAACCTGTTCGAGGAAATCGGCGGGCTTTTCCGGCAGGGCCGGTCTCAGGCTGCGACACTGGAGATCCATCAGCTCGAACAGACGTCGGTCGCCCGTGGGGTTTTGCGCGTCCAGAAAGCTGCGAGGAAAGTGAACGCAGTTCATACCAGCCGCGAAGCTTAACCTGCGCGACAGAAGCTGCCGGAAAGGCTGGGGATTTCGCGGCGGCTGCCGTTCCAGCTCGATCTCGATGCTGTCGCTGCTGGTGAGTTCCTTCGCTCGCTGCATGACGAGCCCCACGGACATGTCGACATACTGATCGCGCTTCACGATGATGGGCGCAAAGGTCCAGGCCAGATGTGCCCCGCGCTCGTCGGTCGAAAGCCTGGAATAGCTGGTATGGGTCACATACTGGATGTGGTCGTCGAGGAAGCGCACGAAGTCCAGCCCGGTCGGCGCTGCCATCAGACCGTAGCCGAAGGGGCCGGTCGAGCCCGCCTCATAGCCCTTTATACTTGTAAGACCAAATGCCTCGTCATCGGCCAGCAACGCACAGGCTTCCAGAAGCCTGCAGAGGCGGTCGAGGCTGATCCGCGCTGTCAGGCTCTGAAACACCTCCGGATCGATGTCCAGTGCCTTGCAAATCGGCTTTATATCGATGCCATAGGACTGGGCGTGCTCGACCACCGCAGAGGCGAGGCCGGCTACGGTGGTCAATTCATCGGTGAGATTCCGAGGAGGCATTGGACCGCTGGCGCCAGAAGAGAAGCTGTTGGCGTCAGATGCTAAGCCAGCTGATGTCCTGAGTCGAGCGCCACGTAGTCTATGTTCGTACGTGGTCGGTCAGGATCACGCGTGCTCAGCGCTTTGCCCAGAGTACCTTGAAACGTGCATTCCGGCAGACCTCTCCATGCTGCTTGAAATGTGCACCCAGCACCGGCTCGTAGGGAAGTCCGCGATTGGCGACCATCAGCAGGTCGCCACCACCGCGAAGCGCGTCCGCAGCCGTCTTGATCATCGCAGCGCCGATCGAGGGTTCTGCTGCGTGGCCTTCATGGAAAGGCGGGTTCATGATGACGAGGTCGTATTTTTCCTTTGGCGGCTCGCTGGCCAGATCCTGCCAGAAGAAGCGGGTCGTCAGATCAGGGCAATTCTTCGCCAGATTGCGCTTGGCGTGCTCCAGCGCCTCGTGGCTCGCCTCGAACAGGTCGATACGATTGGTGCGCGGCGCAGCATTTGCGAGCATCACCGAAAGATAGCCCCAGCCTGCGCCGAAATCAGCCGCATTGCCGTTGAAGTCTGCCGGCAGCCGCGTCGCAAGCAGTTCCGACCCTTCGTCGGCATGGGCATGCGAGAACAGACCCGAGCGGGTCTCGAAACGGCCCTCGACCGTGACCGGCTTGGCGGCCAAAGTCGATACGAGTGCCGACGTGTCCTCGGGCACTGTGAACCAGACGACGACGCCGTGATATTTCGGCATGGATTCGGGCGAGAGGCCAAGGCGATCAAGCTGCTTGCGCAGCGGCAGGATTCCGTCTTCCTTGGCACCTGCAACCAGCACGGAACCGCCAGCCTTGACTCGCTTCAGCGCCTCGGCGACACGATCCTCGTTGACACCCTTGTGTTTGCCGCACAGGACGAGCGCGCCGTCGTAATCGTCACCCTCGACCGCGGGCAGCGGCTTCAGATGGCTGGCCTCGAGCCGCTTGAATTCGGGGCGGAAGTCCTGGATCGCCGTAAGCTCGGCTGCAAAGCCTTCAGGCTTGGAAAATCCCGCTTCCGCACCGAGGAACAGCCAGCGGCTTTCTGCAGCCGGCAGCGCGACAGCCTCGGTGACGAAGGGATGGAACAGGGTCTTCAGGCTTTCGCGGCTCATGGCTCGGTCTTCTTTCTCGGCGAACAAAAAAGGCGCGGAATTTCTCCCGCGCCTCGGATCGGGGACGACGTCCGCTTATTCAGCGGCTTCGCCATCCTTCTTATCAGCAGCGACTTCCTTGCCGGTCGTCTGGTCGACGGCCTTCATGGAGAGGCGAACCTTGCCGCGCTCGTCGAAGCCCATCAGCTTGACCCAGACCTTGTCGCCTTCCTTGACGACGTCGGAGGTCTTGGCAACGCGCTCGGAAGCCAGCTGCGAGATGTGTACGAGGCCGTCACGCGAACCGAAGAAGTTGACGAAGGCGCCGAAATCGGCGGTCTTCACAACGGTGCCTTCGTAGATCACGCCGACTTCCGGCTCGGCCACGATCGAGTGGATCCACTTGCGGGCGGCTTCGATTTCCTTGCCGGAAGCGGAGGCGATCTTCACGGTGCCGTCGTCTTCGATGTTGATCTTGGCGCCGGTCTTTTCGACGATTTCGCGGATGACCTTGCCGCCCGAACCGATGACTTCGCGGATCTTGTCGACCGGGATGTTCATCACTTCGATGCGCGGAGCGAATTCGCCGAGCTGGCCACGGCTTTCCGAAAGGGCATTCGCCATTTCGTTCAGGATGTGCTTTCGGCCACCCTGCGCCTGGCCGAGTGCGACCTTCATGATCTCTTCGGTGATACCGGCGATCTTGATGTCCATCTGCAGCGAGGTGATGCCGTCAGCAGTACCCGCAACCTTGAAGTCCATGTCGCCGAGGTGGTCTTCGTCACCCAGGATGTCGGAGAGAACCGCAAAGCGCTCGCCTTCCAGGATCAGACCCATGGCGATACCGGCAACCGGCTTGGCCAGCGGAACGCCGGCATCCATCAGGGCGAGAGACGTACCGCAGACGGTTGCCATCGAGGACGAGCCGTTCGACTCGGTGATCTCGGAGACGACGCGCAGCGTGTAGGGGAACTGGTCAGCCGACGGCAGCATCGGGCGGATAGCGCGCCATGCGAGCTTGCCATGGCCGATTTCGCGGCGGCCCGGGGAGCCCATGCGACCGGTTTCACCGACCGAGTAGGGCGGGAAGTTGTAATGCAGAAGGAAGCGTTCCTTGTACATGCCGGTCAGCGAGTCGACATACTGTTCGTCTTCGCCGGTGCCGAGCGTGGCGACAACGATCGCCTGGGTCTCGCCGCGGGTGAAGAGAGCCGAACCATGCGTGCGCGGCAGGATACCGACTTCGGAGACGATCGCGCGAACGGTCGACAGGTCACGGCCGTCGATGCGGCTCTTGGTGTCGAGGATGTTCCAGCGAACGATCTTCGCCTGCAGGTGCTTGAAGACCGCACCGATGACTTCGTTCGGGTACTTCGGTTCTTCGCCTTCCGGGAAGAAGTGTGCCTTCACCTTGGCCTTCACAGCGTCGACGGCAGCATAACGATCAGCCTTCTGGGTGATCTTGTAGGCGGCGCGCAGTTCGGTTTCGGCGATCGAAAGCATTTCGGCTTCGAGAGCGGAATGATCTTCCGGTTCGAACTCGCGCGGCTCCTTGGCAGCCACTTCAGCGAGCTTGATGATCGCGTCGATGACCGGCTGGAAGCCCTTGTGGCCGAACATGACGGCGCCGAGCATGATGTCTTCGTTCAGTTCCTTGGCTTCCGACTCGACCATCAGGACGGCGTCCTGGGTGCCGGCGACGACGAGATCGAGCGTCGATTCGTCCATCTCGTCGAGATGCGGGTTCAGAACATATTCGCCGTTGATGTAGCCGACTCGTGCGCCGCCGACCGGGCCCATGAAGGGAACGCCGGAGAGCGTCAGCGCAGCCGAAGCGGCAACCATGGCAAGCACGTCCGGATCGTTCTCGAGGTCATGCTGGACGACGGTGACGACGACCTGGGTCTCGTTCTTGTAGCCTTCCGGGAAGAGCGGACGGATCGGACGGTCGATCAGGCGGGAAACCAGCGTTTCCTTCTCCGAAGGGCGACCTTCGCGCTTGAAATAGCCACCCGGAATCTTGCCGGCGGCATAGGTCTTTTCCTGGTAGTTGACGGTGAGCGGGAAGAAGTCCTGGCCGGGCTTCGCCGACTTGGCCGAAACGACTGTGGCGAGAACGACGGTTTCGCCGTAAGTGGCGAGAACGGCACCGTCGGCCTGGCGAGCGATCTTGCCGGTTTCCAGCTTCAGCGGGCGGCCTGCCCACTCGATTTCAACGCTGTGAACATCAAACATATCTTGTCCTTCATATGCAGGTCCGGGCCGCCGATGATCGGGGGCGCGCAGGCTCTGCAATGTGCTGACGCAATCACGGGCAAGACAGTGGGAGGCTTCAGAAACGGCCTTGGCCGGCAAAGGCATCCTCGAGGATGCGGAAGCGTCCAACAATCCTGCCCCATGACAGGTCATCGGTTGTCGTCGACAGATCCGGCCCATCCGGTCTGTCATTTGTTTCGTGCGATCGTCGCGCGAAACCGTGTCGCGGGTCTTATGGCCTGACCCGGAAAGGCAACCGGCGGACCTTCGCTAGCGAAGACCCGCCGGGAACTTGTTAGCGGCGGATGCCGAGGCTGGTGATCAGCTTCGTGTAACGGCCTTCGTCCTTCTTCTTCACGTAGTCAAGAAGCGAACGGCGGCTCGAAACCATGGTCAGAAGGCCACGACGCGAGTGGTTGTCCTTCTTGTGACCCTTGAAGTGTTCGGTCAGGTTGTTGATCCGCTCGGTCAGGATCGCAACCTGGACTTCCGGCGAACCGGTGTCGCCTTCGTTGATCGCGTATTCCTTGATGAGCTCAGCCTTGCGCTCTGCAGTGATCGACATCGTAAATCCTTTCTGGATTACAGGAAACAGGGACGCCAAAGGCCGGGATGTCGTCCAGCATTGGCCGTGAATGCAGGCACCCGTAGGGCCAGCTGCCGCCGCCTATACTCTATTCCCTGATGAAAGGAAAGAGCAGGCGGTAGGAAGGGTTCAGGCGAAGACTCGGCGCGGATGAAACTCACCGCCCGCGATCTCACCGATCGCGATCAGCTTGCCGTTGGCAAGTGCGACCGCCTCCGGTTCGGCGACGGGCGCGTCGCGCCCGCGCAGGATGATCGGGTTGCCCATCCGCAGACGATGCGCCTGGTCATCGGTGATCCGCAGTTGCGGCAAGGCGGACAGCGCCTCGGCGGTATCGCCGAGGAAGGCATCGAGAGCAGCCAACCGTTCATCGCGGTCCTCGATCGCTTCGAGCGCCACGAGCTCTGCGAGCGGCACCATCACCTCTTCGGCAAACGGAGCCACGAATGTGCGGCGGAGCGAGGAGATGTGACCGTAGCATCCGAGGTCGCGTCCGAAGTCGCGGGCGAGCGAGCGCACATAGGTACCCTTGCCGCATTCAACTTCGAAATGTGCCTTGTCGGCTTCGCAGTTCAAAAGCGTCAGCCTGTGAACCTCGACTTCACGCGAGGGAATCTCGACCGTCTCGCCGTCGCGGGCGAGGTCATAGGCACGTTCGCCGGCAATCTTGATTGCGGAGAACTGCGGCGGGATCTGGCTGATGGTCCCCATGTAGTTCGGCAGCAGGGCGCGAATGTCTTCCTCGGCCGGACGCTTGTCAGAGCTCTGCGTGACCTCGCCCTCGAGGTCATCCGTTGAGCGCTCTTCGCCCCAGGTCACCGTGAATTCGTAGATCTTGCGCCCGTCCATGACGTAAGGAACGGTTTTGGTCGCATCGCCGAGCGCGATCGGCAGCATGCCGGACGCGAGAGGATCGAGCGTGCCGGCATGCCCGGCCTTCTGGGCGTTGAACAGCCACTTGATCTTGCCGACGGCCTCGGTCGAGCCGAAATCGACCGGCTTGTCGAGGATGAGCCAGCCCGAAATCGGGCGGCCCTTGGGCTTTCTGGGTTTGGACATCTAGGTCTTTTCTCAGTCTTTGTCTTCGTCGGAGCCGAGGTCGCGCTGGACCTCCGGCGAGCGCAGCAGCGCATCGATCTTCTGGTAGTTGTCGAAGCTTGTGTCGTCGCGGAAGCGTACTTCCGGCATGTATTTCATCTGCCGCAGCTGGCCGCCGATGCGCCCGCGGATAAACTTCGCATGCTTGTTCAGCGCCGCGATGACAGCGTCATGGTCGGACACGCCGAGCGGGGCCACATAGGCGGTCGCCATCTTGAGATCCGGCGACATGCGCACTTCCGAGACCGAGATGACAGTCTTCTCGATGAGGTCGTCATTGACCTCGCCACGCTGGAGCACCTGGGTGATGGCGGCACGCACCTGCTCGCCGACGCGCAGCATCCGCTGCGAAGGTGCCGATGAGGTTGGTTTGGTCATGGTTCAATTGCCTTTCGCATGAGGTATCCGGGGCTCTCGCCGCTCGCATCATGCCGTGAATTGCCGTTCATCCGACGATAGGTCGGAGATCACGATCCCCATAAACAGCGAGCGCCGGAAGATCCGGCGCCCGAAGGGATCGTAGTTCGAAACGCCTGAGATCAGAGCGTACGCGTGATGTGTTCCACGCGGAAGCACTCGATCGTGTCGCCGGCGCGGATGTCTTCGTAGTTCTCGAAGGCCATACCGCATTCCTGGCCCATCGGCACTTCGGCGACTTCGTCCTTGAAGCGCTTGAGCGTCTTGAGCTTGCCTTCGTGGATGACGACATTGTCGCGCAGCAGGCGAACGCCGGCACCACGCTCGACCTTGCCTTCGATAACACGGCAACCTGCGACCTTGCCGGTCTTGGTGATGTTGAACACCTCCAGGATCTCGGCATTGCCAAGGAAGGTTTCGCGACGCTCCGGAGAGAGCAGACCCGACATCGCTGCCTTCACGTCATCCACCAGATCGTAGATGATGTTGTAGTAGCGGATCTCGATGCCGGCACGCTCTGACGCGGTGCGAGCCTGGGCATTGGCGCGGACATTGAAGCCGATGATCGCGGCATTGGATGCCTCGGCGAGCGAGATATCCGATTCCGTGATGGCGCCCGCGCCCGAATGGACGATGCGAGCCCGCACCTCGTCGGTGCCAAGCTTGTCGAGGGCAGCCACGATGGCTTCCACGGAGCCCTGGACGTCGCCCTTGATGACCAGCGGGAATTCCTTGAAGCCGGTATTCTGCAGCTGGCTCATCATCTGTTCGAGCGAACCGCGCTGACCGGACTGGCGGGCAGCGGCCTTGTCGCGGGCCAGACGCTGACGATATTCGGAGATCTCGCGAGCGCGGCTCTCGTTCTCGACCACGGCAAACTTGTCGCCAGCAGCCGGCGTACCCGACAGGCCGAGGATTTCGACCGGCATGGCCGGACCCGCTTCCTTGACATGTTCGCCCTTGTCGTTGACCAGAGCACGCACACGGCCCCACTGATCACCGGCCACGATGATCTGGCCGGGCTTCAGCGTACCCTTCTGGACGAGAACGGTCGCAACCGCGCCTCGACCGCGGTCGAGCTGGGCTTCGATGACGGTACCTTCGGCAGTCCGCGTCGGATCGGCCTTGAGGTCGAGGATTTCGGCCTGCAGCAGCACGGCTTCGAGCAGCTTGTCGAGGTTGAGCTTGTTCTTCGCCGAAACCTCGACGTCGAGCACTTCACCACCCATGGATTCCACGAAGACTTCGTGCTGCAGAAGCTGCTGGCGAACCTTGTCCGGGTTTGCCTCATGCTTGTCGATCTTGTTGATCGCCACGATGATCGGAACGCCGGCAGCCTTCGCATGGCTGATGGATTCGATCGTCTGCGGCATCACGCTGTCGTCGGCCGCAACCACAAGGATCGCAATGTCGGTCGCCTGGGCACCACGGGCACGCATCGCGGTAAACGCGGCGTGGCCGGGGGTGTCGATGAAGGTGATCTTCTGGCCGTTCTGCTCGACCTGGTAGGCACCGATATGCTGGGTGATGCCACCGGCTTCGCCCGACACGACCGAGGTCTTGCGGATGGCGTCGAGCAGCGAGGTCTTGCCGTGGTCGACGTGGCCCATGATGGTGACAACGGGCGGACGCGCCACCAGTTCGCCTTCGTCGTCCTTCACATTGAAGATACCTTCTTCAACGTCGGATTCCGAAACGCGCTTCACGGTGTGGCCGAATTCGGTGGCGATGAGTTCGGCAAGGTCGGCGTCGATGACGTCGCCCGGCTTCATCATCTGGCCTTCCTTCATCAGGTACTTGATGACGTCGACGGCGCGTTCGGACATGCGCTGCGACAGTTCCTGAATGGTGATGGTTTCCGGCAGGGTGACCTCGCGCATGACCTTTTCGCGGGTTTCCTGCATCTGGCTGCGGCGGAACTTCTCCTGCCGACGGCGCATGGCAGACAGCGAGCGACCGCGTGCGGTGCCGTCATCCTCGACATTGGCCGTGGTGACTGTCAGCTTGCCGCGACGACGGTCTTCTTCGACCTTCGGACGGGCAGGCACCTTGGCGACGACAGGCATGGCCACCTTGCCGCGGCCGGGAATGGTCCGCGGAGAGGAACGGCTCTCTTCTTCGTCGTTGTTCTTGCGTCCACGCACGAAGCCCGGTGCGCCGGGTGCCGGAATGGCCGTACGGTTCACGGGAGCGGGTGCAGCAGCAGCCACTGGGGCAGCAGCAGGCTCGGCGACCACCTCGGGCTCCGGCTCCGGCTCGGGCTGCGGTTCGGCAGCGCGGCGTGCGGCCTCTTCGGCGGCAATCCGTGCGGCTTCCTCGGCTTCCGCCTTGCGGCGTGCCTCGTCGATCACACGCTGCTTGGCCTCTTCGACTTCGCGCACCTGGGCTTCGGCCAGTGCACGCCGGCGTGCTTCCATCTCGCCGGCCGACAGGTCGTGCAGCACGGCGCCACGGGGCCGTTCCTGCTGACGGGGCGGTTGCGAAGGCTGGGGACGCTGCGGCTGCTGGGGACGCTGCGGCTGCGGTGTCGGCTGATGCACACGCGTCGCGGCTGGAGCCGGCGCAGGCGCGGGCGCCGGGCGGGCGGCAGCAACGGGGGCCGTTGGTGCAGGAGCAGGGGCCTGCGCTGCGGGTGTTGCAATGGGAGTAATTGGCTTTTCGTCCAGCGGGCGGGTCGGGCGGCGTTTTACCGTCTCGACGACGACCGACTTCGTACGGCCGCGCCCCATGTCCTGGCGCACGGTACCCTGGCTCATCCCTGAGGGCTTCAAGGTGAGTGTCTTCTTCACGCCGATTGTCTTGTCGTCTTTGTTGTCGGTCATTCCGTTCCCGTTCCTTCGAGCGGGGCCGGATGCCGAGCATCAGGCCTCGCCGTTCACATACTGTCCTAAACCACGGAGGCCGACCTGTGCCGGTGACCGCGTCATTGTGATTTCGGGCCAGCGCCCGATACCTGCGGCGCGCGGCCGCGATAGGTTTCGAGCAGAGTTGCGCGCTTCACTACACCTTCACCTGCCTGCCCTGCAAGCACGCAAGCATGGATAAACGCATTCTGGCCCATCTGCTCTTCCAATTCCGCCCCGGTCAGAAGGTGGAAAGCGGGCACTTCCGCCTCCGCCCCCGTTCCGAGGTGCCAGGCCTTACGGGCCTGGTCGATCTTTCTCACGCCATCCGCTGCGGCATCCTGCGAATGGAACACCGCAATGGCTTCGCCGCTTCGTACCGCCGCCTCGACCTTCGCCGCTCCGGTGACAAACTGGCCGGCCTTCCGCGCCATGTTCATCATGCCGATCAGCTGCGCGACCAGAAGGCGCTCAACCACGGATCCGAGATCCGGATCCGCCTTCACATCTCGTTTCAGGGCCCGGGCGAAGAGTTTCTTCGCTACGGCCTTGTCGACGGCCTCCCGGCTGGGGCTGACCCAGCAGCCCCGGCCCGGAAGCGAGCGCTTCAGGTCCGGGACGATTGTCCCGTCCGGCGCTGCCACGAAACGCAGCAGCGTCTCGGGCGATCCGCTCTCGCGGGTGACGATGCACATCCGTCCGTTCGCTTCGGAGAGGTCGAAATCGTCCTCGACCTCTGTCGCGTCCGGCCTCTCGGCGCTCATCACGCTCCCTGCTCGGCTTCTTCGCCTTCGAGTTCGCCTTCGGCTTCAGCCTCGGCTTCGACCGCGAGGTCTTCCTCGGTGATCCAACCGGCAGAAAGACGTGCCTGCACGATCATGGCCTCGGCTTCGGCACGCGAAATTTCGAACTTCGAGAACAAGCCCTCGAACTTCTTGGTTTCGCCGTCCTTGCGCTCGCTCCAGCCGACGAGATCGTCGGCTGCGCAGCCGGCAAAGTCCTCGATCGTCTTGATGCCGTCTTCGCCGAGCGCGACCATCATCTGTGAGGTCATGCCTTCGATCTGGCGGAGTTCGTCGGCAACACCGAGTTCCTTGCGCTTCGCGTCCATCTCCGCCTCGATCTTCTCGAGGTATTCGCGGGCGCGGGTCTGGATTTCCTGAGCCGTGTCTTCGTCGAAGCCGTCGATCGAAGCGATTTCGTCGAGATCGACGTAAGCCACTTCTTCGACCTGGGCGAAGCCTTCCGAGGCCAGCACCTGGCCGACCATTTCGTCGACGTCGAGCGCATCCATGAACAGGTTGGTGCGTTCGTTGAATTCCTTCTGGCGGCGCTCCGATTCCTCGGCTTCCGTCATGATGTCGATGTCCCAGCCGGTCAGCTGCGAGGCCAGACGTACGTTCTGACCGCGACGACCGATGGCGAGCGACAGCTGCTCGTCCGGAACGACGACTTCGATGCGCTCTGCGTCTTCGTCGAGAACGACCTTGGCGACTTCAGCCGGCTGCAGGGCGTTGACGATGAAGGAAGCCGGATCCTGGCTCCACGGGATGATGTCGATCTTTTCGCCCTGCAGTTCGCCGACGACGGCCTGAACGCGGGAACCGCGCATACCGACGCAGGCGCCGACCGGATCGATCGACGAGTCGTTCGAGATGACGGCGATCTTGGCGCGCGAACCCGGGTCACGGGCAACAGACTTGATCTGGATGATGCCGTCGTAGATTTCCGGAACTTCCATGGTGAACAGCTTCACCATGAACTGCGGATGGGTACGCGACAGGAAGATCTGCGGGCCACGCTGTTCGCGGCGCACGTCATAGACATAGGCGCGGACACGGTCGCCGTAGCGGAAGGCTTCGCGCGGGATCATCTCGTCGCGACGGATGATGCCTTCGCCCCGGCCGAGATCGACGATGACGTTGCCGTATTCGACGCGCTTGACGGTGCCGTTGACGATTTCGCCGACGCGGTCTTTGAACTCGTCGAACTGGCGATCACGCTCGGCTTCACGCACCTTCTGCACGATGACCTGCTTGGCCGACTGGGCAGCAATACGGCCAAAGTCCATCGGCGGCAGCGGATCGGCGATGTAGTCGCCGAGCTTGGCGTCGACATTGCGGTCGCGTGCCAGCTCGAGCGCGATCTGGGTCGCGTAATCCTCGACCTTCTCGACCACTTCGAGAAGACGCTGAAGGCGAATTTCGCCGGTCTTCGAGTTGATGTCGGCGCGAATGTTGGTTTCGCTACCGTAGCGCGAACGGGCAGCCTTCTGGATCGCGTCGGCCATGGCGGCGAGCACGATTTCGCGGTCGATCACCTTTTCACGGGCAACGGCATCTGCAATCTGCAAGAGCTCGAGCCGGTTAGCGCTGACTGCCATTGTCTTTGGTCTCCGTCTTCACGCCCGGGCATCGGCCGCGGGCTATAGGTCAAACGTTATTCTTCGCTGTCGTCTTCGTCGTTCTGGTTCGCGGCCTGCGCCTTGGCGAGCTTGTCGGCGCGCAGCGCGTCACGGATCAGATCGTCCGTCAGAATGAGCTTTGCCTCGGCGAGCGTGTTGAAGGGGATCGTCACCTTCGGCTCCTCGCCATACGCCACCTGGTCGCGCTCCAGGGTGAAACCGTCCTGGGTCACGTCCGTGATCTTGCCCCGGAAGCGCTTGCGGTTGTCGACCAGGATCGACGTCTCGCACTTCACGATATGGCCCTGCCAACGGCTGAAGTCTGACTTCCGAACCATCGGGCGGTCAATGCCCGGCGACGACACTTCCAGGTGATAAGCCTTGTCGACCGGATCCTCGACGTCCAGCACGGGCGACACTGCCATCGAAACGGCCTCGCAACCTTCGACGTCCATCGTGCCGTCGGTGCGTTCCGCCATGATCTGCAGCGTCATTCCGTTTTGGTTCATCATACGGACGCGAACCAGCTTGAAATCCATCGCGACGAGCACGGGCTCGATAATGTCTGCGATACGACGGTCAAGGCCCGTCTCGGTGATGATCCGTGCTTCGCCGGGTTCCGGCTTCGGCATGTCTTCGGACAATCGTTTTACTCCCGATTGGCTGGGATCGCCAATAAAAAAGAGCGGGTCCTTCCGGGCCCACCCTTCATCTGTCGATCAAGAATTTGAAGCCCATATACGCGACCGGCCCGGCTTTTGCAAGCTTTTCGCGGTGAGGCCAAAACAAACTTGCCATTCATGCGTTGGGCAAGGCAAGGTCGTGCACACCACGGTCGTCTCCGAGGCGTCGTCGTGTCCTGAAAAGTTGAGACATGTCCACACACGAACGTCGTTCTCCGCTTCTGCCTCTGCGCAATGAAGCTTATCGCCGGATCTGGCTCGCCAGCATTTCGTCCAATCTCGGTGGCCTGATCCAGGGTGTCGGCGCCGCCTGGATGATGGCGTCCATCTCCACCTCGGAGAACATGGTGGCGCTCGTGCAGGCATCGAACACCGGCCCGATCATGCTGCTTTCGCTGGTGGCCGGCGCCATCGCCGACAGCTTTGATCGACGCCGCGTCATGATCGCCGCGCAGCTCTTCATGATAACGGTCTCGGCCATTCTGACACTTTTCGCCTTGCTTGATCTTATCACGCCCTGGGCGCTGCTCGCATTCACATTTCTGATCGGTTGCGGCACCGCACTCAACAATCCGGCCTGGCAGGCCTCCGTCGGCGACATTGTCCCGAGGGCAGATCTTCCAGCGGCGGTCTCGCTCAACAGCATGGGCTTCAACATCACCCGCAGTGTCGGCCCCGCCATCGGGGGCATGATTGTCGCCGTCGCCGGTGCTGCCGCCGCCTTCGCCGCCAACACGATCTCCTATATCGCCATCATCTACGCACTCTTCCGCTGGCGACCGGACATCCCGAAAAACCCGCTGCCGCGCGAGCAGCTCGGCTCTGCCATCGCCGCGGGCCTGCGCTATGTCGCCATGTCGCCCAATCTCGGCAAGGTGCTCTTCCGCGGCTTCGTCTTCGGCCTCACGGCAACCGCGATCCTCTCCCTCCTGCCGATCGTCGCACGCGATCAGCTCTCCGGCGGTCCACTCACCTTCGGCGGCCTGCTCGGCGGCTTCGGGCTCGGCGCCATCGTCGGCGCCCTGTCCAATCAGCGCATGAGGGAACTGCTGTCGAGTGAAGACATCGTCCGCGCCGCTTTTGCCGGATTTGCAGTGGCAGCTGGCGTCACGGGCATCAGCACCTCGGTCTGGATCACGGCGCTGGCCCTGATGGTTGCCGGTGCCTGTTGGGTGCTGGCGCTGTCGTTGTTCAACACAGTCGTTCAGCTCTCCGCTCCCCGCTGGGTCGTAGGGCGCGCGCTATCGCTCTACCAGACGGCCACCTTCGGCGGCATGGCCACAGGCAGCTGGCTCTGGGGTAGCGTTGCCGAAAACTATGGCTCCGGCCAGGCGCTGGTGGCATCCAGCCTCTTGATGATGGTGGGCGTGTTTATCGGCTTCATCCTGCCGATGCCGGCTTTCGCCACCCTCGACCTCGATCCGCTCAACCGTTTCAACGAGCCGTCCCTGAAGCTCGACATCCGCCCGCGCAGTGGCCCGATCGTCATCCACGTCGATTTCGAGATCACCGACGAAGACGTGCCGGAATTCCTGAGGGTCATGGTCGAGCGCCGCCGCATCCGTCTGCGCGACGGCGCGCGGAACTGGGCGCTGATGCGTGACCTGGAGAACCCCGACATCTGGACGGAAACCTATCATGTGCCGACCTGGGTCGACTATGTCCGCCACAATCAGCGGCGCACCAAGGCCGATGCCGAGATCACCGACCGCTTGCTCGAATTGCATCGTGGAGATCGGCCGCCCAAGGTGCACAGGATGATCGAGCGCCAGGCAATCCCGCCTGCGGATGACGTCTTCCACCAGTCACATATCGACCACCACTGATGGCGGCTGTCAGCGCAGCTTGGCCTTCAGATCCGCACTCGGATAGCAGGTGGGTTTCATGCCGTTCTTGGCCTGCCATTCACCCAGCGACCGTCGCGTCTTGAAGCCGGGCAGACCATCCACCTTGCCCACATCATAGCCCTGCGCCACCAGTGCCTGCTGCATGGCCAGAACGTCGGAGCGCAGCATCTTGCCGACATCGCCCCAAGGCGCCTTGAACGCCCCGCCGCCGCTCCCGATCCGGTCGGCAAGATTGCCGATGAACAGCGCATAGAGGTCGGAATTGTTGTATTCCTTGAGCACGTAGAAATTCGGCGTGACCAGGAATTCCGGACCATAGGTCCCGGCCGGCACCAGCATCATCGCCGACTGCGACGCCTCCGACGAGGGAAATGCCCGACCGGAGATCCGCGCGAGCCCGCCGTTCGCCCAGGCCGAAACCGCCTTGGCTCGGTCAGGCCCTTCCTGAGCACAGGAAACACCGTCGGGAATGGTGATCTCGTAGCCCCAGTCACGGCCTCTCTGCCAGCCGCTCTTCACCAGATAGTTGGCTATGGATGCCAGTGTGTCCGGCACCGAATTCCAGATGTCACGTTTGCCGTCGCCGTCGAAATCGACGGCGTATTTCAGGTAGCTTCCCGGCATGAATTGCGGCTGTCCTAAAGCACCAGCCCAGGAGCCCATCAGCCGGTCGGCACTGACGTCCCCGCTCTCGACGATATGCAGCGCCGAGATCAGCTCCTGCTGGAACATCGGCTTGCGCGTCGACATGAAGGCCTTGGTCGCCAGCACGCCGACGGCGGAATGCGGAAGCTTGGCGCGCCCATAGCCGGACTCGCGCCCCCAGATGGCGACGATGATTGAACCCGGAACCCCATAGGTCGCTTCCACCTTGCGCAGCGTCGACGCATGCTGGCTGGCAAGGCTCCGGCCTGTCGCAGCCAGTCCCTGCAGGCGCTTCTCGTTGAAATAGGAGGACGGCGAGCTGAACTCTGCCTGGCTCTGCGTCCGCTCTTTCGGGGGCTCCGTACCGGGCGGCACGAGATCCGGCAATTCCCAGTCTAGCCGAACGTGTTCAAGCGTCCGGTCGAATATCTCCTTGCTGATCCCGCCTTTCTGAGCCGCAAGCCATAGGTCGCTTGCGATCCATTGGCGAAACTGTGCTTCGACGGCGCTGCGCGAAGCGGCTGAAGCTGGCGCGGCAAAACTCCCGGCCAGCACCAGGGAAACGGTGGTCATCATCAAGCGAAGTGGCTTGCAAGTTCGTGCCATCGATGTTTCCTCCCGGAATGTCCGTCAGATCGCAGTACGGGCTCTGATCGCGGCCGACAAAGTTCCCTCGTCCAGATAGTCGAGTTCGCCACCGACAGGCACGCCATGCGCGAGCCGCGTGATTTTCACGTCGAGTCCCGTCAGGTGGTCGGTTATATAGTGTGCTGTGGTTTGACCCTCGACGGTCGCATTGACGGCGATGATGATCTCGCGGATCCCGCCCTTGGCCACCCGGTCGATCAGCCCCTTGATGTTGAGGTCGTCGGGTCCGATGCCGTCCAGCGGCGACAGAGTGCCGCCCAGCACATGATAGGCGGCATTCATCGCGGCTGCGCGTTCCAGCGCCCAGAGGTCGGACACATCCTCGACGACGATGATCACGCTCTGGTCGCGAGCCACGTCAGTGCAGACGGTGCAGGGATCGACGGTATCGACATTGCCGCAGCAGGAACAGATCTTCACCTTGTCATAGGCCTCGCCCATGGCATGGCCGAGCGGTCCCAGAAGCTGATCCTTCTTCTTGATCAGGTGCAGCGCCGCACGCCGGGCCGAGCGGGGTCCGAGCCCCGGCACCTTCGCCAGCAGCTGGATGAGTTTCTCGATTTCGGGGCCAGTGACTCGTTTTGCCATGGCGGCGTTTCTAGCCCATATAGACGGGAAACGGAATCGCCGAACGGATGCCCGACATGAAAATCCTCGCTGTCTGCCTCGGTCGCCCCGAAATCTTGCCCGGCAAGAAATACAAGACTGGCATCAACAAGCTCGCCATCCAGGGCCCGATCATGGTGGATGCCGAAGGGCTCGTGGGAGACGCGATCCTCAACCGCAAGCATCACGGCGGCGTCGATCAAGCGGTATACACCGAGGGATCGATCGATCTCGACTGGTGGCAGGCCGAACTAGGCCGCGATCTTCCCTACGGCGCCTTCGGTGAAAACCTTGTGATCGAGGGCCTGGAAAGCGCGATGCTGGCTGCCGGCGACAGGCTCGCCATCGGCGAGGTTCTCCTCGAAATCACCTCCGCCCGCATGCCCTGCGCGACCTTTGCCGCAAAAATGGATGATCCGACCATCGTCAAACGCTATACTCGGGCGGCCCGCCCGGGCGCCTATGCGCGCGTGCTTCAGGGCGGCATGGTCGAAGCGGGTCAGCCTGTCGAGTTCATCCCCTGGTCCGGCGACCGCGTGACCATGCGCGAGATGATGGCGACCTTCGGCCGCAGGCTGAGCGAGGCCGATCGCGCCCGCTATCTTGCCGCCCCCGTCCACTACAAGGTCAGGGATGCGATCACCGCCGGAGAGATGTGAGTTTCAACTAAGGTCTCAAAGCAATCTGGCTTTACCCGATCCCAGCTTCTCGCCATGATGCCGCCCCGCATGGGAGGGGTGATGGAACCGAGGCAAACAGAGCTGACCGCAGCCGACGGCGTTCGGTTGACTGGCCATTGGTGGGGGCACACCGGACCCGGGCCATCTGCAACCGTCATCATCAATCCGGCGACCGGTGTCCACGCCCGCTATTACCACCGCTATGCCACCTACCTCGCGGGGAATGGATTTTCCGTCCTCACCTATGATTATCGTGGCATTGGCCTATCGCGTCCCGCAAGCCTTGATGGCTCGACCTTCACGTGGCGCCAGTGGGGTGAGCAGGATTTCGATGCAGCTCTGCGTCATGCGCTCCAGGAGGACGAGGCCGGCCGCGTGCTCGTTGTCGGCCATAGCATCGGCGGTTTCCTGCCGGGTTACTCACCAGCGGTCGGCCGCGTCTCGTCGATGCTCTCTGTCGGCGGTCAATTCGGCTATTGGGGGGATTATCTGCCGGCGCGTCGCCTGCCGCTCTTCCTCAAATGGCATGTCGCCATGCCCGCGATCACGCTCGCGCTCGGCCATTTCCCCGGCAAGCGCTTAGGTTGGCTCGAAGATCTGCCGAAAGGCGTCGCCTTTGGCTGGGGACTGCAGCAGGGTAGGGCGGAGCAGGGCCTGTCTCAGGAGGCGGCTGAAGTCATGCGGGACCGGTTTGCAACCGCAACCGCCCCGATCCTCAGCGTCACCATGTCGGATGATGAATTCGCCACGCCGAAGGCGATAAGCCGCGCCATGCGCTACTACCGCCGCTCGCCTGTGACCAAAGTGCTCCTTGCACCACAAGATCTGGGTTTTGCCAGCGTCGGCCATTTCGACCTTTTTCACGGACGTCACCAGGAAGGCTTCTGGCGCCAGAGCCTGGATTACTTGCGCGGCGGGGAAAACCCTTGGGAAAATCGGGTCTATCCCTGACAGACCCGATCGCCATCGATCAAAACGGGAACTTCATCCCCGGCGGCAAGGGAATGCCAGCGGTGACCGAGGCCATCTTCTCCTGAGTCTGCGATTCGACCTTGTCCTTGGCGTCCTTGTGAGCGGCTACGATCAGGTCTTCGAGGATCTCCACATCGTCTTCCTTGAACAGCGAAGGGTCGATCTTGATGCTGCGCATCTCGCCCTTGCCGGTCAGAACCACTGTGACCATGCCACCGCCGGACTTGCCTTCGATTTCGAGTGCGGCGATTTCCGCCTGCATCTTCTCCATCTTCGACTGCATTTCCTTGACCTTGCCCATCATGCCCATGATGTCGCGCATCGTCGTCTCCTTGGATTGTTGTCGTTTTCGGCTGGAGGCCCGTGGCCTCAGAATTCGATGTCGTCACCGGGCAGGATGTCGCCCTCGGCGGATTCCGCCACAGCGGGTGGTGCCGCAACGCCGTCGTCGTCCTCGACCGCTACCGCCTTGATGCGGACGTCGGTCACCTTCGCGCCCGGGAAACGGGCGAGGATCGCTGCCACGTCAGGATCCTGCCGCGCATCGACAAGCCGTGCCTCGCGGGTCGTTTTCTCGACCTCGACCAGCGTCGGTGCGCCCGCTTCGTTCGACAGCGTGACCCACCAGGTGATGCCGGTCCACTCGGTGAGCTTCATCTTCAGCTCGTTGACGATGCCAGGCGGGCATTGCGCTTCGAGGCGAACTTCCAGCCGGCCCGGCTCGATCTTCACCAGATGCACGAACTGGCGCAGTTGCGCGCGCAGCACTGGCGCGCGGTTCTTGGTGCAGAGATCGGCGATATCGTCGAGCGTCTCGACCCGTATTCCGGGGATCGGCACTTCCTCGACCTTCGCTTCGCGGCGTTCCGTCGCTTGCGGCAAAGCATCGCCGGCTGGCACGCTCTGCAGATGCGAAACCGGTTGGCTCATCGCCGGGCGCTGTGCGCTGTCCTGCGAAGGTTGGCCAACGGCCTGCACCCGCATGGCCATCGAAGCGCCACCACCACCGCCGTTCGGACGGGGTGCGGATGGCCCGCGCTCCGCTCCGCCGTCACCATTGGACAGCTCGAGCAGGCGCCGCGCCGCATCTTCAGGTGAGGGCAGATGCGCTGCATGAGCAAGCCGGATCAAAACCATTTCGGCGGCCCCTGCAGGCCGCGACGAAGCCTCGGCTTCTGGGATGCCCTTGAGCAGCATCTGCCACATGCGCGACAGCGTCGTGACCGCCACGCTGTCGGCGAATTCGCTACCCCGCACCCGTTCCACTTCGGAAAGCGAAGGATCCTGTGCGGCAGAAGGAATGTATTTGAGCCGGGTCACTAGATGGGTGAAGTCGGCGAGATCGGTCAGAACCACCGTTGGGTTCGCACCTGCCTCGTATTGGCTGCCGAATTCGGAAAGGGCGGCCGCCACATCGCCACGCACCACCTGCTCGAAAAGATCGACGATGCGCGCCCGGTCGGCAAGGCCCAGCATGGCGCGTACGGCATCGGCATGCACCACGCCGCTGCCATGCGCGATCGCCTGGTCGAGCAGCGAAAGGCCGTCACGCGCCGAGCCTTCGGCAGCGCGCGCGATCATCGAAAGCGCCTCTTCCTCGGCCTCGATGCCTTCCTTGGACGCGATCGTCGAGAACAGCCCGACGAGATCGCCCGCACTGATCCGGCGCAGGTCGAAGCGCTGGCAGCGGGAAAGGACGGTGATCGGAACCTTGCGGATTTCGGTTGTCGCGAAGATGAACTTCACATGCTCCGGCGGCTCTTCGAGCGTCTTCAGCAGCCCGTTGAAGGCCGCCGTCGAGAGCATATGCACTTCGTCGATGATGTAAACTTTGTAGCGCGCCGACACCGGCCGATAGCGCACCTGCTCGATGATCTCTCTGATGTCGTCGATACCGGTATGCGAGGCCGCATCCATTTCGATCACGTCGACATGCCGGCCTTCCATGATCGCCTGGCAATGCTCGCCAGGAATGCGAAGGTCGATCGTTGGCTTGTCGATCTCAGGCGTCTTGTAGTTGAGCGCGCGCGCCAGAATGCGGGCCGTGGTCGTCTTGCCCACTCCGCGCACACCGGTCAGCATATAGGCTTGGGCGATACGTCCGGTCTCGAACGCATTGGTCAGCGTCCGCACCATCGGCTCCTGGCCGACCATGAGGTCGGTGAAATCCTTGGGGCGATATTTGCGGGCGAGAACGCGGTAGCCGCCGGGGGCGGGCTTGGCCTCTGCAGTGGGCTCCAATTCGCTCATCGCGCTGCCAGCTTCCCCGTTCGCCCGCGGCCGGGCATGGCACGGCCCGTGTTGGAAACAGGGGCCGGGAATGAAGATGAGGTGGGAGGCTGGCACGATGACCCGTGCCGTGCTCGTTGGGGCTGCTTCCTTCCGGACCTGACCCGGTTGGCGAGTGGCTCGTCCACCACCAACCTCCCGAGGAGACATATCGGCAATTACGTCGCCAAATGCAAGCCAAGCGCCGAAAAAACTGCTAGCGTGAGAAAAAACCAGGCGGGAGAAACACCGTGCAGCCATTTGCCCTCGATCACCGACTCGCAAAGGACAGCGAGTCGATCCTGAAGCTCGGTCTTTGCGACCTGCGGCTGGCACGGGACAGCCGCTGGCCCTGGCTGATTCTGGTGCCGCAGCGACCCGACGTCAGCGAGGTTTTTGATCTCACGCCGCTCGATCAGGCCATGCTAACCTTTGAGCAGGTCACAGTCGGCGCGTCCTTGAAGATGGTGACAGGCGCCGACAAGATCAACATCGCGGCGATCGGCAATATCGTGCGCCAGCTTCACGTCCATGTCGTCGCACGCACGGAGAATGACCCCAACTGGCCCGGCCCGATCTGGGGTTTCGGCCAGTCAGTCCCCTATGAGGAAAAGGCCTATGAGGCCATGAAGCACAGGATACTTGAAGCATTCCAATGAAGAATTCGATTTTCCTCAACCGTGCTCCCCATCTCGAACCCAGCGAACTCACGGCCTTCTCGGGCAACAAGCTCGACCGCGACAGCGAACATCGGGACGAGACCTCGCTTGAAAAAGCGCTGAAGGTCGAGGGCACCCATATCCTCGCCTTCTCCGGTACCCAGCTAGTGCTGAAGCATGACGGCCAGGTGCTCGATCCGCTGTTTGCCCCTTACGAACTCGCCGAACTGCAGCCGAACTTCGACGACGCAATCCTGCTCGGCCATCAGCCATCCGGCGAGCCGCGCCTCGCCGTGCCCGTTAACGTGCCGCCGGAAGCGCTGGCCGCCCACTACAAGCCCGCCGATCCGCGTGCGCTCTTCCGCGACGCCCTCGTCGGTGACGAACTGCTCGGCGAAGTCGCCCAGGCCTTGAGCCTTCTGCGCTGGAATGCCGACAACCGCTTCTGCGGCCGCTGCGGCGGTACGATGGAAACCCTCATCGGCGGCTACAAACGCAAATGCACCGCCTGCGGCCACGAAATCTTCCCGCGCACCGATCCGGTCGCCATCATGCTGATCGTCGATGAAAAAAAGGATCGGTGCCTGATGGGACGCAGCCCGCGCTTCCCGACGGGCATGTATTCCTCGCTCGCCGGTTTCGTCGAGCCGGGCGAGACCATTGAAAACGCCGTCCGCCGTGAAACGCGCGAGGAATCGGGCATCGCAGTCGGCCGTGTCCGCTATCACGCCTCGCAGCCATGGCCGATGCCGCATCAGTTGATGATTGGCTGCTACGGCGAGGCGACGAATTTCGACATCACCTTCGATACCGCCGAACTCGAAGACTGCCGCTGGTTCTCCCGCGACGAGATTGGCGCCATGCTGTCGGAGGGGGCGTTCGACGGACGAACGCTACCTATCCAGGGCACGATTGCACGGCGGCTGATCGAAGACTGGTACGAGTGGCGGCATTGAGTCGCCATAACCGACTCAGCTTTCACATTTCTCACCACGCTGTCATATGCTTTAGCTATCTATTCTTTGCCGAGGAGTTGTTGCCTTTTCAGGAAGGAACAGTCCTACAAAGTGGACGATCAGACCTTGAGCTAATTGAACAAGGGTGAACAAGAGCCAACCCGAGAGAAATAGAGAGAACCAGAACTGTTGCGCGAATTCATTCGGTGGCAAGCCTCTTCCCAGCCAGGAACACCCACCTTGCGAACCGTTAATCGTTGGCAAGTAGGAGTGCATCATAAACACGAAGGCACTCAGCAGCAGCGACATGATCACGGCGAGTGCCATCATCCTCTTGCTTAGGTGCTCTCTGCCGACATGTTTTCGAATTTGACGGTGGCCAAAAACAATCAAATTTCCGAGGCTGATGAATATGAAGGCAAGGCAGCCTGCTATGCCGAGCAGGATCGAGCCCACATAGGTGTCACCGTTGTATCCAGCATAGCTGGAGACGACGTCAAGGTCGCAGGCCAGTCGTGGGTAAAAGACACTAAGGAAAGAGAACAATCCAGTGGCGTCAGTCCCAGCGTAGTAACTGACTATGTAGGTCAGCGAGGGAATAGCGACGAGTGGCAGAGGCAGATAGCCCCGGCTGAAAAACCGAAGATACGACTGACATAGTTCGCTCACATCGGTGTCGCCTTACAGCTTCCCCCGCATCGCATGCGCCTTGTACACGCCGAGAATGCGCACTTTCTCCGAGAAGAAGCGCAGCTCTTCCAGCGCTCGCCGCACCGGTGCATCGTCCGGATGCCCCTCGATATCGGCATAGAACTGCGTTGCGGTGAACTTGCCGCCGATCTGGTAGCTTTCCAGCTTGGTCATGTTCACCCCGTTCGTCGCAAAGCCGCCCATCGCCTTGTAGAGGGCTGCTGGAATGTTGCGCACGTTGAACACGAAGGTGGTGATGAACAGTTCGTCGGTGGTCGAGCGCTTCTGGTCGTCCTCGTCGCGCGCCAGCACGACGAAGCGGGTGACGTTGTTTTCCGAATCCTCGACATTTTCGGCGATGATGTCGAGCCCGTAGAGCGGCGCGGCGAGCCGGGGGGCAAGGGCCGCCATCGTGCGGTCGCCCTTTTCGGAAACCAGCTTTGCCGCCCCGGCGGTATCGCCGGCAACGACCGCCTTCCAGCCATGGCTGCGGATGATCTTGCGGCATTGGCCGAGCGCATGGATGTGGCTGTGCACCGTGCGGATCTCGTCGAGCTTCACGCCCGGCAGCACCATCAGCTGGAACCGGATCGGCATGAAATATTCACCCACGATATGCAGGCGTGACAGCGGCAGCAGGTAGTGGATGTCGGCAACCCGACCGGCCAGCGTGTTTTCGATCGGGATCATCGCCAGATCGGCATCCCCGTTTTCCAGCGCGACGAAGGCATCCTCGAATGTCGGGCAGGGCAGGGGCTCCATGTCCGGAAACATGTCGCGGCAGGCCATGTCGGAATTTGCGCCGTAGTCGCCCTGGAATGAAATCTTGTTTGTCGGTGCCAAGGGATTAATGTCCTGCATTGGAGGAAGCGGAGAGAATGCGGCGGGCCTTTTCGAGATCGGCAGGCGTATCCACGCCCAGCGGCACGGTCTTCACCACCTGGACGTCGATGCGCATTCCGGCTTCGAGCGCGCGAAGCTGTTCGAGCGATTCGCGCCTCTCGAGCGTCGACGGTGAAAGCGAAACGAAGCGCTCGAGCGCGTGGCGGCGATAGGCGTAGAGCCCGATATGGTGATAGAGCGGCCCGGCCCCATGCGGTGCTGTCGCACGGGTAAAGTATAGAGCCCGAAGCCTGTCGGCCGAAAGCGGCGCGCCGACGACCTTCACCACGTTGGGATTGGTCTTTTCCTGCTCGTCTTCGATCTCGACAGTCAGCGTCGCGATATCGACCTGTGGGTCTTCGAGCGGCCTGAGTGCCGCACGAATGGTCTGCGGGTCGATGGTCGGCAGGTCGCCCTGCACATTGATGACGATTTCGGCCTGTCCGTCCGGATCGACCTTTGTCAGGGCCTCGAAGATCCGGTCGGATCCGGACTGATGGTCGGCCCGCGTCATCACCACCTCGAATCCGGCGGCCGCGACCGCATCGAACACCTTGATGTCGTCGACGGCGACGATGATTCGGCCGACATCGGCCTCTTGAGCCCGTTTTGCCACCTGCACGATCATCGGAAGGCCGGCGATATCGGCCAGCGGCTTGCCCGGAAGTCGGGTGGATGCCATGCGGGCCGGGATCAGGACTAAGGTTTTGGCAGTTATGCCTTCATTCATCGCCGTAACCCCTTCAAATCACCGCACAGAAGTGTCAAATAGTCCCAGTTGCGGGACCATAATCGTGTTGCAAGTCTTATGCAAAAGACATAGGTTCCGCGCGATTTCAAGATCGTCCGGTTGCTGATCGGCTGGCTGCATGGGGAGCTTTGCAGATGAATTCTAATATGAACATGGCCGTAGGCGCGTTTCTTGGCACCGTCTTCGTCCTGATGTCCGTGTCGATTGCCTCGGAAGGGATTTTCCATTCGGAAACCCCGGAGAAGGAAGGCTTTGCCATCGTCGCGGAAGAAGCTGCACCCGCAGACGCAGCGCCGGAAGTGGAAGCTACGCCCATCGCCGTGCTTCTCGCCAGCGCTGATGCGACCGCAGGTGAAGCCGTCTTCAAGAAGTGTGCGAGCTGTCACACCGTCGACAAGGGTGGTGCCAACAAGGTTGGCCCGAACCTCTATGGCCTTGTCGACCGCCCGATCGCTTCGCATGAAGGCTTCAGCTATTCGGCTGCCATGACGGAATTCGCCCAGGGCGGCTCCGTGCTCTGGACCTGGGATCATCTGAACGAATTCCTGCTCGCGCCGAAGCAGCACATCCCTGGCACCGCGATGGGTTTCGCCGGCGTCAAGAAGGACGACGAACGCGCCAACCTGATCATGTATCTGCACACCATGGCGGACAGCCCGGTTGCGCTGCCGACGCCTGACGCAGCGCCCGCCGATGCAGCAGCCGCACCCGCCGATGCAGCCCCGGCGGATGCCACTGCGGCCCCCGCTGATGCGCCGGCAGAGGCGCCCGCTGAAGAGGCTCCTGCCGCCCCGGCAGACGCTGCGCCTGCAGCACCGGCAGAAACAGCGCCGGCCGAGCCCGCGCCGGCCCAGCCGACAACGCCCTGATCGCCATAGACCGATCGTTCGGACCTGGATCACTTCTACGCCCGGCCCTCGCGGTTGGGCGTTTTCTATTCGGACTGTCAGAGCAGAAGCAGCGCCCAGAGCGAGACCGTCACCACGCCTGCAGCGGTCGAAAGCGTGATCACCGATGCCGCAAGGCCCTGACCGACACCGAAGCGGCTCGCGATCAGCCAGGCATTGATGCCTGTCGGTACTGACGACGTCAGCACGAGCGCTGCCGTCCATTGTGGCGAAAGCCCCAACAGGGTCGAGGCGAGCCACACGACACCCGGCATCAGACCGAGCTTCAGCAGCGAGATGCTGCCGGCGATCTTCACATTTCCGGCCATGCCGTATTTGTTCAAGGTCATGCCGAGAGAAATCAGCGCTGCCGGTGCGGCCATGCCGGCCACCTGCGCGACAACGCCGTCAATGATCGCCGGAACCGGCGTGCCCACCACCTGCAGCAGGATGCCGCCGGCAAGACCGATGATCAGTGGATTGCGGATCAGGTTTAGTCCCACCTGCCTGAGGACCGCGACAACGTTCTCGGCCTTCCTGCCCCCGCTCTTCTGTTCGGCCCGTTCCATGGCAAGCACACCGGCGATCATCATCAGTGGCAGATGGACGGCGAGCAGGATCGACATCGCCACGATCCCCTCCGGCCCGACCGTGCGTTCGACGAGCGGCAAGCCGATGAAGACATTGTTGGCGAAGGCGGACGACACGCCCGCCAGCACGCCGAGCCGCTCGTCCCGCTTGAACACGCGTGTCGCGATCAGGTGCCCAACGGCCCAGGCGACGAAAACGCCCGAGAAATAGGCGATCCAGAGCCGGAAAGGGGATGCGCCGTGAAAGTCGGCATTGGCGATGGTCCTGAGCAGAAGCAGTGGCACGGCGACCTTGAAGACGAAATCGCCCAGCCCGTCACCGATCTCGGCTGCCAGGATCTTCAACCGGACGAGAGCCCAGCCGAAAAGAATGAGGAGGAAGATGGGGAGGACGTCCTGGGCAACCGCTGTCATGAAAATCGACTCGTGAATGGCAAGATAGAGCCTTCTTAGGCCCCCTGCCGCTTCCAGCCAATCCGCCATAAACGACAAAAGCAGGCCATGGCCTGCTTTCACGCCCGACGTCATGCCGGGTTGGGATCCGCCGCCAGTACATCCGTGGTCGGCTCTCCCGTCAGGGGCCAGTCATGCTCCTGCCGGACGTCCAGGGGAGTTGGTCGTCCATGAGTTTCTACTTAGCCATCCGATGTAACGGCCGGATGACGTTGACCCGCTAGCCCCTTCCCATCGCCGGAAAAACGGCTATGACCGTCTGGCCAAGCAAACGGAGCCCAGCCCATCATGAGCCAGTTCGATGTCCTGACTGTCGGAAACGCGATCGTCGACATTATTTCTCGCTGCGACGACCAGTTTCTGATCGAAAACGGCATCACCAAAAGCGCGATGAACCTGATCGACGCGGAACGCGCCGAGCGGCTCTACGGCATGATGGGTCCCGCGGTGGAAGCCTCCGGCGGCAGCGCCGGCAATACCGCAGCCGGCATCGCGAATTTCGGGGGCAAGGCCGCCTATTTCGGCAAGGTCGCGGAAGACCAACTGGGTGAGATCTTCACCCACGACATTCGCGCTCAAGGGGTGCATTTCGAGACCCGCCCTCTCGGCAGCCAGCCGCCGACCGCCCGCAGCATGATTTTCGTCACCGAAGACGGCGAGCGCTCGATGAACACCTATCTCGGCGCCTGTGTCGAGTTCGGCCCGGAGGACGTCGAGCCGGACGTGGTGGCAAAATCGAAGGTCACCTATTTCGAGGGCTATCTCTGGGATCCGCCGCGCGCCAAGCAGGCTATCCTCGATTGTGCCCGCATTTCGCACGAGGCCGGCCAGGAAATGTCGATGACGCTCTCCGACAGCTTCTGCGTCGGACGTTACCGCGCCGAATTTCTCGACCTGATGCGCTCCGGCACGGTCGATATCGTCTTCGCCAACGAGCAGGAAGCCCTCTCGCTCTATGAGACGGATGATTTCGCGCACGCACTCGACTGCATCGCAAAGGACTGCAAGCTTGCGACTGTGACCATGGGCGACCAGGGCGCCGTGGTGGTCATGGACGAAAAGCGCATCCGCGTGCCGGCGACGAAGGTTGAGACGGTGGTCGACACGACGGGTGCCGGCGATCTCTTCGCTTCGGGTTTCCTCTTCGGTTATACCAACGGCCGAAGCCTTGAAGATTGCGCCCATCTCGGCTGCTATGCCGCCGGTATCGTCATCCAGCAGATCGGTCCGCGTCCGATGATGTCCCTGCAGAAGGGTGCTGCAACGGCAGGTCTTATTTGAAGGCCTCGCCCGGATAGGCGCCCCAGATCTCGTTTTGGGAGAGCCAGCCGCTGACGCCACCTGTCTCCGCGAGACACCAGTTTCCATTGCATTCGCGGAGTTTGAGCACCACACCGGGCTCGAGCTTGGCGATAACTGCAGCGGAAGAGTTCGAATCGCGGCGCATCATGACATACACATTATCGCCATTGCCACGCATCCACGGTGCGGCAACAGCGGTGCGTTCGCCGGTCAGCAGGGTCTGGTTGACCCAGCCCTCCGTTCCTTCGGCATCCCGGATCTGGCGCCAGTTCTCGTATTCGCGAATGATCTCGACCGGCAGGCCGGACTTGAGGTAGCGCCAGGACACGGCATAGTCCGTGCTCGGGCCGATGCGAAGATTGACCTTCTCCGCCTTCAGGCTCACGAAACGTGGCAGGGGCAGGCCGGTAGATCCCTTGGTCGTGGACTGAGCATGACCGGCGATCGGGCCAACCGCGAGAGACAGCGTAAGGACGCTGAAGGCTAGGCTGACGCGGCGCAGATGATGAAACATGGTCATTCCGGGCTAAGCTGTGGAAATGAAGCGCTTTCTGACCGTTCCCTCTGGCGCCACGCGGGTAGCGGACAAATCCGCCGCGTGCCGACGAGTTTTGTTTGTCTTCGCCGACGGGTTTGGTAGAAATTGCCTTCCTGAGAAGCGAAGTATCCCGCGACTTGGTTAACGAGTTCTGAAGAAGGCATCGATCCGGCCCATGACGAACAGGAAAAGACCCAAGGTCTATATCACCCGGAAACTGCCCGATGCCGTGGAAACACGCATGCGCGAGCTGTTCGAGGCCGAGTTGAACGTCAATGACGCACCACGTACGCGCGAAGAATTGATCGAGGCCATCCGGACCGCGGACGTCTTGGTGCCGACCGTGACCGACCGAATCGATGCGGCGCTCATCGCCGAGGCCGGCCCGCAGATGAAGCTGATCGCCAGTTTTTCGAACGGCACCGACCACATCGATATTGATGCGGCGGCGAAGAAGGGCATCACTGTCACCAACACGCCGAACGTGCTGACCGAAGACACGGCCGACATGACAATGGCGCTGATCCTCGCCGTGCCGCGCCGCCTGGTACAGGGCGCGCGTGTCCTTATGGATAAGCCGGGCGAATGGGAAGGCTGGTCACCCACCTGGATGCTCGGTCGCCGCATCTGGGGCAAGCGCATCGGCATCATAGGCATGGGCCGCATCGGCACGGCCGTCGCCCGCCGCGCCAAGGCCTTTGGCCTGTCGATTCACTATCACAACCGCAAGCGGGTCAATCCGGCGACCGAAGACGAGTTGGAGGCGACCTATTGGGACAGCCTCGATCAGATGCTCGCCCGCGTCGATATCGTCTCGGTCAACTGCCCGTCTACCCCGGCCACCTTCCACCTGCTCTCGGCCCGCCGCCTCGCCTTGCTGCAGCCGACGAGCTACGTGGTCAACACGGCGCGTGGTGACATCATCGACGAGGATGCCCTGGTCCAGGCGCTGCGCGCCGGCAAGATCGCCGGCGCCGGCCTCGACGTCTTCGAGAACGAGCCTGCGGTCAATCCGAAGCTGGTGAAGCTCGCCAACGAGGGCAAGGTCGTGCTCCTGCCACATACCGGCTCGGCCACGATCGAGGGCCGCATCGACATGGGCGACAAGGTGATCATCAATATCCGCACCTATTTCGACGGGCACCGGCCGCCGAACCGAGTGCTGCCGAGCCGGGGCTGAGGCCCTCAGGCCAGGTGCTTCTGCATCTCGACGAAGGTTATGCGCTCGTAGCCCGCATGGCTCTTTTCGGCTGTCCGGAAGAAGCCCCAGGCACCAAACCGTCTGTGGTTCCCGGTAAGTTCGATCCGGGTCTCGAGCCGCAGGGCCGGCTTGCCAAGCTCACGCGCGATCGCCTCTGCCTCGGTCAGAAATCGGCTGCCGATGCCGGCCCCTTGCGCCTCGGGCGAGACCGCGAGTTTGCCGACATAGAGGAAGTCCGGCTCTGGCCGCAGAAATGCGCAGCCGACAAAACGTCCATCGACTTCCGCAATCAAACCGATTTCGTCCCGCACTTTGTCATTCAACGTGGCGACAGTGAGCCGATGAGCGGAGGAGGGCGGGTCGATCACGCCGTCCATATAGGCGAAGGAGCCCATGACCAGCGCCAGCAGCTCTTCGTATCGCTCGAAGCTATCGTCGATCCGGCTGATGATCACGTTCATGCGCCAGCCCGTCGCTTGTAACGCACCGTGTCGAAGCGGGCCGCGAGCCCGTCATACATCAACAGCCGCCCGACCAGAGGCTCGCCGATCCCGGTGATCACCTTGATCGCCTCCATCGCCATCAGCGTGCCGATCACGCCGGTCAGCGCCCCGATCACACCCGCTTCCGCACAGGCCGGCACAAGGCCCTCCGGCGGCGCCTCCGGGAAAAGGTCGGTGTAGCGAGGATTGAGCACGCCATCGGGACCATGTTCATACGGCTTCAACACCGTCACGGTCCCGTCGAAGCGCCCGACAGCACCCGTGACCAGTGGCAACTTCGCCAGCTCAGCGGCATCAGCCGCCGCGTAGCGCGTGGAGAAATTGTCGGACCCGTCGATCAGCAGCGTATAGCGCGGCAGATAATCCCGCGCGAAACCGGCATGAAAACGTTCCTCGTACCGCATGATGCGGCAATGCGGGTTGAGCCGCGCGATGGCCTGGGCGGCGCTTTCGGTTTTCTTCTCACCCAGTGTACCCGTGTCGTGGATGACTTGCCGTTGAAGGTTGGACAGAGATACGCCGTCATCGTCGACGATCCCGAGCGTCCCGACGCCGGCTGCGGCCAGATATTGCAGCACTGGCGAGCCGAGCCCGCCCGCCCCGATCACCATCACCCGCGCGGCTTTGAGCAATTGCTGCCCGTGGCCACCAACTTCCGGCAACAGGATATGGCGGTGATAACGGGCGAGTTCTTCGGGCGACAGCGGATCCATGGGCGTCACCTTGCCATCCGAGCGTCGGCATGAAAAGTCGTCTCAGCCATCGAGATCTCCATCTCTTACGGTGACGAACTGTGCTCGCTCGCCCAGCGCCGAGAACATCGCCTTATCTGTGCCCGTCATGAAGGCCTGTCCGCCGAGAGCGTCGATGCGTTCGAAAAGGGCCGCCCGACGTCCTTCGTCCAGATGAGCGGCGATCTCGTCGAGCAGCAGGATCGGCGCATAACCCGTCATTGTCGCCACCAGCCTCGCATGGGCGAGGATCAGCCCGATCAGCAGTGCCTTCTGCTCCCCTGTCGAGCAGCGCTCTGCGTCCATATCTTTCTCGATGTGGCGCACCATCAGATCCGCGCGATGCGGGCCGTCGAGCGTGCGCCCGGCTGCCGCATCCCGGTGCCGTGACTGAGCTAGGATCTCGATATACCGCTCCTCGAACTCGAAGGCCGGCAGGTCGGCGAGGTCATCGAGGAAGCCGGAAAGGGAAAGAGATGCGGAAGGGAAGGCGGATGTATGCTGATCCGCCGCGATCAAACCCGAAAGCAGCCCGAGCATCTCCCGCCGTGCCGCGGCCATCGCGACGCCGAGGGCCGCCATCTGCTGTTCAATACCGGAGAGCCAGCTCGGATCGAAGCGCCCCTCCGAAAGAAGCTTGTTGCGGCTGCGCATCGCCCGTTCGAAGTCGCTCGCCCGCCGTCCATGGGCCGGGTCGAGTGAAAGCACCAGCCGATCGAGGAACCGGCGGCGTTCTGCCGAAGGCCCCGTGAACAGCCCGTCCATCGCTGGCGTCAGCCAGAGCACGCGCAGATGATCGGTAAGGTCATCGACCGATTTCGCCGGCGCGCCGTTGATCCTGAGGCGTCGGACGAGATTGTCCTCTTCCGTCATTTCCGTACCCGTGCCGATATCCGCTTCGCCCGCCATGCCGTCGACCGCCGCGAAAACGGTGAAGCTGCCAGAAGCCCCAATCCTTGGGATATCGGAGAGCACCGCACGGCGGAGACCACGCCCCGGCGACAGGAAGGAGATCGCCTCCATGAAGTTGGTCTTGCCCGCGCCGTTATCACCGACCAGCACAACATGCCGGCCGTCCAGCACGAGGCTGGCCTGCGTGTAGTTGCGAAAGTCGTTGAGTTTGAGCCGGTGGATCTGTGTCTTCTGGGTCATGGGCCGGATTCGTTGTCGCCCTGAGCTAGGACGATTGATCGGCCATGGCAAGGTACAAGCGCCAAACTCTGCTCGATCAAACGTGCGGTGCATGGCGACATGGAACTCTCCCACCATCACTGTAGTTTGACACGACACCAAAACCGGAGGCTTTGGCATGCCCCTGCATCCCGATGAAATGACACCCGAAGAAGTCCGCCGCGACCATTGGGAGATGCTGGGCTTTCTCGCGCTTAATGCCAGTTTCGGAGCGGCCCTTGGTTTTCTGGTGGCCTTTGCCATCGTCTGGCTCGATTTTGGCGGCCTGGGCACGTCACTCGCGCGGTCCAGTCACCCGATCTTGCCGACCATCATGCTGGCCGTTCCCCTTGCATTGACCTTCGCCGCCGCCGTCACGGCATCAGCCGTCATGAGCATGCCCTATCGCAAGAAGAAGCAGCGCTGAAGCAAGGACGCCAGACTGCGTTTGACCGCGCCCGCATCTTGCGGCATCTAGGCCGTACTGAGACGATGGAGAGACCCATGGACACACAAGAGGAACGCATCACGCGTCTGGAAGAGACCGTTGCGCATCAGACGCGTGTCATTGAAGAACTGTCGGATCAGCTGACGGAGCAATGGAAAGTGGTCGAACAGACGCGGGCGAAACTGGACCGACTGACGGAGCGCTTCTTGTCCCTGGAAGAGCAGGGTCTCGAAGCCCCCGCCATCACCCGCCCCCCACACTACTGAGCCGGACTGCCCTTCGTCGCAAAGCCGGTCAGTACCGCATCGACAATATGGGAGAGCTGCTCGCGTGACGGATTGAGCCGCCCGGTGAGCAATCGCTGCCAGCAGAAGCTGGAGAACAGCTCCATGACCAGCGTAATGTCGAGTTCTGCCCTGATCTCTCCGCGCGCCACGCCCCGCTCCAGGATGATCCCGCTCGCTCTGCAGCGCGTGACCGCATAATCCCGCAGCGCTTCCAGAGCCGCAGGATCGCTCTGCGCCTCGGCAATGATCGACCGGAACACCTCTCCGCCGCTCTTCGTCCAGAATCCGAGCAGGGTCTCGAGGAAGGCGATCAAGTCCCCCCGCGTGTTCCCGGTGTCGGGATAGAAGGTCTCGCCCTTCTGCCGATGATACACGTCGAGCAGGAGTGCGGCCTTGGAGGGCCACCACCGATAGATCGTCGGCTTCCCCGCCTTGGCCCGTCGCGCGACCGCTTCGATGGAAAAGGCAGATAGCCCGCCTTCGCTCAGGATCTCGGCCGCTGCCGTGAGAATGGCGTCCTCGCTGGCGGGGTTCCTTTGTGCGCCGATCGAGGTGCGCTTTGTGATATCGGGTGCGGTGCTCGTCACAGTCGGTGCTCCTTCGAAGGAGCCATAGCAGAAAAATCTATTGAACGAAACGGACCGTTTCAATATAAACGAAACGTACCGTTCTGATGGAGCCTCCCATGACTCATATCTCCGCATCTCGCCCGACCCCCTCAAAGCACAGGCTCGCTCTGTTGATGCTCCTGGTGATCTACCCCTTCGTCACCGCCATCCTCTACGTCCTGATGCCGCTCACCGAGGGCTGGCCGATCTGGGCACGCACGGCGCTTCTCGCGCCGATCATGGTGCTGTCGATCGTTTACGGCATCGCGCCCGCGATCCAGAAGCACTTCGCCTGGTTCATCCTGCGGCAACCGCGCTTGGTCGCCTGAACCCATGCAAAAGGGGCGGCCTTTTAGGACCGCCCCTTGCAAATCATGTCTTCGTTTTGCCCGTCTCAGTCGCTGAGCGTGTCGAAGAAATCCTTCATCCGGGCAAAGAAGCCCGTCGATTCCGGGTTGTTCTCCTTGGATGACAGCTGCTCGAATTCCTGCAGCAGCTCGCGCTGCCGCTTTGTCAGCTTCTGCGGGGTCTCGATCTGAATCTGAATGTAAAGATCACCGACCTGCGTCGAGCGCAGAACCGGCATGCCCTTGCTCTTCAGGCGAAACTGCTTGCCTGGCTGGGTGCCCTCCGGAACCGTCACACGCGACTTCGTCCCGTCGAGCGTCACCACGTCGAACGTGCCGCCGAGGGCCGCCGTCGTCATCGAGATCGGCACGGAGCAATAGAGATCGGCCCCGTCACGCTGGAAGAACTCGTGTGGCTTCACAGACAGGAAGATATAGAGATCACCCGATGGACCACCGCGCAGTCCGGCTTCACCTTCGCCTTGCAGGCGAATGCGGGTGCCGTCCTCGATACCCGAGGGAATGTTGACCGACAGCGAACGCTCTTCGGTGATGCGGCCCTGGCCCTGGCACTTCGTGCAGGGATCGCTGATCGTCTGGCCGCGACCGTGACAGGTCGGGCAGGTGCGTTCGATCGAGAAGAAGCCTTGCGCGGCCCGAACACGACCCGAGCCCTGACATGTCGTGCAGGTCTTGGGCTGCGTGCCGGGCTTGGCGCCCGATCCCGTGCAGACGTCACAGGTGATCGAGGTCGGAACCCGGATCTGCGCCGTTTTGCCGGTATAGGCCTCTTCAAGGCTGATTTCCATATTGTAGCGCAGGTCGGCACCGCGCTCGCGGCCACCGGTCGAGCGGGCCCGGCCGCCACGGCCGCCCCCCATCATCTCGCCGAAGATATCCTCGAAGATATCCGAGAAGCCACCGCCGCCGGCAAAACCGCCGCCGCCGCCGAAACCACCACCGCCCATACCGCCCTGTTCGAAGGCAGCGTGGCCGAAGCGGTCATAGGCCGCCCGCTTCTGCGGATCCTTCAGGGTTTCATAGGCCTCGTTGAGTTCCTTGAACTTCTTTTCGGCCTCGTCGTCACCTGGGTTTTTGTCCGGGTGGTATTTCATAGCCAGCTTGCGGAAGGCGCTTTTCAGCTCCTTCTCGTCTGCCGTGCGGCCGACCCCAAGGGTCTCGTAGAAATCTGCCTTAGCCATCGTCTTACAAAGCCCTCAAAGCTTTCACAACGCTCGTGTGGCTGCCCGCTGCCTTACCGGCCTGCTTGTCACAAGCCTGCATGTCTTTCTGGAAGTCTGACGCGGCTGACATCGCATCCTGCATCAGCAGCGTGCGCGCCTGGCCCTTGCTGATCAGCGCGTCGGCCGATGTAACGGCCGCAAATGCCAGGGAATGGGCGGCCATGTCGCAGGAAGAGACTTCGCCACCGCTCTCGCGCCGCTGAAGCGCCGCCTCGATGATACTGCCAAGTTGAGTGCCGAGGCTGGAAAGGGAGTTGCTGTCTTTCGCGGAGATCGCCTTGGCCACTCTGGCCTCGGCGGCGCCCACCTGGCGGTGAACGGCGCTGACCTGCCCCCTGTCCTGTGCCATGGCACCGGTCGTCAGGATCAACGAAATGGCGGCTGGCCCGAGGGCCAGCCAGCACGTGGAACGGCGTCCGAAGCGACCCTGCATCAGGCCGACTTCTTCGCGTCTTCGTCCTTCACTTCCTCATAGTCAGCGTCGACGACATTGTCGTCCTGACCGCCATCGGCGTCGCCTGCACCACCCTCGGCCTGCTGAGCTTCATAGATCGCCTGGCCGAGCTTCATGGAAACTTCCATGAGGGTCTGGGTCTTGGTCGTGATGTCCTCAGCAGACGGCTCGGAGGCTTCGGTTGCGGCCTTCAGGGCTGCAATCGCATCTTCGATCGCCTTGCGGTCGGCTTCCGAAACCTTGTCGCCATACTCCTTGACCGACTTCTCGGTGGAGTGAACAAGGCTTTCTGCCTGGTTCTTGGCTTCAACCACGGCGCGACGCTGCTTGTCGGCCTCGGCATTGGCTTCGGCGTCCTTCACCATCTTTTCGATGTCGGCGTCGGACAGACCACCGGAAGCCTGGATGCGGATCTGCTGTTCCTTGCCGGTGCCCTTGTCCTTGGCCGAAACCTGGACGATGCCGTTGGCGTCGATGTCGAAGGTCACCTCGATCTGCGGAACGCCACGCGGCGACGGCGGCAGGCCGACGAGGTCGAACTGACCCAGCAGCTTGTTGTCTGCAGCCATTTCGCGCTCGCCCTGGCTGACGCGGATGGTGACAGCCTGCTGGTTGTCGTCGGCAGTCGAGAAGACCTGGCTCTTCTTCGTCGGGATCGTCGTGTTGCGGTCGATCAGGCGGGTGAACACGCCACCGAGCGTTTCGATGCCGAGCGACAGCGGGGTCACGTCGAGCAGCAGGACATCCTTGACGTCACCCTGCAGAACGCCGGCCTGGATGGCAGCGCCGAGTGCGACGACTTCATCCGGGTTCACGCCCTTGTGCGGTTCCTTGCCGAACAACTGCTTCACGACTTCCTGGACCTTCGGCATGCGGCTCATGCCGCCGACGAGAACGACTTCATCGATATCGGCAGCCGTGACGCCGGCATCCTTGAGGGCTGCCTTGCACGGTGCGATCGTCCGCTGGACGAGATCGTCGACCAGGCTTTCGAACTTGGCGCGGGTCAGCTTCATCGTCAGGTGCTTCGGACCGGAAGCGTCTGCCGTGATAAAGGGCAGGTTGATTTCGGTCTGCTGCGAAGACGATAGCTCGATCTTGGCCTTTTCAGCGGCTTCCTTCAGGCGCTGGAGAGCGAGCTTGTCGCCCTTCAGGTCGATGCCCTGGTCCTTCTTGAACTCGGCTGCGAGATATTCGACGAGACGCATGTCGAAGTCTTCACCGCCGAGGAAGGTATCGCCATTGGTCGACTTCACTTCGAAGACGCCGTCGCCGATTTCCAGAACGGAAATATCGAAGGTACCGCCCCCCAGGTCGTAGACGGCAATGGTCTTGCCTTCCGTCTTGTCGAGACCATAGGCAAGTGCTGCAGCCGTCGGCTCGTTGATGATGCGCAGAACTTCGAGGCCGGCAATGCGGCCGGCATCCTTGGTCGCCTGGCGCTGCGCGTCGTTGAAGTAGGCCGGAACGGTGATGACGGCCTTTTCGACCTTTTCGCCGAGATAGGCTTCAGCCGTTTCCTTCATCTTCTGGAGGATCATGGCCGAAATCTGCGAGGGCGAATAACCCTTGCCCTGGGCTTCGACCCAGGCGTCGCCATTGTCACCCTTGATGATCGGGAAGGGAACGAGGCCCTTGTCCTTCTCAACCGTCGGATCTTCGTAACGGCGGCCGATCAGGCGCTTGACGGCGAAGAGCGTGTTGGTCGGGTTGGTGACCGCCTGGCGCTTGGCCGGCTGGCCGACGAGGCGTTCGCCGTCGTCCGAAAATGCAACCATCGAAGGGGTGGTGCGCGCACCCTCCGAATTCTCAATGACCTTCGCATCCTTGCCGTCCATGACGGCGACGCAGGAATTGGTCGTTCCAAGGTCGATACCGATTACTTTTGCCATGTCATTCTCTCCTTGAAGCAGGCCGTCGGAACCCCAATCAGGCATTCCTGACAGCCCCTCGACGTGGATGTCTGGGATACACTGCAGCGCCGCTGCGGTTATGTCGCGTATATAAGAAGCGAAATTTCCGACTGCAAGGCTGGAAATCCGCCGAAAACCGGTAAAAAAGAACAGATTGGCTGGGCACGCTCACGTGTTTTGCGCCGCCTGTCCGTCCTTCGTCGACCGGGCATGGTAGAGTGTCGGCCTTGCGTCAGGCCGACGGCGTTTCGCCGTCTCACATGTGGGCGTTATTGTCCGAGGATCAAGTCGAGAAGCGTGGTTCGGCGCGTACCCTGTGTCGCGCCGACTTCGGCTGGAGGAACCGGCCTTTGCGAGCCGTTGAAGTCCCCGGATGGTGCCGGCTCCGCAGGATACTGTTCCGCATAGACGGGATCGCCCGAATAGCGCTCTTCTCCGCCTCCCTGCAGCACGTCGGAGATGATCGTGCCGATCGTCATCGGGTCCTGCGCGGGGGCTGGTTCGATGAAATCGCCGCCGGGCAGCGGGGCAGGCGCGAGGCCCTGATGGGCCGCCGTCATGAAATCGTGCCAGGCCTTGGCTGGCAGGCCACCCCCGGTCACCTTCTTCATCGACTGGCCGTCGTCATTGCCAAACCAGATGCCGGTCGTCAGATTGCTGGTGTATCCGACGAAGAGCGCATCGCGGAAAGACTGCGTCGTGCCGGTCTTGCCCGCCGCTTCCCAGCCCGAAAGCCGCGCATTCTTTCCAGTCCCGTGGTCGATCACGCTGCGCATCATCCCGTTCATGGCAGCCACGACACCATCATTGAGCACCTTCGGCGGCTCGAGATAATTGTTCTCGTAGAGCAGCGATCCGTCGGCCTTCGAGATCCGGCGCACGATATGCGGTGTCGCCTTGTATCCGCCGTTCATGAAGGGTGCATAAGCGGCCGTCAGCTCGAGCAGCGAGACTTCCGACGTGCCGAGCGCGATGGAGGCATTGTTCTGCAACTCCGATTCGATCCCCATCCGGTGCGCCACCTTGATCACCTGATCAGGCCCGACTTCCATCACCAGCTGGGCGGCAATCGTATTGAGCGATTCGGCGAGCGCCTGTGTCGCTGTCACTTGTCCCCGATACTTCTGATCATAATTTTCGGGGGTCCAGGAGCCGATACGGATCGGCGCATCGTTGCGCACCGATGTCGGGCGAAGCCCGTTTTCCACGGCCGCCGCATAGACGAAGGGCTTGAAGGCCGAGCCTGGCTGGCGCTTGGCCTTGACCGCACGGTTGAACTGGCTTTCCGCATAATCGCGGCCACCCACCAGCGCGCGGATGGCGCCCGTACCGTCGATGGAGACGAGTGCGGCCTGCGAGGCGTTGACCTTCTCGCCTTCAGCCGCCAGCGATTCCGTCAGTGCCGCCTCGGCCTTCTTCTCGAGCGTCATGTCGATCGTGGTCTCGACCAAGATGTCCTCGGTCACCTTGCCAATCAGCATGGTGACTTCATCACGCACGAGATCTGCGACATATTGGCCTGCCCCGCTCCAGTATCGCTTCGCCTTGGTCGGTGGCTGCGACATGGCCGTCTTGATCTCGTCGGCAGTGATATAGCCCTCTTCCAGCATGGCCTGCAGCACGACCTGTGCCCGTGCCTCGGCCGCTTCCGGATCGCGTGCCGGTGACAGCCGCGAAGGTGCTTTCAAAAGCCCCGCCAGAAGGGCCGCCTCGCCAAGGTTCACGTCGCGCGCCGACTTGTTGAAATAGCGCCGGGCGGCGGCCTCCACGCCATAGGCATTCGAGCCGAAGAACACCCGATTCAGATACATCGCCATGATCTGATCCTTGGTGTATTTCTGCTCCAGCCAGAAGGCGAGCAGCACTTCCTGCACCTTGCGCTCGATGGTGCGCTCAGGCGAGAGGAAGAGGTTCTTCGCCAGCTGCTGGGTGAGCGTCGAGCCGCCTTGCACCGCCCGCCCGCTGGTCACATTGGTCAGGATCGCGCGTGCCAGACCCAGCGGGTCGACGCCGAAATGCGAGTAGAAACGCCGGTCCTCGATCGCCATCACCGCCTGTGGAATGAACGGCGACATCTCCTCGAGCGGCAAGGCTTCTCCGCCGGTTGCCCCGCGATTGGCAATGACGGTGCCCTCGACGGACACGATCTTCATGTTCGGCGGGCGCTCGGGGATCGACCAGCTGCTGGCACTCGGCATTTGCGAGCCGTAATAGGCGACCAGTCCGACCACACCAATGCCACACCAGATCGAAAGCACGAAGCCCCAGTAAATCAGCTTTCCAAGTCCGAATCCGCCCCCGTTGCTTTTGGCCTTGCGGCCTCTCGGATTGCCGGACTTGCCGCGTTTGGCGGTCGGTCTGGACTTCTTAGCCCCCGAACGAACCTGCCGTCCGCCAATGACGCGGTCATCCGCGTCGAGCCGAAAATCCTCGTCTTCGCGCTCGTCGTCGAAGCTCGGCTCAATGCGGTCGCGGGATTTTCCTCGGCTCACCATTCCGGTGATCTTGCTCCAGATGTTCGTAGTGAGGCGCCTGCAAATTGCATGCGCGAAAATTGCTTCAAGAAATCTCGGTCGACCACGCCGGCGCCCGGATGGATGATCGCGCAATTGCACAGTAAATGCGGCGATTTAAGGGGTGGTTAAAGCCCCGTAAACAAGCCCTGAACGCGCCGTGAGTTTATTGGCAAAGATCGGCCCACTCGCCACCGACCAGGGCGATCATTCGCTCCGGTGCGATCTTCACCGCAGCATTGGTCGCGCCACCTGCCGGCACCACTTCGTCGAAGGCCTTGAGCGACAGGTCGCCATAGACCTTGAGCGGGGAGGGCAGGCCGAAGGGGCAAACGCCACCGACAGGATGGCTCGTCGCCGCGACCACGGCTTCGGCATCGAGCATGCGCGGCTTGACCCCGAACCGATCCTTGAACTTGCGATTGTCGAGCCGCTTTGTGCCGGCCGTGACGACGAGCACCACGTCCTCGCCGATCCTCAGGCAGATGGTCTTGGCGATCTGGTCCGGCTCCACGCCATGCGCCTCGGCTGCAAGCGCCACGGTGGCGGAGCTTGCATCGGTGACGATGACGGAGATGTCGGGTGCGTTCTCGCGGAAGAACTGGCGGACGGATTCGAGGCTCATGGGAGAAGTCTAACCGGAGCGCTCAAGGCTTTTCAAGCTTAGGCCTCTTGAAAGCCGCATCCAGCCTCCCCATTTCTGGATCACCAGGCGATAAAGCGTTTGCAGACATCCTGTTTCAGGAAGTTCGAAACGCTTAACCGGTTGTTAAGCATCCAGAGCGATCATCAAGATCCGGGATGCGGTTCACGAAGGTGGGCCAACATCCGAGACATCGAATGGCACGTTTCCGTCCCTGACCACGGATGTACTGGCAGGCAAGCGTAGAAGCGTAAAGGAAAGGCCGGTTTTTGACCGGCCTTTTTGCTTTTTTGGCTTTAGCCGTTCGCGAGCCCGTCAAGGATGCGGATCCACGAGCGGATGCCCTTGTGGAACGAGTTGAGGTCGTACTTCTCGTTCGGCGAATGGATGCGGTCGTCGGTCAGGCCAAAGCCGACCAGCAGTGAATCCATGCCCAGCATCTTCTGAAAATCCCCGACGATCGGGATCGAGCCGCCCATGCCGATGATCACGGCCGGCTTCGGCCATTCGTCCGACAGCGCGTTCTTCGCCTTGGTCAGTTCCGGCGAATCATAAGAGAGCTGGATCGCTGGCGATCCGCCATGTTCGTGGAACTCCACCTTGCAGTCGGCCGGAATGCGGGCCTGAACGAAGGCGCGGAAGCTTTCGCGCACCTTGGCCGGATCCTGTGTGCCGACGAGGCGGAAGGAAATCTTCGCCGAGGCCTTGGCCGCAATCACGGTTTTGAAGCCCTCGCCGGTATAGCCGCCGATGATGCCGTTCACTTCCGCCGTCGGACGCGCCCAGGTGAGTTCCAGCACGGATCGGCCCTTCTCACCAGCCGGGACCGACAGGCCCACCTCGCCGAGGAAGCTTTCCGCCGTCCGCCCCAGGCTGTCCCAGGAGGCCTTGATATTGGCCGGCGTCTCCTCGACACCTTCGTAGAAGCCCGGAAGCGTCACCTTACCCGTCTCGTCATGCAGGTCGGCCAGGATCTTGGTCAGGATATGAACCGGATTGGCAGCAGCACCGCCAAACAGACCCGAATGCAGATCACGGTCGGCGGCGATGATGGTGACTTCCTCACCGACGAGACCACGCAGGGCAGCAGCGATTGCCGGCGTCTCGCGATCCCACATGCTGGTGTCGCAGACCAGCGCGAAGTCGGCCTTCAGCTCATCGGCATTGGCGGCGAGGAAAGGCTTCAGCGACGGCGAACCGGATTCTTCTTCGCCCTCGAACAGGATCGTGATCTTGACCGGCAGCGAACCCTTCACCGCCTTGTAGGCGCGGCAGGCTTCAACGAAGGTGAGGAGCTGGCCCTTGTCGTCGGACGTGCCGCGACCGGTGATCACCTTGCGGCCATCCTTCTCCTTGATCGCCGGCGCAAAGGGATCGTCTTCCCAGAGATCGAGCGGATCGACCGGCTGAACATCGTAATGGCCGTAGAACAGCACATGCGGCGCGTCGGCCTTCTCGGCTGCATGGTGCGCCACCACCATCGGATGGCCGGGTGTATCCCGCAGCGAGGCTTCGAAACCCAGCTCAGAAAGAGCAGAAACCAGCCACTCGCCGGCCTTGCGGCAATCGGCCTTGTAGGCCGGATCCGTCGAGATCGACGGAATGCGCACGAGATCGAACAGGCGATCGAGGCTCTGCGGCAGGGCCTCGTCGGCCTTGGCGAGGATGGGGGAGAGATCGGTCATGGTCATGTCCTGCAAATTTGAAAGTGGGGCGGACGATAGACCAAACCTTCTGACGTTTCGAGGCGTCGGAACCGCGAATTTTTCTCAACACACTATGAACGTCCGCTCACAGCTTTCGCGCATTGGCGATTGCCCAGCGTATGTATTCCTTCAGCAATTCCTTCTCGAAACGCCGGAAACCGCGGAAGACAGCCTGCTCCGCCTCTTCGGCCGCGGCCAGCGCTTCCTCGCGCATGTCGCGTGCCTTGTCCGTCAGGAAAATCTGCTGTGCCCGCTTGTCGGTTGGGTGTACCCGACGCTCGATCAGCCCGTCCCGTTCCATGCGCGAAAGCGTGTTCGCAATCGTTGCCTGCTCCACATCGACCCGGTCGAGAAGCTGCCTCTGCGTCAGACCCTCTTCCTCCCACAATTCGATCAGGATCGGAAACTGCCCGGGCGAGAAACCCAGTTTCGCAGCCCGTGCCTGCAAAGCCCGCGTGAAACCACGCGCCAACTGGCTTGCCAGCCATGTGGCGGATTCGGAGCGGTCGGGGATCGTACGGTCATGGGCCATGGCGCTCGACACGTCGTCGTGGTTCGTCGTTCGGGAATGATCGCATGCGATCCATTTCCGAGGCTGACTAATTTTGGGTTTTCGTAGAGAGGGACGGAAGCCGCCGTGGCTTAAGGCGGGGACTGCCACGACGGCTCCGGAATATGGGGACAAAGGCCCGGAGAGGGGGATAAGGCCTTTGCCCGAGTCTGAAGCGGCGGGGGACGAGCCTCTTTCAGACTACGGCGTGATCAGGCGCCGATGACTGAGATTTGTGGGTTCGAATGTGGTTTTTCAAGGGAAAGCGAGATTACAAATCGGTAAGCTTTTCGTGATGATTAGGTGTAATCCGACGAACAGATCTCGTCGTCTGAGCCGCGCGATTTTGCGTGCCGGGGAGCAAACCGTCATGGACGTTTCGCCGCCTCCGCGCTATCCATGCCGACATGAAAAAAGGCGATCATCTCTTCCTCGTCGACGGCTCGGGTTTCATCTTCCGCGCCTTCCACGCCATCCCGGCCCTCAACCGCAAGTCGGACGGCCTGCCCGTCAACGCGGTCTCCGGCTTCTGCAACATGCTGTGGAAGCTCCTGCGGGATGCGCGAAACACCGATGTCGGGGTGACGCCGACCCATCTGGCGGTCATTTTCGACTATTCGTCGACGACCTTCCGCAAGGAAATCTATCCGCTCTACAAGGCCAACCGCTCGGCTCCTCCTGAGGACCTCATCCCGCAGTTCGGCCTGATCCGTCATGCGACGCGCGCCTTTAACTTGCCCTGCATCGAGACGGAAGGTTTCGAGGCCGACGACATCATCGCCACCTACGCCCGCCAGGCGGAAGCCACGGGTGCCGACGTCACGATCGTCTCTTCCGACAAGGACCTGATGCAGCTCGTCACCGCGAATGTACACATGTACGACGCGATGAAAGACAAGCAGATCGGCATTCCCGACGTCATCGAGAAATGGGGTGTGCCGCCGGAAAAGATGATCGATCTGCAGGCCATGACCGGCGATTCGACCGACAACGTTCCCGGCATCCCCGGCATCGGCCCGAAGACCGCAGCCCAGCTTCTGGAAGAATTCGGCGATCTGGAAACGCTGCTCGCCCGCGCCGGTGAGATCAAGCAGGTCAAGCGCCGCGAAAACATCGTCGCCAATGCCGAGCTCGCCCGTCTCTCTCGCCAGCTCGTCGAGCTGCGCACCGACGTGCCGCTCGACATGAAGCTCGAGGATCTGGTGCTGGAGCCGCAAAACGGCCCCAAGCTCATCGCCTTCCTCAAGGCCATGGAATTCACGACCCTGACCCGCCGCGTTGCCGAAGTCTGCGATTGTGATGCCGGTGCCATCGACGCCGCTGTTGTTCCCGTCGAATGGGGTGACGCCGCCCGTGGCCCCGACCTGGATGCCGGCGACGTTCCCGCCTCGTCTGAGACGCCGACCTCGGCGCCCTCCGCCGCAGCGTCTTCCTCTCCGGCAGCCAGCCCCGACGGCAAGACACCCGCCGATCTCGCAGCAAGCCGGGCCAACGCATTCGCCGGCAAGCCGATCGATAGAAGCGCCTACGTGACCATCCGCGATATCGAGACCCTCGAGCTCTGGATCGCTGCTGCCCGCGAAACCGGGCTCGTCGCCTTCGACACCGAGACCACCTCGCTCGATCCCATGCAGGCCGAACTCGTCGGCGTCTCGCTCGCCATCCAGGACAATGTGCTGTCTCCCGGCTCGACAGACATTCGTGCCGCCTACATCCCGCTCACCCACAAGACGGGCGTCGGCGATCTCCTCGGTGGCGGTCATGCCGAGGGACAGATCCCGATGAAGGATGCGCTCGCGGCACTGAGGGGTCTTTTGGAAGATCCCTCTGTGCTCAAGGTCGCGCAGAACCTCAAATACGACTACCTGGTGATGAAGCGCCACGGCGTGACGCTCCAGTCCTTCGACGACACCATGCTGATGTCCTACGTGCTCGACGCCGGCAAGGGCAATCACGGCCTAGACGCTTTGTCGGAACGTTGGCTTGGCCACACGCCAATTACCTACAAAGAAGTGACCGGGTCCGGCAAATCCTCCGTCACTTTCGATCTGGTCGATATCGATCGGGCGACGGCCTATGGCGCCGAGGATGCGGATGTTGCGCTTCGCCTCTGGCTCATTCTGAAACCCCGCCTCGCCGCCGAGGGTCTCACCCGCATCTACGAGCGCCTGGAGCGCCCGCTGGTGCCGGTGCTCGCCCACATGGAAGAGCGCGGCATCACCGTCGACCGCCAGATCCTGTCGCGTCTGTCAGGCGAACTCGCCCAAAAGGCCGCCGCCACCGAGGACGAGGTTTACGAACTCGCCGGCGAGCGTTTCAACATCGGCTCGCCGAAGCAGCTCGGCGATATCCTGTTTGGCCGCATGGGCTTGCCCGGCGGTTCCAAGACCAAGACCGGTCAATGGTCGACCTCGGCTCAGATACTGGAAGATCTCGCCGCCGAGGGTGCGCCGCTGCCGCGCAAGATCGTCGACTGGCGCCAGCTCACCAAGCTGAAGTCCACCTATACCGACGCGCTTCCCGGTTACGTGCACCCGCAGACCAAGCGCGTGCATACGGGCTACTCCCTGGCGTCGACGACAACAGGTCGTCTCTCATCGTCGGAACCGAACCTGCAGAATATACCGGTGCGCACCGCCGAAGGCCGCAAGATCCGTACGGCCTTCATCTCGACGCCCGGCCACAAGCTCTTGTCAGCCGACTATAGCCAGATCGAACTGCGCGTGCTGGCCCATGTCGCCGACATTCCGCAACTGCGCCAGGCCTTCGCCGATGGCGTCGACATCCATGCTATGACCGCGTCCGAAATGTTCGGCGTGCCGGTCGAAGGCATGCCATCGGACGTCCGTCGGCGCGCCAAGGCGATCAACTTCGGCATCATCTACGGCATCTCCGCCTTCGGCCTCGCCAACCAGCTGAGCATCGAGCGCTCGGAAGCCGGCGACTACATCAAGAAGTATTTCGAGCGCTTCCCCGGCATCAAGGACTACATGGAATCCACCAAGGCCTTTGCCCGCGAGCATGGCTATGTGGAAACCATCTTCGGCCGCCGGGCCCATTACCCGGAGATCAAGTCATCCAACCCCTCGATGCGCGCCTTCAACGAACGCGCCGCGATCAACGCCCCGATCCAGGGCTCGGCCGCCGATGTCATCCGCCGCGCCATGATCCAGATCGAACCCGCACTCGTGGCTGCCGGTCTTGCCGAACGCTGCCGTATGCTGCTGCAGGTGCATGACGAACTGATCTTCGAGGTCGAGGACGAGGCGGTCGATACCGCGATGCCTCTTATCGTCGACATCATGGAAAATGCCGCCATGCCCGCCGTCTCCATGCGCGTGCCGCTCAAGGTCGACGCCCGCGCCGCCCACAATTGGGACGAAGCGCACTGATAATTTCCGGCCTGGCCGGAACCACCACAACGGGGCGCAAACGCCTCACAGGAGTATGAGATTTGGCCTTCACCACCATCAACGGCAATGTCGTCCATTACGAGCTGATCGGCGAGGCGAAAGCCAAGAACCTGATCGTCTTCTCCAATGGCCTCGGCACCGACTTCCGCATCTGGCTGCCGCTCTTCGATGAGCTCGGCGACGACGTCTCGGTGCTGTTCTACGATAGCCGCGGCCATGGCCTCTCGGGCGGTGCCGACAAGCCCTTCGGCATGGCCGATCTGGTCTCGGATCTCGCAACCCTCTGCGATGAACTCGGTATCCGCAAGGCCACCTTCTGCGGCCTCTCCGTCGGCGGTCTCGTCTGCCAGGGCCTCTGGCAGGAGCGGCCGGATCTCTTCCGCAGGCTCATCCTCTGCGACACCGCACCCCGCATCGGATCTGCCGAGATCTGGGCCGAGCGCATCGCCGGTATCGAAAAGGGCGGCCTGGAAAGTGCTGCCGACAATGCCATGGCGCGCTGGTTCACGCCGGCCTTCCACGAGGACCGCGCCGATGAACTCGCCGGCTACCGCCTGATGATGGCGCGCCAGCCCCTGTCCGGCTATCTCTCGACCTGTGCTGCCCTGCGCGACACGGATTTCTCCGACGTCCTGCCGACGGTGACCGTGCCGACGCTCTTCGTTGTCGGCGACCAGGACGGCTCGACACCTCCCGCAACGGTCGAGGCCGGCTCGCAACTCGTGCCCGGCGCCCGTTTCGAGGTGATCGACGATTGCGCCCATATCCCGTCGGTGGAGCAGCCCGAGGCGCTTGCCGAACTGATCCAGGGCTTCATGCGAAAGCAAGCGAACTGAGAATAGTCACTGAAAATGCAGAAGCCGCCTCATGGGCGGCTTCTTTCATTTCGATAGCGTGGTCTGCGCTCAATGCGCGCCGGACATGTCGCCCAGAACTTCCTTGGAAGCCACCGTCGAATCCGCGTTCAGCTTGTAGACCATCGGAACGCCGGTCGCGAGATTGACGCTCAGGATCTGCTCCTTGGTCAGCTTGTCGAGAACCATGACCAGCGAGCGCAGCGAATTGCCGTGGGCAGCCACCAGCACCTTCTCGCCGCGGAGAACACGCGGCAGGATTTCGGTCATGTAGTAGGGCCAGACGCGCGCACCGGTGTCGCGCAGGCTTTCGCCGCCCGGCGGCGGGATGTCATAGGAACGGCGCCAGATATGCACCTGCTCCTCGCCCCACTTGGCGCGCGCATCGTCCTTGTTGAGGCCGGAGAGGTCACCGTAATCGCGCTCGTTCAGCGCCTCGTCCTTGATCGTCTCAAGGCCAGTCTGGCCAACGTTTTCGAGGATGATGTCGCAGGTTTTTTGCGCACGAGTGAGGACGGACGTGAACGCGATATCGAACTTGATGCCGTAGTCGGCCAGCGCCTTGCCACCGGCATTGGCTTCCTGGACGCCGAGATCGGTGAGATCCGGGTCACGCCAGCCGGTAAACAGGTTCTTCAGGTTCCAGTCGCTCTGGCCATGGCGCACGAGCACGAGTGTACCGGTCATCGACAATTCCTCTCTTGACGATCAGGGGGTGGAGTTGAGCCCGAGCACGTCGAGCATGGTATAGCGGCCGGGCTTCTTGTCCCGGGCCCAGGTGGCGGCCTTCAGCGCACCACGAGCAAAGAGCGAACGGTCGGTCGCGCTGTGAGACAGGGTGACCATTTCGCCTTCGCTGGCAAACAGCACCTGATGCTCGCCAATGACAGAACCGCCACGCAGCGTTGCAAAGCCGATCGAACCCTCTTCGCGCGGCCCGGTGTGGCCGTCACGCACGCGGACCGAATGATCTGCAAGCGAGATTCCACGGCCCTCCGCCGCTGCCTCGCCGAGCAAAAGCGCCGTGCCCGAGGGCGCGTCGACCTTGTGCTTGTGGTGCATCTCGAGCACCTCGATATCCCAGCCCGAGGCTTCCAGCGCCCGCGCTGCCTGCTTGATCAGAACCGAGAGCAGATTGACGCCGAGGCTCATATTGCCCGACTTCACGACCCGCGCATGCCGTGCTGCCGCGTCGATCTTCTCCTCATGCTCCGGCAGGCAGCCGGTGGTGCCGATCACATGCACGATGCGCGCCTGGGCCGCGAGGGCCGCGAATTCGACGGTCGAAGCCGGTGTGGTGAAATCGATCACGCCATCCGCATGCACGAAAGCCGCCAGCGGATCGTCGGTGAGGGCAACGCCAAGCTTCGGCACGCCTGCCAGTTCGCCGGCATCCTGGCCCACAAAGGCAGAGCCTGCCCGTTCGACGGCAGCATGCAGCACAACGCCCTCTGTCTCGCTGATCAGTTTGATCAGCGTCCTGCCCATGCGACCGGCGGCACCGACGACGACGAGCTTCATGGGCGTATCCATGCGGGCCTATTCCTGAATGCTGAGCGGGCCGTTGGGCGCGGCCTGCAGGTTGTTGAGGCGAGCGTAAAGACCACCCGGCTGCTGTGCAAGGCTCTGATGCGTGCCTTCTTCGGCCACTTCGCCCGCCTGCATGACGATGATCTTGTCGGCATTGACGACGGTCGACAGGCGATGCGCGATGACGATGACGGTGCGTCCGGCCATGGCCGCGTCGAGTGCCTGCTGCACGGCTGCTTCCGACTCCGTGTCGAGCGCGGACGTTGCTTCGTCGAGCAGCAGGATCGGCGCATTGCGCACCAGAGCGCGCGCGATCGACAGACGCTGCCGCTGTCCGCCGGACAGGGTCACGCCGTTTTCGCCGACAGGGGTGTCATAGCCCTGCGGCTGGGCGAGGATGAAGTCATGCGCATTGGCAAGCCGCGCCGCATCCTCGATCTCGGCATCCGTTGCTTCGGGGCGACCGTAGCGGATGTTGTCGCGGATCGTGCCTTCGAAGAGATAAGGCTGCTGTGAGACATAGGCGAGGTGCTGGCGCAGCGACGACTTCGTCACGTCGGCGATATTCTGCCCATCGATCAGGATTTCGCCGCTGGCCGGATCGTAGAAGCGCGGAACGAGCGTGATGACGGTCGACTTTCCGGCCCCCGAAGGACCCACCAGCGCCGTCGTCTTGCCACCCTCGGCCGTGAAGTTCAGCTTGCGCAATACAGGCGGGTTGGCGCCATAGGCAAAGGTCACGTCGCGGAATTCGATCCGCGCATCCGTCACCGAAAGCGCTGCCGCACCCGGCTTGTCGCGCTGGTGCGGCTGGGTGTCGAGGATTTCGTAGATCATGCGCGCGTTGACCGCCGCGCGTTCCATCTGCACCTGCAGGCGCGCGAGCCGCTTGGCCGGCTCATAGGCCAGCAGGAGCGCGGTGACGAAGGAGAAGAAGGCACCGGGAAGCACGCCGCCATAAATCGCCTGATAGGCGGCATAGGCCATGACGCCGGCAATAGAGAAGCCGGCCACGGTTTCCGTCATCGGGCCATTGCGTTCGCTCAGCTGCGCGATCTTGTTGGCGCGCCGCTCCGCCTGGTCGATCGTCGACTGAATCTTGTCCTGCAGCTGGGCCTCCATGGTGAAGGCCTTGACGATGGCAATCCCCTGCACGGTTTCCTGGACTGCGCCGAGAACATGCGAATTGAGGATGATGCTTTCCTTGGTGGCGCTGCGCAGTCGCCGCGACAGATAGCGCAGCCCGATCATCAGCGGTGGCGCCACGGTAAAGACGATCAGCGTCAGAACCAGATCCTGTAACAGCATGACCCCGATCAGGGCGACGAGGGTCACCAGATCGCGCGCCAGCGAGGTCACGGTGAGGTTCAGGACATCCCTGACACCGTTGATGTTCTCGTTGATCTGCGCCGCAAGCCTCGCCGAGCGGGCTTCGCTGAAATAGCCGACCGAAAGCGACATGAGATGAGCGAAGAGCCGCCGTTGATAGCGCGCAACGATATTGTTGCCGATCTTCGACAGCGTCACGGCCTGCCCGTAACCGGCAAAACCACGGATGACGAAAGCCGCAAAGATCGATCCGCAAATGATCCAGACGAGGTCGGCTCGCCGGTTGGCAAACGCCTCGTTGATCACGGCCTCCATGATCCAGGCGGTGAAGGCCGTGGTCGCGGCGACCGTCAGCAGGCAGACGATGGCAAAGGCGTAGCCCCTGACGTGTTCGCGTCCGTTTTCCGCGATCACGCGCTTCAGGATGGCGGAGACGCTCTCGATATCCGTCTTGCGGCTTTCGGTGTTCCTGGCGTCCAAGAAAAAATGTCCTGTGCGATTGCTAATCCACGCCGCGCAGGCGCCGCCGCTCTATAGCCAGTCGCGGCGGCTTTGGCCATAGGCCGGCGGCCATGGCACTCAGCGCCAGTGGCGCCCCTCGGTGGCCAGCCCGAAGTCGGCAGGCGCGGTCGCGAAGGCTGCGAGCCCATGCAAGGCTGCCTGGGGATGGATCACGACAAAGGTCGGAATGCTGTGCAGGAGAGCCTGATGCGGTGCCTTGTCCTCGAAGGCTGCCCGGAATTCCCCACTCTGCAGTGCCGGCAGGATTTTCGGCGAGATGCCACCGGCGAGAAACACACCGCCCTTGGCCATGAAGATCAGCGCGAGATCGCCGGCGACCCGACCGAGATAGGTGGCGAACAGGCTGAGCGCCTCTCCCGCCCGCGCGTCCGCACCGGAAATGCCTGCGGCGGAAACTTCCGCGGGCTCATCGTAGCGCGGTGTCAGGTTTCCGTCCGCCTTGCATAGAGCGCTATAGATGTTCATCAGGCCCCTCCCGGAGAGAAGCTCCTCGGCAGAAATGCGTCCGAGGGCTGCGTTCGGGTCGCGCACCGGAGTCAGATGCGGCCAGATCTGGTGATCGCGAACCGTGCGCGGGCCGACATCGACATGTCCGCCTTCGCCCGGAACTGGAAACCACATGTCACGCGCCCTGACAAGCCCGGCAACGCCAAGTCCCGTGCCAGGCCCAAGGACGACGCGTGAACCCAGCGGCGCCTCGCTGAGGGAGCCGAGATGTTGCCGGTCGTCGACATCGAGCGTGGCGGCAGCCAGCGCCTGAGCCTCGAAGTCGTTGAGCAGCAATACCTCTGCAAAGCCGAGATCGGCTATCAAAACCTTCGGACGAACCACCCAGGGGCAGTTGGTGAGCGGGACTTCGTCGCCTTTGATCGGCCCGGCCAGCGCCAGGATCAGCGAGCGCGGCTTGTGGCTCGTCGTTTCCAGAACGCAGGTGCGGATCGCGTCGTCGATCGTCGCGAAGTCCTTGTTCACCACATTGGGGAAGCTGATCCGCTCGCCGCTTTCGTCGATCAGGATCGAGAAGCGGGCATTGGTGCCGCCGATGTCGCCGATCAGGATAGGGAAGGGGAGTTGGTCGTCGCGATGTGTCTGGGCCATGGTCTGTCCGGTCTTGGGCCCCGCTGCCTCAGGCAGTCAGGGTCTGCATCAGAATGTCTGCGGTCGCGAGGTTCAGCGCCATCGGAATGTCATAGACGGTCGCCAGCCGCATCAGCGCCTTGACATCCACATCATGGGGCATGGGAGTCAAGGGGTCGACGAAGAAGACGAGCATGTCCACTTCTCCGGTCGAGATCAATGCGCCGATCTGCTGGTCGCCGCCGAGAGGCCCGCTCTTCAGTCGCGTGACGTCGAGTTCGGGCACGGCGTCCTTGATACGGCCCCCCGTCGTGCCGGTCGCAACGATCCGCCAATTCATGAGCTTGGCCTGATGACGTTTGGCGAACTCCGCCAAGTCGTCCTTCTTCTGGTCATGCGCGATCAGGGCGATGCAACGGGTGCGGCTCACGAAAGGTCCCCAGCTCATTTAAATCGATTTGATAAACCCATCTAGCGCAGCCTGCCGGACTTGAAAAGACGTCCGATTGTCGATGGCTCACCAACCCGCTGGGCGAGCAGCGGGCACTGGCACCACTGCGGGAATCTCGAAAGGCTGGTCGGCTGTGGCCGCAGGTGCGACAAAGGCCGAAGCGGTGGTCGGCATGAACCCGCCGCTTGCCTGATAGGTCGCCTCCAGCTCGCTCGACGGGCCCCTTGCATCCAGCACCATCGCGCAAGCCTTAGGCAGATCGGAAACCTGCATGGCCCGCGGCTTCGGCGCCGGCTTGGCGTTCGGGTCCTTCTTCGGCGCCGCCCATGGCTCCTTGGTGAACCACCAGGCCAGCGACTTGTCGCAACCGTCGCCGGGAGGCACGGCCGCCTGCGGCTTGCAGCCGGTAGCCCCCTCGGGGCAGCGCATGCGAATATGGAAATGCGCGTCGTGACCGTAGATCGGTCGGATCTTGCCGAGCACGGAACGATCGCCCGTCCAGGTGTCACAGAGTTTCTTCTTGATCGCCGGATTGACGAAGATGCGCTCGACCTGCGGATAACTCGCCGCCTGGACGACCACCTGGGCATGGGTATTCGTCCAGAGACGCCGGTCCACGGTCAGGAACTTGTTCTTCTGCAACATGGAGGTGAAGGGCATGTCCTCCCGCTGCTGCGGTGACAGCGGGCTCGCAGGCTTAGGCGTGAACCAGATATCCGCATCCAGCCCGATCTGGTGGGAAGCATGGCCCGACAACATGGGCCCGCCGCGTGGTTGTGAAATGTCGCCGATCAGGATCCCCGATCCCCAGCCGAGCTGCACGGCATCCCTGGAGAAGCGTTCGAGCAGCGCGATCATCTGCGGATGACCCCAGCGACGATTGCGCGATAGCCGCATGGCCTGCCAGGTCGGCCCGTCGGTCGGAATGGCAACGGCCCCGGCAATGCACCCCTTGGCATAGGAACCATAAGGCGAGGGCGCTGCCTTCGCCGGCAAAGCCATGCCGCCGAAAAGCTCCTTGGCCGGACGTCCCTCGGCAAAAGCAGTATCACCGATCACGGTCGCGAAAGCCGCCGCAAGCATCAGTGCCGTGGCGATCGGGCGGCTGCCCCTGGTCGTTGTCATCGTAAGCATGTCCCCGGTCTGTCTTGATTTCCGGGGGCGTCGTTCCCCGGGTGAATCACATGGCAGTGTAGCGTGAAACGGAAATGGGGTGAATCTGCGGATGCGCTGCCGCTCACTTCTCTGTCACCCGCCTGTATTTTGTCGACATTTGCCCTATCCTGCTTCGCAACAGTAGAAATCAAGGGGAATTCGATAGATGGGTCTGAGCAAGAGGAGCGTGGTATTCGGTTGCCTTCTGGCGGTTATGGCATTTTCGCCGCCCCCAGTGATCGCGCAGGAGCCGGCTGATCCGTTCAGGCACGGCGTCGCGATCGTCGGCGATCTGAAATACCCCGCGGGCTTTGAACGCTTCGATTACGTCAACCCCTCAGCGCCCAAGGGCGGCACGCTTCGCATGTCGTCGACCGGTACCTTCGACAGCTTCAACCCTGTTCTGAACAAGGGAGAAGCGGCGCCGGCCCTTGCCTATGTCTTCGACACGCTGCTCAAGGATGCGAGCGATGAGGTGTCCACAGGCTACGGTTTGCTTGCCGAAGGCGTGTCCTTCCCTCCGGACTTTTCCAGCGCGACCTTCCGCCTGCGTTCAGAAGCGCGTTTCGCAGACGGCGAACCCGTCAAGCCCGAGGACGTAATCTTCAGCTTCGAGAAGCTGAAGGAACTGAACCCGCTCTACATGAGCTATTACGGCCACGTGATTTCTGCCGAAAAGACTGGCGATCGAGACGTCACCTTCCGTTTCGACCAGAAGAACAACCGCGAACTGCCGATGATCCTCGGTCAGTTTCCCGTCGTCCCGAAGCACTGGTGGGAGGGTAACGGTCCCGACGGCAAGCCGCGCGACATTTCGCGCACCACGCTGGAGCCGGTCCTGGGCTCGGGGCCCTACAAGATTGCCGAGTTCAAGGCTGGCGCCACCATCCGCTACGAATTGCGCGATGACTATTGGGGCAAGAACCTTAACGTGAATCTCGGTTACAACAATTTCCGCAACGTCACTTACACCATGTTCGGGGACCGAGACGTCGAATTCGAAGCCTTCCGCTCCGGAAACACGGACTTCTGGCAGGAAACCCGCGCCGCCCGCTGGGCCACCGGCTTTGATTTCCCTGCCGTTAAAGATGGCCGAGTCAAGAAGGAGGAGTTCGAAAACCCCTTCCGTGCGACGGGGGTGATGCAGGCGCTGGTGCCGAACATGCGGCGCGAAATGTTCAAGGACCAACGCGTCCGCGAAGCCCTCAATTACGCCCTAGACTTCGAGGAACTGAACCGGACGGTCTTCTACGGCGCCTACGAGCGCGTCGACAGCTTCTTCAATGGAACGGAACTCGCCTCGTCCGGGCTGCCGGAAGGAAAGGAGCTGGAGCTCCTGACACCCCTCAAGGACAAGGTGCCGGCCGAGGTCTTCGATACGCCTTACAAGAACCCGGTCGGCGGCACCCCGCAGGCCTCGCGTGACAATCTCCGCAAGGCGGTCGAGCTACTGAAGCAGGCAGGCTACGAACTGCGTGGCAATGCCATGGTGAACGCGAAGACGGGCCAGCCCTTCCGCTTCGAACTGCTTCTCTCGAACCCGCAGCTCGAAGTCGTCGCCGTGCCCTATCAGCAGCAGTTGCGCAAGATCGGCATCGAGATGGCGATCCGCACGGTCGATGACTCGCAATACACCAACCGCACCCGCACTTTCGACTACGACATGACCTGGACCGTCTGGGCGCAGACGCTCAATCCGGGCAACGAGCAGCGCGACTATTGGGGATCCACCTCGGTTAACCGCGATGGCTCGCAGAACTATGCCGGCATTTCCGATCCTGCCATCGACGCCCTGATCGAGAAGATCATCTTTCCGGCGGACCGGGACGAGCAGGTCGCGGCTACCAAAGCCATGGACCGCGTGCTGCTTGCCCATGATTACGTCATCCCGCTCTACTATGGCGGGACGGCCCGCTATGCCTTCTGGGACAAGTTCGAGCGTCCCGCCGAATTGCCGACCTACAGCACCGGTTTCCCGCTGATCTGGTGGGCGAAAAGCCCGTGATTTCCGCTCGGGGCTTGCGCCTCCTGCGTGAGACTCTAGGAATGAAGGGGACGAATCGCTGGACAACGGAGCGGCTTATATTGGCGGACGAAACGAGCTTGGACATCATGGTGAGACCCGACCCTGAAGCGGGACGTCGCGCATGACCGCCTATATTCTCCGGCGTCTGCTGCTGATGATCCCGACCATAATCGGCATCATGGGCATCTCCTTCATCGTCATCCAGTTTGCCCCCGGTGGCCCCGTCGAACAGGTGATCGCGCAGCTGAGCGGCCAGGGCGACAGCGCCGATGCGCGCCTTTCCGGCGGCGGCGACATGCTGAACCAGTCGGTCGGAACGGAGGAGGGCGGGTCCCGTTATCGCGGAGCCCAGGGCCTTGATCCGGAACTGATCGCCAAGCTCGAAAAGCAGTTTGGCTTCGACAAGCCGCCGCTCGAGCGGTTCCTCGAAATGATGTGGAACTACATCCGCTTCGATTTCGGCGAAAGCTTCTTCCGCAACACTTCGGTCATTGATCTCATCATCGAAAAGATGCCGGTCTCGATCTCACTTGGCCTCTGGGTGCTGCTGATCTCCTATGCGATCTCGATCCCGCTTGGGATCAGGAAGGCCGTCTCCGACGGCTCCCGTTTCGATGTCTGGACATCAGGCGTCATCGTCATCGGTTATGCCGTGCCGGGCTTCCTCTTCGGCATCCTGCTTATCGTGGTCTTTGCCGGCGGCTCGTTCTTCGACTGGTTCCCGCTGCGCGGTCTCACCTCCGACAATTTCGCCGAACTCTCCTGGTGGGAGAAGATCATCGACTACTTCTGGCACCTCGCTTTGCCGCTGACCGCACTCCTGCTCTCGGCCTTCGCCACCACGACGCTGTTGACCAAGAATTCCTTCATAGATGAGATCAAAAAGCAGTATGTCGTCACCGCCCGCGCCAAGGGTCTCGGCGAACGCCAGGTGCTCTACGGCCATGTCTTCCGCAACGCCATGCTGATCGTGATTGCCGGCATTCCCGCAGCCTTCATCTCCGCCTTCTTCACAGGCTCGCTGCTCATCGAGAACATCTTCTCGCTCGATGGCCTCGGCCGTCTCGGCTATCTCGCCGTTGTGAACCGCGACTATCCTATCGTGTTCGCCACCCTCTACATCTTCTCGCTGATGGGCCTGGTCGTCGGCCTGATCTCCGACCTGATCTACACATGGATTGATCCGCGCATCGATTTCGACCGGAGGGATGTCTGATGTCCGCCGTCGAAACCACCGCCATCGCGCCGCCGAAAAAGACCTGGCTCAAGCCCACCAACGCTCGCCGCCTTGAAAACTTCAAGGCGAACCGGCGCGGGTTCTGGTCCTTCTGGATCTTCATGGTCCTGTTCTTGCTCTCGATGTTCGCCGAGTTCATCGCCAATGACCGGCCAATCATCGCCTCTTACAAGGGCGAGATCCTCTTCCCCGTTGTCGTCGATTATCCGGAAGAAAAATTCGGCGGCTTCCTGGCCGTCACCGACTATCGCTCGCCCTTCATCTCAGACGAGATCAACGCCAATGGCTGGATGGTCTGGCCGCCGATCCGGTATTCCTACCGCACGGTCAATTCCGAGGTTCCCCATTCGGCACCGACAGCGCCCTTCTGGCTGATGGACAAGGAAACACGCTGCGCCGCCTATCCGCTGAAGGCGGAAGATCCGAACTGCGTGCTCGGCAACATGAACTGGCTCGGCACCGACGACCAGGCCCGCGACGTCATGGCCCGCATGATCTACGGCTTCCGCATCTCGATCCTGTTCGGTCTAGCACTGACGCTCGCCTCTGCCGCGATTGGGGTGACGGCCGGTGCCGTGCAGGGCTATTTCGGCGGCTGGACCGATCTTTTGATGCAGCGCTTCATCGAGATATGGTCCTCGATGCCGGTCCTCTACATCCTGCTGATCATAGCCGCCATCCTGCCGCCCGGCTTCTTCGTACTGCTCGGCATCATGCTGCTCTTCTCCTGGGTCGGCTTCGTCGGCATCGTCCGCGCCGAGTTCCTGCGCGCCAGAAACTTCGAATATGTCAACGCTGCCCGCGCGCTTGGCGTCGGCAACTGGACGATCATGTTCCGCCATCTCCTGCCAAACGCCATGGTCGCGACCCTGACCTTCCTGCCCTTCATCCTCTCGGGCTCGATCACCACGCTCACCTCGCTCGACTTCCTCGGCTTCGGCATGCCGCCTGGCTCCCCCTCGCTCGGCGAACTCATCGCGCAAGGCAAACGCAACCTCCAGGCCCCCTGGCTCGGTCTGACCGCCTTCTTCACCATGTCGATCATGCTATCGCTGCTGATCTTCGTCGGCGAAGCCGTCCGCGATGCGTTCGACCCGAGGAAGACCTTCCGATGAGCGCGCGTTCGTCAAGAGAGTGCTTTTGTGGCATGATGGGTGCTGGCCTGATCAGGAGCGTGATGCGATGAACAAGATCGTCAGAGAGCATTACCCGGTTGAGAACTTGCCGGCGGATCTCCGCGAGGGATTGACCGAGGGCAGCACCGTGCGGGTTGTGGTGGAAGTAGATGGCATTGAAACCGATGAGCCCAAGCGGCGCTCGGTCAAACAAACTCTGGAGCACTTGGAAAGACTTCGGCAAGGCCGCGCCCCGGACACCGACGTGGCGGAGGCGGTTTCGAGGATCCGTGCGCTTCGAGATGAATGGGAAGATTGATGATCGCCGTTGAACGTGTCTACCTGGACACCAACGTGTTCATCATGCTTTCGGAGAAAAACCATAGGCTTCAGCAACTGCTAGTGCAGATGATTTCGGCGCAACCTTTTGGCACGCCACCGAAGTTTGCCACAAGTGAGCTGACGCTTTCGGAACTGCTCGTAAAGCCGCATCAAGCAGGCGATGACACTCTGATCAATGGCTACGAGTCGCTGTTACAGAACAGCGAATGGCTGGATGTGCGCCCGGTCGATCGCGCCGTACTTTATTATGCCGCCGTCCTTCGTGCCCAGTATAGCCACTTGAAGCTGCCGGATGCGATCCACCTGTCCAGCGCGATCGGGCAAGATTGCTCTCATTTTTTGTCTCATGATCACGGCATCAAGGATCGATACGACGTTACGAATAGACGCCATGGGTTCACTCGCTCTGCACCCACCCTCACCGTCCTCCGCCCCGACGAACCCACGCTCACCTCCCTGATCGAAAGCCTTTCCGCATGACTGAACCCCTGCTTTCCGTGCGCGATCTCTCCGTCGCCTTCCACCAGGGTGGCCGCGAGAGCCTGGCGGTCGACCGCGTTTCTTTCGACATCGCCCGTGGCGAGATTGTCGCTTTGGTCGGCGAATCCGGTTCGGGCAAGTCCGTCTCCGCCGCGTCGATCCTGAAGCTCCTGCCTTACCCCGCCGCCAGCCACCCCTCCGGCGAGATTCTCTTCGACGGTCGCGACTTGATGACCGCAAGCGAGCCCGAACTCCGCTCGGTGCGCGGCAATGACATCACCATGATCTTCCAGGAGCCGATGACCTCGCTCAATCCGCTGCACACGATCGAGCGGCAGATTAGCGAGATCCTGGCCCTGCATCAGGGTCTCGAAGGCGATAGCGCGCGTGCCAGGGTACTGGAACTGCTGCATCAGGTCGGCATCCGCGAGCCGGAGAAGCGGCTGACGGCGTTTCCGCACGAACTCTCCGGCGGCCAGCGCCAGCGTGTCATGATCGCCATGGCGCTCGCCAACCGCCCAAAGCTGCTGATTGCCGACGAGCCGACCACGGCTCTCGATGTCACGGTCCAGGCCCAGATCCTGGAACTCCTGGGCCGCCTGAAGACCGAGCACGGCATGTCCATGCTCTTCATCACCCATGATCTCGGCATTGTCCGCAAATTCGCTGATCGCGTATGCGTCATGACAAAGGGTGAGATCGTCGAGGCGGGCGCCGTCGAAGAGATTTTCGAGCGCCCGCAACATCCTTACACGAAGAAGCTGCTCGCCTCCGAGCCGCGCGGCGAACCGCCATTGCTGGACGAGACGAAGCCTATTGTCATGCAGGGCGAAGACATCCGCGTCTGGTTCCCGATCAAGGCCGGCTTCCTGCGCCGCACCGTCGATCACGTGAAGGCGGTCGACGGCGTGGACCTCACGCTCAGGGCCGGGCAGACGCTCGGCGTGGTCGGCGAATCCGGCTCCGGCAAGACGACGCTTGGGCTCGCACTTTCGCGCCTCATCTCGTCCAAGGGCCGCATCAGTTTCATCGGCAAGGACATCCACGCATTCTCGTACAGCGAGATGCGCCCCTTGCGCGATCGCTTGCAGATCGTCTTCCAGGATCCCTTCGGTTCGCTCAGCCCCCGCATGTCGGTCGGCGAGATCATTGCCGAGGGCTTGAAGGTCCACGAAAAACAGCTCTCGGCGGAAGAGCGCGACAACCGCGTCGCCTGGGCGCTGGAAGAGGTCGGTCTGGATCCCGCGACCCGCTGGCGCTACCCCCATGAATTCTCCGGCGGCCAGCGCCAGCGCATCGCAATCGCTCGCGCCATGGTTCTCAAACCCCGCTTCGTCATGCTCGACGAACCCACCTCCGCCCTGGACATGACCGTCCAGGCCCAGGTCGTCGACCTCCTGCGCGACCTTCAGGCCAAGCACGATCTCGCCTATCTCTTCATCAGCCACGATCTCAAGGTGGTGAAAGCGCTCGCCAACGAGCTGATCGTCATGCGCGGCGGCAAGGTGGTCGAGAAGGGCCCGGCGGCAGAGGTTTTCGCCGCCCCCAAGGCCGATTATACCCGCGCCCTCATGGCCGCCGCCTTCAATCTCGAAGCCGTCGAGGCCGGCGGCATTCGCCAATAATGTGAGTTCCCCATGTCCGACAAACGTCCCGTCGTCATCGACCTCCGCTTCGCGCGCGAAAGCGTGGTCTCCGCCCTCCGGTCCGCCTTCAAGGATCGACCTGTCATCGACATGGGCGATCCGGCAAATGCTGATCGGGACCTCACCAATGCCGAATTCGCCGTCGTTTGGAAGCCCGATCAGACACTCTTTCGCCGTGCCACGGGCTTGAAGGCCATTTTCTCCGGCGGTGCCGGTGTCGATCACATCCTCTCGGCCTATGAGCTCCCCGACCTTCCCATCGTCCGCTTCGTCGATCGCAGCCTGACGGACCGCATGAGCGAATGGGTCGTCTGGCAATGCCTTCACCACCTGCGCAATGGCTTCGCCTATGCCGGACAGCAGCGGAATCGTATCTGGCACGAGATCGCCGATCAGCCTGAAGCGCGAGACCTGACCCTCGGCGTCATGGGCCTCGGTGTCCTCGGCGCGGATGCCGTCCGCAAGCTCAAGGTCATGGGCTTCGATGTCATCGGCTGGTCGCGCCGCCCGAAGACAATCGCCGGTGTCGAAACCTTCGATGCCACAAGCCTCGACGCCTTTCTTGGCCGAACCGACATCCTCGTAGGCCTCCTGCCGCTGACCGACGATACTCGCGGCATCTATGATCGCGCACTTTTCTCGACACTCCGCCGCACAGGCGCCTTGGGCGGCCCGATCTTTCTCAACGCCGGTCGTGGCGGCAGCCAGAAAGAAGCCGAGCTGACCGAGTGCCTCACCGATGGAACGCTGAAGGCCGCGTCTCTGGATGTCTTCGAAAGTGAGCCGCTCGACCCGGATAGTCCGCTTTGGTCGATGCCCAACGTAATCATCACGCCCCATGCGGCAGCCGCTTCGGATGTCCGCGCCCTGTTCCGCCACGTCGAGGGGCAGATCGCCAGGGCAGAAGCCGGTAAGCCGCTCGAATTCGTGGTTGATCGCACATCCGGCTACTGACTGAGATTTGAATTCGCGGAACAAACCGCCAGAGCTCCCGTTTGCTTTGGGACGGCGCACCCATCCGGGCTGTGCCACCAGGATATGACAGGGAGTTTTCACATGAACGGAAGAACCGACATGCCCGACACGACCGACCGCCGTACCCGCGGGCTGGCGCCCGAGCCCATGACCCCGGTCGAGGCGCGCCAGGGCTTTCGCGGCAAGCCCGTCCTGATCGTCCTTCTGGGCGGTCTGATCCTGGCCATGCTGGTCTGGATCCCTGCGGAATGGTGGGGCAATTCCATTGCGCCGGAAAACCCGGCAAACGAGTCCCAGCAGACAGCGCCGGCGCCGGCGCCGTCTTCGGGCGGGACAGCCAGCGAAGGCCAGAACATGCCGCAGTCCAACCCCACGCCGGGTCAGTAATTCCTGCGTGTCTTGTGACTGCGCGTCGCTCACTGGACAATCCGAAATCGATTGTCGATAACTGCAGCGGAAGCGGCCGAAGCGTTCCGGTCGCCCGCCGCAGTTCCCGCTGCGGATGAGAAGGCAGTGGATCATGACCAAGACAGACATCGCGACCAGGGTTTACAACCACACCTGGAAGCTCGATCCCATCATCCGCAGCCTCATCGATACGGATTTCTACAAGCTGCTGATGCTACAGATGATCTGGAAGCTGTATCCCAAGGTTGACGCCACGTTCACCCTTATCAATCGCACGACTTCTGTACGTCTCGCCGAGGAGATTGATGAACAGGAGCTGCGCGATCAGCTCGATCACGTCCGATCCCTGCGCCTGACCAAGAAGGAGATGATCTGGCTTGCGGGTAACACCTTCTACGGTCGCGCCCAGATCTTTGAGCCTGAATTCCTCGCCTGGCTTGGTCATCTCCAGCTCCCCGAATACGAGCTTTCCAAGCGTGACGGCCAATATGAATTGACCTTCCGCGGATCCTGGATGGAGACCACCCTCTGGGAGATTCCGGCGCTTGCCATCATCAATGAACTGCGTTCCCGCGCGGCCATGCGCTCGCTCGGCTTCTTCACCCTGGACGTTCTCTATGCGCGCGCCAAGGCCAAGATGTGGGCCAAGGTGGAGCGCCTGCGTGAGCTCCCCGGCCTGCGCATCTCCGATTTCGGCACCCGCCGCCGCCACAGTTTCCTCTGGCAGCGCTGGTGCGTCGAAGCGCTCAAGGAAGGCATCGGTCCGGCCTTCACCGGCACCAGCAATGTCCTCCTCGCGATGGACTCGGATCTGGAAGCCGTGGGCACGAATGCCCATGAACTTCCCATGGTCGTCGCGGCACTTGCCGATAGTGATGAACAGCTGGCAGCAGCTCCTTATCAGGTGCTGAAAGACTGGAACCGCCTTTATGGCGGCAATCTTCTGATCGTCCTGCCCGACGCCTTCGGCACCACATCCTTCCTCGATCACGCCCCCGAATGGGTCGCCGACTGGACCGGGTTCCGCCCGGACAGTGCGCCGCCGATCGAAGGCGGCGAGAAGATTATCGACTGGTGGAAGAAGACGGGCCGCGATCCCCGCAAGAAGCTGCTGATTTTCTCGGATGGTCTCGATGTCGATGCGATCATCGATACCTATCGTCATTTCGCCGGCCGTGTGCGCATGTCCTTCGGCTGGGGAACCAATCTCACCAATGACTTCGCCGGCTGCGCGCCGGTGGAGATTGCCGGCCTGAAGCCGATCTCCATCGTCTGCAAGGTGTCGGAGGCCAATGGACGCCCGGCCGTCAAGCTCTCGGACAATCCGCGCAAGGCGACGGGAGACCCGGCGGAGGTCGAGCGCTACCTGCGCTTCTTCGGCGCCCAGGATCGCGTCGAACAGGCTGTACTCGTCTGACAGACCAGCCAATCGGATGCGTGAGATACCTTGCATCCGCAGGTCATGCCATGCAGTCTTGCGCCCACGGGAGGGAGCCCGTGATCCGCAAGGGAGGAATGCCGAATGGATATGCAAGGCAGCGAGCGCATCGAGGCGCCGGTCGAAACCGTGTGGAGAGCCCTCAATGATCCCGAGATCCTGAAACAGGCGATTCCCGGCTGTGAAAGCCTGGAGAAGACATCCGACACCACGATGGCCGCCAGGGTCGTTCTGAAGATCGGTCCGATCAAGGCAAAGTTCGAGGGTGCCGTCGAGCTGCAGAACCTCAACCCGCCGAATTCCTACACGATCTCAGGCGAAGGCAAGGGCGGGCTCGCGGGTTTCGCCAAGGGTGGTGCCGATGTGACGCTGACAGCCGATGGCGAAGGAGCCACCTTGCTCAGCTACACCGTAAAGGCCGAAGTCGGGGGCAAGATCGCCCAGCTCGGCAGCCGGCTGATCGAATCGACGTCGAAGAAGCTCGCGGGCGAATTCTTCTCGAACTTCAGCGCGGCCGTGACGGCCAGGGATGCGCAAGCCGAGGCTTGACCAATCAGCTCCGATCGGGTGAAAGCTCGGCGCAAGGATAGGTGATCATCGTGGAACCTGCCGAGATGATTCGGCTTTAAGGGGACATGAAGATGATGAACGAAGGACCTGATCAGTATTTCGAACAGCAGGACATGGCGGTGAAGCTGATGCTTCTCGAAAACAAGTCCGACGAACTGACGGACATTCTGGTGGAAGCGCTCCAGGATGCTCTGAAACTCCTCGAAGAAGAGCTTTCCACCGTCCACTGAATCGACGGTAGCTCAGAACCGGTCGGACACCTGGATACCGGCCGGGCCGAGGATGACCGCGACAAGCACGGGCAGGAAGAACAGGATCATCGGAACGGTGAGCTTCGGCGGCAGTGCCGCAGCCTTCTTTTCCGCCTCGTTCATGCGCTCGTCGCGCCCTTCTTGAGCCAGCACCCGCAGCGCCTGCGCGACAGGCGTACCATAGCGGTCCGCCTGAATTAGTGCCTGGACCACGTTCTTGACGCCGTCGAGCTGGGTTCGCGTGCCGAGATTTTCGAGTGCTTGACGCCGGTCGGGGAGGAACGAAAGCTCGGCGGTGGTGAGCACCATTTCCTCGGCGAGTTCGGGTGATTGTTCCCCGATTTCGTCCGATACACGCCGCATGGCCGCCTCGAGCGAAATACCGGATTCCACGCAGATCAGCATCAGATCCAGTGCGTCCGGCCAAGCGCGGCGGATCGACTTCTGGCGCTTGCCAATGCGGTTCGAAACATAAATGTTCGGCAGATAGAAGCCGACATAGCCGCCCACGATGGTGGCGAAGAGCCGGACCGTCAGCGGTTTTTCAGCCAGATTTCCCAGCGCAAAGATCCAGAAAGCGGTCAGAGCCAAGGTCGCGAAGGGCAGCAGAAAGCGCGCGACGAGAAACATGTTCAGCGCGTTCTGCGAACGAAGCCCGGCCGCTTTCAGGCGGTCGACGGTGTTGTCGTCGACAAGCGCCTTTTTCAGATTGAAGCGCTCGACAATATTGCGCACCGACTTGTTGTTCGTGGCCCGGAGCGATGCACGGCTCTGCGCCGCTTCGGCATTGAGTTTCGCACGTTCGCGTGCACGGATCAGGTCGCGTTCGGTCGAAACGGCGCGCATGCGCTTGTTGAGATCGCCGCGCTCCAGATACGGCATCGCGATCGTGTAGAAGGTGCCGAAGACCGCGAGCGCCACCAGCACTGCGATCACCAACGCCGGATTGGTCACTTGTGCGGCCCAGTCTTCGGTCATCCCGCCGGTCCTTCAGATCTCGAAATTGATCATGTTGCGCATGACAAGCAGCCCGATGCTCATCCAGACGGCTGATATGCCGAGGATCAGATGTCCACGTGAATCGGTGAAGAGAATCATGATGTATTGCGGGGATGTCAGGTAAACCAGCAGGGCGACGATGAAGGGCAGGGCACCGATGATCGCCGCCGACGCTTTCGCTTCCATCGACAGCGCATTGACCTTGGCTTTCATCTTCTTGCGGTCGCGCAGCACCCGGGAAAGGTTCGACAGGGCCTCCGAAAGGTTGCCGCCCGCCTGACCCTGGATCGCGATAACGATCGAGAAGAAATTGACTTCGTTGAGCGGCATGGTCTGGTGCATGCGCGCAACGGCGTCGGGCACATTGAGGCCCAGCTGCTGTGATTCGACGATCCGTCGAAACTCGGTCTTCACCGGTTCCTGCCCATCGGAAGCGATCATGCGGATCGCATCGTTCAGCGGCAGGCCCGAGCGAATGGAACGCACCATCACGTCCAGCGAGTTCGGAAACTCGTTCAGAAACTGCTTCTGACGACGACTGACGAGAAAGCCGACGATCCAGCGTGGCAGGCCGAGGCCGGCCACAAAGGCCGCGCCGCCAATGACCAGCGCCGGCATGCCAGCGAGAAATGTCACAGCGAGCACCACGAGGCCGAGGACGGCGCTCAGGATATAGAACTGCAGCATCGTGATCGGCAGACCCGATTGCACCAACTTGGCCTTGAGGCTGGTGGCATTGGCCTTCTTGGTCTTCTCCTGCTGCTGCTTCTTTTCCAGTTCCTTCAGTGAATCCTGGACGGATTTTCGGCGCTTGGAGATCTCCTGCACGCGGTCGCGGGCAGCCTTCACCTGCGACGTATCGGTCTCGGCCGCGCGAACGCGGTTGATCCGGTTCGCCGTCTTCTTGTCGGTTTCGATCTGTGAATAGAGCACACCATAGGCCACGGCTCCGGTCGAGACGGCGACCAGCAGAACGATGGCGAGAATGGTCGGATCTATGCCGAACATGGTGATCAGATCCCCTTCGACTTCTGTTCCATGGAATCAAGCGCAGCTGCGAGCCGGCGATCCTCGTTGTAATAACGGGCACGATCCCAGAAATGCGGCTTGCCGATACCTGTCGACATGTGACGGCCGATAATTTTCCCGTTGGCGTCTTCGCCGTCCATTTCGTAGCGCATCAGGTCCTGGGTAATGATGACGTCGCCTTCCATCCCGATCACCTCGGTGATGTGGGTGATGCGGCGCGAACCATCGCGCAGGCGCGCCGCCTGGATGATGACGTCGATCGAACCCGAGATGATTTCGCGCACCGTCTTGGCGGGCAGTGAGAAGCCGCCCATGGCGATCATCGATTCCATACGGCTCAGGCATTCGCGCGGCGTGTTGGCGTGGATGGTGCCCATCGAACCGTCGTGACCCGTGTTCATCGCCTGGAGAAGGTCGAAAACTTCAGGTCCGCGCACTTCACCGACGATGATGCGTTCGGGGCGCATACGCAGGCAGTTCTTGACGAGGTCGCGCATGGTGATCTCGCCTTCGCCTTCGATGTTCGGCGGGCGCGTTTCAAGACGTACCACATGCGGCTGCTGCAGCTGCAATTCGGCGGTATCCTCGCAGGTGATGATGCGCTCGTCCTGGTCGATGAAGCCCGTCAGGCAGTTGAGAAGCGTGGTTTTACCCGAGCCGGTACCGCCAGAGATGACGACGTTGCAACGAACGCGCCCGATGATCTGCAGGACTTCGGCACCTTCCGGCGTGATCGCGCCGAACTTGACGAGCTGTGCTAGGTTCAGCTTGTCCTTCTTGAACTTACGAATGGTGAGTGCCGGCCCGTCGATCGCAAGCGGCGGTGCGATGACGTTGACACGCGAACCATCGGGCAGACGCGCGTCGCAGATCGGGCTGGATTCATCGACGCGGCGGCCGACCTGGCTCACGATGCGCTGGCAGATCGACAGAAGCTGGGAATTGTCGCGGAACCGGATTTCCGACTCGATCGTCTTGCCGCCGACTTCGATGAAGGTCTGGCCTGCCCCGTTGACCATGATATCGGCGATGTCGTCACGCGCCAGAAGCGGTTCGAGCGGGCCGTAACCCAGAACGTCGTTGCAAATGTCCTCGAGCAGTTCTTCCTGCTCGGAGATCGACATCGCGAAGTTCTTGATCGTGATGATGTCGTTGACGATGTCGCGGATTTCTTCGCGCGCGCTTTCGCCGTCGAGCTTGGCCAACTGCGACAGGTCGATCGTGTCGATCAGCGCCGAGAAGACCTGGCTCTTGGTGTCGTAATAGTCCTCGGTCCGCGGTGGCTTCTTGCGGCTCGGGGTCTGCATGGAAGGCGCGGCGACCTGTTGCCGGCTGCTGACCTCCGGGCTGCCGGGCTCGATGAGCGTGCTGGAACGGGCCGCAGGTGCGGCAGCAGGCGGCTGTGCCGGGATCGTGCCGACGCCCGCCCCGCCCTTGCCGAAACCGTCGTTTCCGCGTTTGCCAAACATGAGCTCTACCTGTTCCTGTTACCGGTCTACTTCTTGCGGAGTTTTTCGATGAACGAGCCGAGGCCCGCCTTTTTGGGTTTCTTGATCGTGGCGCGGCCCGTCACCAGATGCGCCAGTTGCGAAAAGGTTTCGGCCGTCGGCGATTTCCCATCGAGCTCGCTGATCATCCGGCCGCTATTGGCAGCGGTGCCGAAAAGCTGCGCGTCGAAGGGAATGATCGCGACCGGATCGAGCTCGAGCGGCTCGAAGAAGTCGGACGGCGCGATCTCCGGTCGCTTGGGCATGCCCACCTGATTGAGGATCAGATGTGGCGGCTTGTCCTGCGGCCTCAGTTTCTTCAGCGCATCCAGCATGTTCTTCATGTTGCGCAGATTGGCGAGATCAGGAGCGCAGGTGATGACGATTTCGTCGACATCAGACAGAACGGCTCTCGTCCAGTCGGCCCAGGTATGAGGAAGATCGAGCACGGTGATCGGCGCTGCTCGCTGCAGCACGTCGAGAATCGGCTGGAAGGCCCCGCGTTCATAGTCATAGCCCCGGTCGAGCATCGACGGCGCGGCGAGCAAAGAAAGGTTCTGTCCGCATTTTGTCAGCAGGCGGTCGAGGAACACCTCGTCCAGTCGCTCCGGCGAAAACACGGCCTCGGCCATGCCCTGTGCAGGATCCTGGTCGAAATCGATATTGGCCGTGCCGAAGGGCAGATCGAGATCGGCCAGAACGGTTTCGGTGGAGAAGAGAGAGGAGATGCCGAAGGCGCAGTTATGCGCGATCGTCGACGAGCCCACACCGCCCTTGGCGCCGATGAAGGCGATGCTGCGGCCGAGCGGTTCCGCTTCCGGGTCGACAAAGATGGACGATATCGAGCCCATCATGTCCGCCATGGTGAAGGGAGCGACGATGTATTCCGAAATGCCGCTTCGGATCAGTTCACGGTAGAGCGCGATGTCGTTGTGCCGCCCGACCAGGATCACGCGCGAACTTGGATCACAGACCTCCGCGAGCGGCGCGAGTTCGGTCAGGAGGTCGCGCGGGCCGGCATCGGTTTCGAGGATGATCAGGTTCGGCGTCGGCGTGGACGAGAACATGTTCGCCGCAGCAGCAACGTTGCTATGCGTGATGCGCATGCTCACCCGTGCCATGCGACGGTCTCCGGCGCATTGCTCCATGGTTCGATGCACCGCATCGCTAATGCAGAAGGCGTGGATCGATATGCGGGGCAGGGGACGCAGGGCCTCGACATCGCCTGCGATCACGGCCTCGGAAGCTCCGCGATATCCGCCGCCCGTTTCGCTAATTTCATAGTCGATCGCGTTCATGCTCTCATCCTGTCCTCTTGGACCACGTCCGCATCACTCGGTTGCCGTATTGCTGCCTTCGCGATAGAGGCCGATCACGTTCGACCGTCTGGTCGCATCGATCGGCGCCATGTCGCGCGGGGTCACCAGATCCATCGGATTGGCGATCTGTGCCGCGAGGTTGCTCTGCGTCGCGCAGCCGAAGTTATGGTAGTTCTTGTTGCTGAACGTGTTGTTCTGCAGATCTTCCGGCCACTCGCCGCAAGGGTTGGTCATGGCCGTGATCGCCACATAACTGATCCGCACGGGCGCCGCATTGCTGTTCGCCTCTGCCTGATACGACGTCTCGATGATCCGGTTCGACGGCACGCCGCGCGTGGTCAGAACCTGGCGGATCTGCTTGCGCATGGCCGAGGCTGCCCCGGAATTTGGCGATCCATGCGGCATCATGACCTGGATCGTCCCGGTCGATGCCGAAAGATAGTCGGCGGCAAAGCCTGCGATGGAATCCTGCACGCTCAATGTCAGCTTCCGATCGCCCGAGGCGATTGGGACGTCGAGCGTGTGCTCGACTTCACTGAGCATGATCGGATGGCGTGTACGGTAATCGTCCGGGATGGCCGAGGTGGACATCTGGTCCTTCATGCTGCCGCATCCGGCGAGCATCGCTGCTGCACCCAGTAGGACGCTGCCGAGAACGAGACGCTGCAATGAGTGACGTGCGGATGCCATGGCTGGCTGACTTTCCCTGACTTGACGTGACGAGTTTTCCATCATGATCCTCGCGCCGTTCATTTGTAGATGAAGCCCACCGCGCCGTGGTATTGGCCCGGCGCTACGGGGTTCTCGCGGCGGCCATAGACCTTGTTCACCTTGTTCAGGAAGAAGGTCGCGCCATCGTTTTCGGGGTTGAAATTGTCATCCGGCCGCGACAGCGCGCCCCGCGCGACGGGTCGCACGAGATAGGGCGTTGCGATGATGACCAGTTCGGTCTCGTTGCGCTGGAAATCCTTGCTGCGGAACAGCGTGCCCAGCACCGGAACCTTCGACAGACCCGGAAGACCCGACGTCGCCTGACGGATATTGTCCTGTACGAGGCCGGCGATCACGATCGAGCCACCCGACGGAAGCTCCACCGTCGTCGATGCTTCGCGCTTGCGGATCGACAGGAACGTGGAGCCGGGGACCTGATTCAGGATGTTGCCCGTGACCTGTGACGATTCCCAGGTCGGCTCGGAAACATTGGTCTCGATCTGCAGGCTGATGCGGCCGGGCGCGAGGACGACAGGACGGAAATTCAGTTCGATCCCGTAGTCGACGCTCTGGGTCGTCCGCTCGATCGACGTGCCCTCTTCGTCACTCGTCACTTCCTGCTGGCCGGCAAGGCGGAACTCACCGCCGACATAGAATTTGGCAGCTTCGCCCGAAATGGCGGTCAGGCTCGGTTCGGCCAGCGTGCGCATGACGCCTGCCTGTTCCATGGCGTTGATGTAGGTATTGATCCCGAGGCCACCGATGCCGGCAGAAATCGTGGCTGTCCCTGTCGGGTCGATTGCATTGCCGAGATTGGACGGATTGGCATAGCTGATACCGGTCGAGCCGTCCGAAACGCTGCCGGAGAAGCCGAGCTGCTTGAGCACCTGGCGGCTCACTTCCGCGACGGTGACCTTCAGCGTCACCTGGTCTTCACCTTCGATCGTCAGCAAGTTGACGATCTGGGATTCCTGACGCTCTTCCGCGAAGATGGCCACATCACCGCCATTGTCGCCTCCGGATGCTGTCTCGTTACGCGTCGTCGCTTCACCGCCCTTGAGGAAGGCCTGGGCGAGGCTCTGCGCGCGGGCGGCGTCCTGCGGCGTGCGCACCGTGCCAGTCAGCACGATGTTGTCTGAGACGATTTCGATCTTGATGTCGGACTGCGGGATGAAGCGACGCAGATTGGCCTCAAGCCCGGCGATGTCGCGTTCGATCTCGATGTCGAGGCTGACGATCTCATTGCCGTCGGCACCGAAGATGAAGATGTTCGTCTGGCCGACGGTCTTGCCGAAGAGATAGATGCGGCGCGACGAACGGGTCACGGCATCGGCCATCGCAGGATCGGCAACTAGGATGTCATGCGCATCTGCCGGCAGATCGACGACCAGCGCCTTGTTAAGCCCGAGCTTGACGGTCCGGCGAGCACCAGGTCCCGAATTGGTGATCCTGAGCACCGTCTCTTGCGCGGCCTCGGCAACCGGAAACAGGCTGCCATGAGACGGGAAGGATACCGGCGATCCGGCAAACGCCATGGCAAAGGCAATGCCACCGGTTAGGGAAACTCTGAATTTGTGCGTCAGGCTGGCCACGATGTGTCCCCACTCACTGCATGGAATTGGCGGCCGGGGAGGTCGACTTGACGACCTCACCGGACTTGATGACCTGAATGGTCGGCTGACCGTCTCCGCCACTCAGCAGGTAGTCTGCAGAGGAGGTGTCTTCCTCCTGGGCGTCCGCGACCGACCGGAGTGCAAGAGACAGGCGATCTGCCATCTGCTGCGCGACGGCCATGACCTTGGTCTGTTCGGGCGTCAGCTCCAGCGTGGCGGTCGTGCCGATGACCGACTTGGAACCGTCGGGCGCCTCCTCGATTTGCTGGTCGATCGCGAGCACGCGGACATTGGACAAGACTGTTTCCGTCAGGAAATTGTCTTCGTCGCCCTTGCGCACCATGATGACGTCGACGCGGTCGTTCGGCAGGATGAAGCCGCCTGCGCCGGTGGCGACGGAGATTTCGGTCGAGACGGCCCGCTTGCCGGATGGCAGAAGTGCGGAAAGGATACGGGAGGAAGAGTCGGCAATCTTTTCACGGCGGAGCGGCTCGCCCTCGAAGATCGGCAGGCGCACGACGACGCCGGTCAGTTCGGTCAGCGCATCCGGCCGTGTTGAGGACGTGATGAAGCCATCGACGACGCTGCCTTCTGGCCAGGGCATCCAGCGCATCGAAGTTTCGTCGAGGCGGGCACCGACCGGTAGGTTCTTGGCCGAAACCAGAACATCGATGCTCGGCTCCTTCTCGACAACCGAATCCTGCACGATGACAGTCTGGTTGCCGCTCAGCCGCATGGCGAGGAGACCGGCCATACCGGCGGCCACGACGGCGACAGCGAGTATGATGAGACGGGCGGGTTTCATGATCGATCCTCGGGCGACGCAATAGGTTCTGCCCCAGAGATTGATCAGGAATTGGTGTACTTATAGTTAATAAGCCGCTTACAATCGTAGTTAACGGATGGTTTCTTTGCGTCGCCTTAGGGAATGCGTTGAATCGCCGCCAGTACCAAAGGTGAGTTTGGATAGGTCAAAAGGCCGGCCGCGCCGATCGCGATCGCGTAGGGAACTTTCTTTGCGACCATCAGGGTTTGCGGAAGCTTGATGCCAACAGCGGCTAGCTTCTCCCAATTTGCGCGCAACAGAATGATCATCACGGTCAGTAGGCCGCCCAGATAGCCAGTGTAGGCGAGGAATTGAAAGAGCGAAGCATTGAAGCCGTACCACAATGCCACCGCGGTCAGCAGTTTAGCGTCTCCACCACCCATCACGTTGATGGCGAAGAGGGCAAAGCACGCAGCGAAGACAATCAGCGCTGCTGCAAGGTGCCAGGCAACATCGACGAGTGTCAGTCCGATAAACGGGCTGATGAGCAAAAAGACAAGTATCAGGAGAGCAGGAATCCAGTTTGGGATCGTCATCTCCAAAAAGTCCGTAGCCGAAGCGAGTACCAGAAATATCGGAGGACCGAATACGATAATGGACGTTAGCATTCTCACCTCCTTGAAACGCGGTTATCTCACCACGCAGGGGTAAATTATCTGAGAATTTTGCGGGAGGTGAAGGTAATATGCATAAGGCCACCGCATCAGATGCGGTGGCCGAATTTCAACTTAACAGTTAAGCTCTAGCTATTACGGCGTTGCAGGCGCGGTGCCGCCGCCCAGGGTCAGCTTGCCAGCGACAGCGCCGAACTGGTTGTTCAGAGCGTTGCCGAGGGTCGAAGCACCGGTGATCAGGGCGACCGAGATCAGGGCGGCGATGAGGCCGTATTCGATGGCGGTTGCGCCGGACTCGTCCTTGACGAAACGTGCGAAAAGCTTGGTCATGTTATTCTCCTACTCCGCGAGGTTGATCAGCACTGCCGGCAACTGTTTGCCGTTGCTCGGATGTCGCAAACCTAACCGTCGCCCTATTGCCATCGACTTAAGAAAAGCGGTTACCAGATCGTGAAGCCGCCTTTGCCGTTCCTGTGGTAAACGAATGCTGGCAAAGGTCTTTAAGATGCGCCACAAAGCCCTGGATTTGCAGGGTTCTTCGGCTTTTAATGATGAGCGGCACGCTCGTCGGCCTCGGCAGCCCCGAACTCCGGATACCCTGGACCGAGCGCTGACGCACTTCTCTCGCTCGACCTGTCCCAATTCGGCGCAATTAGGGGTAGGGCGTCGGCGGACAATTTCATCGGTTTGGGAATGCAAGGAGTGTTTAAGGATGACCGCCGGAGCCCGCATGCCGCGCTGCTCTGCGGCTTAACCCTTCATTCACCTAAACCGGGCATCCTTTCGGCACCTCTTCACGCGCGTTCAAAGGCATGTCCATGTCAAACCATCGTTTTGCCGCTGCCGCCATGATCGTGGCCCTCGCCACGCTGTCGCCGGCGCCTGCCGCGCAGGCTGAAGATGAAGGCATCCTGCGCGTCTATATGAACAGCGCGCGCGTGCTGAAACTCGACCGGCCCGTCAGCAAGGTGATCGTCGGCAACTCGGAAGTGGCAGATGCGACGGTCGCGGATGCTAAGACGATCGTGCTCACCGGCCGTTCATACGGCACGACCAACCTCGTACTCCTCGACGCCGACGGCAATGCCATCGTCGACGAGCGCATCCTTGTGTCGATTGACGAATCGAGCACGGTGCGCGTGTTCAAGTCCACAGCACGGACCGTGCTTTCCTGCACGCCGAATTGCGAAGAGCATGCCCAGACGGGTGCCACGCCATAAACTGTGCGGTTTCCGTTGACCGAGCCCGGCAAAGTGTAAAGATTCGGGAAACGGAAAATCAATATTTGCCCCGTAGCCTCTCTCCATCTTTGGGGATCAGCAGGCCATGACGAGCCACGACATAGATCGACATCATCAGGCTGAGAACAGCCGGCGGCCACGATTCCGCCTGTGGCGGAAACTCGCGCGCTCGAAGGACGGCGCTGCAGCCATCGAGTTTGCGATCCTCGCAATCCCTTATTTCATGATCATCTTCGCGATCATCGAGACCTTTGTGGCCTTCGCCGCCGAGCAGTTGGTGACCAATGCAGTCAACACACTCGGACGACAGTTGAGGACCGGCCAGATCACCTATCAGATGAACCGGCCCGACACCGACATGAATGATGTCACCAAGTTTCGCCGCGCCTTCTGTGACGAAGTCAGCATCATGATACAGTGCTCTGAAGCGGAGATATCGACGCCGAGCAAACTCTACATCGACGCACGCACTTTCGCCAGTTTCGCTGCGATTCCGAAGAGCATCCCGCGTAAATCCACCGCCGCCTATGCCGACATCGATCCGACCAGCTTCAAGTTCACGCCCGGTGGTCCGTCGACGATCAATATGCTGCGCGCCTATTATCGCTGGCAGGTGATCACGGACCTGGTGCGGCCCTATATCACGACGATCAGGCCGTCAGATGGGTCACTGCCGTCCGATTTTCTCATCGTGGCGACCACTGCGTTCCAGAACGAGAACTACCCATGACCGCAAGAGGCAGAGACATATCGGTGTTCGCCAGTCTTCGGTTCGCGGGAGCAGTCGTGTCGAACACGTTGCGCCGCCTCGTCCGCGACCGGCAGGGCGTCGGTGGTGTTGAGTTCGCGATCATCGCGCCCATGCTCATCGTCCTCTACCTGATGGCCTTCGAGCTCACCATGGGCCTCAGCGTCGCCAAGAAGACCTCGCTGGCGAGCAGCACCGTGGCCGATCTCGTCGCTCGCCAGGAAAAGGTCAACAAGGCCTTCCTGACGACGATGTCCGATGTGACGGGGGCGATCTTCGTGCCCTATCCCTCCAAAAATCTGGTGATCAAGGTCAGCGCGATCAAAATCGATGCGGCCAAGGCTGCAAAGGTGGCCTGGTCGTGGTCGACGACCGGCGTCGCGCCCTACGCGGTCGGAACCAATGCGCCGGTACCATCTGACATGCTCGTGGAAAACACCTTCCTCATCCGCAGCGAACTCAGCGTCTCGCACGAGTTGATGATGTATCTGCCGGGCCTTTCCGGCACCGAGACCAAGAGCCTGACGATCGCCCGCGAGTTCTATTTCCGCCAGCGTCTTGGCACGGAAGTGACCTGCACGGACTGCTGACCGGGACGTTTGCCAAGGTCCGGATCAAGCGCTAAGGATGCTGGCGAAGGCCGGCAGAACAACAAACCAGACCCGGCCGTGGGTTCCACATGGCACGCGCTTTCATTTTCGTTCTCGATTCCTTCGGCATTGGCGGTGCTCCTGATGCGCGCGCCTATGGCGACGATGGTTCCGATACACTTGGCCACATCGCAGAATTCTGTGCCGCCGGCGCCGGCGATCGCAAGGGCCTCCGCCAGGGGCCGCTTGCCCTGCCCAACATGTCTGCCCTCGGCCTCCTGGCCGCAGCCAAACTCGCGACCGGCAAGTTGCCGGATGCCATGCCGATCCCGGAGCGCGTTTTCGGCCTCCACGGCGCCGCGAGCGAAATCTCGAAGGGCAAGGACACGCCCTCCGGTCACTGGGAAATCGCGGGCACCCCTGTCATGTTCGATTGGGGCTACTTCCCCGAGGGAGACGAGGCCTTCCCGGCCGATCTCGTCGAGGCGATCTGCCGCGAAGCGAACCTGCCCGGCATTCTCGGCAATTGCCATGCCTCCGGCACCGAAGTCATCGCCCGTTTCGGCGAGGAGCACATCCGGACCGGAAAGCCGATCTGCTACACCTCGAGCGACTCCGTCTTCCAGATCGCCGCGCACGAAACCCATTTCGGTCTCGAACGCCTGCTGGAACTCTGCCAGATCGCGCGCAAACTGCTGGACCCTTTGAACATCGGCCGTGTCATCGCTCGCCCCTTCATCGGGGAAACTGTCCAGACCTTCGAACGCACCGGCAATCGCCGCGACTATTCCGTCCTGCCACCCGAACCGACCCTGCTCGACCGCCTCGTGGAGGCTGGCCGCAAGGTCCATGCCGTCGGCAAGATCGGCGACATCTTTGCCCATCAGGGGATTACCCGGGTGATCAAGGCCAACGGCAATATGGCGCTCATGGATGCAACGCTGAAGGTCATGGACGAGGCGGAAGACGGCGATCTCGTCTTCACCAATTTCGTCGATTTCGACATGCTCTTTGGCCACCGTCGTGATGTCCCGGGTTATGCCGCGGCGCTCGAAGCCTTCGACCGCCGCCTGCCGGAGGTTCATCGCAAGTTGAAGCCCGGCGACATGGTTCTGATGACGGCCGACCACGGTTGTGACCCGACCTGGCGCGGCACCGACCACACCCGCGAGCGGGTGCCGATCATGTGTTTTGGCCCCGGCGTTCGCTCGCGCAATATCGGGGTCCGCAACACCTATGCCGATATCGGCGAAACCATCGCGGCGCATCTGGGCATTGCTCCCGGCCGCCACGGACGGAGCTTCCTGTGACGAAAAGATTGAAGAAGGCCGAACTGCACTGTCACATCGAGGGTGCGGCACCGCCAGCGCTAGCGCTGGCCCAGGCGGAAAAATACGGCGTCGATCCCGCGACTTTCATGCGCGACGGCACCTATGCCTGGACGGACTTCGCCGAGTTCATCAAGGCCTATGATCGTGTGGCCGCGCTCTTCCGCTCGGAAGAAGACTACGCCCTCCTGACCGAGACCTACCTGCGGGAACTCGCCGCCGTCGACACGATCTACAGCGAGATCATCGTTTCCCCCGATCATGGCGATCGCATCGGCCTGGGCGCCGACACCTATCTCTCCGGCATCACCGCCGGCATCGAAGCTGCCCGCGCGGCCACCGGGATCGAGGCCCGTATCATCGTCACCGGAGAGCGCCATTTCGGCCCTGAAAGCGTCATCGCCGCCGCGGAATATGCCGCCCGCAGCGACAACCCGCTCGTCACCGGCTTCAATATGGCCGGTGAGGAGCGCATGGGCCGCGTGGCGGACTACGCCCGCGCTTTCGACATCGCCCGCGAAGCCGGCCTCGGCCTCACCATCCATGCCGGCGAAGTCTGCGGTGCTTTCAGCGTCACGGATGCGCTGGACCTCGTCAAACCAGCACGCATTGGCCACGGCGTCCGTGCCGTCGAGGATCCCGAGCTCGTCCGCCGCCTTGTCGATTTGGGCACCGTGCTCGAAGTCTGCCCGGGCTCTAACGTCGCGCTCAAGGTCTTTCCGGATTTCAACAGCCACCCGCTGCGCCAGTTCCACGAAGCGGGCGTCAAGGTCTGCATCAATTCCGATGATCCACCCTTCTTCGGTACATCGCTTGCTCAGGAATATGATTGGGCGTCGAATGAGTTCGGCTTTACCGATGCGGAGATCGACGGCATGACGCGGACCGCGATCGAGGCGGCCTTCGTCGACGAAGAGACCCGCGCCCGGCTTCTAGCCCGGCTCTGATGCTGCGCCCTGTTGAAGACGTGGCAAAATCCGGCATCGCTCTTGCGGGCATCCAAGAGAACGTGAAAATAGAAACACCGCGGAAAACAAGAAAAGAAGGCTCGACCATGGACGGCGTAACAGTCATCGCTCACCCCCTCGTGCAGCACAAGCTGACGATCATGCGCCGGAAGGAAACGTCGACCTCCAGCTTCCGTCGCCTGTTGCGGGAAATCTCGACGCTCCTCTGCTACGAGGTCACCCGCGATCTCGAGCTCACCATGGAGACGATCGAGACGCCGCTGACCGAAATGCAGTCGCCGATCCTCGAGGGCAAGAAGCTGGTCTTCGCCTCGATCCTGCGCGCCGGCAATGGCCTGCTCGAAGGCATGCTGGAACTGGTGCCGGCCGCCCGTGTGGCCCATGTTGGCGTTTACCGCGACCATGAGACATTGCAGGCCGTCGAATACTATTTCAAGGCGCCGGACGCCCTGTCGGAACGTCTGATCATTGTCGTCGATCCCATGCTCGCCACCGGCAATTCCTCGATCGCTGCCATCGAAAAGCTGAAAGAGCGCGGCGCGAAAAACATTCGTTTCCTCTGCCTGCTGGCCGCACCAGAAGGCATCAAGAACTTTCACGCTGCCCATCCCGACGTGCCGATTTTCACCGCGTCGATCGACAGCCATTTGAACGAGAAGGGCTACATCATGCCCGGCCTCGGCGATGCCGGCGACCGCATGTATGGAACGAAGTGATTTCTTAACCAGCTTGCAAGGTTTGGCGGCCTGAAACTCCGGTTTCGGGCCGTTTTGCGTGATGTCTTGTGCAATTTCTGGATCGTGGCTGTTACGATTGCGGCATCACTCACGGGGATTGCGGATGTTCGCTCGCACGCTGTTCACAGTCATGACGCTCGCCCTGTCCGCCAGCCAGTGGCCGACGATCGCAGAGAAGGTCCAGGCCATGCTGGATGAACGCGAAGTCACGGCCCCCGAAGAGGTCGCCGCCGAACCTTCCGCCTCCCATGCCGGTCAGACCGTTCTCACCATGGGGCCGGGCGGTCACTACACGGGCACGTTCAAGATGAATGGCAAGCCCGTTGACGCCCTGGTCGATACGGGCGCCTCGTTTGTCGCGATCAACGTCTCAACCGCCCGGCGCCTCGGTTTCAGCCCGGCTACGCTCGATTTTCGCCATGAGGCGCGCACCGCCAATGGCTCGATCAAGGCCGCCCATGTCGTGCTCGACCGTGTCGAGATCGGCAGCATCCGGGTGAAAGAGGTCGATGCCTTCGTGCTGAGCGACGAGGCTCTGTCGTCGACACTCGTTGGCATGAGCTTCATGAGCAAGCTCAAGTCCTATACCGCCGAGAAGCGTATCCTGCGGATGGTCCAGTAAAGTCTCTGGCCTTCATTCTGCGCTGATGCGCATCCCGATGACCGGCGTCGCAGCCGGCTTCGTTTCCGAAATCCGGTAGCACTCCGCCACCGTCTTCGCGGCTTGAGCGGCGGCAGCCTCGTCATTCGCCTGCACAAAGGCGATCGGTTCGCCCTTTGCAAGCCTCGTTCCCAGCGGCTTGAAGCCGGAGAGCCCCACGCCGTGATCGATCTTGTCGCTCGGGCGCTGGCGACCACCACCAAGCGCGACAACAGCAAGCCCAAGCCCTCGCGTGTCGCAGGTGCTCAGATAACCGTCTCGCTCGGCAAGAACGGCCACTTCGACCATGGCGCGCGGCAGATAGCCTTCCGCCTTCTCCATGAAATCCTTCGGTCCGCCAAGCTCGCTGACCATTCGTCCAAAAATCTCGGCAGCCTCTCCGGAGGCGAGGACAGCGCTGCAACGGGCGAGTGCCACCGCCTGGTCGGTCTCGACACCGGCATTGACCAGCATCTCGGCACCAAGCGCCAGCGTCACCTCTTCGAGCCGCGTACCGCCCTTCTGGCCCTTCAGGAAGTCGACCGCGTTCTGGACTTCGATCGCATTGCCGGCACAATCGGCCAGCGGTTCGTTCATGTCTGTCAGCAGCGCCGTGGTCTTTACGCCAGCCCCGTTGGCGACGCGAACCAGCGAGCGCGCCAGTGCTTCGGCATCCTCTGTCTTCGCCATGAAGGCGCCATTCCCGACCTTGACGTCGAGCACCAGGCTTTCGAGCCCGGCCGCGAGCTTTTTTGACAGGATGGAGGCCGTGATCAGCGGAATGGATTCGACCGTCGCCGTCACGTCGCGGATCGCATAAAGCCGCTTGTCGGCGGGGGCCAGATCGCCCGTCTGTCCGATGATCGCGCAGCCGGCGCGGTCCACCGTCCGGCGGAAGCTGACATTGTCGGGCATCACGTCGTAACCGGGGATCGCCTGCAGCTTGTCGAGCGTGCCACCGGTATGGCCAAGGCCGCGCCCTGAAATCATCGGCACGGCAAGCCCGCAGGCGGCAACGATCGGCGCCAGCATCAAGGAGACATTGTCGCCCACGCCGCCGGTTGAATGTTTGTCGGCCACCGGCTTGCCGACACCGGCCCAGGACAGCACGTCGCCGGAATCGCGCATCGCAAGCGTCAGCGCCACGATTTCATCAGGCGTCATGCCGCGAAGATAGACGGCCATGGCAAAGGCCGCCACCTGGCCTTCGGAAATCGTTTCCCGGGAAAGCCCCTCGACGAAAGCGGTGATTTCCTCTCGGCTGAGAGAGCCTCCATCACGCTTGCGACGAATGATTTCCTGCGGAAGCATGAGATCAGTATCCCGATGCAGCGGCGGTCGACCGTTCGCCGGAGAGCACTGCGGTGATGTCGTCCAGCAGTCCGGACGCTCCAAAGCGGAAGGTCGACGGCATAACCCAGTCCTCACCCATGATCGTGTCGGCGAGTTTCAGGTAATGCGCTGCGTCCGTCACAGTGGAGATGCCACCGGCCGGCTTGAAGCCGACTTTCTTGCGGCTGTCGCGGATCGCCTGCAGCATGATATCTGCCGCTTCGAGCGTGGCGTTGACGCCGACCTTGCCGGTCGAGGTCTTGATGAAGTCGGCGCCGGCCGCAATGGAGAGGTCGGAAGCGCGGCGGATGAGTGAGGTATCCTTGAGTTCACCCGTCTCCAGGATCGTCTTCAGGATCGCCGGACCACAGGCGCCCTTCACGGCTGTGACCATATCGGTAACGGCCCTCTCGTCCCCCTTGGCAAGGGCGCGATAGGGAATGACGAGGTCGATGTCATCGGCGCCGTCGGCCACGGCATCCCGTGTCTCGGCCAGCACGTCTTCGACCTTCATCTCGCCGGAGGGGAAGTTCACGACGGTCGCGATGCGGATCGGACTGTTAGGGCCAAGCAGGGTTCTTGCCTGCATGACGAAACGCGGCCAGATGCAGATCGCAGCCGTTGCGCCGAAGGCGCTCTGGGCGCGGCCGCACAGCGTCACGATCTGGTCGGGCGTGCAGTCGTCCTTCAGGTTGGTGAGGTCGAGCAGCGCAAGCGCCCGCGATGCGACAGCGCGTAATTGTTGATTATCCAATGTCATTTCCTCCGCCGATCATCCTTTTCAGGATGGTGGCCAGACGTTTGCCGCCGATCGGCGCCATGTCCTTGGTTTCTTCGTGGCTCAGTTCGCCACCGGTCATGCCTGCTCCATAATTGGTGATCACGGACGCGGCTGCAACCCTCATGCCGTAGAAACGAGCGAGAATGACTTCCGGCACGGTCGACATGCCGACTGCGTCTGCGCCCAGAACACGCGCCATCCGGATCTCCGCCGGCGTCTCGAAGCTCGGGCCGGAGAACCACATATAGACGCCCTGCGACAGCGGCACGCCCTCGGCTTCCGCCGCAGCCCGCATCGCCGCCTGAAGCTCGGCATCATAAGCCGAGGTCATGCCGACAAAGCGTCCATCGCTCGGTTCACCGATCAGCGGGTTTTTGCCGGAAAAGTTGATGTGGTCGGTGATCTGCATGACGGAGCCCGGTTGCATGTCCTCGCGCAGAGACCCGGCCGCATTGGTCAGAATGAGCGTCGTCACGCCGAGCCCCATCAAGACGTCGATCGGGATCCGCATCGCGGTCGGATCACCGTGTTCGTAGTAATGCACACGGCCGGCCAACATGATGACGGGCGTATGGCCGAGCATGCCGGCGACGAGCTCACCCGCATGGCCGGAAACCGCACTCAAGGGAAAGCCCGGCAGTTCGGAATAGGGAACGCGCACGGCGTCGCGCACTTCGTTCACCAGCGATCCGAGACCGGATCCGAGCACGATGCCATGGCGGGGTACCAGACCGTTCAGCCGCTCGACGAGAAGATCGACGGCGGGCTTCATCCGAGAATGTCCGTCTTGAAGCTGAGCGGCAGAAGCTCGTCCATGGTCATGGTCTTTTGCACGCCCACCTCGTCGCAGAGATAGATCTTCGTATCGGCGGACGCGAATTCCGAGATCTTCTGCCGGCAACCACCGCAGGGCGGGCAAAGTGCCAGCTTCTCGGCGATGACGGCCATCTCGATGATCTTTTTACCCCCGCCCATGACCATGCAGCCGATCGCCGTCGGCTCGGCGCACCAACCCTGCGGGAAGGACAGGTTCTCGATATTGGCACCGGTATAGATGCGGCCGTCATCGGCACGGATTGCAGCCCCCACCGGGAACTTCGAATAGGGCGCATGCGCAAATTTCATTGCGTCACGCGCGGCTTCGAAAAGATCATGCGCCATGATCAACGCTCCTTGGAATAGGCGACGCCACCGGCCTTCGGCGGATTGGCAGAGCCGATGAAGCCCGCAAGCAGAATGCAGGTGAGGATATAGGGCAGGGCCTGGAAAAGCTGGACCGGCACTTCGCCGATGACCGGAATCTCCTTGCCCTGCATGAAGTTTGCCAGCGCATCGAGAAAGCCGAACAGCAGGCAGGCGAACATCACGGGCACCGGCTTCCACTTCGCGAAGATTAGGGCCGCCAGCGCAATGAAGCCCTTGCCCGCCGACATGTCCTTGATGAAGGCCGCAGACTGCGCGATCGCGAGATAGGTCCCGGCGATCCCGCAGAGCAGGCCGGCCATCAGCACAGCCCGGTAACGCAGGAAGGTCACCGAGATACCAGCCGTATCAACGGCACCCGGATTTTCACCGACGGCGCGCAGCCGCAGGCCGAAGCGCGTGCGATAGAGCACCCACCAGGAGATGGGCACAGCCAGGAAGGCGATATAGGTCAGAATATTGTTGCCCGAAATGACGTTCGAATAGATTGGCCCGATAAACGGTATCTCGCGCATCATGTCGGCACCCGGCAGGATGATCGGCGAAAACCGTCCTTCGCCCGACACTTGCGGCGTGCGTCCACCCTGGCCGAACCAGGCCTGGCCGAGGACGACGGTGAGACCGGCAGCAACAAAGTTGAGGGCAACGCCCGAGATGATCTGGTTACCGCGGTTCGTGATCGAGGCAAAGCCGTGGATCAGCGAGAAGACGAGCGAAACGGCGATGCCGGAGAACAGCCCCAGCCAGGCCGAGCCGGTGAGATAGGCCACGCAGGCCGCCGCGAAGGCCGCCGCCAGCATCTTGCCCTCGAGCCCGATGTCGAAGACGCCGGCGCGCTCCGAATAGAGCCCTGCGAGGGCAGCCAGGATCAGCGGGATCGACAGACGGATCGTCGAGCCGAGGATGCTGATGAGCATGTCGAATGATTCCATGGTCGCGTCCTCAGGCCTTCGTCAGTGACTGGTAGATGCGCACGATCATCGGGCGGCACATGAATTCGAGAGCACCGGCAAACAGGATCACCAGACCCTGGATGACCACGATCATCTCGCGGGTGATGTTGGGCATGTCGAAGGAAAGCCACGCGCCGCCCTGATAGAGAATGCCGAACAGGATGGCGGCGAGCACGATGCCGAGCGGATGGTTGCGCCCCATCAGCGAGACCGCGATGCCGACGAAGCCGGCGCCGGCCACGAATTCCACCTGCAGGCGGGCTGACGCCCCGAGCACCGGGTTCAGCGCCATCATCCCGGCGAGACCGCCCGAAATCAGCATGGTGATCATGACGATCTTCACATAGGGAATGCCGGCATAGGCGGCCGCCGAGCGGCTGATCCCGAGCGTGCGCATCTCGTAGCCGAGCTTGGTGCGCCAGATCAGCACCCAGACGACGACGCACATGACGAGCGCGATCAGAAAGGACACGTTGAACGGGGCAGGCCCGAGCGTGCCGCCGAACATGGCAATCAGCCAGTCGAGCTTCGGCAACTGGCCACCTTCGAGGAAAGTGCGGGTCTCAGGCGCCATCTTGCCGGGAACGATCAGCACGTTGACCAAGAGATAAACCATCAGCGCTGCGCCGATGAAGTTGAACATGATCGTGGTGATGACGATATGGCTGCCGCGCTTCGCCTGCAGCCAGGCCGGGATCAGCGCCCAGGCGGCACCGAACAAGGCAGCCGCCAGGATCGCAAACGGCATGGTGACATACCACGGCACGTAGTGATCGAGCGCCAGTGCTGCGAGCGCGGCACCGAGGCCACCCAGATAGGCCTGGCCCTCGGAGCCGATATTGAACAGGCCGGCATGATAGGCGACCGCCACGGAAAGGCCGGTGAAGATGAAGCTGGTCGCATAAAACAGCGTGAAGCCAATGCCTTCGCCGCTGCCGAGCGCGCCCTCGATCATCAGCTTCAGCGCCTCCCACGGGTTCTCGCCGATGATCCAGACCACGAGCCCCGACACCAGGAAGGCAAGCGTGAGGTTGATCAGCGGCAGCAGCGCATAATTGATCCAGTTCGGAAGGGGTACGGATGCAGTGCTCATCAAATCCTCAAGCGGCAATGCCGGCCATCATCAGGCCGAGTGTCTGTTCGCCTGTATCAGGCGTCTTCTCGCCGACAACCTTGCCGGCAAACATCACCAGGATCCGGTCGGAGAGTGAGCGGATCTCGTCGAGTTCGACGGAGACGAGCAGCACGGCCTTGCCGGCGTCGCGCGTCTCCACGATCCGCTTGTGAATGAATTCGATGGCGCCGATATCGACGCCGCGGGTCGGCTGTCCGACGATCAGAAGCCTCGGATCGCGCTCGATTTCGCGGGCAACCACGATCTTCTGCTGGTTGCCGCCCGAGAAATTGGCGGTCTTCAGCCGCGGGTTCGGCGGGCGGATGTCGTATTTCTCGATTTCCTCGACCGCTGCCTTACGCATCAGGTCGGGGTTCAGGAACGGGCCTTTGCCATAGCGCTCGTCGCGGTGATAGCCGAGGATGGCGTTCTGGCTCTCCTCGAAGGGCAGCACGAGACCCATGTGATGCCGGTCTTCCGGAATATGCGCGACGCCGATGCCGCGCAGTTCCGCTGGGTCCAGGCCGGCAACATTGTTGCCGTTGATCCAGATCTCACCGGAGGTCGGTTTGCGAATGCCGGTGATCGCTTCCAAGAGTTCGCTCTGGCCGTTGCCAGCCACGCCTGCGATCCCGACGATCTCGCCGGAGCGCACATCGAAGGAGACGTTGTCGACCATCACGACGCCACGGCTGTCCTTGACGGTCAGGTTGCGCACCGAGAGGAAAATCTCACCCGGATTGGCGGGCTGCTTTTCCACATGCAGCAGCACGCGGCGCCCGACCATCAGCTCGGCGAGTTCTTCGACCGTGGTCTCGGAGGTCTTGCGGGTGGCGACGATCTCGCCGCGGCGCATGACGGACACCGTGTCGGTGATCGCCATGATCTCGCGCAGCTTGTGGGTGATCAGGATCACCGTCTTTCCCTGGTCGCGCAATACGCCGAGGATCTTGAACAGGTGGTCGGCTTCCGCCGGTGTGAGCACACCCGTGGGTTCGTCGAGGATCAGGATCTCGGCGCCGCGATAGAGCGCTTTCAGGATTTCGACGCGCTGCTGCAGACCGACCGGCAGTTCCTCGACGATCGCATCGGGATCCACGTCCAGTTCGTAATCGTCTTCCAGCTTCTTCAGCGCCGCGCGCGCCGCATCCGTGCCCTTGCCGAGCAGGGCGCCGCCTTCGGCGCCGAGCATCAGGTTTTCAAGCACGGAGAAGTTCTCGACCAGCATGAAGTGCTGGTGCACCATCCCGATTCCGGAACTGATGGCGGCCTGGCTGTCCTTGATGGTAATCGGCTTGCCGTCGATCTGGATGGATCCCTGGTCGGCCTGATAGAAGCCGTAAAGGATCGACATCAGCGTCGACTTGCCTGCGCCGTTTTCACCGATGATGCCGTGGATCGAGCCCTTGGCGACCGTCAGATTGATGTTCTTGTTGGCATGCACCGCACCGAACTTCTTGTCGATGCCGATCAATTCGATCGCGGGTGCCTGGTTCGCTGCACTCATTCCGGTCCCCCAGACATACAATAAGGGCGCAAGACGACAACTGAGCCGCCTTGCGCCCGGATTTTAGATCACTTCGGGCAGGAATTGTCCGACATGTAGTCGTGGACCTTCACGGTGCCCGCAGCGATGTCGGCCTTGGCCTTTTCGACGGCAGCCTTCATCTCTTCGGTGATCAGCTTGGCATTGTTGTCGTCGAGCGCGTAGGCGACACCCTCCTGTGCCACGCCGAGAACCTGCAGGCCGGGGGTGAACTTGTCGCCCTTGGAATCGGCATAGGCGTTGTAGACGGCCAGATCGACGCGCTTGACCATCGAGGTCAGAACCGAACCCGGATGCAGGTGGTTCTGGTTGGAATCGACGCCGATCGACAGCTTGCCGTTGTCGGCAGCGGTCTGGAGAACGCCGAGACCGGTGGCACCGGCTGCCGCGTAAACGACATCCGCACCCTGGTCGATCTGGTTCTTGGTGAGTTCACCGCCGCGAACCGGGTCGTTCCAGGCAGCGCCCGTCGTGCCGGTCATGTTCTGGAAGACCTGGATGTCGGCCTTGGCAGCGCGTGCGCCCTGCTCGTAGCCGCAGGCGAACTTGCGGATCAGCGGAATGTCCATGCCGCCGACGAAGCCGACCTTGCCCGTGGTGGACGCCATGCCGGCCAGGAGGCCAACGAGGTAAGACCCTTCCTCTTCCTTGTAGACGACCGAGCGAACATTCGGCTTGTCGACGACGGAATCGACGATCACGAACTGGGTATCCGGGAATTCAGCGGCGACCTTCTCGACGGCAGACGTCCAGGCGAAGGAAACGGCGACGATCGGATTGAAACCGCGCGAAGCGAAGTTGCGGATCGCCTGTTCGCCTTGCGTGTCGCTGGTCGGCTCGAAGTCGCGGTAGTCGATGCCGGTTTCGGCCTTGAACTTCTCGGCGCCACCGTAAGCGGCTTCGTTGAAGGATTTGTCGAACTTGCCGCCCGTGCCGTAGACCAGCGCCGGCTTGACATCGGCCGCAAGCGCGGTCGCCGACATCGCGGCCAAGGCAAAGAGACTGAGGAGGGTTTTCTTCATGGTGCAGCCCTGTTGTTGCTATTGATCTTGTTGGGTCCTCCCGCAAGCCTTCCTCATGAGAAAGACATGTCTGCGGAACCGCCGCCCCCTGTTCCGGAGGTCCTGGCTGGCTTTCATCCTTGCATGGCTCGTTTCAAAATTCACCAGATTTTTTTCATCTGGTAAAGATTCACAAGCCTGCTGATTTTTCAGCGCTGGGCGCTGAAAAATCAGTCAGATCAATGGGATTTATGCTGCACCTTTGGGCATTCGCCCTCAAGCCGCGGGCGAAATCGGGCAGGAGACGCCCGTGCCGCGCAGGCCGCAGTAACCATTCGGATTCTTCGCCAGATACTGCTGGTGGTAATCCTCTGCATAGTAGAACGGACCGGCATGGGCGATTTCCGTCGTCACCCGGCTGTTGCGTCCGGCCTTCACCAGCGCCTCCTGGAACCGGTCGCGAACGGCAAGAGCGAGCGCCATGTCGTCCTCGTCCTCGACATAGATGGCCGAGCGATAGGTGGTGCCGATATCATTGCCCTGGCGCATGCCCTGGGTCGGATCATGGGCCTCGAAGAAGATCTTCAGCAACCCTTCGAGCGAGATCTTCGCAGGGTCGTAGACCACCTTCACCACTTCGGTGTGACCGGTCAGGCCCGTGACGGTTTCCTGATAGGTCGGATTGGGCGTGATGCCGCCCTGGTAGCCGGAAACGGTGAGATAAACGCCCGGCGTCTGCCACAGCAGACGTTCGGCACCCCAGAAGCAGCCCATGCCGAGATAGACTGTCTTCATGCCGTCAGGCGCCGGACCCTTCAGCGGCAAGCCGGAAATGAAATGCGTGGACGCCGTCGGGATCGGCTCCGCGCGGCCGGGCAGTGCGTTTTCTGCGGTCGGCATGGCGGTCTTCTTGTTGAACATGTCGATCAGGAACATCTGGTACCTCCTGAGGCCGGTCTTTCGGCCTGGTCTTGTTGTGTGAATTTCCGCCTCGAGGCGGAGCCGGATGCCGCGTTGATCGCAGTTCCGGGGCATGGACACTTGGTCGCGGATATCGCGAAAAACTTACAAAACGGCCGGCTCTTGCCGATGGTTTAGTGCGTCAAGCAGCCTGAAATGGCGTCAGGCGGCGAAACGCCCGGCCGGCGAAGGCTTTTTGTAGCCGATCATCCAGAAGGCCAGCGACAGAACGACAAACGCGGCCGACGCCGGCTGCGGCAGAACCACGTCGCGCAACGCAAGCCATGCGCCATCACCGAGCCGTGCCACGACCAGGCCTTCGAGACCCATGAGCGAGCCCGGATGTGCATCGATCCACGCCTCCGAAATCGGCGTCATGATCACTTGCGATGCCGAAACCGACGCGATCGAATCCACCACGCCGAACACGACGCCGATGCAAAGCGCAAGCAAACTCAAGATCCTGAACAGGAATCGCACGACCAATGTCTCCGGCTGAAGCCCGGCACGACCTCCAACCCGCCGCGCTCGGCCTTATAGATAGGGAATTGTCGGCCGATGTCAAAATTCTGATAGAATTAGGTTGATCCGCCGGAATTCATCGGTATATATCGCGCCCGACCAACCGCGGTGGTTTTCCCCGCGATCCCCCTGGACAGGTGGCCGAGTGGTTTAAGGCGCACGCCTGGAACGCGTGTGTGCGTGAAAGCGTACCGTGGGTTCGAATCCCACCCTGTCCGCCATCTCCCGAGAAAACCAGTTGGTAATTCCGTGTGGCATTCCCTGTGTCGACCGCGACTTTGCCGTCGTCAGCTTCTTTCTTTGCCGCGGTTTCCCGTCGTGCTGGGTTCGGAACCTTGATATCTCCCAGCCGTTCTCCGCAAGCACAGTTCATTGTGAGGAACGAACAATGACCAAGAACATTCGCAAGGGCGACAAGGTCGAATGGGAGACCAGCCAGGGCACGACAACGGGCAAGGTGGTGAAAAAACAGACGACGCCGACGAAGATCAAGGGTCATGAGGTCAAAGCCTCCAAGGCGGATCCGCAGTTCGTCGTCGAGAGCGCGAAGACTGGCAAGCGCGCGGCCCACAAGCCCGAGTCCCTCCACAAGGCCTGATCCTCGAAAGAATTGCCCCGCACAGGCCGATCCTCCATTGCGTCGGCTGGCGGCAACCGGATTGCAGCCATACCTCCCCCCTGCTAGCGTCGGTTTGGCGACTGCGCCGGATTGTGGAGAGTTTATCAATGTCGGGTAACGAGACAACGAAGAGGTCGCGGCTGAAGATCGGCTTCGTCCTGTCGCGGTCCTTCACACTCTCGGCCTTCGCGCTCTTCATCGACACCATCCGCCTTGCCAGCGATGAGTATGATCGCTCCGGCCGCGTCCTCGCCGATTGGCAGGTCATCGGCAGCACGCGCCATCTGATCACCTCGAGCTGTGGAGTCCAGGTCGCCCCCACCAGCGATTTCGTCGATCCCAGCCGCTTCGACTACATCGTCGTCGTCGGCGGCCTGCTCGGTCGCCAGGCGCCAGTGGACGACCAGACCATCGCCTTCTTGAAAAAGGCCGATACGCAGAAGGTGCCGCTGATCGGGCTTTGCACCGGCACCTTCATCCTCGCCGAAGCCGGGCTGATGAAGAACCACCAGACCTGTGTCAGCTGGCTGCATTATCAGGAGTTCCGTGACCTGTTCCCCGATCACGAGGTCCGCTCCGACCGCCTGTTCAATCTCGATCGACGCCGCGGTTCCTGCGCCGGCGGCAGCAGTTCCGCCGATCTCGCCGCCTTCATCGTTCGCCAGTACCTCGGTCACGACGCCGAGCGCAACGCACTCGAAGTCCTGCAGATCGAGAAGGCCCGCACGAACAAGGATATCCAGGTCCGAAGGCCACTCACGATCGAATGCGACGATCCTCGCGTGAAGGCCGTCCTGATCCTGATGGAACAGAGCCTGGAAAACGAGCTGACCATCGATCAGCTCGCCCGCTCGGTGGGTCTCTCGCGCCGCCAGCTGGAGCGCCTCTTTGCCCAGAAGATCGATGTGTCGCCGGCCCGGATCTACACGAAGCTCCGGATGGAACGCGCCAAGATGCTGGTCACCCAGACCAATGCCTCGCTGATCGATATCGCCCTACAGGTCGGGTTCCAGAACACTTCCCATTTCACCCGCGTTTTCAAGGGCACCTATGGCCGCACACCCGGTCAGATGCGCAGCCACCCCGCCGCCTGACGTCTGGTGCTTCAGGTGTCGCTGTTTTAGCGGTGATCCCTGCGACCACATGCGGCGAGATCACCGTCTTGTGAGCAGCGCGGCCCGATGCTATCCACGGGAAATCTGTCGGGGGATAGCATGACTGAAACGGGCGTCCGGATGAGCTTTGAGCGAGCGACACGCATGATCTGCGTCATCGCGCTCGTTCTGCTCGGCCTCGCCCATCAACCGGTCGCCGCACCCGCGACGCAATTCTCCCCGGAAGAAATCGCCTCCCTGATGCTGCCCGACGGCAGCCTGCCGGAGCTCTGTTTGCCGTCTGAAGACGGCAAGGTGAAGCCCCATGCCGTCGCCTCCGATTGCGAGGCCTGCCGTATCTCCGCCGCCGTGCTCCTGCCGACGCCCGCCGATGCCGTCGGCAAGCGTTTGGCCCTGGTCGCCTCTGTCACCCTGCCGCCGCCGGCAGAGGCGCATTATCGCCAGCTTTTCCCGCCCGACACCCATCCCCGCGCACCCCCCGTCACCGCCTGATCGAAGGTCACGGCCGGCGCGTCCTCGCGTCCGGTTACCAGTGTCGTCAGGCCGGTGAGTTTGCACGCTTTGCAGCTCCGGTCGAAATCGGATGTCTGTCATGCTGCAACTCCTTGCCGATCGCGGGCCGTCGCCTGCGTTTCCGCCTGTGTCTTCCGCAACCCCCAGGCCAACAAGATCCACCCTGGCCGGCCCGCTTCTACCGCCGAGAACGGTGGTTTTCCCCGAAGGCCTCGCCGGCTCGCCGCAATACCGCGTGGTCGACGGCTGTGTCGCCACAGCCCAGACCCTGTCGGATGGGCGGCGCCAGATCATCGACCTCGTCGGACCCGGCCGGCTAATCGGCCTCGGGCTCGGTGAACACACCAGATACTCAGCCGAAACCCTCGGCTTCACCCGCCTGGAAGCCGTGTCGGACACCATCAGCCAGAGCGAACGGGACCTGGCACTCAGCGAAATGCTCGACCGCTCTCAAGGCCTGGTCATGCTGCTTGGCCGCAAGACGGCGCCCGAACGCGTGGCCTTTGCCGTGCTCGATCTCGCCCGGCAGTTCGGTCGCCCGGCACGCGACAAGCGGCGCGGCGCCATCACCTTCCATCTTTATCCCACCCGCGGCGACCTCGCCGATTGGCTTGGCCTCACCGTCGAGACCGTCAGCCGGTGTTTCACCCGCCTGAAGAAGGCGGGGCTCATCGACCTCGAGCGCGGCGATCTCGTCACCGTGCTCGACCCGCAACAGCTCTCGGGCCTCGCCGCCGGCGATCGCCCGCTTTCCCACTGAACTTCTCTCCAACCAGTCGAGACCCAGGATGACCATCGTTTCCGACCTCTCCCCCACCAAGGCGAACAGCAAGGATCTGTCGCGCCGTTTCTACATCACGGCTTGGCGCTGGCATTTCTATGCCGGCCTTTACGTGGCTCCCTTCCTGATCATGCTTGCCGTCACCGGCCTGATGATGCTTTGGACGGCGACCCTTTTCGGCCGCGACGGCGAGAAGACTTATATTGTCGAGCCCCGGGCCAGCATCGCCGCCGTCTCGGCCCAAGCCGAAGCCGCCGTGCGCGAATTGCCGGGCCAGATCGTGCAATACATCGCGCCCCGCACGCCCGAGCAGGCAGCGCTCTTCCGCGTCAATCAGGGCGAGGCCTCCTTCATGGTCGCCGTCGATCCGTACCAGGCCGAGGCCCTCGGCTATTGGCAGCGTCAGACCGGTCTCTATGATCTCGCAAACGATATCCATGGCACCCTCCTGATCGGCACGCTGGGAGACCGTCTGATCGAAATCGCCGCTGGCTTCGGCATCGTTCTCGTCGTGACCGGCCTCTACCTCTGGTGGCCGCGTGACGGCCAGGGATTCGGATCCGTCCTCGTCCCGCGGTTCTCGGCCAGAGGGCGCCAGTTGTGGAAGTCGCTGCATCTGACGATCGGCTTCTATGCCTCGATCTTTCTCGTCGTCTTCCTGATCTCGGGCCTGACCTGGGCCGGCATCTGGGGCGAGAAAATGACTCAGGCCTGGAGCACCTTCCCGGCGGAGAAGTGGGACAACGTCCCCCTGTCCGATCAAACCCATGCCAGCATGAACCATGGCGATGTGAAGCAGGTGCCCTGGACGCTGGAACAGACCCCCCTCCCGGCCTCGGGATCGGACGCAGGCGTGTCCGGTACGCCGGAAGGCCAGCCTGTCACGCTCGATGCCATCGTCATGCTCGCCCGCACGCTGGGCTTCGACCAGCGCTTCCAGCTGGCTTTCCCCGGCGACGAGACGGCCGTCTGGACCATCTCCCGCGACACGATGAGCAATGACAGCGCCAACCCGCTTGACGATCGCACTGTGCATGTCGACCAGTATACCGGCCGCATCCTGGCCGATGTCGGTTTTGGTGACTATGGCGCCGCCGGCAAGGCCATGGCCGCCGGCATCGCCTTCCACGAGGGCGACATGGGTCTGTGGAACCTGGTTCTGGTCAATGTCTTCTGTCTGTCGATCATCTTCCTCTCCGTCAGCGGCTTCGTCATGTGGTGGAAGCGCCGCCCCAAGGGTGCGGCACGTCTGGTGGCGCCGACGGTGGGCGAGCCCGGACCGCTCTGGAAGACCGGCGCATTCGTCATGCTGGCAACGGCACTGCTCTTCCCGCTCTCCGGCGCCGTCCTCCTGGCGGTTCTCCTCCTGGATCTCTTTGTCTTCCGCCAAATCAAACCGCTGAAGAAAGCTCTGAGCTGACCGGAATTTGGCGCCCCGAGATGCTGGGGCGTCGGCCCGCCAGCAGTCACGTTCCGCAAAAAAATTGGAACAATGGAACCGCTCCGTCATTTGCAAATCATGTGACCGGTGCGCCGACGCTCGTTGAGCGGCGCGCCGGCACATTTGCGTTTGATCTTTCAACGGAGGTTTCAGCCCAGTTCATGTGTGGCATTTGTGGAGAAGTGAGATTCGATGGCGCGTCGCCGTCGGTAGCGGCAGTTTCGATCATGGCGGATGTTCTGGCCCCCCGCGGGCCGGATTCGGCCGGCGTGATGGTCAGGGGTAATGTCGGGCTCGGCCATCGACGATTGCGCATCCTCGACCTCTCCGACAAATCGCAGCAGCCCATGGTCGATCCCGATCTCGGCCTCTCGCTCGTCTTCAACGGTTGCATCTACAATTTCCGTGAACTGCGCGCAGAACTGCAGGCCAAGGGCTACCGTTTCTTTTCCGATGGCGACACGGAGGTTATCCTGAAGGCCTGGCATGCCTGGGGCACGGACTGCGTCTCCCGCTTCCACGGCATGTTCGCCTTCGCGATTCACGAGCGCGACACCGGTCGCGTCGTCATGGCGCGCGACCGTTTCGGTATCAAGCCGCTCTATCTTGCCGAAATCTCCGGCGGCCTGCGTTTCGCCTCCTCGCTACCGGCCCTCGTCAAGGCAGGCGGTGTCAACACCGCGATCGATGTGACGGCCCTTCATCATTACATGACCTTTCACGCCGTCGTGCCGCCGCCGCGCACGATTTACAAGGGCGTGCGCAAGCTGCCGCCGGCGACGATCCGCGTCTACAAGCCGGACGGAAGCTTTGAGGACAAGCGTTACTGGGATCCGGCCTATGCGCGTAGCGTCGAAGATGCGCGCATGAGCCGCGAGGACTGGCAGGAGCAATTGCTCGATGCGCTGCGTCTCGCCGTCAAGCGCCGCATGATTGCCGATGTGCCCGTCGGCGTCCTGCTGTCCGGCGGCGTCGATTCCAGCCTGATCGTCGGCCTACTGGCCGAGGCCGGCCAGACGGGCTTGATGAGCTTCTCCGTCGGTTTCGAGGAAGCCAATGGCGAAAAGGGCGATGAATTCGTTTACTCCGACCTGATCGCCGAGCGATTCGGCACCGATCACCACAAGATTTTCGTACCCTCCGCCGATCTGATGGGCGCGCTTCCCGGCACAATCGCCGCCATGTCCGAGCCCATGGTCTCATATGACAATGTCGGCTTCTACCTTCTGTCGAAGGAAGTCTCGAAACATATCAAGGTCGTGCAGTCTGGCCAGGGCGCCGACGAGGTCTTCGGCGGTTATCATTGGTATCCGCCGCTGGTCGGCTCCACCGATGTCGTCGGCGACTACGGCCGTGCCTTCCGCGACCGCTCGCATGAAACCCTGCAGACCCAGCTACAGGACCGCTGGATTGCCGATCGAGACGTCAGCGGCGACCTGCTGCGCGAACATCTCCTGCGCTCCGGTGCCGATACCCCGGTCGATCAGGCACTTCGCCTCGACACCAACGTCATGCTGGTGGATGATCCGGTCAAGCGCGTCGACAACATGACCATGGCCTGGGGCCTGGAAGCCCGCGTGCCCTTCCTCGATCACGAACTGGTCGAACTCGCCGCCCGCATCCCCCCTGAGGAAAAGTTGCGCGACGGCGGCAAGGGCATCGTCAAGGATGTCGCCCGCAAGGTCATCCCCTCCGAGGTCATCGACCGCAAGAAGGGCTATTTCCCCGTTCCGCAGCTGAAATACATCGCCGGCCCCTATCTCGACATGCTCCGCGACGCCCTGTCGTCACAGGCTGCCCGCGAACGAGGCCTCTTCCGCCAGGACTATATCGATCGTCTGGTGGCCGATCCCGCCTCGCATATCACGCCGCTGCAGGGTTCCGAGCTCTGGCAGATCGGCCTTCTCGAAATGTGGTTGCAGGCTCAGGAGAACTGACGTGAGCAAGGCCGAAAAGAAGATCGCCACCCAGCCGCGCAAGGCACGTCGCGGCAATGCCCTGTCCCACCGTCTGACCCGCCTCCGCACGCCCGGCGGTGGCCAGGGATCGACGCCTCGTCATTCCGAAGCGGATGTAAGCAACCGCAACATCGCCCTTGATTGCGGCTGGGGGCGCTTGCTCTTCACCCCCACTTTCGATCGCTATCAGGACCTCCTCGACGCTCTGCGCGAAGAAGCCCCCGATACGCGCGACATCGCCTTCCACGTCGGCGATCCCCATGTCCTGCTCGCCCAGGCGCCGCAGGAGATCTTCCTCGACCCCTCCCATACCTTCCGTCTCGACCTCTCAACCTATCGCGCCGGAGGCCGCCGTCCGAAGGGCGTCACCTTCAGACGCTTCTCGTCCGAGAGCGATGTGGCTGGTATTAACGCGGTCTATGCCAGCTGCGGCATGGTCCAGGTGCGCGAGGACTTCTTCACCGGCGAGCGCGACAACCGCCCGGTCACCTATTTCGTCGCCCAGGACGATCTGACCGGCGAGATCGTCGGCACCGTTACCGGCATCGACCATCATCGCCTGTTCGACGACCCGGAGCGCGGCGCCTCGCTGTGGTGCCTCGCGGTCCATCCCCAGGCTCGCCAGCCGGGCATCGGCGAAGGCCTGGTGCGCATCCTCGCTGAACATTTCCATGCCCGCGGCCTCGCTTATCTCGATCTCTCCGTCCTGCATGACAACGACAAGGCGATCGGCCTTTACGAGAAGCTCGGCTTCCGCCGCGTGCCGCTCTTTGCCGTCAAGCGCAAGAACGCCATCAACGAGAAATTCTTCGCCCAGCCGATCGAGGGCTACGAGGCATTTAACCCCTATGCCCGCCTGATCGTCGACGAGGCGCTCCGCCGCGGCATCCATGTCGAGGTGACCGATCCCGAGGGCGGTTTCTTCCGCCTGAACCATGGCGGCCGCAGCATCCATTGCCGCGAAAGCCTCTCCGACCTCACCTCTTCGGTCGCCATGTCGATTTGCGACGACAAGGCCGTCACCCGCCGCTTCGCCGAAGCGGCCGGTCTGAGCGTCCCCGCACAGCTCTCCGCTGACGCCCCCGAGGCGGAAAAGCAGGCCTTTCTGGAAAAACACGGCAGGCTGGTCGTGAAACCCGCACGCGGCGAACAGGGTAGGGGCATTTCGGTCGGCGTCTCCTCGATGGACGCCCTGCACTCCGCCATCCGTATGGCCCGCCAGGTCTGCGACCGCGTGCTTCTGGAAGCCTGCTTCGAAGGCGAGGATCTGCGCCTCGTCGTCATCGACTACAAGCTCGTCGCCGCCGCCGTCCGTCGCCCGCCCCGCGTTGTCGGCGATGGTCGTTCACCCATCCGCAAGCTGATCGAACAACAGTCCCGCCGCCGCGCTGCCGCAACCGGCGGTGAGAGCCGCATCCCCGTTGATGCCGAGACGAAGCGTTGCCTCGCCGAACAGGACCTCGATCTCGACAGCGTGTTGGAAGATGGCCGCGAGATCACGGTGCGCAAGGCCGCCAATCTCCACACCGGCGGCACGATCCACGACGTCACCGCGACCGTCCATCCCGACCTCGTTGATGCCGCCTGCCGGATCGCCAAGGCCATCAAGATCCCGGTCGTCGGCATCGATTTCATGGTCCGCGATCCTGCCGAACCGGACTATGTTTTTATCGAAGCCAACGAGCGCCCGGGCCTTGCCAATCACGAGCCGCAGCCGACGGCTGCGCGCTTCATCGAACTCCTCTTTCCCGGCAGCCGCGTGGTTTCGCCCATTCAGTCCTGACCATGTCCGTCTCCCTCGGTTCTAAGGTACGCGCCGGAACAGCGAGCCTTGTATGCGAGTTGGATGTAGAACGAAGAGGAGATGGGAAATGGATCGCAGCAGAGAAGACGCACCCAACTGGGAACCGAAGCCGGATGATCACCTGACCATCCGGCCCGTGGAACTGGAAGCCCGGCAGCACGATGCGGCTGTCCTATCGGGCGCAGAGGGACATCAGGAACGTCTGAACCTATATCGCCTGGTGCCGACGGCAGAGCTCGATGACCCACGCTGGGAGAATTCGCCCTACCAGGGCGAAGTGACCGTCGCTGCCCGCTCGTCCGGGGACGCCCGTATCGTCGCGGCCGCGCGTGAGCTCGACTATATGGAGATCGATGCGAAGCCGGCCGAAGACGTGACGACTGCCATGGCGAGCGCCTTTCGCTCGGAAAAACTCTACACGGTGATCGAAGTCGATCGCGACCGCACGGATCTGACACGCGGCATCGTCGATGGCGACGTCGCCATTGATGTCATCAGGCCGGTACAGGAGTAACCGCAGCCCCTCACACGGGATCGACGTCGAGGCCGATATCGGCCTCGACGGCCTGAGAAGACCTCAGCCTTCGAAATCACCCTCGGCGCTCACCTCGCGCCCGCCGACGATGATCGCCCGCTTGCCGACATGGTTGGCGGCACCCACGATGCCCTCCTGCTCCATGCGTTCGACCAATGATGCAGCCTTGTTGTAGCCGATCGAGAGCCGGCGCTGGATGTAGGAGGTGGAGCACTTCTTGTCCCGCAGCACCACCTTGACCGCCTTGTCGTAGAGGTCATTGCCGTCCTCTTCCGCCATGGCGCCCTTGTCGAAAACGGCGACGTCCTCTTCCGGCTCTTCGTCCACTTCATCGGCATCTTCGGTCACGGTGCCCAGATAGTCCGGACGTCCCTGCATCTTCAGATGCGCGACCACCTTCTCAACTTCCTCGTCGGAAACGAAGGGCCCGTGCACGCGGGCAATGCGTCCGCCGCCGACCATATGCAGCATGTCGCCCTGGCCGAGCAGGTGTTCTGCACCCGGTTCGCCGAGGATCGTGCGGCTGTCGATCTTCGACGTCACCTGGAAGGAGACGCGCGTCGGGAAGTTCGCCTTGATCGTGCCGGTGATGACATCGACGGACGGACGCTGCGTTGCCATGATCAGGTGGATGCCGGCAGCACGCGCCATCTGCGCCAACCGCTGGATAGCACCCTCGATCTCCTTGCCGGCGACCATCATCAGGTCGGCCATCTCATCGACCACGACGACGATGTAAGGCATCGGCGAAAGGTCGAGCTCCTGCTCCTCATAGACGATCTCGCCGCTCTGCCGGTCAAAGCCGGTCTGCACGCTGACGGTGATTGTCTCGCCCTTTTCGCGGGCCTGCGCGGCCCGGGCATTGTAGCCGTCGATATTGCGCACGCCGAGGCGGCTCATCTTGCGATAGCGGTCCTCCATCTCGCGCACCGCCCATTTCAGCGCCATCACGGCCTTCTTCGGATCGGTGACAACGGGGGTAAGCAGATGCGGAATGCCGTCATAGACGGAAAGCTCCAGCATCTTCGGATCGACCATGATCAGACGGCATTCGTCCGGCCGGAACCGGTAGAGCAGCGACAGGATCATCGTGTTGATCGCAACCGACTTGCCCGAGCCTGTGGTGCCGGCGACCAGCAGATGCGGCATTTTCGCGAGTTCCGCGATCACGGGCTCGCCACCAATGGTCTTGCCGAGGCAGACCGGCAGCTTGTAGCGGGTCTCGGCATAATCGGGCGTCTCGATCAACTCGCGCAGATAGACCGTCTCGCGAACCGGGTTCGGCAGCTCGATGCCGATCACGTTGCGGCCGGGCACGACCGCGACACGGGCCGAAAGCGCCGACATCGAACGGGCGATGTCGTCTGAGAGGCCGATGACGCGCGAGGATTTGACCCCCGGCGCCGGCTCGAATTCGTAGAGTGTGACAACCGGGCCGGGCCGCACGTCGATCACTTCGCCCTTGATGCCGAAATCTTCGAGCACGCTTTCCAGCAATCCCGCGCTCTGTTCCAGCGCCTCCGCCGTCATCGTGACGCCGGTCTGGACCGGCGGCATCTGCAGGAAGTCCAGGTAAGGTAGCTCGTATTCGCCTTCGCCGAGCGCTTCCTGCGCCTTGAACAGCGGCTGGCGGGGGAGGGCGGCCGACATCGGAGCGATGGATGGCTGGCTTGTCTGAACGGACGCCGGGACGGCAAGTTCGAGCGGTGCAACCGTCTCCGTGGTCACCGAGGCCGGCGGCAAGGCGAAGGTCGCCGCCGTAACGTCGCGACGGGCGACTTCCCGGTAGAGTGCCACGACCGATCCGGCCGTTGCCTCGAAAGCCGGCTTGCGCGGGATGGCCCCAACGGACTGGACGTTTGTTGCAAGCGCGTCAGGCCGATAACGGACCACTTCGGCGCGCGCGGCAGGCGCTGCCCGCGGGGTCGGCGCCGGAATGGTCCGGACAGGTTGGGAAACAGCCGGTGCAACCGTCTGTCGGGCGGCGGGCAGGGGAGCCTGTGCGGATGGCGGCGAAACGACGGGCCGCACCATTTCGATGTCAGAAGGCATCTCCACCGGCTCGATCATCGCCTCGAAGAAGATATGATCGGACAGCAGCGCTGCGATCGGCAGCCTCTCCGGCTTCGCCTCGGGTTCCACGACCTGAGGAGCGACCGATGCATGACCTTCAGGCAGCCGGCTTGCCGGAGCCGTCATCTGTGCCCAGGCAGCAAAGCCGGACGGGGCTTGTGGCGTGACCGCCGTCGCCGCTGCTGGAGCCTGGGTCGGCACGGGCGTCGGGACGGGTCCCGGTGCAGTTTGAACCGGCGTTCGCAGGAAGGCATTGCGCACCATCGGTGCGCGCGTGGTCTGGGCCGATTGCTGGGCCGCCAGACGCGCGGCCTCGGCCTGCTGTGCCAGCGAACGCTGCAGATGCGGCGGTATGGAAGCCTCGCTCGTTCCGCGCTGTGCTGCGCCGATCGTCGCGGCCTGGGTGCTGGCGAGCACGCTGCGCATGCCCTGGACCAGCGGTGCCGGCTGCATGGTTTGCGGCGCTGGTCCGATCTCGCTGCCGGCACCATCCGCGATCGATGCTTCCCAGGCAGCCTGTTCGGCCTGCTGGCGTGCCAGTTCGCGGCGGAGCTTGTAAGTCAGTGCCCGCGCGCCGATGGCGTCCGGCGGCTGCGGCAGCGTCACGGACGCTGGCACCCGCGGAGCCGGGGGCTGGGGCGCTGGCGCGGCAGCGCCGGTCCGCGGCAGTCCGGCAAAGGGCACCCCGGTCGAAGGCGAGGCCGTTCGCGCAGGTGGCTTGGGCGTGGACGTGTGATGCCGCGTTGGCTGTGCCGTTGGAGCGGGCTGCGGCTGCAGGGCTTGCTGGACGGGGATCGTCCGCGCCGGAGTGCCAGCGGGAGTGCTGACAAACGTGTTCGTTGGCGTGCCGGCCGACTGGGCGAGGGCGTTTGCCTCCGCCTCGGACTTGGTGGGCGCGCGGTCCGGCGTGCGGGTGAAACGCACGTTCGGCCCCAGCACGAAGGCCTTCTGCCACACGGGCGTTTCCTCGCGGCCCTCGATCTGGTTTGCCGCCGACTGATCGGCGCCCTGACCTTCATTCTCCCCTGACTGATTGACCTGATAAGCGGAACTGGAACGGGGAGGGTGCATCGGAAACCTGAACGCTGGCGGGATACAAGAACGCGAAAACTGAGCTATCTGAGTAGAAAATAAAGGTTAACGACGGCTTTCCGTCCGGCAGAAATCTCTAATGCATGAAAGGGCACAAATCGCCTTCCCGGACCCCGATGCCGCTGTTGCCAAAGCCGAATTTTGCTCCAGGGCGGAAGAAGCGGGAGACCAAGTTTTTTTCTCGCGCCGGCTCTGCGCTCAGGCTATGGACGGACACGAACAGAAAGCCGGTCATGTCCAAGAAAGAGAAGCCCAGCCCGTTGAAGAAGCTCTTGAAAGCCTGGACCGCCGCCACGTCGGAAGAGCGTCAGGCCTTTCTCGATTTCGTCTCGGCCGAATCGCGAGCGAGGGGAGAGAGCACTCGGCCGATCGAGGCGACCGAGCCGGTCCAGGATGATGCTGCAGCCCTGATCGCCAACGGCCGCTATCTCCTTCCCTCCACGATCGAACGCATCGAGGCGGTCATGCGGGCACGCCGGCTCACCCCGTCGGGCGTCATGGCCGAGCTCGGCTTTTCCAGCCGCGACGCCTCGCTCACCCGGGCTCTGGCCATGAAGGCGGCCCTCAGGCTCTCGGTCATCGCAGCCCTTGCCGACTGGCTCACCCGCCACGAACCGGGCGCCTGAGGCGATACCATGCCCCACACGCTCGTCGCTCCCGTCGAATTCGTCCAGGACATCAAGAAGAGCCGCTTCATCGGACATGCGGCGCCGATTGCCAGCGAGGAGGACGCCAAGGCTTTCCTCACCACGGTCTCCGATCCCTCCGCCAATCACAATTGCTGGGCCTGGCGCCTCGGTCAGGCCTATCGTTTCTCCGACGACGGCGAACCGTCGGGCACGGCCGGCAAGCCGATTCTCCAGGCGATCGACGGCCAGGATCTCGATGGTGTCGTAGTGGTCATCACCCGCTTCTTCGGCGGTATCCTGCTCGGAAGCGGGGGCCTCATGCGTGCCTATGGCGGCACCGCGGCCCAGATGCTGCGTGCGGCGGGAAAGCGCGAGATCATCCCGATGGTGACCGGCGACTGTACCGTGAGTTTCTCTGATCTTGCACTGATCAAGGCGCGTCTGGGCGCCATCCCGCATTTGTCGATCACTGAGACCTTCACGGCAGACGGCGTGGATCTCGCGATTAGCTTGAGACAGGGCGACGAGGGTCAGGCGGCACGGCTTGTCCGGGATCTGACGAGCGGCAGTTCAAACCTTACATTTCCGGATTGAAGGCTCAGCTCTTCTTCTTCGGCATGTCCTGGCTGGAAAGCTCTTTCCAGGAATTCTGCTGGGCGAGCATGCCGCGCAGATATTGCAGATTGGCCGCTGCCTGTTGCGGGTCGAGTTCCTGCGAGGCCAGCTGTTCGGCCTCCTGGAACCGGCCCTGAAGACCGACCACGAGCGCCAGGTTCTGCCGCACACGGCTGTCGGCAGCCGGTTGCTGCGCGGCCTGGCGCAAATAGGTTTCCGCCATCTTCAGGTCGCCGGAAAGCACATGGGACATGCCCAGGTTCGATAGCACGCTCGGATCGTTCGGCTGGATCTGCAGCGCCATGCGATAGCGCGAGCGCGCCTCGCTCGAGCGGCCGAGCTGGTCGAGCACCGCGCCCTCGGCGGAATAGAGCCGCCAGTCGGGGCGGTCGGGTGTCTGCGCCCGCTGAATGGTGCCGAGCGCCTTTTCCAGCTGTCCGGCGGCCGCCTGGGCCTTGCCGAGCGAGGAAAGCACTTCACGGTCGCTCGGATGGGCGATTGCCACCTGCTGCATGACGGCGAGCGCCTGGGCATTGCGACCAGTCATCATCAGCCCGTTTGCATAGGACAGCCCGACATTCCGGTCGCGGGGATTGCGCTCGTACGACTGGCCGATGCCGTTGACCGCCTGGTTGAGCGCCGGGCCGCTGAGCGTATCAAGCGAATGGTTCATCTTCGGGATGGAGCCGGTCGTCAGCTCCTTCTTGCCTGACGCGCAGCCGGTGAGCGCCAGTGCGGCCATCATCAGGCCGGCTGTGGCCATGATCTGCAAGCGATTTGCCGAGCCTGGATTTTGCATGCGCATGGTGAGTATCCCGAGTTCGTTTCCCCACCGCCTCGCTCGTGGCGGGCGGCGCAACCTCCACTCAAGCAATAATCTGTTAACCCTAACGGAGTGTTAATTGAGCATCCTCGCGATTCTCCAGCCCGATACCCAGAAAGCGTCCGCCATGGCCCCCTTCCAGTATATCGACAGACCGTCCCCTTTCAGCACCAAAGGCGGAAAGTCGCTGCCGGTTTTCGCCGTCACGCCGGCCCATGTCGAAACCGGCACGCTAGAACCCCTTGCTCTGGATTGGGCGAAAAAGGCGGGTTTCAAGGCCGAGCCGGGTTCGGTCCTTCTGGTTCCGACCGCCGATGGCCATGTCGGCGGTGCGCTGTTCGGCCTCGGCTCCAACCCGTCCGAAAATCCCTACCTCACCGGCAAGCTCGCCCGAGCTCTGCCGGCCGGCGAATGGCATATCGAAACTGCCCCGCTCACCGCCAACCGCCTGCTGCTCGGTTACGGTCTCGGCGCCTACAGCTTCGACCGCTATCGCTCCGAGCGTGTCACCGAGCCGCGGCTCCTCATCCCCCAGGATGCCGATGCCGCCGACATCAAGCGGCAGATATCAGGCGTCTATCTCGCGCGTGACCTGATCAACACGCCGGCCAACGACATGAGCCCGGCCGATATCGAGCTGGCCGTCCGCCGCCTCGCAGATCACTACAAGGCCGATGTCTCCGTCATCACTGGGGACGAACTCATTGAGAAGAACTTCCCGCTCGTCCATGCCGTCGGCCGCGCCTCCACGGTAGCGCCTCGCCTGATCGAACTGCGCTGGGGCAAGAAAGGTCATCGCAAAGTCACTCTCGTCGGCAAGGGCGTCAGCTTCGACACCGGCGGCCTCGACATCAAGCCGGCCTCCTCCATGCTCCTGATGAAGAAGGACATGGGTGGCGCTGCCAATGTGCTCGGCCTCGCCCTGATGATCATGGACGCCAAGCTGAAGGTCGATCTGCATGTCGTCATCCCCGCCGTCGAAAACGCCATTGCCGGCAATGCCTTCCGCCCCGGCGATGTCTACAAGAGCCGCAAGGGTCTGACCGTCCAGATCGACAACACCGATGCCGAAGGCCGCCTGATCCTCGCCGACGCGCTCGCCTATGCAGACGCCGAGGAGCCGGATCTCCTGATCGACATGGCGACCCTGACGGGCGCTGCCCGTGTCGCGCTCGGCCAGGATCTGCCGCCCTTCTTCACGGACGACGAAGATCTGGCCGATGCGATCGCGGATGCCAGCCTCGAGGTCGACGATCCCTTGTGGCGCTTGCCCCTTCACAAGGGTTACGAGCGCATGCTCAAAGCCCAGATCGCCGATCTGACCAATGCCCCCTCGGGCGGCATGGCGGGCGCAATCACCGCCGCCCTCTTCCTCAAGCGCTTCGTCTCCCCCGGCCGCCGCTGGGCGCATTTCGATATCTTCGGTTGGTCGCAGAGCGAACGGGCCCATTCCCCTGTCGGCGGCGAGGCCCAGGCGATCCGCGCCCTCTACCGCATGCTGCAGGCAGGCTGATCCCGAAGCGTCGCGGCGCAAGGCGTCTCGTCCCCTTGCCAGATCGTTTCTTTGCCGGAATGATAGGCGCAAGGGGCAAGACCGCCCGCATCTGACGAGGGGAGGGGCCATGGGCCTCGAAATGACGGCGACCCAGGCGCTCGGCCTCTGGCACAGGGTGACCCTGGATCAGGTCCAGAAGGAAGGCCACGATCTGACCATGCGCCAGCTGGCCGTGCTGCTCCAGATCTATCTCGTGCCTCCACCACACACGGTGCGCGGCCTTGCCGCCACACTCAACGTCACCAAGCCGGTCATCACTCGCGCGCTCGATACACTCGGCGAAATGGGCCTCGTCGATCGCGTCAGGGATGATCTCGACCGCCGTAGCGTCATCGTCAAGCGCACCGTGTCAGGCGCGCTCTTTCTCGAAAAATTCGGCGATTGCGTCATCGCCAAAGGCCGCTCGCTCGGCTGACGGAGAATTTCATGCTCGACCGGCGCCTCAACGCCTTCCGTCCCGACCTTGCCGACATTGCCCTGAGGGGCAAGGTCGACGCCGAACGTTTCGCCACACCCGAGGCGGCAATGGTCGGCCAGCCAGTCGTGGCACTTCGCCCAAAACCGGACAGGGCCACCGGTATCGACACCGAACTCCTGCTCGGCGAGGAAGTCCGCGTCTTCGAGCGGGCCGAGGGATGGGCCTGGGTCCAGGCCGTCGATGACGGCTATGTCGGCTACCTGCCCGAAGATGCACTCGGCCCCGTCGTCGCAGCGACCCACATCGTCACTGTCCCGCGCACTTTCGTTTATTCCGGTCCCGATCTGCGGTTCCCGACTCGCACGGCGCTCTCAATGGGTAGCCGGCTCACGATCGCCGGCGAGGCCGAGACCCGCGGCACGCGCTATCTGCTCCTCGAAGACGGCGGAGCACTCGTCGCCAGCCACCTTCGCCCCGTCTCCGATCCGCCGGCACCCGACTACGTTTCGGTCGCGGGCCTCTTCCTCGAAACGCCCTATCTCTGGGGCGGCAAATCCGGCTTCGGCATCGATTGCTCGGGCCTCGTGCAGCTGGCCATGCGTCTCGCCGGCCATGCGGCCCCCCGAGACAGCGACATGCAGGCCTCGGGCCTCGGAATGCCGATCGAGCGAAAGGATCTTCGGCGCGGCGATCTCGTCTTCTGGAAAGGCCATGTCGCCATCATGGAAGACGAGAGGACGATGCTCCATGCCAACGGCCATACCATGACCGTAGCGCGCGAGACGCTGGAAGCCGCGATCGAACGCATCGGCTGGCTCTATGGCACGCCGACAGGCTATCGCCGGCCCGTCGCCGAAACGTGAAGTACCGGCCCTTGGTGCTGCGGTGGCGAGGCCTTATATCGGCTCGGTGATACTTTGAGAGATTGCTGCCATGCTATCCGTTCGCCGAAACATTCCAATGCCGCTTTCTATCGGCCGAAAGAGCGCAATCGCGCTGCTGATGGTCGTTTCGTCTGCTCTTTCGGTTCCGGCCCTTGCCGCCGAAGGCGTGGCCTGGGGCACTGCCGGACAGGAAAGCTTCCAGGACCTTCCGGGCGTCAAGCCGCAGGATCCGGCCAATCAATTCGGCGAGGGCTATAGCTGCGAAACCCGCACGGTTGCACCGCGTCCGGGTTTCGGCGGTCGGCGCGAATTGCGCGACACGCTGCCTTACACTGTCTATCGCTGCGAAAAGAACGGCATCGTCTATCAGGGCACCCAGCCGCCGCGCTCGGGCCGTCAGTGGTATCCGGGCGTCAACCCGCGCGTCATCGATTGACCGCCTGCGGAAGGCTCCGCATCAGGCCGTTGCGATCAGCCCTGATCGTCCTGGCCGAGCAGGCCGTCGAAAACTTCCAGAAGCGCTTCGCTGATCGCACCGCCCAGCCTGTGACCGGCTTCCCGCAGGCTTTCCTCGTCCATGTCCCGGGCGGCGATCGCGAGCGCCGTGCCTTCCTGGGCCACGATTTCCTTGGCCCGCTCGATAGCCCAAAGGGCGAAATCGCTGCGGCTTTCGATGGCGACGGTCTCGTCCATGGTAGGTCCTCTTCGGCTGTGCGCGGGCGTTCGGGAATTGACTGCGAAATTGGGTCGAATCTGGCTTCGCGAAGGCATCGAAAGCCTGCCGAAAGACAAGAAAAAAGCCCGGCAAGCCGGGCTTTTTTCAACTGTTTGAAGACCGCATAAACTGCTGATCTCAAATCGGAATTTGGTGCCCAGAAGAGGACTCGAACCTCCACACCCTTTCGAGTACCAGCACCTGAAGCTGGCGCGTCTACCAATTCCGCCATCTGGGCGACGAGGAGCCGTGTAAAGGGACTACTTCGGCCTGTCAACCGGCATTTTGAAGTTTTCGTGTCAGCGTATCGAAAGCGCTTCGAGGCCGCCTTATGCACACCCGCCTAAATTCCCCCCAAATGCCAGGTGTATAGGGCTTGTGGCCGTTTGAAGCGGCTGGCGTTGCCGATGACGCCGTCGTGAAAAAGCCGTGATCGAACCGCTCTATCTCGCAGTCGGCGAAGCGCCTCTTGCACTCTGCCGGGACGAGAACAGGATAACGAGATGAAGTTACGCTCCACTTTTTTGGCTCTGGCCCTGGCAGGCACCCAGATTTTCACCCCTGTGGCGGAAGCCGCCATGCCGAAACCGGTACAGCCGGTACTGGGCCAGCAGATGGATGCTGAACAGGTCGACCTCGTCTGCGACTTCTCGGGTTGCTACGAGACCTGGGACCGTCCGCCGCCGCGCCGCCCGCGCCCGCTGCCGCCGGAATACTATCCACCATCCGTTTATGACGAGCCGCCGGTTTATCGTCCCCGCCCACGTCCGCCCGTCTATGACGAGCCCGGTTACCGTCCGCGGCCTCGCCCGCCGGTTTATGCCGATCCGGGATATCGTCCGCCTGGCCGCGCCTGGGAGCGTCATGTCGATTGGTGCCTGAACCGCTATCGGTCCTACAATCCCCGCACCAACCAGTTCCTCTCGTCGAGCGGCTACTACAAGGTCTGCCGGTCGCCCTTCAACTGAGCGACCAGAGTTATGAAGGCGGCCCCGGCCGCCTTTTTCAATCTCAGCTGTCCAGCCCTTCATTGCGGCTGGCCCGGTCGACATGGCCGAGATCCCGCTCCGGATCGATGGCGTTCCGCACCTTTTGCTTCAGCTCCTTCGGCCCGGGAAAACCGCCGTCGCGCTTCCGCTCCCAGATCAGCTCCTCGTTCAGCCTGATCTCGAAGATCCCGCCTGTGCCCGGAATGAGTGCCACCTCGCCAAGGTCCTCGGCGAAGGTATGCAGCAGTTCCTGTGCCATCCAGCCGGAGCGCAGGAGCCAGTTGCACTGGGTGCAGTAGGTGATCGAAATCCGGGGTTTGGCCATCATCATCGTCCTTGCTTCACGCATAAGTTAACCGAACAAATCAACTTTTTATCTCTCGCGCAATTGCCATGCTCTCGGTGTTCCGCCAAGAGGCCAGGATTATTGTTTGCCAAGGAATTCCGCATGTCCACTGAACCGAATCGTCTTTTCGTCCCCGCGCTCGCTCCCGTTTATCGCTCAGGCCATGATCTTGCAGAAACTCTGCTACGGCTTGTCGCCGGCGGCTTTCTGGTCATCCATGGTGCCGGCAAGATCGTCGATCCCTTCGGCGCCGCCCAGATGGTGGAAGGTCTCGGCTTCTATCCCGGTGTCTTCTGGTCCCCGCTGCTCGCCGCCACAGAATTCTTCGGCGGTATCCTGCTCGCGATCGGCCTGCTGACCCGCCCGGCGGCATTCGCCGCCACCATCGTGCTCCTCGTCACCGTCTATTTCCATTGGGTGCAGCTCGATCAGGGCTTCTCAGGCGCGGAAAAGTCTCTGCTCTGGGCAGCGATGACATTCTTCTTCGTCATTCGTGGCGGCAACAGCCAGTCGGTTGATGCGCGCCTGAAAAAAACCTTCTGAAGCCTGGGGGAGGGGGCTTCAACCAGCGCCCTCCCGTCTTGCCGTGATCGCAGGCGCATGCTTTCTCTGAAGCATCCACCCACGAGATGCGATTCCCCATGCGCGTTGCCATCGTCGAGAATACCAAAGTCACCGAAGCCGGTCAGGTCGGCATCGCCCTGGCCGAAGCCGGAGCAGAGATCGTCACGATCCGCGCCTATGCGGGTGAACCTCTCCCTGAGTTTGCCGCGTATGACGCCCTCGTTGTCTTCGGCGGCGAGCAGAATGCCCGGGACGACGAAAAGCACCCCTATCTGCCGGCGCTCGCAAGCCTGATGCGCCGCTTCGGCGACAGCGACAAGGCCGTGCTCGGCATCTGTCTTGGCAGCCAGCTGCTCGCCCGCGCCTATGGCGGCGATAATCTGATCGGTGCAGCCCCGGAATTCGGTTGGCGCAGCATCGGCCGCACCGAGACCGGCAAGGCTGATCCGGTGCTGTCGGTTCTGCCCGATAGCTTCTTCTCTTTTCAGTGGCACGACGACACCTTCACCTTGCCTGAGGGGGCTGCCCATCTGGCGGAAAGCGAAACCGCCCGCCACCAGGCCTTCCGCGTGGGACGCGCCGCCTATGGCTTCCAGTTCCATTTCGAGGCCAACCGCGAGGTCGTGCGCAACTGGATGACGCATTTTCCTGAGGTGATCGAGCGCAAGGAACCCGGCTGGCTTGCCCGCCATCCCGAAATCGAGCCGACGGACGGGCATCTCTCCGACGAAGCGGGTCTTGCCCTCGCCCGCGCCTGGGTGCGCCAGATCCGGCCTTCCTGAGCACCGGGCCGCAAATTAAGCTTCAAGCGACGGGCTTGACCGAAATCAAGCAACTGTCTTGCCCAACCTGTTATCTCCGGCACGAAAGTTACGGAGTGCCCCGATGTCCCTGTCCGCCTTTGCTCTTGCCGTTCTCCTCCTTCTCCTGACGCCAGGGCCGACGAATACCCTGCTCGCCGTCTCGGGCGCAGCGCGCGGCCTCAAGGCATCCCTGCCGCTGATCGGCGCCGAGCTCTCGGGCTATCTCACCACCATCGTGCCGCTGGTCTTTCTGGCTGCCCCGCTGCTCGCCGACCAACCCGTCGCCTCGCTGGTCATCAAGCTCGCCTCGACACTCTGGGTCCTGCTGCTTGCCGCCCGGCTCTGGATCCGCCCGCCCTCGGCCACAGAGCCCGGTGCAATTACCGCGGCGAACGTCTACGGCACGACGGTGCTGAATCCCAAAGCCCTGATCATCGGCCTCGCGCTCATTCCCCCCGCCTCCTTCGCAGCACCTGAAACGCTGGTTGTACCGCTTCCCTACCTGGCGCTCTTCGCGGTCTTGGTGATGCTCGTTGCCACCTGCTGGTTGAGCGCCGGGGCCGCCATCCTGCGTCGTGTTGCCACCACCAATCCGCTGCTCTTCGGTCGCGTCGCCGCAAGCTTCCTCGTCGTCTTCGCCATCAGCCTCGCCGGCCGCGCCATCGGCTGGATTTGATCGCCGTCATCCGCCCCCTCTTGCGAGCCGTCCGCCCCCGTGCTTAATCGACATTCAATCGATTGAGATCGCTTCTGAAACCTGTGGGAGGGGGACATGAAGGCAGTGGGGGCGCGCCTCCTGGCGCTCTGCTTCATCATTATGGCGCTGGTGGTTCAGCCAGCCCAGGCGGGCTCTGTCGGAGCCGACAAGGTCATGCGCGACTGGTACCGCCTCGTGCTCGAACTGGTGCGGCACACGCCGACCTATTCGCCACCGGTTGCAAGCCGCGCCTTCGCCTATCTCGGTGTCACCGCGTACGAGGGGCTCGCCTCCGGGGATCGGACGCTGACCTCGTTGTCCGGCCAGCTGAATGGCCTCACGCCCGTGCCGCAGCGCGAAGCGGGTCTCGCCTATGACGAAGCCGTCATCATGCAGGCAGCACTCTCCTCCGCTGCTCGCCAGCTCTTCGGCAATACCGGCCCGACCGGCCAGCGCGCCATGAAGCGCATGACGGATAAGCTCACCGAGGAGGTCTCGGCCGGTCTCGCCCCTGATCTCGTCGCCCGAAGCCAGGCCTATGGCGAAAGCGTCACCGCCCATATCCTGACCTGGTCCGAGGGCGACGGCGGCGCCAAGGTCGAGAACATGGGCTTCCCGCTGGAGTTCACGCTCAACAAGGGGCCTTCGAACTGGGTGCCGACCAGCCTTGTCAACCAACAGCAACTGCCACTGCTGCCGAAATGGGGTGAGAACCGGCCCTTCGCGATGCAGACGGGCAATGGCTGCCCCCTGCCGGCACCGCCCGCCTATAGCGAGGAGAAAGGCTCCGATTTCCACAAGGAAGCCTTCGAGGTCTACGAGACCGTGAAAAACCTGACGCCGGAGCAGCGGGCCGTCGCGCGTTTCTGGTCGGATGATCCGATGCTCTCGCCGACGCCCCCCGGCCACTGGATGGTGATCGGCCTGAAGATCCTCGACGAACGCAAGGCAAGCGCGGCAGAGCATGCCGACCTGCTTGCCCGCCTCGGTGTCACGCTCGCCGATGCCTTCATCGGCTGCTGGCACTCGAAATTCGAATACGACCTGCTTCGCCCCGTCACCTACATCAAGCGGGTCATCAATCCGAAGTGGGAGCCGATCCTGATCACGCCGCCCTTCCCCGAATATCCGAGCGGCCATTCCACCCAGTCGGGTGCCGCCGCCACCGTTTTGACCGCATTCTTCGGCGAAAATTTCGCCTTCACCGACAACACGCATGAAAAGGACAAGCTGCCGAACCGTGGCTTCACGAGCTTCTGGCAGGCGGCGGAAGAAGCCGGCATCTCCCGCCTCTATGGCGGCATCCATTTCCGCGCAGCGATCGAGCGCGGCCTCGATCAGGGTCGTTGCATCGGCGAGAAAGCGGTTGCCCTGAGGACACGCGGATGAGCGGATCGATCACCTCCCGCATCACCACCTTGGCGACGCTGGTCCTCACGCTGCAGTCCGGCACGGCAGTCGCCAATGGCGGCCCCCTCGTTCCCCGTTTCACCGACGAAACCGCCTCCAGCGGCATCGTCAGCACCTATCGCGGCGACTGGGAATACATGGTCGGCGGCGGCGCCGGCAGCTTCGACTGCAATGCCGATGGCTTCCCCGACCTCGTCCTGGCGGGTGGCGAGGACAAGGCGAAATTCTATCTGAACCGCAGCACCCAGGGCGGGGCGCTGAAATTCGAGGAAAAACCTTCGGGCCTCGAACTCGACAAGGTGATCGGCGCCTATTCGCTGGATATCGATGGCGACGGGCTGCAGGACGTCGTGCTCCTGCGCTCCGGCGAAAATGTCGTGATGCGCGGCCTCGGCGAATGCCGCTTCGAGCGCGCCAACGAGGCCTTCGGTTTCGACGGTGGCGACGCCTGGTCGACCGCCTTCTCCGCCACCTGGGAGCGCGGCAACACCTGGCCGACGCTCGCCATCGGCAATTACATCGACCGCTTCGAGGACTTCGAGCCCTGGGGCTCCTGCACCGACAACTGGCTGCATCGCCCGGTTTCGGCAAGCGAACGCAGTTTCGCCCCGCCGCTCGCGCTCAACCCCTCCTATTGCCCGCTGTCGATCCTCTTCACCGACTGGAACCGCTCTGGAACGCCCTCGCTGCGCGTCTCCAACGACCGCGAATATTACAAGGGTGGCCAGGAGCAGATGTGGAAGCTGGAGCCGGGCAAAGCGCCGGAGCTCTACACCCAGGCGGAAGGCTGGAAATACCTGCGCATCTGGGGCATGGGCATTGCCAGCCACGATATCGATTTCGACGGCTATCCGGAATATTTCCTGACCAGCATGGCCGACAACAAGCTGCAGAAGCTTGGCGAAATCCCCGCCGATGGCAAGCCGAAACCCTCTTACAACGACGTTGCGTTCGCCAAGGGCGCGACCGCCCACCGGCCCTATACCGGCGGCGAGATCAGCCCCTCGACCGCCTGGCACACGGAGTTCGAGGACGTCAACAACGACGGCCGCGCCGATCTGTTCGTCGCCAAGGGCAATGTCGCCGAAATGCCCGACTTTGCCGAGCAGGACCCCAACAACCTGCTCGTCCAGGGCGAGGACGGCAAGTTCACCGAAATGGGCGACAAGGCCGGCGTCGCCTCGATGGCCAAGGGCCGGGGCGGGGCGCTGGCCGATTTCAATCTCGACGGATTGGTCGATCTCCTTGTCGTCAATCAGGGGTCTCCGGTGGAGATCTGGCGCAACACGACCGAGGGCGCCGGCCGCTTCCTGCAGATTGCGCTACGCCAGGAGGGTGCCAACCGGGATGCGGTCGGTGCCTGGATCGAGGTGAAGACCGGCGCGGTGATCCAGCGCCGCGAGGTGACGATCGGCGGCGGTCATGCGGGCGGCAAGACCGGTTGGCACCACGTCGGCTTGGGGAAACTGGGTGAAACCGAGATCCGGGTGCTGTGGCCGGACGGCGAGGCGAGTGACTGGCAAAAGGTGGCGGCTGACGGGTTTCATGTGGTCGAGCGCGGTGTGGCGCCGAGAGCGTGGAAGCCGGGCGAGGGGATTTGAGTCTCTCCTCTCCCCTTGTGGGAGAGGAAGGAAAATCGAAGGATTAGGCGAGCGCAAGCCGCCTAAACTTCAGATTTTCCCGGTGAGGGGATCAGTGCTGCGGGCACGAGAAACGGACCCCCTCACTTGCGATTTCTGATGTTTAGGCAGCTTACGCTCGCCTAATTCATCGAAATCGCTTTCTCCCCCACCAAGGGGGAGATGGGCTCCGCGCTTGCGGCCCGCTCTCCCACCATCCAAGAACTGATCTGTCAAAAAACCCCAAGCTTCGCCACCGGTCGGGATCGCTCCCTCCGGGGATGGTCATGCTTGTCTCGGACGAGGCGCCAGAAGCAACCTGTCTAAGTAGTTTATGTGGCTCCCTCCGGCGCCTCGTTCGGCGTCTATTCCCGCTGCATGCGTCTCTCTGGCAAGGCGGCGACGGTCCTTGGAACTTGCGTTCCAGGGATGACCGGGCGCGGGTCCGGCTGCGGCGTCAAATGATGACGCTTCAGCCTGGCCGGTGGCCCGGGAGGTTCCCGCCGGATGGTGCACCATTCCGACCGGGACCCTCGCCCGGGGGATGTTTTGATCATTTGCGATCGTCCATCATCCCCGCCGTTTTATCCGCCCCGCCGTCTGGATGTTCGCGACGGCGTGGGCGCCTTGTCTGTGTGCCTCTGAGGCACGTCCTTCCGATCGGGGTATCCAGTGACTGGGCATCCGACCCCGTCACCTTCGTACCAGCCCCTCGTCCGGAGGGAGACCGTTGCAGCGGGCCGGGGATTTGTGCCTGCGACAGCACGCCACCCCGGCGCCGGCCCCGCCTCGCCTGACATCGCATCGTCAGGTGTATCCGAGGGCGGGACGGGGATGAGTCTATGAGGGTGGAAATGGTGGGGGATGAAAAAACATGTCGGGGTTTGAATTTGCTCGGGATTTTCTCAAACTCATCCCCCTTTTTTGATCTGAAACGCCGAATTCGTGGCTCTGCCCCTCACCCTCCCTCTCCCCGCAGGCGGGGAGAGGGAGGCACAAGCGGTGGCCGTCGTGGCCTTCTCCCCGCAAGGGGGGAGAAGGTGCCCGCCCTTCGACAGGCTCAGGGGGCGGATGAGGGGCAAAAGCCGCAAGGGCGACACCATCTCCCCCCTTGCGGGGGAGAAAGCGAAATCGAGGAATTGGCCCGATCAGGGCCAAACCTCAGATTTCGCAAGAGAGGGGCTCGGTGATCTCGGTGCCCAGGGAACCGTGCCCCTCTCCAGGAAAATCTGAAGTTTAGGCGGCTTGCGCTCGCCTAAGCCTTCGATTTTCCGTCCTCCCC
>JAESGV010000121.1_pt1 | contig 118292 bp, 103 predicted proteins | sample 9269781 | NCBI WGS metagenome assembly JAESGV01 (sample SAMN15741586, study PRJNA653496) | algae metagenome | isolation source: Tildeniella torsiva UHER 1998/13D and co-occurring heterotrophs from... | place: Slovakia: Slovak Paradise National Park, Hrabusice, Kosice Region | collected 2000-01-01 | reverse complement strand
GCCCAAGCAGCGATGGCAGACCTGGAAAAGCAGTTCCGTCGTTTACCAGGGTTAGAAAAGTGGTTCGTCGAAATCACCCCACAGCCTGCCTAGTAAATGGATACTTTATTTGCTGGAGCACTCTTAGTCTGCTTGCACTCTTTGTAAGCGCACCAGTAGAAAGAGATCAAATGCCTTTTTTCGGGAGGTGGTCGAATGGAGTCATGCCCCTAAGCGCGCTTGGATCGTCGCTAGAACCGACTCACTCAGGGCCTCATAGTCGTAGCCGCCCTCAAGACCAAATAGAATCTTGTCGGTGATGGTCAGGCACTGACGGGTAAAGCTGCCAAAGTCTTGGGGTTGTAGGTTGACGCTAGCCAGCGGGTCGGCGGCGGTGGCATCGTACCCGGCGCTAATGATGAGTAAATCGGGATAGAAGGCTTCGAGGAAGGGAATCACCTTTTGCTCAAACTGCACCTGGTAATCGTCGCTGGCGCTGCCTGGGGACATGGGCAAGTTCAGCACGTTGCCGTGGCGACCGGTTTCGCTGCTGCGGCCAGTGCCAGGATAGGCGGGCGTTTGGTGTAGAGAACAGTAGGCAATCGCCCCATTCTCCTCCACCAGGGCTTGCGTTCCATTGCCGTGGTGGACATCCCAGTCGAGAATGGCGACGCGGTTGATACTGGATTTTTCTAGGGCGTAGTGGGCAGCGATCGCAGCATTGGCAAATAGACAAAAGCCCATGCCGCGATCGCGCACCGCGTGATGCCCCGGTGGCCGCGCCAGCACAAACGCCGAATGGCCCGTTTCTAGAACGTAGTCTACGCCATCGAGCCAGGCGCTCACCGCTAGCCGCGCCACAGCGTAGCTGGCCTCAGATACCACAGTATCGCCGTCGATGTGGCCGCCGCCACTGTGGGCAATCTCCCTGAGCGCGGTGACATAGCGAGGGTTGTGGATCTGGGCGATCAAGTTATCTACATCCTCCCGCTGCGCTACCGAAGTTGGTTCGCGCCAGTCAAGGTGAGTGGTCCAGGGAGCCTTCTCTAGCGCGGCCACAATCGCCGTCAATCGACCCGCATTTTCGGGGTGAAAACTGCCCGTATCGTGGGTCAAAAATGCGGGCGAATAGATGATGGCAAAATCGGCCAGGGTGAGAGGAGGGTGCACGGCAAACTCAGGGGTAGTGAACTACTACAAATTAAGGATTCAATCGGGGCGGCAAAACGTCGCTAAATCAGGCCTCGCGTGCCCCTAGATCTACCATAGCGCCCGCTGATTTGAACGAGGGAATTTGTGCTAAAATATATCTCAGATGAGTCCGCAAAAACATACTGATTAAGCGCTATTCAGCACCGCTCGGTGCGAGGGTCTGACTAGCGCTTTGTTGTTCGCAAATTCGGAGCTTTTTAGCCTATGGCAACCCCAGAAGAGCGCATCGTCCCTACCGATCTGCGCGTTGAAATGCAAAGCTCTTACCTGGAATACGCCATGAGCGTGATCGTGGGTCGGGCGCTGCCAGACGCCAGGGACGGGCTCAAGCCGGTGCATCGCCGCATTCTCTATGCCATGCACGAGCTGGGTTTAGCTGCCGATCGCCCCTTTCGCAAGTGCGCCCGTGTGGTGGGTGAAGTGCTGGGTAAGTACCACCCCCACGGCGACACGGCGGTGTACGACGCCCTGGTGCGCATGGCCCAGGACTTCTCCATGCGGGTGCCGTTGATCAACGGTCACGGCAACTTTGGCTCCATTGACAACGACCCCCCGGCGGCGATGCGATACACCGAGTGTCGCCTGCAATCGCTGACCAGCGACTCGCTGCTGCAAGACATCGAGTCGGATACGGTCGATTTTGCTGACAACTTTGACGGCTCCCAGCAGGAGCCGGTGGTGATGCCCTCGCGGTTGCCCCAGCTGTTGCTCAACGGCTCCTCGGGCATTGCCGTGGGCATGGCCACCAACATTCCCCCCCACAATCCAGGGGAACTGATCGACGGCGTGATCGCGCTGATCAACAACCCCGACATCTCCACCGCCGAGCTGATGGAGATCATCCCCGGCCCCGACTTCCCCACGGGCGGGCAGATTCTGGGTCGCAGCGGCATTCGCGATGCCTACATGACCGGACGCGGCTCGGTCACCATGCGCGGCGTGGCCAGTATGGAAACCATTGAGCACCGGGGTCGGCCCGATCGCGAAGCCATCATCATCACCGAGCTGCCCTACCAGACCAACAAGGCGGGGATGATTGAGCGGATCGCTGAAATGGTGAACGAGCGCCGCCTGGAGGGGATTTCGGATATTCGCGATGAGAGCGATCGCGACGGCATGCGCATCGTCATTGAGCTAAAGCGCGATGCCTACCCCCGCGTCGTACTCAACAACCTCTACAAGCAGACGCCGCTGCAAAACAACTTTGGCGTCAACATGCTGGCCCTGGTCAACAGTGAGCCCCAGCTCCTCGGCCTCAAGCGCATGCTGGAGGTGTTTCTGGAGTTTCGCGAAGAAACCATCGTTCGCCGCACCCGCTACGAGCTGCGCAAGGCCGAAGAAAAAGACCACATTCTCCAGGGCTACCTAATTGCGCTGACCAACCTAGACGCCATCATCGCGCTGATTCGCGGGGCCGCCGACACCCCCGCCGCCAAGCAGGAGCTGATGGATACCTACAGCCTGTCAGACCTCCAGGCCGATGCCATTCTGCAAATGCAGCTGCGTCGCCTCACCGCCCTGGAGGCCGACAAAATTCAGCAGGAGCACGAGGAGCTGGTCGCCAAAATCACTGACCTGCAAGATATTTTGGCCCGCCGCGAGCGCATTCTGGAGATCATTATCACCGAGCTAGGCGAGCTCAAGGCCAAGCACAACAGCCCTCGTCGCACCGTGATCGAGATGGACGATGCGGAACTCACCGACATCTCCCTAATCGCCAACGAGCAGGTGGTAATTTTGGTCACCGATCAGGGCTACATCAAGCGCATGCCCGTGGCCACCTTTGAAGCCCAGAGCCGCGCCACCCGAGGCAAGGCCGGGGCCAAGATGAAGGAAGACGATGGCGTGCTGCACTTCATTACCTGCTACACCCACGACTACCTGCTATTCTTTAGCGATCGCGGCGTCACCTACGCCCTGCGGGCCTACCAGATCGCCGAAGGCTCCCGCGCGGCTCGGGGCATGCCCATCGTACAAATGCTGCCCATCCCCAAAGAAGAGGCGATTACCTCGGTGCTGGCGGTGCGCGAGTTTACCGACGAAGACTACCTGGTGATGCTCACCCAGGGCGGCTTCGTGAAGAAAACCGCCCTCTCGGCCTTCAGCAACATTCGCACCAACGGGTTAATCGCCATCTCCCTCGAAGAGGGCGACCACCTACGGTGGGTGCGCCTGGCCCGCAACACCGACAGCATTCTGATCGGTTCGCGCCGGGGCATGACCATTCACTTTAAGGCCAATGACGACCAGCTGCGGCCCCTGGGTCGCCCCACTCGCGGCGTGCGGGCGATGTCTCTGCGCGACGGCGACGAACTGATCAGCATGGATATTCTGCCCAGCCAGGTGGTGGAGGCGGTGCAGGCTGCCGAAAATGACGACGACGAGGACGATACCCTCACCAACGGCAGCGAAAGCGGCCCCTGGGTGCTGGTGATTACCGCATCGGGTCTGGGCAAACGGGTGCCGGTGGCCAAGTTCCGCCTGCAAAACCGGGCGGGCATGGGCCTAATGGCGATCAAGTTCCGCAAGCGCGACGACACCCTGGCCTCGCTGCTGGTGGTGGGCGAGGGCGACGAGCTGATGCTGGTGACTAACCGGGGCATCATCATTCGCCAGCGGGTGAATGATATCTCGATTCAGTCGCGACCGGCGACCGGGGTGCGCTTGCAGCGTCTGGATGCAGAGGATGCGATCGCAGCGGTCGCCGTCGTGCCCCCTGCCCTGCAAATCGAAGGTCTCGATGACGCTGAGGAGTCTGGCGCTGAGGAGTCTGCTGAAGAAGGTGCGATCGAGGTGATTGCTGAGACTTCTACTGAGGCATCGACCGAAGAAGAGTAACCCTGCATCTTGGCCTACCGCTGGGGAGGTAAACCGCCATGGTAGATCTTGGCCTGACCCACATCGCCCTGCCCGTCGCTGACGTGGAGCGAAGCATTGCCTTCTATGCGGCCTATGCCGCCATGGAGGTAATCCATCGCCGGATCGATCAGGCGACAGGGGTTAATGTTGTTTGGTTGTCTGATCGCACGCGCCCCTTTGCGATCGTGCTGATTGAGCAGGGTAGCGTGCGGCCACTGCTGACTCCCTTGGCCCACTTGGGAGTCGGCTGCAAAAGTCGCGAAGCGGTGGATGTACTGTGCAACCTCGCTCGCCAGGAAGGTTGCCTACTTGAAGATCCGCAAGATTCTGGTTACCCAGTGGGCTACTGGGCCTTTTTGCGCGACCCCGATGGCCACACATTGGAACTCTCCCACGGGCAAGAAATTGGGCTGACAGTGGAGAATGGCTAACGCAACCTCAGGCAGCCTGGTTTGTAGTCTCAGCGGTTGCCACTAGGGGGAGGATCACGGCGTCGGCTGGCTGGGGGTTGAGGCTGTCCCACCGATTCAGATATTGGGTGAGGTAATGGTCGCCCTGGGCAATGCGATCGCCCACCATCCCCCGCACCCGCCCTTCCTCCTCGATGTACTGATCCTCACTAAAGAACCCGGCAAACCGAGCCGCTCGCAACCACACTAGGTAAGTACTCAACGCGTCGTACTGGCTCTGCGCCACGATCGATCGCAAATCTCCCTCAATCCACCAATTCACCACATCGTGGGGTTGCGCCCCCACCTGCCCAGGGATGCCCATCGCTGCCGCCAGTTCATGCAGGGTGGGTGTCGCAATTCCCCAGCCGCTGAGGATGCTTTTTAAGTCAATATGGGCATCGCCGTGGCGGCTAAAGTAGTCGCTGCCCCAGCCTTTGTCGGCCCGGCGACAAAATTCTGCCGCCGAGACACCGGATACCAGCCCCCGCTGAAGCAAGATCGGCAGGTCAGCGGTTTGCGAATTAAAGCCCACCAGTTGAGGATGGTGCTGACCCAGATAACCTAGAAAAGTCGCAATCAGTTCGCCTTCATCCATGAGGCGATCGCCCTGTCTGGGTAGAGTGGTTAGCCGTAGGGTAATCTCCCCGTTGTTTTGCTGCTCTCGCACCACCGCCGAGACGGCAACCACACGGCACAGAGCTGTTTTGAGATGAGGCCGAGGTTTTTCTGTCGTGGCTCCAGCTTTGGCCCACATTACTTCAAACACCTCAGCATCCGGTAGCGTTGTGGGCAGGCCGTACACGCGCCGCCCCGATGTTGGGTCAGGCACCCATTCCAAGTCAAAGGCGCATACGTGCCGACCAACGGATTTAAACATGGCTGCTCCCTGGGCTGCGCTAAAAACTGACCCAGGCCGTTGCCCAGGCTGTTTCTAACATTCCCAGCTATTGAAACAAGCAGCTAGGGAACCTGCCAGGCCCGCTGGTGGTAGTCGTCGGGTTTCGGAAAAAGATCAACGGGTTCGCCGTGGTGGTGATGGCCGTGATCGTGAGCCTGTCCGTGGTCGTGGCCATGACCGGGATCATGAGCGTGCCCATGTCCGTGGTCGTGGCCGTGCTGACCGCCCCCAGCAGCGAGGCGAAATTTGCACATTTCACAGTTCATCGCTACCTGGCCCAGGTGGGTTTCAATTTCGCGATCGCGCAAAATCTGCATCAGCTGTGGATGACTCCCCATCTCTGGCAAATAGCTCACCAGCTGTTCTGGATGAGCCGCCTGCTCCTGTTGGGTAATATCCAAAATCTTCTTCACCAGCACGCCGGTAAAGAGGAAGTAGGGCAGCACAATAATGCGTTTTGGCTCGTACATCCGAGCGCGACGAAAACCTTCTTCTAAGCGCGGATGGGTGATGCCAATAAAGCAAATTTCCACCGTCTTATAGCGACTGCCCTCCCAGACAATACGGGCTAGCTTATAAACATCGCCATTGGCATCGGGGTCGCTGGCCCCCCGGCCCACAAACAGCAGCACCGTGTCTTCGCGAGCGATGTTATCGGGGTTAAAGCGCGGTGTATCTAGCTCTGCTAGCCGCTCTTGCCAGAGCTGAATGATGGCGGGGGTAATGCCGAAGTGGCGACCGTAGTGGAACGTCACCTGGGGGTGGCGCTGGCGAGCCCGATCCAATTCGTTGGTGACATCAAACTTGTTGTGGCGGGCGGCAAACAGCAAAATCGGCAGCACTGAAATGTCGGTGTAGCCCTGCTCCACACACCGATCGACCCCGTCTTGAATGGTGGGTTCCGTTAGTTCTAAAAAGCAGGGAATCACCGGGCGAGAATTATCGAGTTTTTGGTAGGCAGCGGCAAATTCTAGAACGCGATCGCGCCCCTCCGTGTCTCGACTACCATGGCCCACCAGCAGCAGCGGGCGCTGCATTGGCAAGGGTGCCCAAGTGCCGGTTGCACTGGGCAAGAAATCGTGGGGAGTGGTAATAATGGGTGCGATCGCCATAGGTGCTCAAATTGCCGCAGTGATACTAAATCTAACCCCCAGCCCCACCCAAAAATGTCATCTATGGAAATTTGGCTAATAACAGCCTGAGCAAAGGGTGAACGTTAACCTAGACCCAGTTCAGACCATTCAGCACAAAATTAGCCACCAGATAACCCTAGTGTTAGAACCGAGGCAGTTAAAAAATCGCAGCCAGATAAAAATCGGTCTGCCTGGCTATCTTAGCCCAGGCCAGAGCACAGAACCATCCTGGGGGTGGGCATTCATACGATGAGGGAACCGATGGAATTGGAGCAGGACACCTGGCGCAAACGTCTGCGCGGCTACCTAGATACGACCGACACCCTGGCTGGCCGGGTGGTCAATGGTGCGATCGTGCTGCTGATTTTTCTATCTGCCGCCATTTTTGTGATCAAGAGCTACCCCATCTCCCCTACCCTCGACGAATGGCTCAACGTCCTCGACTGGCTAATTGTGCTGGCCTTTACCCTTGAGTACGGGCTGCGCCTCTGGGTTGCCCAGCCTCCCTGGCAATACGCCTTTAGCCTCTACGGCCTAATCGATCTAATCGCCATTCTGCCGTCGTGGGTGGGGGTCTTCGACGTTCGCTTTCTGCGCTTTTTTAGATCGCTGCGAATTTTGCGCCTAGTGCGAATCTTCAATGATCGGCTCTGGTTTGGCCAAGTGACCAGCACTGACAGCCTAATTTTAATTCGCATTTTGTTTACCCTAGGGGCAATTGTTTTTATTTACTCCGGCCTAATTTTTCAGGTTGAGCACCCCCACAACCCCGAAGACTTTGGCACCTTTCTAGACGCGCTTTATTTTGCCGTCGTTACCATGACCACCGTCGGCTACGGCGATGTCACCCCCATCTCCGAAGCCGGTCGCGGGCTGACGGTGATGATGATTCTGACCGGCATTGCGCTCATTCCCACCCAAGTCAGCAGCCTGATTCGGCAGCTGGGCCAAGTGGGCCAGCACCGGCCCTGCCTCACCTGTGGCCTTACCCTGCACGACAGAGATGCCCAATTTTGCAAGCGCTGCGGTACTCTTCTAGAGCCGTAGTCCTCCAGAGCCGATGGCGTGAGCCTTTCAACCGCGCTGCTCTCTAGGTAACAAAGCATAACGATTATTGAAAAAACAAATATGCCTTTTGCCAGATACGGTTTTTCCGGTACAATAGCCACCCAAAAGCCCCGCTAGCCCTGTCCTCGGTGCTGGCCGCGCAGTTCATACGTTTTTGCCAGGCTCACCCCCGAGTTTGTCTAGCCCATCTCAGTTAGGACGTTCCATGACTTCTGTGCTCCACCGCCCCACCGACGACGCCAAACTATCCGGTCTTCCCGAAGATGTCAGGGCCAGATTGCAAGACCGCTTCAAACTTGTAGTACCCGCCCGCTCTACCGCCGACCCCTCCCCTGCCCCTGTGCTCGACGCCGCTCCCCCCAAAGACCCCGACCTTCAGCCAATCGTTTCCCTCAACAACGTTGAGAAGGTCTACGCCAACGGCAGCAAGGCGCTATCTGGCGTCAATCTCACCGTCAATCCCGGCGACTTTCTCTTCGTCACCGGCCCCTCAGGCTCAGGCAAATCGACCCTGCTCAAACTGCTCTACGGCTATGAGCGCCCCACGGGCGGCAACATTCTCGTGGGCGATGAACCCATTTCAGACCTGCGGGGCAACCGCCTAGCGATGATGCGCCGCCGTATTGGCGTCGTATTCCAGGACTACAAGCTAATTCCTAAGCGCACTGTGGCCGAGAATGTGGCCTTTGTGCTGTGGGCCCAGGGCTTTACCCGCAAAGAAATCCACCGCCGCCTCTGGCCGACCCTCAAAATGGTGGGTCTCCAGGGCAAAGCCCAGTGCTTCCCCGACGAGCTCTCCGGTGGCGAACAGCAGCGGGTCAGCATTGCCCGCGCTGTAGTCAACACCCCACCCCTGCTGCTGGCCGACGAACCCACCGGCAACCTGGATGCCGAAAACTCCCTTCAGGTGATCAAAATTCTCAAAAAGCTCAACTCCATTGGCATTACCGTCATTGTCACGACCCACGACGAGCACCTGGTGCGCATTTCCAACCATCCCGTGGTGCAAATTAAGAATGGGCGCTTGCACCATCTGCGCCGGTAACGCTACATTCCTTAACACCAAGCGGTGCGCCTTATCCAATCAATAGGATAATGATCAGAGCTAACGTTCAGGCGGCCTTACCTTAGACCGCTGAATGACTTTGGACTCTGAGAGGAACGTGCTTTGGTCAGTACAGCCCCGTTTAAAACAGCAAAATCGCAAGAAATTTTCTCTGCCGCCCAAAACCTCATGCCGGGCGGCGTTAACTCTCCGGTACGGGCCTTTAAGTCGGTGGGCGGGCAGCCCATTGTGTTTGACCGGGTTAAGGGGGCATACATTTGGGATGTAGACGGCAACCAGTACATCGACTACGTCGGCACCTGGGGGCCAGCGATCTGCGGCCATGCCCATCCTGAAGTGCTGGCAGCCCTAGCGGCGGCCCTGGAAAAAGGCACCAGTTTTGGCGCACCCTGCTACCTCGAAAACGTGCTGGCCGAAATGGTCATTCAAGCCGTGCCCAGCATCGAAATGGTGCGCTTTGTAAACTCCGGCACCGAAGCCTGTATGGCCGTGCTGCGGCTGATGCGAGCCTACACTGGTCGCAACAAAATCATCAAATTCTCAGGCTGTTACCACGGCCACGCCGATATGTTCTTGGTACAGGCGGGGTCTGGCGTTGCCACCCTGGGCTTGCCCGACTCTCCAGGGGTGCCCAAATCGGCCACCAGCGACACCCTCACCGCCCCCTACAACGATTTAGAGGCGGTCAAAGCCCTCTTTGCCCAAAATCCTGGAGAAATCGCTGGGGTCATTCTAGAACCCGTGGTGGGTAACGCTGGGTTTATTACCCCCGATGGCGGCTTCTTGGAAGGGCTGCGAGAAATCACCCGCGAAAATGATGCGCTGCTGGTGTTCGACGAAGTCATGACCGGCTTCCGCATTGCCTACGGCGGTGCCCAGGCCAAGTTCAACGTCACCCCCGATCTCACCACCCTGGGTAAGGTAATCGGCGGCGGGCTACCTGTAGGGGCCTACGGCGGTCGCCGCGACATTATGGAAATGATTGCCCCCGCAGGGCCGGTTTATCAGGCGGGTACTCTGTCGGGCAACCCTCTGGCGATGACCGCAGGCATTAAAACTCTGGAACTGCTTCAGCGCCCCGGCACCTACGATGAACTCGATCGCCTGACGAAGAAGCTGATCGATGGCCTACTGCAAGTCGCGCGGGATGCAGGCCATGCTGTCTATGGTGGCCACATTAGCGCCATGTTCGGCATGTTCTTTCATGCGGGGCCGATCAGCAATTTCGAAGATGCTAAGGGGTCGGATTTAGAGAAGTTTAGCCGCTTCCACCGAGGCATGCTAGAGCGCGGAGTTTATCTGGCACCGTCGCAGTTTGAGGCTGGGTTTACCTCGCTGGCCCACACCGATGCGGATATTGACGCCACGATCGCAGCCGCCCGCGACGTGCTGGCAACGCTGTAATTTGTTCAGTCGGTGCGTCACCCCGAGCGATGACGCACCAGGACAGTTGGCTAAAACAAAACCCCGGAGCCTTGAGGCTTCGGGGTTTTGAAGATTGCTCTAAAAACTACGACATCGATTGGATGATGTAGTCGAAGTAAGGCTGGGCTTCGGCGGCGTCTTCGTCAGACAGCAGATTTAGGGAAGCCTCTTTCAGGCAGCGGATGGCTTCGGCCATACCCGGTACGGGAACCTCAAGGGCGTTGTACATTTCGCGGACACCCACGATGCCGATGGCTTCAATTGGGGTCTGATCGCCCGCCAGCACACCGTAGGTGACCAACCGCAGGTACCAGCCATAGTCGCGAATGCAGAGGGCACGCTGCTTTTGGCCATAGGCGTTGCCGCCGGGGGCGATGAAGTCTGGCCGTCGCCGCCATAGCTCTCTGCTGGCCTGGTCAACAATCTTTTTCTCATTCTCAGACAGGGTGGCGGCAATGCGGGTGCGCTGCTCGCCAGTCTTCAAAAAGTCTTCAATGGCCTTGAGCTCGCCGGTGGTTGGGTAGCGCAGCTCGTCGTCGGCATTCAAAATAACTTGGCTAACAACAGACATAGTTAAAAATGACGGGATGACCTTTTTCCATAGCTAGTTTAACGACTTGGGGGCCATCAGGGAAAGTTAAATTCTCATTTAGTTAGCTACAAACCGGAGCCAAATGAGGGGCAGCGGTGCCAGGGCTAGGGGCTGAATCGTTTGATTTTAAGGGGTTTCGCCCCCTAAGCTGGTTTCTGGAGAATGAGAATAGGGAAGAGGATTTGTAACTTTTTCGACATATAGTTGCGGCCCTGGGGTAAGCCGATCGCATCTACTGTGTTTTTGCCAAGACTCTGCTGTCGCTAAAGGGATGTTAGAGGGTATAGATGCACTGGTGGATGCAGGTTAAAAATAAAATTATGGAGCGGGTTGGCGAGGTGCGAAGGAGGTAGCCTTAGGTATTGTGCGCGATCGCCCAGGGCCAGTCTTTGACCATCGCCCCCTTACTAACCACTTCCTTTACCACCATGGACAAGCGATTGACCGATGACCAGGTGCAGCGCCTGGTGGCCGAGGTACAGCGGCTCTCCGATCGCCACCAATCGGAGCTAGACGCCGCGGAGGTGCAGGATATTTTGCAGCAGCTCAACCTGTCGCCCGAGTTTTTAGACGATGCCCTGATTCAGCTCAAGCGCCAGGATGCCCTGGTGGTGCAGCAGCGTCGCAGGCGCTGGCTGATGGCGGGGGTGGCGGGAGCAGTGGCGCTGGGTCTAGCGAGCTGGCTGTGGCTGGGGAATCAACAGCAGCAGCAGCTGAGCCAGGTGATGGCCCAGGGCGATCGCATCACCCTGAGCCAAGACGACGGCGGCAGTCTCAGCCAGGTGACTCCCGAGGCCGGTGGCAGTGAACTGGTCTATCGGCTGACGCTCAACGACGCCCCGGTGGGGGAGCAGCTCGCCCTCTCCTGCCGCTGGAGTGCCCCCGATGGCCAGGTAGTGCACCAAAATCAATACCGCACCAAGACCATCACGACCCCGGTGTGGCCCACCTACTGCCGCTACACCGTCGGCCCCGAGTCGCCCAAAGGAACCTGGACAGTGGAGGCCTTTGTGGGCGATCGCCAGCTCAGCGACGCCACCTTTACTGTGGACTAGGGAATCTATGGGATGGGATGCGATCGCAGCGGCAGCAACCCAGGCCCAAGGCTGCATCGGCTACTGGGGCTATGGCGATGAAGACGCTTTGCGCCGAACCTTGAGCGATCTGGTGGCTCAAACGGAGCTGAGAAACTGGCAGCGCTGTGACCTATCCACCCTGGAGGATGGCCGGATTGCCCTTTCGGCCTCTGGGGTGGATACCGATGCCTGGGTCAGGGCAACCACCGACCGTCTCATCCTAGGACGCGATGCCTTTGGCCGCATGTCTCTGTACTGGATGCAGTGCGACCAAGTGATTTGGTTTGCCTCGCGGCTGCAATGGCTGCTGCCTCTGGCGCGTTCCCAAGGGAAATCGCCCCAGGTCAACCTGGCGGCGCTCTACGGCTACAGCTGCTTCTCTTACGTGCCGACGCCCATCACCCCAGTGCAGGCAGTGATGGCACTGCCTGCGGGCACCGAGCAAACCTGGGATGGCGACGGCGAGGGTAAGGTTCGATCGCCCAGCCGCCACAGTCTAGTGAACTGGCGGGAAAGCTCGACCCAGTTAGGGGATGAGGCGACGGCGATCGCCCAGCTTCAGAACTTGCTCAAAACCGCTGTGGAGCGCCAGATTAATGACCTGGGCGATGAGCCAGTCGGGGTGCTGCTGTCGGGCGGATTGGATTCCTCCATTGTGGCGGCTCTGCTTGTGCAGGCGGGGGTGCATGTGCGGGCCTACACTCTCGATTTTGGCGAAAGTAGTCTGCCCGAGTGGCCCTACGCCGAGCAAGTAGCCCAATTCCTGAAAATTCCGTTGATAAAGGTAGAAGCGACTCCACGCCGCATTCGCGGAGCCATATCAGCAACGGCGCGGGCGCTAGACATGCCCTTTGGCGATGGGGTAACGGTGCCGCTGTACCTGCTCAACCAAACCGCTAGTCAGGAAGTAAGGGTAATTTTTAACGGCGAAGGAGGCGACCAGTTATTTGCCGGTTGGACGAATAAGCCCTTGATTGCCGCCAGCCTCTACCAGGCCGACCATCCCGAGGGCATCGAACCCTTTGCCCAGCAATACCTCCGTACATTTCATCGGCTGTGGGGCTATGAGACCCAGGTGTTTTCGCCTGCGGTGCTGGCCAAAATTCAGGCGCTGAATCCCCAGGATTGGCTGTACCCGGCCCTCGACCCGACAGCCGCTCAAGGGCTGTTGCATCGGCTGCGGCGGGCCACGCTGATGCTGAAGGGAGCGCAGAACATTCATCCCCGCGCCACAAATTTGGCGCTGGCTCAGGGGTTGAGGGTGCGATCGCCCTTTTGCGACCCCGACTTAGCCCAGTGGAGCTTTGGCGTCGCTGGTAACCTATTCCTTCAGGGGGCCTGCGAAAAGTACATTCTCAAGCGAGCAGCGGAACCCTGGCTGCCCGCCGACATTGTGTGGCGGCAAAAGCGCGGCATGGGAGTGCCCTTAACCACCTGGTGCTTGAATGAGTGGTGGCGAGACCTGGGCCAATGGCTGAACCCTGGGGTCTTAGCCGCTGAGGGAAACTGGCAGCCTAACCTAGCCCTGCGCACGGCCCTCGGCAATCTCAGCGGTACTATTCAGGGGCGGCGCATTGGCGAAATTTTGTGGCTGCTGGTGATTTGGCAGCAGTGGCGATCGCAGGTGCTGGGCGAACCCTCAGAGGGAGTGTCGTGGCATCACCCCTTCTGGCTTCCCCCCCGAGTTTGGAGATACCGCAAACGATGGCTCTAACCACCAGCCCCCAAACCGTCCCCATGCCAGCGGCCTTTCAGCCCTCAGTAGCGCTAGCGGCGGAACTCTTACAAGTCTACGGGTCGCCGCTGTACGTCTACGACGGCGATCGCCTACAAGAAACCCTGCGCCACATTACCCAGGCCATCCCCTACCCCCGCACCCGCTTTCACTTTGCCACCGTCACCAACGGCAACATCGCGCTGCTGCAAATCGTTCGGGATGCAGGCTGGGGACTGCACGCCAACACCCCCGGTGATATTTACCTGGGCTTGCAGGCCGGGTTTGAGCCAGAAGCAATTGTCTACAGCGGCAGCAACCTCAGCCGCGACGATATGGCCCAGGTGTTGGTCTGGGCCATAGCCACCCTCAACCTCGACAGCCTGGCCCAGCTTGAGCAACTCTGCGAGAGCTGCCAAACCCTGGATAGTGCCAACCGGCCCCCATCCCTGCGCCTGGGGCTACGCCTCAATGACCCTGCCCTTACCGGAGACAGTCGCATTGGGGTGCGCCCTGAGGAGTTTGCTGCGGCCCAGATTCTAGTAGACAGGGCTAACGAATCCATGGGGTCTGAGACAATTAAGCTCTGCGGGCTGCATTTTTATCGGGGCACGGGCACTAACGCGACCCAGGCCTTTACCCAGGTGATTGACCGGGTGCTGGAGCTGGGGCAGCGCCTTCCCGACTGGGCCTATCTCGATTTTGGCGGCGGCTTTGGCCACTCCTACCGCCACGGGGGTGCGGCCTTTGACTGGCTGGCGTTCGGGCAAGCCATCACCGCGAGGTTGAACCAGCTGCCCCATGCTGTAGACCTGGTGATCGAGCCGGGAAGGGCTGCGATCGCCGGATGCGCCGCCCTACTGACCACAGTGGTCTCTGTGAAGTGGCAGGACGACAGACAAATCGTCGGGGTCGATACCACCGTGGCCAACCTCTCAGTGCCCTCCGTCCACGGCGGCTACCGCGAGGTTGTGGCCCTAGCAACACGCCCATCCCCCTCTACCTACCCGACGGATGTGTGCGGCAACACCACCTATTCCCGCGACTACCTGGGGCGCAACTGTCAGCTGCCAAAACTGGCCCCCGGCGATGTGTTGGCCATTTTGGATGTGGGGGCCTACGGCTACGCCATGGCCTCTCACTTTTTGCACCGCCCGCGCCCGGCAGAAGTCCTGCTGGAGTCAGGCCAGCACCGCCTCATTCGCCAGCGAGAAAGCTACCAATCGCTCCTTCAAAATCAAATTTTTTAGCTTCTATTTTTTTAGCGTTTAGGGCAAAGGAAACGGCCATGAAATGCATTCAGTGTGATGCCGACAACAATCTCAAAGACCGCACCGCTAAACAGGGCCGCTGCAAAAACTGCAACCATCCCTTCGCCTTTGAACCTACCACCATGGATGCTAAACTGCGGTTTACCGATGGGTTCTTTGCCAAGGCACTGGCCGATATTTCGGCCAATGACACGCTGTATTTCACCCCCAAACAGCTGCTCTATCTCTTAGAAAAGCGGCTGGTTCGCAAGGCAGCCGTAGCCACTCGATCGGCCAAATATTTTTTTGGTAGCATCTTAATTATATTTGGCTTTTTAACGTCGGTCTTTGGCATTGGCCTGGTGGCAGTCGCCATTGGTCTGTGGCTATTTATTTCTGGGCTGCGTTCGTCTGCCCGACGGCCCCAGCCCCGAGGGATAACTATTACCGAAACGATGGTGAATACCTGGCTCCAGCAGTGGCAGCGATTTAATGGGTCCTCGGCCAAGCTGCTGCCTGCCCCCACCCCCTCAAAATCTCCAGCCTCGGGGCTCCAACAGTGGCAGCGATTTAATGCCTCCAGAGCCGTCGAATCCCTAGCTCCGGCGGCTGAGGATGTGACGGCCTACAGCTTTGACCGGGTGCTGGTGTGCGACAGCGTGGCGATCGCCCAACTTCTGATTGCCAACAACATTCACTTCGAGCACAACTGCGCGGTGCTGAGCATCACCGGCTACCCCCGCCCCATCTTTGCCACTACCATGGCCATGCTGCGCCGCAACCCTGACCTCCAGGTGATTGCGCTGCACGACTGTAGCCCCCAAGGCGTTGCGCTGATTCACGAACTGCGCACCCGCCCCGACTGGTTTGCCGAGAATACGCCAGTGATGTTTGACCTGGGCCTGCTGCCTCGGCAAATCGAAGCGGCCCGTCAGCAGGCTTACATCCAAATTTCGGCCGACTCGGCCCAGGCTGCTCAGGGCCTTTCCCCCGAGGTGCGTCAATCCCTTTCAGAGACTGAGTTGCAGTGGCTAGAGGCGGGGTATTTTGTCGAGTTAGAATCTTTCACTCCCCAAAAATTGATTCAAATTGTCGGTCGCGGCATTGCCCGCCTGCAAAACCTGGGCGAAACCGCTGACGACAATTTAATTTTGGTAGGCGATGTCGGCAACAGCGGCGGCACCTTTATCTACGCCTCTGACAATTTTGGTTGACCAAAACCCTTAGGAGCACGCAAGAAAATAAGGTACTAATTACCATCCTTCCTATTGATGCATTGCTGCGCGAATGCACCCTATAGAGATCAATACTTCTTAGCCGCACGTCCCTTATTGCTGCTTGAGGTTAACTTGCAACCACACTTCTAGACTGGCCAGCAGCCACAGCTTGACCCCGTAACGCCGCCAGGGATCACCCTGATAGTTCAGCCAGTCTTTAATCAGCGCTTGATTGAGGTAGGGGGCGATCGCCGCCCGCCGACTCAGCAACAAATCTCTAGCCGTCCGCTGCCACGGTTGCTGAAACCCAGCCTGCACGGGCACCATCATGCCGCTTTTGGGGCGCTTGAGAATGGCCTCGGGCAGCAGATCGGCCACCGCCTGCTTGAGCACCGCTTTCTCCTCCACCCCCGACAGCTTGTACTGGGGCGGAATGGTCATGCTCAGCTCGACAATGCGCGGGTCAAATAGAGGCGATCGCCCCTCGACCCCAGCGGCGCGGGTGAGATTGCTAACCTTGGTCAAAATCTGGTCAGCCCCTTTGAATTTAATATTTAGCGCCATCAGCCGGTTTAGGTAGCTGGCCGAGCTGTGCAGGTCATCGGCAAAGCAGTAGGGCTCATGCTGCACCGCGGCCCACAGGTCGGGCTTGAGCAACTGGGGCAGATCGGCGGCGCACTTGCGAAAGGCCAGCAGGTACGCCTGAAGCGAGTCTTGCTGGCTGACGGAGCTGTAGAGCTGGTTGATCAGCATGGGCTGGTTTTTGGGGCCACCAAAGCAGGGGTCGCCCCCTTCGCCATTGAGCACCACCGCCACCTGCTGCCGCGCCAGCTGCCCCAGCAGTAGGTTAGGCACCGTGAGCGGGTCGCCAATCGGGTCATCGAGCCAGGTCATGGCCTCCGGCAACCGCTCCCACATTTGGCGCATGGGAATTTCGAGAACGTGGTGCTGAGTGCCGCAGTGCTGAGCCACCCGGCTGGAAAACTCCAGCTCGTTGGGGTAGCTCTCGCCCAAGTGATCCTGACCAAAGTGAATGGAGTAGGTGTGAACCGGGTGAGCGTGAAACTTGGCGGCCAACGCGGTGACGGCGCTGGAGTCTAGCCCGCCCGAGAGAAACACACCCACCGGGGCCTGATCTGGCAGCGAGTCCTGTACAACCTGGTCGAGGTGCGATCGCAGCCGCTCCCCATGCCACTCCAGGGATTCTACTTCGCTCTCAGCATCCAGCCGTTCCTGCAACTGCCAGTAGGGCTGGCTGTCATCCCCAGGCCAGGAGAGCCGCGTGCCAGGGCGCAGCTCGCGCACATCTTGCCAGAGGGTGCGATCGCCCGGCACAAAGGCGCAGCACAGGTAGTCGCGCAGGGCGATCGGGTCAAGCGAGGTGGAGCGGTAGGGGGCCAGCGATCGTAGATCCCCCGCCGCCCACCGGGTCGCGCCCAGGGCGGTGTAATACAGCGTTCTAGCTCCCGCCGGGTCACGCCCCAGCCAGAGCACCTGCCGCTCTCGATCCCACACCACCAGGCTGAAGGAGCCCACCAGTTTGGCCAGGGTTTCGGCTTGCCACCGTTCCCAGGCGGCGGCCACCAGTTGAATATCTGACTGGTGCAATGAATCCTCTGTTACCAGATCGGAGAGCAGCGATCGCCGCTCCCGCAGCCAAACATCCCCCACCACCACATAGCGACCCGAGGGACTGAGCACCAGCTGGCTCTCCACCGCTCGGGCTGGGTTAAGGGCGATCGCCAGCGGCCCTTCCTGCCAGGCTGCCCCTTCAAAGCTAGCCCCCGGCCCCCAACCCAAGCGCCAGGTCGGAGCTACCCGCAGCGGGTAGCTGATAGGTTGTTTACGAAACCGCAGCATGGGGCCAAATCAGCCAGTTAGAAACATAAGATAGGCAAAACAGAGCTTGCCCAGCCCGTCGATTTCCATCGGTGGGTAAGGCCAAAGAACGCGTTGAGTTACCTCTACCAGGCTATCTGACCCAGGTAATTTTTGAAGGTTATCACCAGCTTCACAAGGCTGGGCTGCACTCTTCTCGAGATCACTCTTGAATCAGGGCCTTTAATCAGGGGAACTCTGGATCATGGCACCGATTAGGTTAAGCTATGGCCTACGATCCAGCCAGGCATCATCGCCAATCCATCCGATTGCGAGGGTTTGACTATAGCTCAGCAGGTGCTTATTTCATCACCCTATGCACCCAAAACCGGGCCTGCCTTTTTGGCGATATTGCTGACGGCGTCATAGTTCTGAACTCTGCCGGGCAAATGGTTAATGATTGGTGGTTGGCCTTAAATCAAAAATTTCCAGGCATTCAAACCGATGAATCCGTGGTGATGCCCAACCATTTTCACGGCATCATAGTCATCAACCCACCCCCCGTTGGGGCAGACCCACGTGTCTGCCCTGATCCTGACATAGAGGATGCCACCGACGGCGAATTACCCCATAGCAGGGATTGGGGCGAACACATTGGTTCGCCCCTACTAAGGGTGATGCAATGGTTTAAAACTATGACGACCAACTATTACATTCGTGGGGTTAAAGAAAACGGGTGGCCTCCTTTTGAGAAGCGGGTTTGGCAACGCAATTATTACGACCACATCATTCGCAATGAGGCGGATCTAACACGGATACAAGCCTACATCCGCAATAACCCTGCACTGTGGCAGGTGGATCAATTACATCCCCAAAACCCATCGAAATGGTAAACCCCTCGTAGGCGCAGACCTATGTGTCTGCCCTAAATCTGGCGTCCGGCATGCCACCAACCGCGAATTACCCCATGGCGGGGATGGGGGCGAACACGTGGATTCGCCCCTACGGGGTGGCAATAAACCTGCACTGTGGCAGGCGGATCAATCACATCCCCAAAACCCATCGAAACGATAAACCCCGCGTAGGGGCAGACCTGTGTATCTGCCCTAAATCTGGCATCGGGCATGCCACCGACCGCAAATTACCCCATGGCGGGGATGGGGGCGAACACGTGGGTTCGCCCCTACGGGGTGGCTTAACCCATCAGATCGGCACGGGGGCGGAAGCGTTCGGTTTGGCGAAGTTCTTCGTAGAGGGCTTTTTCGCGATCGCTCAGCCCAGTCGGTACCACCACCGCTAGCTCCACAATCTGATCGCCCCGGCTCTCCCGCCCCACAGGGTAGCCGCGCCCCACCATCTGAATGATTTGCCCGGTCTGCGCTCCCTGGGGCAGGGTGGTGCGTACGGGGCCATCTAGCGTGGGAATGTCGATCGCGCTGCCCAAGGCAGCTTCGCTGGGGGTAATCGGTACCCGGCAATACACATCGTTGCCCTGGAGAGTATAGAAAGGGTGCGGGTCTACCTGAATGCGCAGGTACAGATTGCCGCCGCCCACGCCCTGGCCCCGCAGGCGAATGCGCTGGCCGGTGACCATGCCCGCTGGCATGTTGACTTCGAGCGATCGCCCATCCTCTAAACGAATGCGCTCGCGCCCACCCCGGAACGCTTTTTCAAGGGGAACAGTGAGGTCGGCCTCGGCATCGCGAGGATCTCGGGTTGTGCTGGGCTGGTAGGTCTGCGTGCTCTCTGACCCGTAACCGTTGTCGGTGGCTGGTTCTCCCCGGCGGGTGGGCGGACGGCGGTTGAGCAGTTGATCGACAAAGACATTGAAGTCGGGAAATTCGCCAAACCCAAAGTCTTCGAGGGAAATGCGGCCACCGAAGAAGTCGCCAACCACAGATTTGCCCTGACCTTTCTTGAAGCCCTCCTGCTGCCAATACTCGCTAAATTTTTCGTACTGGGCGCGCTTTTCGTCGTCAGAGAGCACGGTATAAGCTTCACTGACGAGCTTAAACTGCTCTTCGGCAGCCTGGTCGCCGGGGTTGAGGTCGGGGTGGTACTGCCGGGCTAGCTTTCGGTAGGCCTGCTTGATGTCGCTGGCGGTCGCTTCTCTGGAAACCTCCAGAATGGCGTAGTAGTTCCGAAAGTTCTCCATCGAGGGGTGGGTGAGTAGGGGAGTAGGTGGGTGGATGGGTAAGGGGGTGGGTGGATTCCATCCGCGTTGGATCTGCCCGCGTCAAGGTGCAGGAAGGCTAGAGCCATTCGTCGCGATCGCTCCAGTTTTCGCCATCATAGCGGGGAGCAGGGGGGCGATTTTCCTGGCGAGGGGAGGACGGCCTGGCAGAGTCAGCCCCTCGCTCAGGGGATACCGGTCGAGAGCGATTTTCTGGAGCCTGGTTTTCAGCGGGTCGATTAGCTGGCGCAGGTTGACCCCAGGGGTCGTCGTTCCAACTGTTGTCTTGGCGAGGAGCTGCCGAGGCGGTGTTGGAACGAGTCTCTGATGGAGACGCTTCGCGAATGTAGGGGTCATAGCCCTGGTTGTCGTAGCCCCGGTTCCCAGAGCGCTCTGCCCCAGAATCGCGATATCCAGATTCGCCATCGTAGGGCTGGTCACCATAGCCCCCTTGGCCGTAGCCAGCATCGCCATAGCTGGGGCGAGCGGGTTCAGAATTCTGCGATCGCGGAGCGTCCCCTGCTGGGAATCGCGGCGCATCGTCTGTGGAGAATTGCACGTAGTCTTGGCCATAGTCTTGGCGACCATAGCCAGACTGATCGTAGCCAGAGCCATAGTCGTCAGCGGCTGGTCTTTGAGCATCGCCAGCTTGTCTATAGTCTTGGCGATTATAATCTTGGCGATCGTAGTCGGGTTGCCCGTAGTCTTGGCGGCTGTAGTCTGAGGCAGGCGTCTGGGAACGGCCAGACTCTTGAGGACGGTCATAGCCTTGGCTCCCATAGCCAGAATCAGCGTAGCTAGAGCCGCCGCTGGGGCGATTGCTCTGGGGAGGCACGCCGCGATTCCCCTCGGGGGACGCTCCGCGATCGCCATACCCCTGACTGCCATAGCCCTGATCGCTGTATCCTGGGCTGCCGTAGTTCGTGTTGTTGTAACCCTGACCGCTGTAGCCGGTCGTACCGTAGGCACGGTTGTCGTAGGCTGGGCTACCGTAGCGCTGGCCGCCAGCTCCACCGCGATTGTCGTAGTCCCAGTCTTCGTCCCAGTTGCCCCAGGAGGACGACCCCTGGTAGCCGTAGTTGGGCCGCGCATCGAGGTCATCGTCGAAGGAGAAGGTCTTCTTCAGGGTGCTGCCGATCTGGCCCAAGATGCCGCCTTCGGGGGCATCGTCGGCTTCGTAAAGGTAGGCCTCGCGGTTGAGGTCGTAGAGTTCGTCTTGCAGCTCGGCCTGGGCAATGTCGATGCCGCGCTCGTCACTTTTCTCAAGGTAGTCGCGCAGCTCTTGTACTAGCCCTTCAATGCGGCGACGGCGATCGCGGGCAAACTGCATACCAAAGTCGAGGGCCACCTCCCGCAGCAGCCGCTCGGCCTGGAAGGTCAGCGCTTCGGCCCGGTTGCGCTTCTCCACTCGCTCGCGCTGGAGGCGATCGGTTTCTGCAAACTCTTCCGCCTCACGGATCATTCGCTGCACTTCGCCTTCTTCGAGGTTAGACGCGCCCTGGACGGTCAAACTCTGTTCTCGTCCGGTGGTTTTATCCATAGCCGAGACTTGCAGAATGCCGTTGGCGTCGATGTCAAAGGACACCAGCACCTGGGGCACGCCGCGCGGGGCGGGGGGAATACCCATCAGTTTGAAGCGACCCAGGGATTTGTTGTCGGCCCCCATCTCGCGCTCGCCCTGGAGCACATGCACTTCCACCGAGGTCTGGTTATTTTCGGAGGTCGAGAAGATATCCGATCGCCGCACCGGAATCGTGGTGTTGCGGGGAATCACCTTTTTCATCACGCCGCCGATGGTCTCCAGCCCCAGGGACAAGGAGGTGACATCCAGCAGCATGATGTCCTGCACCTCCTGGGTGATGATGCCCGCCTGCACGGCAGCGCCCACAGCCACGGCTTCATCAGGGTTCACATTCTGGCTAGGTTCGAGGCCAATCAGACCGCGCACTAAGTCCTGCACCATGGGCATGCGGCTGCCGCCCCCCACCAACACCACCTCGTCTATATCGTTGGGGGTGAGGCCCGCATCGCTGAGCGCCTGCTTGAGGGGAGCGCGCAGGGCACTGACCAGATCGCCGCAGAGACCTTCGAACTGCGATCGGCTCAGGCGCGTCTCAATATGCTTAGGGCCTTCAGGGCTGGCGGTGATAAACGGTAGGCTAATTTCGGTACTGGCTACGCCAGAAAGCTCAATCTTGGCTTTCTCAGCCGCCTCAGTTAGTCGTTGTAGGGCCTGGCGATCTTTCCGTAGGTCAATGCCTTCTTTTTCGAGAAATTCATCGGCCAGCCAGTCAACGATTTTGGTGTCAAAGTTGGTACCCCCCAGCTGGGTATCGCCTGAGGTCGATCGCACCTCAAACACCCCATCGCCCACGTCGAGAATCGACACGTCAAAGGTGCCGCCCCCCAGGTCAAACACCAGAATGGTCTCATTCTGTACCTGGTCGAGGCCGTAGGCCAACGCCGCGGCTGTGGGCTCATTGAGAATGCGCTTAACTTCTAGCCCCGCGATGCGTCCGGCGTTGCGGGTGGCCTGGCGCTGGGCATCGTTAAAGTAGGCGGGCACGGTGATCACCGCCCCGGTCACCGGCTGGCCCAGGTAGCGGCTGGCTTCATCGGCCAGCTTGCGCAGCACGATCGCCGAAATTTCTTCGGGGGCAAAATCCTTCTCTAGCCGAGGGCAGCGAATTTTGACGTTGCCCAGATCATCGCGGCGAATGGTGTAGGGCACCCGCTTAGAGGATGGGTCAAGCTCTGCGTAGCGACGGCCCATGTAGCGCTTGACGCTGTAGAAGGTGTTTTGAGGGTTGAGCACCGCCTGGCGTCGGGCCATCTGGCCCACCAGGCGCTCGCCCTCTTTACTGAAGGCCACCACCGAGGGCGTAGTCCGCATCCCTTCGGCGTTGGCAATGACTACCGGCTTGCCGCCCTCCATTACAGAGACCACGGAGTTGGTCGTACCCAGGTCGATGCCAACTACTTTTCCCATGCGCTCTGGCGTCTCCTTATCTGTCGGACTGCGTGCTCAATGAAGGTTAGCACCGAGGGGGCATCGCTTCTGCCAACCTACTTACATCAACTTTCTTAATGATAGTCTGTCACAGGCTGGCCTAGATTCTACCGCACGGCTTTTGGAGGCTGGTTGGGGTAGATGGGAAGCCGGGGAAGAGAAGGGAGATGGGGAAGATAGGGGAGACGAATAGGGAGATGGGTTAGCGGTGTCTCTGGGTTTGGGGATTGGCTTTAGACTGAAGGTATCTTGAGAGCGCTCAGCCTTTTTTGGTTTTATGGTGCAAACGCGGCCCAGGTTCTATAGCTTTGACGAGTATCTGGCCTACGACGACGGCACGGATCATGTTTATGAGCTATTTAATGGAGAGCTAATCGAGGTGCCGCCAGAGTCGGGCTACAACACCAGCGTTGCTTTTTTTCTATCTATTCAGCTAGCGGCTTTGGTCGGGCATCTACGGGTGCGGCTTCACGGTCTGGAGCTTGAGGTCAGGGGCGAACCGAAGAATCGCTACCCTGACCTGACGGTGATTCAGCCGGAGCACGTTCAGCTGTTGGCCAAGCGCAACACCATTCGCCTGACGATGCCCCCCCCGGCGCTGGTGGTGGAAGTAGTCAGCCCTGGGGAGTTGCAGTGGGAGCGCGATTATGTGGCCAAGCGCAGCCAGTATGAAGACCTGGGTATTCCTGAATACTGGATTATCAACCCCCAAGATCGCACCGTGCTGGTGCTGGCGCAGCAGGGGCAGGGGTTTGCCCCGGTGGGCACGTTTGCGGGGGAGCAGCGGATAGAGTCGACCCAGTTTGCCGAGCTCACCCTGACCGCTGCTCAGCTTTTTATGGCGGGGCTGCCAGAATAAAACGCCGGGTTAGCGGTGCAGGTTTGTTGACTGCGATCGCACCCTTCCCGCAAACTCTTAAAGCCAATCCTCAAAGTCACTGCCCGCTATGCGCATCAACCTAGATATTCCTGACGACATCGCCCAGTGCCCAACCTTTTCTAGGGCAGATTGGCTGCGGGAAATGGCGATTTCTTTATTCGAGCAGGAACGGGTAACCCTGGGCATTGCCAGCCAGATTGCGGGCATTCACCTGATGGAGTTTCAAAAAATTATCGGTAGTCGCGGCGTTTGTGCCCATTACGATGTCAAAGAGTTTGCTGACGATATTGAAAACCTGCGCCGCCGGGGTTGGCTATGACGATTGTGAGCGATGCAGCATCGCTGGGCAGCCTGGCCCTAATTGACTACCTCTGGCTGCTGGAGGCAATCTACGGCACTGTGGTGGTCTCAGAGGTAGTAGCGCAGGAGCTATCGATGGCTAAAAACGCCCGCATTCAGGCGGTGCTGTCGGCTAGCTGGGTCAAGGTGCAGAGACCGACGGAGGGCGCGATCGCCACCATCCAGCAGCAGGGTCAACAGCTCGATCTAGGCGACACCCATACCCTGGCCCTGGCCCTTCAGCTCAACGCCGACGAACTGCTGATCAACGAACGGCGGGGACGGCAGGTAGCCCAAGCGCTGGAGCTATCGACCATTGGCATTGTCGGCATTGTTATCGTCGCCAAGCAGCGGGCGCTGATTCCTAGCGTGCGGCGGGTGATGGATACCCTAGTGGAGCTGGCTGGTTTTCGCATTAGCCACCAGCTTTACCAAAAAATTCTTAAGTTTGTCGATGAAATCTAAAGCGGCCACGGGCGAGGTTCAAAGTTTGAAGGTTTCAGGTTCAAGGCTTCAGGTTCAAGGCTGCACTTAGACCTGACACCTAACACCCACACTCCACATCCGCTAACTCCCCAGGTTCACCATCAAAATGGCAGAATCCCTAGGTACACTGTCTTTAATGCAATAGTCCCCGCGCTCCAGGTTTTGTGATGACGGCCACCGTTCCCGCTCTCTCCGCCCAGTACGACCCCACACAGACCGAAACCAAGTGGCAGGCCCAGTGGGAAGAGAACCAGGTCTTTAAAGCCGACCCCGACCACCCCGGCGAGCCCTACTGCGTGGTGATTCCGCCGCCGAACGTGACCGGTAGCCTGCACATGGGTCACGCCTTTGAGAATGCGCTGATTGACACCCTGGTGCGCTACCAGCGCATGGCCGGGCGCAACACCCTGTGGCTGCCGGGCACCGACCACGCCAGCATTGCCGTGAGCACGATTTTAGATCGGCAGTTCCAGGCTGAGGGATTGAAGAAGGAAGATGTGGGGCGCGATCGCTACCTAGAGCGCGCCTGGGAATGGAAGGCCGAATCCGGCGGCACCATCGTCAACCAGCTGCGCAAGCTGGGCGTCTCGGTGGACTGGAGCCGCGAGCGCTTCACCATGGATGAAGGGCTCTCCCACGCGGTGCTGACCGCTTTTACCCAGCTCTACGACGAGGGGCTGATCTACCGGGGCAACTACATGGTCAACTGGTGCCCTGCCAGCCAGTCGGCGGTGTCTGACCTGGAGGTGGAGCAGCGGGAGATGGACGGCCATCTGTGGCACTTCCGCTACCCCTTCACCGACGGCTCGGGCTATCTAGAAGTTGCCACCACCCGCCCCGAAACCATGCTGGGTGACACGGCGGTGGCGGTCAACCCCAACGACGATCGCTACCGGCATCTGGTGGGCAAAACCCTGCGGCTGCCGATTGTGAATCGGGAAATTCCGGTGATCGCGGATGACTATGTTGATGCGGCGTTTGGCACGGGCTGCGTCAAAGTCACCCCCGCCCACGACCCCAACGACTTTGCCATGGGCCAGCGCCACAACCTGCCCCTGATCACCGTCATGAACAAAGACGGCACCATGAATGAAAATGCGGGGCCATTCAACGGCCTCGATCGCTTCGAAGCCCGCCGCCTGGTGGTGAAGCGGCTGGATGTCGAAGGGTTTTTGGTGAAGATTGACGACTATCACCACACGGTGCCCTACAGCGATCGCGGCAAGGTGCCCGTCGAGCCGCTGCTTTCCACCCAGTGGTTCGTCAACATTCGCCCCCTGGCCGACAAAGCGCTGGACTATCTCGACAACCGCCAGGAACCCAAATTCGTGCCCGATCGCTGGACTAAGGTCTACCGCGACTGGCTGGTAAACCTGCGCGACTGGTGCATCTCTCGCCAGCTCTGGTGGGGCCACCAGATTCCCGCCTGGTATGCCGTGAGCGAAACCGGCGGTGAAATTACCGACAACACACCCTTTGTGGTGGCCGCTACGGAAGAGGAAGCCAAAGCCAAGGCCACCGAGCGGTTTGGTGAATGGGTGACCCTGACCCGCGACCCCGATGTACTCGACACCTGGTTTTCTTCCGGTCTGTGGCCCTTCTCCACCATGGGCTGGCCCGACGAATCGGCCCAAGACTTCCAGACCTACTACCCCACCACCACCCTGGTCACTGGCTTCGACATCATCTTCTTCTGGGTGGCCCGCATGACCCTGATGGCGGGGCATTTCACCGACACCATGCCCTTTGAAACCGTCTACATTCACGGTCTGGTGCGCGATGAGAACAACAAAAAGATGTCGAAGTCGTCGAACAACGGCATCGACCCGCTGCTACTAATCAATAAGTACGGCACCGACGCCCTGCGCTACACCCTGATTCGCGAAGTCACCGGGGCGGGCCAAGACATTCGCCTGGAGTACGATCGCAACACCGACGAATCTGTCTCAGTGGAAGCGGCACGCAACTTCACCAACAAGCTGTGGAACGCCTCCCGCTTTGTGATGATGAACCTGGGCGGTCAGTCCCCCGTCGAGCTGGGCGTACCGGCAACAGAGCAGCTAGAACTCGCCGATCGCTGGATTCTCTCCCGCTACAACCGGGTGGTGCAGAGCGTACGCAGCAATCTCGACGCCTACGGCATGGGCGAAGCGGCGAAGGATCTCTACGAGTTCACCTGGGGCGACTTCTGCGACTGGTATATCGAACTGGTCAAGCCCCGCCTCCAGGGCGATAACCCGGACTCAAAGCGCGTTGCCCAGCAAACCCTGGCCTTGGTGCTCGACGGCATTCTCAAGCTGCTGCACCCGTTTATGCCCCACATCACCGAAGAGGTGTGGCACACCCTTAGCCAGGTGGGCAACGACCAGTTTCTCGCGGTACAGCCCTACCCTACGGCCTTCCCCGACTTAGTGGATGACGGTCTAGAGCAGCAGTTTGCCCTGGTGTTTAACACCGTGCGCACCGTGCGCAACCTGCGGGCCGAGGCGGGCATTAAGCCCGGCCTGCGCATTGAGACCATTCTTGAAAGCGAGAGTGCCGACGAGCGCCACATTCTGCAAGCCACCGCCAGCTACATTAAAGATCTGGGTAAAATCGATACCCTAGTCATTCTTGGCGGTCAACAGCCCGTCTCCACCGCCCACGCTGGGGAGATAGAGGCTTCTGCCACTCCCCTGGCCACGCTCAGCAGTAACCCCGTAGTGGCCGAGGTGCAAGACTTTTGGCACACCATGCTGCCCTTGTTTGAAGAGCCCTTGCACTACGCTGGGTCGTTCTTTGACGACATTCGCCGCCCGGCCTATACGCTGCTGTGGATTCTGGCGGGGGTGATTTTGCTGCGGTTCTCTGGGGCCGTGGTGACGGCGGTGGATAGCACGCCCATCTTTGGCACGCTGATGGAGCTGGTGGGGCTGCTAGTTGTGTTTAACTTTGTGCGAAAGAATCTGCTGACCGGGGGCGATCGCGATCGCCTCGCCCAGTCCTACCAACAGTGGCGGCGCAGCATTTTTGGCCCCGACACAGCTACCCCGCGAGCGACTAGCCAACTGCGATCGGTACCCTCAACCACCGTTCAGACCAGTCCTAGCAGCGCCGTCAATGAAGCGTCTGCGGAACCGCCGCAAAAGCTGTTCGCTGGTGTGACTGGCACCGTGCAGGTGCTGATTCCCTTATCCGGCGTGGTGGATGTCGAAGCCCTCAAAGCCAAGGTTGAGAAAGACCTGGCCAAGGTGGAGGCCGAGATCAAGTCGCTCTCGGGGCGGCTGAGCAACTCCGGCTTTGTGGATAAAGCCCCCGCCGAGGTGGTGCAGGGAGCCCGCGATTCTCTCGCCGAGGCCGAGGCCCAGGCGACCATTCTCAAGGCGCGCCTGGCAATGCTGTAAGGGATTTTGAACGATTAAATCGACCAGTCTGCCAACGGGTTCAGCGAAACGCCTTTGATTCGCTGAACCCGTTGGCAGGTTTTGAAAGGTTTGATCGCCCAACGCTGGACAATCTCAGCTACGGTATACAGCATTCAACTCAACTGGGCTCGATCTTTCGATGCGTACACAGGATAGATCTATCGCCCAGGTCAAAACCGACTCAGAGGTGCAAGCCTTTCTCGCCTTGGCGGTGCCCCTGGCCGGGGCTCAGGTGGCCCAGGCCGCCGTGGGTTTTGTCGATACGTTGATGATGGGGCGGCTGGGGGCCAACACCCTGGCGGCGGGCGGGCTAGCCGCGATCAGCTTTCAGCTCCTGCTGGCGGTGATTGGCGGGTTTGTGATGACGGTGGGGCCGCTGGTGGCCCAGGCCTTTGGAGCGGGGCAAAAAGACCAGATTGAGGCGATCGCGCGGCAGGGGTTTTGGCTCTCCCTGGCCCTAAGTCTGCCGATGATGGCGGTGCTCAGCCAGCTAGATCGGGTGCTGCTGGGGCTAGGGCAGGCGGAGGCGATCGCCACCCTCACGGCCCCCTACTTTCAGGGAATTCTCTGGGGTGCGTTTCCGGCCCTGGGCTTTGCCATGCTGCGGGGCTACGCGGCGGCCCTGGCCGAGGCCCAGGTGGTGATTGCGATTGTGCTGGTGGGCACGGCCTTTAACATTGCGGGCAACTATGCCCTGGGGTTTGGCAAATGGGGCTTCCCGGCTCTAGGGCTGGGGGGGCTGGGGCTGGCCAGCGGGCTGAGCTACTGGCTGATGTTTGGGCTGTTTTTGCTCTACACCCTCAAGCACCCCAATTTGAATGAATATCGCTTTTGGCGAGGCTGGCACCGGTTACAGCCCCGGCTGGTCGGTCGGCTAATGGGCATGGGGGGCGAGATTGCCGTCACCATCGCCCTGGAGTTTAGCCTGTTTGCCGTGGTGACGTTTTTGATGGGCATCCTTGGCCCTGAGGTGCTGGCCGCCCACCAAACCGTGTACCAGACTATTTACGTGATTTTTATGGTGCCGCTGGGCATGTCCTACGCGGCGACGGCGCGGGTGGGGCATGCCTTTGGTCAGCAGGATATGAACGCGGCGCGGCGGGCGGGGTATGTGGCGATGGCGATCGCCGCCGCCTTTATGCTGCTGACCACCCTGGGGCTGCTGCTGTTTCGCCAGTCCATCATTGGTCTGTATTTAGATCTGCGCGACCCAACCAACGATCCGGTGGTGGCCCTAGCCCTGCCGATGCTTTTCGTCGCGGCCCTGGCCCAGCTCACCGATGGCGTTCAGCGGGTCGCATCGGGGGCGCTCTACGGGCTGCAAGATACCCGCATACCCATGGTGCTCAGTGGACTGGCTTTCTGGGGGGTGGGGCTGACTACAGGCTACATTCTCGGTTTTTGGCTGGGCCTTGGCGGGGTGGGGCTGTGGATTGGCCAATCTATTGGGGTGGCCACCGCTGGCATCATTTTTGTGGTTCGCTTCCATCGCTTGACCGGCCCCAGCCGCGCGGTATGACGGTGGTGGAGCATAACCCCAGGGCCAGGGTGAGCCAGGGGCGTTTATGGCCGCACGGTTTCGTAGCGAATCAGGCGACGAATGGTGTCTGGAGAAACATTTAGCCGCTGCGCCATTTCTGCCTCAATGGCCGAGGGCGATCGCATCGGTAGGTAAAAGTCAAGGGTGCGAGGCACTGGCTTCACCACAATCACCTCCACCCGAGTCGCTCGGCGATCGCCCCCAGCAGGCGAATCCTGACCCTCGTTGTCGATGACCGCGCGAATGCTGAGAATGCCTTCGTTCTGCGCCGCTGTATTGGTCGCTAAGACCAGAGGGGCGATCGCGCGGCCTGCCACCCCTAGGTAGTGATGAGTCCAGCCGTAGCCAGCCAGCCAAAATGCGCCCCCCAGCAGCCCTAGGGGTAGCCAGAACTCTAGGCCAGAGCGAGTGAAGAGACGTTTGAGAGCAGGCATAGGCGATGGGGAAGGTGGGGAAGTGGGTAATGTAGGTGAATCAGGGCTGGGGATGATTCTAAAGCTTAACGTCACGACATACCATCCATGCACCCACCTACCCATCCACCCATCCACGCATCCCCTCCCCTCCCCTCTCCACTCCCTCCCCACCCCACACTTCCGCTAGGTAAATTAACTAATGGTGAACAGCAGGTTAAGCTAGCAAAGTGAGAATTTCGGCCATTAGAATACATGCTGCATCATCTCAATCAGGGGCTAACCCGCAGCCAGCCAGAACAAGCCCTGTAAGCCCTGGGCACTGAAGTCCGATACCAGTGCCCTCGCTCAGCTCGGGCGACACCTGCGACTGCGCCGAGAGCAGCTAGGCACCCGTACCTGGCTTGCACCCATCGACGGTAGAGGCGATCGCGTCAGCATTCGCGAGCAACCTCTCTCCCCCAGCCCGTCCCATCCCATCGACTCACCTCCCATCCCCTTGTCTCCCCCTATCCCCATGTTTACCCGCAGTCGCAAACACCTTACCCAGTGGCTCATGTTGACCATGGGCAGCGTTTTTGTGGTGTTTGGCGGGCTAGTCTACGTCATTGAAGTCGAGCGAGAGCTCAACAAACTCGACCAGCAGCTCTACCGCGAAGCGGAGCTGATGATTAGCGGCGGCGGCGCTGACTCGTCGCCCAACCCAAACTACCCGGTGCAGTTTCAGATTAAAACGGTGCCGCTATTAGGGGGCAGCACCCTGAGCATTACCTCGGATCTGGTCTATGCCCGCTGGTACGACACCAACAACCACCTGCTGATGTTTTTTGGGCCGCTGTCGGGCGATCGCCGCAACATTCAGCCCGGCTACAAAACTCTGATCTACGAGGGCCAACGCCTGCGCCAGATGACGGTGCCCATTGAGTCGGCGGGGCAAACCCTGGGCCACCTAGAGCTGGCCACGACCCTGGTGCCGGTAGAAACCGCCCTCAGCCAAATTCGGCTGGTTTTAAGCCTGGGGCTGCCGGTGGGGGTGGGCCTGATTGGGCTGCTGAGCTGGTGGTTTGCGGGCCAGGTGATGCGGCCCATTCAGCTGTCTTACCAGCGATTAGAACAATTTAGCGCCGATGCCAGCCACGAGCTGAGGTTGCCGGTGGCCACCATTCTCAAACAGGCCGAGCTGGGGTTAATGACGGCTTCGCCCCAAGAGCAGGTGGCGCGGCTCCAGCACATTGCCGGGCTGGCCCAGTCGATGGGGCGGCTGATTAACAGCCTGCTGGTGCTGGTGACCGCCGATCGCTGGTCGGGCACCCAGCAGTGCAACCTCACCCCCTTGGTGAAAGACCTCGCCCGCGAGTATCAGCCTCAGGCCACGGCTAAAGGGCTTTGGTGGCGGCTAGAGCTGCCTCACGGCCCCCTCTGGGTGAATGGAGACGCCAATTTGCTCCGGCAGGCAATTGCCAACCTGCTCAGCAATGCCTGCCGCTACACCGCGACCGGGGGAGAGGTCGCCCTCTCCCTCAGCCACCGCCTCGACCGGATTATGATTACGGTGCAAGACAGCGGCATCGGCATTCCGGCGGCCGATTTGCCCCGCGTGTTTGACCGCTTTTACCGGGTTGACAAGACGCGATCGCGCGATACCGGCGGCTTTGGGCTGGGGCTGGCGATCGCCCAGCAGATCGTTCAGGCACACCAGGGCAAACTCACGGTAGTCAGCACCGAAAACCAGGGATCAACCTTCACCATTACCCTGCCGTTACTCCTGCCCGCCCCTGCCCAGGGGCAGCCCGTCTCCCCGCAAACCTTGGGTCACAAGGCCAAGTGTTAGACAAAAAATGTTAGCCCCAACCCGTGATTGGTTTCTCTTTAGCCAAATGCCCAGGAGCAGATGCCTGCAATCTTTCTGCTGCCGTTGATCGTCAAAACCTGTTCGGAGTGTTGTTCCCATGATTTTTAGTCGCCGAGTATGGCTAGCGGCGTCTGTGTCCATGGCTTTGGCGGTAACCGCCTGCGGTGGCGGCTCTGCTCCTACCGCTGAAACCACCGCTGACCCAGTGGCCGCTGGCGACGGCGACGGCACCACGATTGCGATCGGCGGGGCTGGGGCAACCTTCCCCGCGCCGATTTTTCAGCGCTGGTTCGACGCCTATACCCGGCAAGTTGATTTCGATGTGCAGGTGAGCTACCAGTCGGTGGGCAGTGGCGCTGGCCTAGAGCAGTACATCGCCGGCACCGTAGACTTTGGCGCGTCTGAGGCCCCCATTACCGATTCTGAAGAGCGCACCCAGGCTTTCGTCGATGCCTTTGGCTATGCCCCTATTCAGGTGCCGATAACGGGTGGGTTGCTGTCGTTCTCCTACAACCTGCCTGGGATTGAGGATCTAGAGCTACGCCTTTCCCGCGAGGTCTACTGCGGCATCGTCACGGGCGAAATTACCCAGTGGAGCGACCCGGCGATCGCCGCCATCAACCCCGACCAGGAGATACCTGACCTGCCCATCACCTGGGTTCACCGCTCCGACGGTTCGGGCACCACCTTTGTCTTTGTTAACCACATTGACACCGTCTGCGACGGCTGGGACGGTGGCGTTGGCACCTCCGTTGACTGGCCCGTGGGCATCGGCGACCAGGGCAATGAGGGCGTAGCCGCTACAATTCAGCAAACCGAAGGCGCAATTGGCTATCTGTCCTACGCCTATGCGGCCCTCGAAGGCATCGATTCTGCGGTGGTCGAAAACAACGCCGGTACCTACGTCGAGCCCTCCCCTGAAACCGCAGGCAATGCCCTGCTCGATGAAGCAATACCGGACGACTTTGCCCTGCTTGTGCCCGACCCCACTGGCGAAAACGCCTACCCCATCGTCGGTCTGACCTGGATTCTGATCTATAACCGCTACGAAGACGCAGCCCAGTGGAACGCCATGCGGGACGTGTTTGAGTGGTCTCTCGGCCCCGAAGGTCGCGCCATTGCGGAAGAGTTGCTCTATGTGCCGCTGCCCGAGCCGCTGGTAGAGCGCATTCAAGAGGTGTTTGACACCGTTAACGCGGGCTAATTGAGCCCCCGTTGCCCCCAGGAGAGACGGGTTTAAAGCACAATTGATCTACTCCTCTCCGCCAAGGTCATGGTTCAGAATCTCAAGTTTGATGCGGTCAGCGATCGCCTGCCACCCCAAAACATCGAGGCCGAAGAGGCCATTCTGGGCGGCATTTTGCTGGATCCTGAAGCCCTCAGCCGGGTGATGGAGATTCTCACCCCCGACGCCTTTTACATCGGTGCCCACCGCGATATCTACAAAGGGGCGCTGGCCCTCCACGCCAAGGGGCAGCCCGCCGACCTGATGACCATCGCCGTGTGGCTGAAGGACAACGGCAAGCTAGAGCAGGTGGGCGGGCAAACTCGCCTGGCTCAGCTGGTCGATCGCACCGTCAGTGCCGCCAACATCGACCAGTACGCCACCCTGGTGATGGATAAGTACACCCGCCGCCTGCTGATTCAAACCGGCGGCGAAATTTCTCAGCTGGGCTACGACACGACCCTGCCCATCGAGAATGTCATGGATCAGTCGGAGCAGCGGCTGTTTGGCATCACCCAGTCGCGGCCCCAGGGGGGGCTGACCTCCACGTCCGATATTTTGATTGAAACATTTTCGGAAATTGAGCAGCGATCGCTCGGCGTTGTGCTCCCCGGCATCCCCTGCGGCTTCTACGACCTGGATGCCATGACCCAGGGTTTTCAGCGCTCTGACCTGATTATCGCCGCTGCCCGTCCGTCAATGGGAAAAACCAGCTTCGTGCTCAATATAGCTCGCAACATCGCTGCTTTACAGAAGCTTCCTGTAGCTATTTATAGCTTAGAAATGTCTAAAGTGCAGCTGGTCTACCGACTGCTCTCCAGCGAAGTCGAGATGGAAAGCAGCCGCCTGCGCACCGGGCGCATCGCCCAAAACGAGTGGGAAAAACTGGGCCACGCCATCAGCATTCTCTCCCAAATGCCTATCTTCATTGACGACACCCCAAGCATTTCGGTGACCGAAATTCGCTCTCGCTGCCGCCGCCTTCAAGCCGAACAGGGTGGTGCCCTGGGGCTGATTTTGATCGACTACCTGCAACTCATGGAGGGCGGCGGCGACAACCGGGTACAGGAATTGTCGAAGATGACGCGATCGCTCAAGGGTCTCGCCCGCGAACTCAATGTGCCGATCATCGCCCTCTCCCAGCTCAGCCGAGGGGTCGAGTCGCGCACCAACAAACGCCCGATGATGAGCGATCTTCGTGAATCTGGAGCGATTGAACAGGACGCCGACTTGATCATGATGCTCTACCGCGAAGAGTACTACGACCCCGACACCCCCGATCGCGGCATTGCCGAGATCATCATTACCAAGCACCGCAACGGCCCCACCGGCACCATCAAGCTGCTGTTCGAGCCGCAGTTTACCCGCTTCCGCAACCTGGCCACCCCTGGCATGTAGATGGGCAGGGCTCAGAGTACGTACAGGGGATGTGATCTATCCCTGAACCCTAACTGCGGTGATAGCTTTCTATAATTGCAGCAACTCCTCCGTGCGGTCAGTCCATGCAGTCTCCTACCACCTCAGAGCAAAAGCCTAGTCTCTACGACCAAGACTTTTATTACTGGATTCAGCAGACCGTTCACGCGCTTAAACATCGCGAACTAGAGCAGGTGGACTGGGAAAACCTCATTGAAGAAATAGACAGCATGGGCCGCAGCGCAAAAAAGGAGCTAAAAAGCCGCCTGCTAGTCATTCTCGAGCACCTGCTAAAGCTGATGTTTTGGGAGTCAGAAAAAGCCCAAAACAGCCGGGGCTGGCGTAATACCCTGATTGAACAACGGAGTGAATTGGAGTTGCTGCTAGACGATAGCCCTAGCCTCAGGCCCATGGTGCAGGAGATCTTTGCAGAATTCTACGCCAAGGCCAGAACCCAGGTTTTACAGAAAAGTGATCTGCCGAGTAGCGTCATTCCCACCCTGCCGCCGTTCTCCGCCGATGACGCCCTCAACACCGATTTTCTGCCGCGCTGAGCTTCAGCAATCTTGCCGGGGATTGCGACACCCAACCCCCGGCACTTAGATTTTGCTCCGTTGAGAGGTAATCTAGCGTTGGCGCAGTCTCTCCTTTGGAGAATCGCCACTCAACCTCAGGAGACTTTCTATGGGCGACATGATTAGCTTTAACCGGCCCGATGGCCAAGCGTGCCAGGGCTACTACGTCGAGCCCGCCAGCGGCAGCACTGCTCCCGGCATTGTCGTGATTCAAGAGTGGTGGGGCCTCAACGACCAGATCAAGGGTGTGGCCGACCAGCTGGTGCAGCAGGGCTACCGGGTGCTGGTGCCCGACCTTTATAAAGGCGAAGTCACCGTCGAAGCCGCCGAGGCCGAGCACCTGATGAAAGACCTCGACTTTGGCGATGCCGCCACCCAAAACATTCGCGGCGCGGTGCAGCACCTCAAGGCCACCAGCCCCAAGGTGGCGGTGCTGGGCTACTGCATGGGCGGGGCGCTGACGGTACTGGCAGCGGTGTATGCCCCCGAAACCGACGTGGCTATAAGCTGGTACGGGGTACCTCCGGCAGAAGCTGCCGACGCCAGCACCATTGCGGTCCCTTTCCAGGGACACTTTGCCCAGCAGGACGAATTCTTTTCCCCCGATGCGGTAAGGGCATTTGAGGCTCGACTCAAAGAGGGTAGCGCCCCCAGCGAAACCTACTGGTACGACGCCCACCACGCCTTTGGCAACGAGAACAACGACATCTACGACCCCGAGGCCACCAAATTGGCTTGGGAGCGATCGCTCACTTTCCTCTCCACCCATTTAACCTAGATAGCGACAGTCCCCTAACGTCAGCCAACCAGGCCAACATTAGGGGATAACCTGATGCCTCAACAGCGTTGCCCCCTGCACCAAAATGAGTCCTTTGCTTGCACAAAAACAACTGAATAGTTATATAGTAAATAAAAGATCTCAGGTTACAGGAGCTTCGCGATATGGATCAAGCTTTGATGTTTCGTCAACTCTTCGACGCAGACTCCTCCACCTATACCTACCTGCTGGCTGACCCCCGATCTAAAGAAGCGGTGCTGATTGACCCAGTGTTTGAGCAACATTTGCGCGATCGCGCCCTGATCGAAGAACTTGGCCTCACCCTGCTCGCCACCCTCGACACCCACTGCCACGCCGACCACGTCACCGGAGCCTGGCTGATGCAGCAGGCGGTGGGCTCCAAAATCGGCATCTCGGGGCGCTACGGGGCTATGGTGAGCGGGGCCGACTATTTGCTCGACCATGGGGATCGGGTGACCTTTGGCGATCGCGCGCTCGAAGTGCGCGCTACCCCCGGCCACACCGACGGCTGCATTACCTACGTGCTTGACGACCACGCCATGGCCTTTACCGGCGATTGCCTCCTGATCCGAGGCGCGGGCCGCTGCGACTTTCAGCAGGGCGACGCCAAGCACATGTACGCCTCCATCACCGAGCAGATCTTCAGCCTGCCCGACGACTGCATCATCTGGCCCGCCCACGACTACAGCGGCCGCACCTGCTCTAGCGTGGGCGAAGAAAAAGCCTACAACCCCCGCATCGGCGGCAAGGCCGACGAAACCGACTTTGTCGGCTACATGGAAAATCTGGGTCTGCCCCACCCCAAAAAAATCGACATTGCGATTCCGGCCAACTGCGTCTGCGGCCAGCCGGAAGACGGCAAAATGCCCACCGTCGCCGACTGGGCTCCCGTACGCCTCACCTACGGCGGCGTTAAAGAAATCGATCCCCAGTGGGTGGCCGAAAATCTGGGCAAAGTCCACATCCTTGATGTGCGCGGCCCCGATGAGTTTAATGCTGAACTGGGCCACATCAGCGAGGCTCAGCTTGTCCCCCTCAGCGAACTAGAAGAGCGCGTGGACGAAATTCCCACCGACCAGCCCGTGGTGACGGTGTGTAAGTCGGGGCGGCGATCGGCCCAGGCTACCGTCATTCTCAAAAAGCAGGGGCGGGCCGAGGCCGCCAGCCTGCGGGGTGGCATGCTGAGCTGGAATGAAGCCTACCTGCCCGTGGAGAAAGCCTAGACTAGCGCTTCCACCCGTGGATTGACTGGATATCGCCCTCAGCGGCAGGGGGCGGGGTGAGCCCGGCGGGGGGCAACGGTTTTTGGCAGCTCAATGCAAAATTGGCTGCCTTGGCCCAGCTCACTATCTACGGTAATCGTGCCCTCCATGACCTGCACCAGGGCATGCACGATGGCCAGCCCTAGCCCGGTGCCCTCAAGGGTGCTGCGGGCGTCGTGAAGCTGCCAAAACTCTTGAAAAATATGGGCCTGATCCTCAGGGCTGATGCCACGGCCAGTATCTTTCACCTGTAGCCGCAGGCCCTCAGCAGGCAACAGGTCGAGGCTAACCGCGACCCGGCCTACATCGGTAAATTTAATGGCGTTCGACACCAGATTGGTCAAGATTTGCCGCAGACGACTGCGATCGTTCACCACCATTACGGGGCGATCGGGCAGCTCTGTCACCAGGGTCAGGGCTTTTTGCTGGGCCAACGCGTGCAACTCGTTTAGGGTGGCGGCAACCAGATCTACCAGGTCAAAGGTTTCTAGCTTGAGTGCTACATGGTCTGTCCGCAGCCGCGAAAAATTCAGCATGTCTTCAATCATGGTGAGCAGGTGCTGCCCATTGTGAAAAATTCGCTCCACCATTTTTCGGGTTCTAGAGTCGTTTTGATGGCTCAGCTGCCCTATCAAAACCTGGGAAAATCCCAAAATGGCGTTCATTGGGGTTTTGAACTCATGGGAAACAGCGGCCAGCAGCTGGCTTCTCAGGCGATCGGCTTCTAAAAGCTCTAAATTTTGGGCCTGGAGCTGGCTAAGGGTGGCCTCGGCTTTTTTGCGATCGCTAATATCTCGCATTTGCCACCGCAGTCCTACCGCCTGGCCCTGAGTATCCTGCACGGTTTTAACGGTCGTTGCGACGATAACGGCCTCAGCGTTCCGCCTTTGCAGCATAAACTCCCAGCCTTCTACCCGATGCATCACCACAATCTGGTTAAGCAAGGTGTAGAAAATCATGCGTTCGGTCTGAGGAACATAGATGACCAGAGGTTGGCCAATCAGAAAAGATTGATCCAGGTTCAATAGGATGGCAGCGGCGTGGTTAGCCTCTTGCACCACGCCTTTGAGGTCAGTCACCAGATAGCCATCGGGGGCAAAATTAAACAGATCTTGGTAGCGCTGGCGCTCAGTTTCAACAATGTGCTGAGCGGCGACCAGCCGCGCATTCTGGGTGATCAGCTCTTCTTCGGCAACGTGGAGTTCTTCGACTGCCAGACTCAGTTCGTCGAGTGTAGCAATCAACTGCTGGGCATGGTGCGAGGGAAATTGCTGGGCATCGCGATGAAGGGTTTGAACACGAGCCTGAACATTCTCGATGTATCGAGTTAGAAATTCCCCGCTTGCTGCACTCACTGAGTCCCCCTCTATCGACCATGGGCTCAGTCTGTAGGCCTCACTCTATATCCGCATCCCCCGCAAGAAATATTGCTCAACGGTCGGCGGGCAGACCACCACCCAAACGGATGCTAAGGCCAGCGAAGTCTTATCTGGGAATTTCAAAGCTTGGGTAAGGGCTAACGCCGTTACCCAAGCTAACACCTCAGGTAAAGGCGTCTACCGGGCGGCTGCCGACACCGGCACCCGTTGCAGGCTCTCGACCAGCTGGCGCACTACGGCCACCATAGCCAGGGGGTTGTCGAGCTTGTTGACAGCAGAGCCAACGCCAACGCCAGCGGCCCCCGCTGCGATCGCCATCGGAGCCGTCACATCCGATAGCCCCGACGCACACAGCACCGGCACAGACACAGCGCGAGAAATGGCGTGGGCAGCGGCCAGGGTAGGCGCGGCTTTCTCAATTAACCCCAGGGTGCCGGGGTGAGTCGGCTGGCTAGAGGTACCGCCCTCGGTCTGAATGATGTCGGCCCCGGCGGCCACCAGCGCTTCGGCCAGGCTCACCTGCTCATCCAGCGCCAGAATGTGGGGCACGGTGACAGACAGCGTGATCTCGGGCAGCAGCTCGCGAGTGCGGCGGGTAAGCTCTAGCACCTCGGGCGCTTCATATCGGCGGCCCTGGGCATAAAAAGCATCGAAGTTGCCGATCTCGATCAGGTCGGCCCCAGCCGCGACGGGGGCGAGAAAGGCCCCTGCCTCTACGGCAGAAACGCAGATGGGCAGCGTCGTTGCGGCCTTGGCCAGGCGTACCAACTCGGCATCGGCGGCAATATCCACGAAGGTGGCACCGCCCTGGTCGGCGGCTTTAACCACAGCTACCACCCGCTGGGGGTCAAAGTTGGTGAGCCCGCTGATGATTTTGATTGCGCTGCGGGTGTCGAGGGCGCGTTGTAAGTCAGAGCGCATAGGTCTATCTCTCAAGATTGGGCAGTGACCCGCCCAGCTTATCTGGCCTGGGCGGGCGCTAATTTGCCCCATTGTCGCATTGTCAGCCGAGTTGCGGGTAGCCCCATGTTTTGAGTTCTTAGTTGAGCGGCTAACTCAAAACTCAAAACTCAAAATTTAGAACTCCATCGTGCCCACCGCTGCCGCCACAGCCGCTGGGTGATATAAAACGGGCTGACCAGACTGTAAAAATACAGCGTCATTTCGCAGGCCGTGACGGTATCGCTCACCACCTCGCCCCGGTATTTGACCCAATGGCGCAGAATTTTGCGGAGATCGTTGACCAGATAGGCATGGGCCATTAGCGGGCGCTGCCACAGGGGCACGCTGAGCATGCGGGTGCGGTGGCGGCTGAGGCCAATGCCCCGAAACATCCGCAGCAGATAGACACGCTCAAACCGACTGGCCGGAATCTCGTGCTGCATGCGCATGGCCGAGTTGTACCAGATCTCCCAGCCGTGGCGCTGCATGTGGAGCACCACCTCCAAATCTTCCCCGGCCGCTCGAAAGCCAATGGCGTCGGCCAGGGTCAGCTGCTCGGGCACGCTGCCCAGCCAGGCCTGCCGCCGCACGACCAAGCCCGCCGCTGGCGGCAAAACCTTCTGCTTCGGCGCGTAGATCAACGGCTCAGGCCCGCGCTCAGTCAACGCCAGCATTGACCCAATGCGGCCAAAATTTGGCGGCGGGGCGACTTCAAAGTCTCCCCGAATGCGGCTGCCAAAGGCCCCCGCCTGGGGGTGAGCCTGGCCAAACCGATGGGCCGCCACCACCCATCCCAGAGCCGGGTGGTTGTCATCGTCCAAAAACCCGATCAGAGGGCTGCGGGCCAGGTGAATGGCGGCCTGGCGGGCGTAGCCAGCACCCTGGCGCGGCTCAAAGGCATAGCGCAGGGGAATATCCTGGGGCCACTGCGGCCGGTAGGCTTCGACCACCTGGGCAGTGCCGTCGGTGCTGTTGTTGTCTACCACAATCACTTCCCAAGCCAGGTGCTCGGTGCCGAGTTGGGCCAGCAGGCAGTCGAGCACCTTGGGCAGGCGGTGCTCCCCGTTGTAGGTGCAGATCACCACCGACAGGTCGAGGATTTCTTTGCCAGGGGAAGCACTGGCCAGCTTGAGCCGCAGTCGCCGCAGCAGGCGCTGGGTGTAGCTGGGCAGCGATCGCCCCACCCCGACCTGGCGCTTGTCCGGGCCGACAGCGAGCCTGGCGGGTGGAGCGCCCGCTGCGGCCCAGGATGATGCAGCCGACGACGCCAAAGAAGACTCAGCCATGGGCAGCAAACCCTCCGCGCTACTGGGTGACGCCCCCCAGTGTGCCCGGCGGCAATCGCCCAATATCCTGGCTGGTTGCTAAGTCTAGCGAAATAAGTCTGGCGAAAGTGGCCGCTGGTCTAGTGCAGCCCCGGCTCAATCTGGCTGATGGGGACGAAGCACTCGTTGGGCAGCAGCACGGGGCGATCGCCAAAGATCAGCTTACCGCGATGGGTCTTGGTGCTAATTGCAATGCCAATGGGGCGCTGTACGTCCTCAGGGTGCACCTCGTAATAGGTGCGATATATCTGCCGAGCCGACTTTAACAGAGCCGGGTTGAGCGCCGATGGCAGGGGACCTGCCTCCGGTCGCTGGGCAGGGGGCAGGCTAGAAGAAGGGGGTTGCTGTAGACCGTACACGGCTCACCTGTGCGCTTATAGACAGACTCTAACTCGATCTTTCCAGGGGCGGCAAACTCTAGACGATCATCTAGAGAAAGCTTTACGCCAGGGCACGCAGCAGGGCTTCGCCCATGGCTTTGCAACCCACCTGGGTCATGGTTTCAGACATGATATCGCCAGTTCGATAACCCTGATCTAAAACTGTGGTCACGGCCTGCTCAATGCGATCGGCAGCAACGGGCTGGTCGAGGGCGTAGCGCAGCATCATGGCGGCGCTCAGCACCTGGGCCAGGGGGTTGGCCTTGTCTTGGCCAGCAATGTCGGGAGCCGACCCGTGGACGGGTTCGTAGACCCCCGGCCCGCTGGCCCCCAGGCTGGCGGAGGGCAGCATGCCAATGCTGCCGGTGAGCATCGCGGCGGCATCCGAGAGAATATCGCCGAACAGGTTGCCGGTGACGATGGTGTCAAACTGCTTGGGCCAGCGGATCAGCTGCATCGCCGCATTGTCTACATACATGTGCGTCAGGGTGACATCCGGATAGTCGGCAGAGAGGGCGGTGATGCGATCGCGCCACAGCTGCGACACCTCCAGCACGTTGGCTTTGTCTACGGAACACAGCTGCCCGCGCCGCTTCTGAGCCGTCTCAAAGGCGACCTTGCCGATGCGATCGATCTCGCCATCGGTATAGGCCATAGTATTGACCCCCCGCTTTTGCCCGGTTTCGGTTTCAAAAACACCCTTAGGGGTGCCAAAGTAGATGCCCCCAGTTAATTCGCGCACCACCATAATGTCCACCCCTTCGACCACCTCGCGCTTGAGCGAAGAGGCATCGATCAGCTGGGGCAGAATGGTGGCCGGGCGCAGGTTGGCAAATAGCTCTAGCCCCGATCGCAGCCCCAGCAGCCCAGTCTCAGGCCGCTGGTGCCGGGGCAGCGTATCCCACTTGTAGCCGCCGATCGCCGCCAGCAGCACCGCATCGCTGGCCTTACAGGTCTTCAGCGTTTCTTCAGGCAGCGGCTCCCCAGTGACGTCGATAGCAGACCCGCCAATCAGCGCCTCCTCAAACTCAAAGGCCAGATCCATCTGGCTGCCCACGGTCTTGAGCACATCCACCGCCACCGCCATAATCTCAGGGCCAATACCGTCACCGGGCAGCAGCGTAATGCGATAGGTCGAAGTCATAGCGTTGGAGGAAACTCGTAGGGTGCATTAGCGAAGCAATGCACCGCTGCTTACCGGCACATGCATTCAACCGATTCAATATCATACCCCCAGGGGCCAACCCCTCCCCGCCAACTTTTCCTTTCTCATCCACCTCCCCACGCCAGGGCAAACACGTAGGTCTGCCCCTACCCATCCACCCCATCACCCATCCACCCCATGCCCCAATACCTCTACCTCCACGGCTTCGCCTCCAGCCCCCTATCGGCCAAAGCCCAGGCCATGCAAGCCCGCTTCGCCGCTCTGGGCCTAGATTTAGGGATTCCCGATTTGAACCAGGGTGATTTCTCTCAACTCACCCTCAGCCGCCAGATTCAGCAGGTCAGCGCCCTGATTCTGTCTCAGGCTGAACCCACCGTGCTAATTGGCTCTAGCCTGGGCGGGCTAACTGCCGCCTGGGTCGCCCAGCAGGCCGCCATTACCGAACGCATTGAGAAACTAGTGCTGCTCGCCCCCGCCTTTCAATTCCTCCAGCAGTGGCTACCCCGCCTTGGGCCCGATCAGCTCGAAGCCTGGCGCACCCAGGGCACGTTTCCCGTCTACCACTACACCGAACAGCGCACTCTGCCTCTGCACTACACCTTTATTACCGATGCCCAGAGCTACAGCGACAATGGCCTAACAGCCCCAATCCCGACCCTCATTCTCCACGGCATCCAGGACGAGACTATAGCTATAGATTCCAGCCGTGCCTATGCAGCCTCCCGCCCCTGGGTACGCCTGGTGGAATTGCCCAGCGATCACGCCCTTGTTGATGTAGAGAAAGATATTTGGCAACACACTCAAGCGTTTCTGAACCTTTGAGTTTTACCAGGTAATAGGATTTTTCTAGAGGTGAGCGAAGAAGGATCCACCCTAGCCCCAGCTGCGCTTCATTTGTAGAGATATTAAGTGTTGCAAAACAATCTTATTTTGGGCTTCCAGGAATAGGCCTGATTGATTAGGCTGACAATATGCAAACTCGTAACGAGTACGGCTTCATGTCAATACAAATGCCTGAGTATTTCAACTCAATGATTCATGTCTGGCATCCTCCAGACTCGTCAATGCGGCCCAAAGAATGGGTTTGACTATGGCGCAAGCTATAGAAAGTTAATGATTTTTGTAGCTTTACGAGAAGGGGCGGGGCCAAATCCCTAAGCTAGGGTTAGAGTCTCTACTCATCAATTTTGTAGTTAGGAAGAGTCTAACTGATGTTGAATGCGAGTAAGGAGCTAGGCCAATGCTGTTCCACTATGGGGGACAGCGTGTCCCCAACGTAACGTTTCGCCTGTTTTCAGAGGCGGGTTGGTACGAACTTTCGACGGCAGATCTCTTTGAACATAAAACGGTGGTGGTGTTTGCGGTGCCAGGAGCATTTACCTGCCCGCATTCGCCCATTCAACTGTTAGCGTACAACGAGTACGCCGAGACATTTCGAACCAACGGTGTCGATGAGATTCTCTGTATTTCGGTCAACGATCCGTTTTCGCTGGCGAGTTGGGCCCAAGACGAAGGGGCTGACCAGGTGCGCTTTATACCCGATGTGACGGGCGACTTTACTCGCAACCTGGGCATGCTGGTGAACCTTTCTGACAAAGGAATGGGGTGCCGATCGCGACGCTATTCCATGCTGGTGAAAGACAGAGTAATCGAAAAAATGTTTGTAGAACCAGAGGATTTTGAGGCCGTGCCCATGGTTTCTAATGCCGAAACCATGCTGAGCTACATCAATCCTGAGGTGAGGCAACCGGAGCAGACTTCTGTACAGATGCAGATGTGGCGGGCAATGCTTTCTGCCTAAGGAAAAATAGTCACGCAGAGACGAAACAAATCTACCTAAACCACAAGCAGGAAAGGAATCATGACGAGTAGCCAAATGAGGTGTCCGTTCCCGATGAGTAGCAAGCTAATGGAAATCTGGCGGGCCATATCATCAGTTCTGGGATCGAGCAGCACGGAAAATATTGAGACCAGTACGCCCCAGTCTACGGCACCCAATGGGAGCAGTAGCACCAGCAAATGCCCTGTTTTAGGTGGCCCGCAGACTCGGCTCGGGACTGCGAACCGAGACTGGTGGCCGAATTCTTTGAATCTCAACATGCTCCATCAGCACTCAGCTAAGTCCAACCCGATGGATGAGGCGTTCAACTACGGTGAGGCGTTTAAGAGTCTCGATTTAGCGGCCCTGAGGGCCGATATCTATGAGCTGATGACCACCTCTCAAGACTGGTGGCCCGCCGACTACGGTCACTATGGGCCGCTCTTTATTCGGATGGCGTGGCACAGCGCTGGCACCTACCGGATTGGCGACGGTCGCGGTGGCGCGGGTTCGGGCAGTCAGCGGTTTGAACCGCTCAACAGCTGGCCCGACAATGCCAACCTCGACAAGGCGCGTATGTTGCTGTGGCCGATCAAGCAGAAATACGGCAACAAAATCTCCTGGGCCGACCTGATGGTCTTCGCGGGCAACTGCGCCCTAGAATCAATGGGCTTCAAGACGTTGGGCTTTGCTGGCGGGCGCGTGGATGTCTGGGAGCCAGAGGTCGATATTTACTGGGGCTCTGAGAAAACCTGGCTCGGCAATGAGCGCTATGAGGGCGATCGCGTCCTCCTAAACCCTCTCGCTGCCGTGCAGATGGGCCTGATCTATGTGAATCCCCAGGGGCCAGACGGCGAGCCTGACCCCCTGGGCTCGGGGCGCGACATTCGCGAGACCTTTAAGCGAATGGCGATGAACGACGAGGAAACCGTCGCGCTCACCGCTGGGGGACACACGTTTGGCAAGTGCCACGGCGCGGGCGAAGAGACCCACGTTGGAGCTGAGCCGGGGGGGGCCACCATTGTGGATCAGGGCCTGGGCTGGAAGAGCACCTTCAACACGGGGGTCGGCGTCGATGCGATCACCAGCGGTATTGAAGGGGCCTGGACCCCCACCCCGACCCAGTGGGACAACAGCTACCTCGAAACCCTGTTCAACTATGACTGGGAGCTGACCAAGAGCCCCGCTGGCGCATGGCAGTGGAAGCCCAAGGGCAATGCGGGGGCGGGTACGGTGCCCGATGCCCACGATCCGTCGAAGCGGCACGCCCCGATGATGACCACGGCGGATATGTCCATGAAGATGGATCCGATCTACAACCCGATCGCCCAGCGCTACCGCGACAACCCCGATGAGTTTGCCGAGCAGTTTGCCAAGGCCTGGTTTAAGCTGACCCACCGCGACATGGGGCCCCGCGCCCGCTACCTCGGCCCCGAGGTTCCCCAGGAAGAGTTCCTATGGCAAGATCCCGTTCCCGCCGTCGATCATGACTTGATCGATGGGCAGGACATCGCTGCCCTCAAAGCCAAGATTCTGGCCTCGGGGCTGTCGGTCTCCCAGCTGGTGTCTACTGCCTGGGCCTCGGCCTCCACGTTCCGCTGCTCTGACATGCGTGGTGGGGCAAACGGGGCACGCCTTCGCCTCGCACCGCAGAAGGATTGGGAAGTCAACCAGCCAACTCAACTGGCCACGGTGCTGCAAACCCTGGAGGGCATCCAAAACGAGTTCAACGGCTCGCAGTCGGGCGGCAAGCAAATTTCCCTCGCAGACCTGATTGTGCTGGGCGGCTGTGCAGGCGTCGAGCAAGCGGTGAAAAATGCGGGTCACGACGTGACGGTACCCTTCACGCCGGGCCGCACCGATGCCACCCAAGAGAAAACTGATGTGGAAGCCTTCGAACCCCTGGAGCCGACCGCCGACGGGTTCCGCAACTACACCAGCGGCAAACACAGCGAATCTCTTGAAGAGCTGCTGATCGATCGGGCGCAGCTGCTTTCCCTATCGGCCCCTCAAATGACGGCGCTGCTAGGTGGCCTGCGCGTTTTGGGGGCCAACGTTGGCGGGTCTAAGCACGGCGTCTTCACCGATCGCCCAGAAACCCTGACCAATGACTTCTTCGTCAACCTGCTCGACCTGGGCGCCACCTGGAAGGCGACTTCTGAGGATGAGGTTGAGTTTAAGGGCAGCGATCGCAAAACCGGTGCCCAAAAGTGGACTGCTACCCGCGTTGACCTGATCTTCGGCTCTAACTCTCAGCTCCGCGCCCTGGCGGAAGTCTACGGAGCCGGGGACTCGCAGCCCAAGTTTATCCATGACTTTGTCGCCGCGTGGGATAAGGTGATGAACCTCGATCGCTACGACCTGCGCTCAGTGCAAGCGGAAAGCGCTACGAGGGGTTTCTAAACTCAGCTTCACCCGTCATCGGGGGTTCGGCTATACAAACCCGCTGACATCCTGAATGCGAGTGATCACCATCGGGGGGGCGTTTCAAGATATCTTGAAACGCCCCCCTTGCAATAACCTTAACCCGTGGCTTTTTCTAAAAATTCGGCACCAACTTTTTTAGCGCGTTTCGATTTGGGCTTTTTGCTCTAGTAACGCTTCAATGGCGGCCAGCAGCTCTGGCTGGCCCCAGTTTTGGTAGAGCGAGGCTGCGATCGCACATCCGCCCGCGCCCACCCCCTCCTTCACAAACCCCCGCTCGTAGGCTCGCAGCGCTTCAAACCGCGAATTTCCAAAGCTAAGCTGAGTCGCCATCAAACAGGCCCCCGTCAGCTCCGCCAGCCCCACTGTGTCCCCGGTGGCATCTTCCGCTACCCAGCGGGTGGTGCCCACCACTACATTCTGCGGATTCCAGGCACAGTCTTCTGCCGCCGCGATCGCCGCCATCAGCGCATAGACTGCCAGCATTTGCGTGCCCCCCGCCAGGAGTACGGGTCGGGTGCGACTAGCCGCGATCGCCATCCCCGCCACCACCGGCTGCATCGGGTCGCCTACCGCCGCCACCACCGCTAGAGGATGAGGCCGATCTGGCAAGCCAGAGCGCGACAATCCCTCGGCAACCAAGCCTCGCTTCTGGTTGTGGTTACAAGTGGGGTGGCTGCTGTTAACCCGCTCCATCGCATCCACCCCAAGCCCGGTGAGTAGCCCCAGGGCCGTGGTCGTGCCCCCCACCACGCACTCCGCCAGCAGCAGGTAGTCGCTTTCGGCTCCCAGCAATTCCCCCTGGGCTAACCCCTGCCGCCAGAGGTGATGCACCACTTCTAACGGCAAAGCCGCCCCAGTACTCAGACATTGTGCCGGCTTACCCCCCAAATTCAGGTGGGGGACGGTCGGCATCTGGGACAATCCAGCATTCAGAACGACGAGGGGAATGTCTTGTTCTGCAATGACGGCTCTAGAAATCAGCGCTGGGGAAGCCCCGGCCTGAAGCGGTGGTAGCGGGTACTTTGGCGCTGGCGTGAGGCCGTTGACCATGAACTCGGCATCGGCCAGGGCTGTGTAGCGGCGATCGCGCGGAGTCGCCCCCGCCGCCGAAATTCCCTCCACCAGCCCCGTCTCCGTAAACCCCAGCGTCAGCACCAGCCCTGGCCGCACCCCGCGCACTCGTTCTATCCAAGCTTGGCCTTGCTGACGCTGAGTGTAAATTTTGATCGGAGACATATGAGGTACAGGGCTGATACGGAAGCGATCGGGATTTGGTCAGCGTTAAAGCTGGTTTGGCAACTCCATTCGTTGGTGGGCAGTGCCCACCCTACGCCTCCCCTACTCCCTCACCTTCCCCATCTCCCCACCCCTCAATTCAAAACTCAAAACCTAAAACTTAAAACTCCCCCACTCCCCTACTCCTTCAACAAATCCTGCACCCACCCCGGCGGCTCCGGAATCTTCGCCCCCAGCCGCCCCAGCAGCAGCCAGGCCGCTAAATGTACGGTAAAAAGATACACAATATTGCTAGCCAGCACCGACACCAGGGCCAAGATCTGCACGGCTTCCACATTGGCCTGGCCCAGAACGCCCACATCTAGCACGCCTAGGCCCACCAGGCGTTCTAGGCCCCAGTTGAGCATTTGGGTGACTTGGGTGGTCAAATACACCCACAGGTCTTCACCCACCAGCACCGACGACAGCCACAGCCGAAAGAAAAACCCGATGGTGCCCAGCAGCGACCCTACTGCGATCGATACATACCAGTTGGCCCGGCGCACCCAAAAAAAGCCCAGCTGCACCCCCAGCAGCGCGTAGGGTATCAAAAACAGCAGGCTGCGGGGTGGCCCCATCAGCACCGACAGCAGCAGCCCCGACACCAGCGCCGACATCCACGCCGCCCGTGGCCCCCAGCGCAAATACACCAGCGCCATCGGCAGCGGAAACAAAATTCGCAGAATTGGCCCTGGCGGGAAGTAGGTGTTCACCAGCCAGATCAGTGCGGCGGTGCTGGCTAAAAAAGCGGTTTCGACCATCGCCAGCGGGCCAGACTTGAGCCGGTGCGACAGATCGGGCGCGTCAGACTCGGCCTCTGAGGCGCGGTACTCCAGGTAGGTGTCTAGCCCATCGAAATCGCTCGCAGCGTCGTCAACCGGGGGCACAAACTTAGCCCCAGGGGCGGGGTCAGGGGGGTGACTCATGAATGGCTAAACCAGCAGGCGTTCTAGGGCGTTGATGTCGGGAATGTTCATTAGGTCTTTGTCCCGCACAATTAGCCCTTTCTTCTCTAGCTTACTCAGTACGCGGGTCACCGTCTCCCGAGCCAGACCGCTGAGGCTGCTCAACTCCCGATGGGGCAGGTTGGGAATTTCGATGCCGCTGGCGCTGCGCTGCCCCTGCCCGTCGGCCAAAAAGAGAATGATGTCGGCCACCCGCGAGGTGCTGTCAGACTCGCGCAGCCGCAGGCGGCGGTTGACCTGCCGCAGTCGCCGAGCCATCAGCTGCGACAGGCGAATGCCCGCTAGGGGCTGGGTATTGAGCAGCTTGACAAAGTCGCTGGCGGGCATGCTGCCAATGACCGTGGGCACCAGGGTAATGACATCGGTAGAGCGAGGCACCTCTTCGAGGGGGGCCATTTCGCCAAACAGCTCGCCCTTGCCCAAAATGTTGAGGGTGACTTCTTTGCCGTCGAGGTTGTAGGTGCGAATCTTAACCCAGCCTTCCAGAATGAAGTAGACCGAGCTGCCCCAGTCGTTTTCGAGCAAAATCACCTGGTTAGCTGGGTGGCGACGAGAGACCACATGGCTGGTGGCTTCGGCTACAGCCTCCTCTGGCAGGTCCTGAAATAGCAGCGCCGAACGAATTAATTTGAGATCGGCATCAGCATCTCGGGGATTGTAGCGAGCATCCATTAATCACCCCAACATTAATTTTTTTGTTTAAGTTAGTAATATTAAATCGCTTCAACCCATCCTATCCCAGGGTAGGGGTAGAATTCTTCCCTGATGGCCTGACGGCGGAATCCAAAGTCCTAGCACTATATCATTCCCCCACTCTCGACTAAGGGCGATGGTCAAGGACTGGCCCAGAAGGGCGTTGGCGTAGCCTCTCCAAAGGAGAATCGCCCCCAGGGCAGCCCCCATCAGCGGTATCTCCAACGGCCTCCCCTAGAGGCTGAACCGGGTAGAGGCGTATCCATAAATCAGTGACGCTAGGGCACTGTCTGGGGTGATTTTTAGAGTCGCCTGACATACACTTTGGCAATCGCTGGGGACAAGGTAAACACAAGGGGTAGCCGTGCAGCAGGACGAACTGGAAGCTCTGGTAGCCGAAATTGACTCAATCTTGGAGGAAGCCGCGCCACGGCTGCCTTGGGTGATGTCAAATGATGCCAATCAGCGCCAGCTGCTGGCCCGAGCGCGGGCCTATCTGGCCGAGGTGAAGGCATCGCCCGATGCCCTAGCTGCGCCTGGGCTGCCCAACGACCCCACCGCCGTCGCCTCTAGCCAGGTGCTGAAGGCGCTGCTGCAAGAAATGCAGTACCTGCGCGGGCAGACCATGCAGATTCTCGATCCGCTGCGCAATGAGGTGGCGACCCTGCGGCAGCAGCGGGAGCTGTTGCTGCAAGAGGTGCAGCAGCTTCAGCAGCAGCGGGTGCAGGTAGATCAGGGCTCTAACCTTCACCAGTTGCCCCCCAGTTGGGAGGCAGCCCTTCAACAGATGACCCAGCAGCTCGAGGCCCGCCTCAGCACCCAGGTGAATCAGTCGGTGCAGCGGCTGGAGTCGGCCACCGCCACTGCCTACGGGCTACTGCAATCTCCCCAGGGGTTTGCCGATGGCGACGCCCCCGGCCTCACCCCGATGCAGCGGCTTGAGTTTCTCAAGCAGCTTCAAGCCCAGTCTGACCAGCTCATGCTGGGGCTCGATCAGTCGATGCGATCGGTGTTTGACACGCTGCAGCAGAGCATCTACAGCTACCAAGACTCCCTCAACCAGGGGCTCAACCAGATGCACACCCTGGGCCAGCAGGGCGAGCTGATGTTTAGCGCCCTGGTCAACCACCTGGGCCAGCAAATTAATGCCGAAACCCTGGCCTATTTAGAGTCGGGCCAGCGCCGCGAACTACCCCAGACCCGCCCCGAGACATCCACCCCTGAGACGCGCGGCGGGAGTGCCTTTGCCGAGGGGAGTGAGCTGTCGGCTGACCTGGAGGCCGATTTGGCCCTGGAGGCTCTAGATATTGGCTTTGACGAGCTAGACGACGACGAGATTACTCTGCTGCAAATTGAAGATGAAATTACCGAACTCCAGCTCGACGCCAGCCTGGAGGCAGATCTAGACGCTGCCGAGGCCGGGGATGCCTCGCCCCTCGATCTACAACTGCTCAACAGCCTGGATGCTGCGGCCCCCGATCCATCCCCAGCGGTGTCGCTGCCCGATGGGGCCGCTGAGCCCACCACTGACGTAGCGGTGGCTGGGGTAGAGGCCGATGCCGACCTGGATGATCTCTACCAAAGCCTGTTCGGCGGTGGTTTTTTTGCGGACTCTGCTGGAGCTGCGGCTGACGCTGACGCCGTCCCAGGGGATGCTGTCGATGACTTTTTAGAGGCCGATCGGGTGGTCGAGGGGGCGATCGCATCCCCCATCCCCCCCGAACTAACTCCACCAGCTCCAACCGGCGACCTGCCTCGCCTTGACGATCTAACCCTGCTCACCCAGGCCGTCGAGATGGCCGAGGCAGACACCAGCGCCGAAGTCACCAGTGATGACCTCAGCGGTCTGCTGGGGGAAGGCCCAGGCCTCAGTCTGGGTGCCAATGAGGAGTTCGACCTGCCCACCGCCATCGCATCCTTCGATGAGTTACTGCCCGCTGGCCCTGGAGAAGCGGGCGACCCAGAGGCCGCTGCGGGCGACGGCGAAGACCTGCTGGGTGGGTTCATGGCTGCCTCTGCCGAAGAAGATCTGCTGGCCCAAGACGCCTTGCCTGCGATCGGCACCTACGACCTGGCAATGGATGATGTCATGGTCAATCAGCTCCAGGCAGACCTAGAAAATTTAGAAATGGTAACGGCCTCTGAAAATCCCTCACTGGCGAACGTAGACTTTGACCTCGCCGCTGCTCCAGAATTGTTCAACCCGCCTGCCGAGGTGCCTCCCCAGCCACCGGCCGATGCCGACGCTGGCCTCGATCTCTTCTCCTACCAAGAGCCCGATGCCAACAGTACTTTACCCACTGGCCCTGTTGCAGATGGCCTCACCGAAGCATCCATGCCAGAGCGGCCCAGTCTCGACCTGTTCGGCAACGAACCTGCCGCTCCCGAGCTGGCCCAAACCCTCGACCTATTTGGCGCAGAGACTACCCCTCCAAGTCTGCCGCCTACCCCAGCCTTAGATCAGGTGGTGCTCAACGATTTAGAGCTTGCCTTGCCCGAGCCAGCGACTCCGGCAGAGCCGCTTGCCCCAGAACCTCTCCCAGACTGGTCTAGCCTCGATCGCCTAGAACTCTCAGATTCAGAGCCAGAGCCAAGCTTTTCTGAAGACGTGCCCAGCATCGATCTGTTCAGCGACTCAGCATTGGCAGACCTCACCCTCGACCAGTTAGAGATCGATCCGGTTGAGCCGCCGCCTTTTGCCGTGGATGAGTCTGCCGCAGCGATCGCAGAGGGCAATCTATTCGAGCAGCCGTCGTCTGGGCTGGATGACTTTGCCGTAGCTGACCTCAGCATCGATCTATTTGGGCAGCCACAACCGGTATCCGATGCCTCTGCCCCAGAAATCCCAGGGGTGGATCGGTTCGACCAGCCGTCTCCTGGATTGGATGAACCCGCTGTAATAGAGGACGCCGGTCTCGATCTGTTTGGTGAGCCAGATGAACCCGCTGTAGTGGAGGACACTGGAATCAATCTGTTTGGCGAGCCAGCACCCGAGGTAGCCATCCCCAGGGAGGGAGGCCTAAACCTGTTCGACGTTTCAGAACTCACCCTAGACGACTCTGAGCCCACTATCCCTGAGCCAGAAGCAGCCGGTATCGATTTATTTGGGGAGCCCGGTACGCCAGAGACTGCCCGCGAAGAACCCACAATTGATCTGTTTGGCGAAACCGCCCAGCCCGAATCTGGCGATCTGTTCGGTGCCATGGAGACAGCTCCGGCAGCTTTGGCCCCCAGCGATTCGCTGGCATCTATTCTGTCGGAACTCAATTTAAGTCTGGGGCCTGAGGAGCCCGTCCTGGGGGAGTCGGGGCTAACCCTAGACGATCTCACCGAGCTGTCTCCCCCACCTCCCGATCAGCCCGCCCCCGCACCGTCGGCCTACAATACCGGAGCCACTGGCCCCTCCCTTACCCTAGAAAATCTGTTGGGAGAGCTGACCCTCGACCCCTTGCCCCCTCTGGCCCCAGACCCCAAACCTGGGGAAACCCTAGACGACCTAGCTGCTGCTGGGTTTGGCGAAACCTCTGGCCCAGCCGCCCCGGTACCCCCCACCGCTGAATTTACCCTGGCTGATCTCGATCTCGGCACTGCTGCCAGCGGCCCGCTCGACTCGGCGCGCCAGCCCGACTCGCCTCCGGGCGAGTCCATGGCCGATTTGTTTCCAGATTTGCCTCCTGTTGGGCAATCGACCAGCGAGAATGTCACCCTAGACGAGCTTAGTTGGTCAGGCGAATTGCCTGACCTCTCAGCAACCGTAGACTCGATGCCAACAGAGTCAGCACTCACCCTAGAAACCTGGGGACTATCGGCTGCGCCACCGCCTGCCGCCCTAGATCTCTCCATTACCCTAGACGACCTAAACCTGTCCTTAGATGACGAGCCGGAGCCAGAGGCTCTTGGCACGCTAGAGCCCAGCCTGGAGGATCTGACTGACTTAGGCGATTCGTCGGCTAGCTCTGAGCCTGCCGCTTCCCCCTCAGAAGCTACCACCGACTGGCGGCGAGAGATTGGGCTCGACAATGACAGCGCTCTGGATGCGGAGCCAGCGCTCACCCTAGAAACCTGGGGCCTATCCGCTGCGCCGCCGCTAGAGCCTGCGGCACCGGATCTCTCTATTACCCTGGACGACCTAAATCTAACTCTGGATGACGAGCCTGAGGCACAGGCTCCGGGTGCCCTAGAACCCAGCCTGGAGGATCTGACTGACCTAGGCGATTCGTCAGCGAACTTTGAGCCTGCTATCCCCCCGGCAGAAACCACCACCGACTGGCAGCGAGAGATCAGCCTCGACAATATTTTGGATGCCGCTGGGGCGAGCACTGGTGAACGGCTAGAGCTGCCCCCAGAGGAACCGCTAGAGGTGCCCTTAGAAGAACCCGTCGATCCCATTCAAGCGGCGGCGGCAGAGACAGCGGAGTCGATGGAGACCATGATCGACTTCATTAACCTCGATGCGCTGCTGGGAGAACCCATTGCCCCCATTGCTTCTGAGCCGAGTCTGGATCTAAACCTAGATCTCAATCTAGAGCTTGAGCCTTTAGAGTCGGATCCACTAGAGCTGGGGGATCTAAATCTTGGGGACTTGAATCTGGGAGCTTTGGATCTAGATACTTTGGATAACGGTGAGGCGATCGCAGAGCCTGAATCCCTATCGCCCCTTGAACCTGCACCGCCAGTTGAAGATGCTCTAAGCCTCAACCTGGATCTTGATCTGGGCCTTGAGCCCGACGCCACGGCTCTGCCCGAGGCCGCTGAAACCGGCACTGACCAGGGGTTCTCCGTAGAAGAATGGCTGGGAGACTCTAGCCCGGCCCAAGACGAAGATGTTGACGGAGATGTTTTGGAGATTTTGGCCGACGCGGGCCTGGGCGATTTGAGCGATCTCCTTGAGCCTTCCCCGGTAGTCGAGGAGCGTTGGTCTCAAGCTTCAGAACCCACCCTGGGGGAATTCACAGACGAAACCTTCTTCGCTGAGCCCATTGAAGAGGTAGAAGATATCGTCATTGAGCCTATAGCAGCGGATTCCATAGGCTTTGATGACCTGAAAGTAGAGACCGCTGGGTCGGAGGCTGAAGTAGTTGATGTGGGGGCGATCGCCCCGTCCCCAGACAGCCTAGACGTGGCAGAGGTGACGATTCCAGAGCCAGAAACCCCAGAACTAGAAACCCCAGAACTGGAGGCTGTGCAGGAAGACTTCCCGGAGCTGGATCAACTACTGGCGGAAGCTGGCTTTGGGGCAGACTCTGCCCTGACCGATACCCCCAATAGCTTCGTTACCCCGGTAGTCGAACCCCCGCTAGAGCCTGCAACGTTTGAACCTGAAACCTTCCCCCCCGCAACATTTGCGCCCGAGGTTTTAAACCCTGGCACCCTGGATTCCCCAGCGTTCGAATCAGAAGCCTTTGAACCGGAAATCCCTGACGCTCTAGACAGTGAGCCAGTTGATATCGTCATTCCAGCGCCACCAGAGGATGCTGAGCCAGCGCCCGCTGAGCCGACTCCTCTGTGGTTCTTAGGTTTAGATGTGGGCACCACGGGGCTATCGGCGGTGCTGCTGGAGCGTCGGGGTGGGCAGGTCTACCCGCTCTACTGGGTCGATAACGCCATCTCCGGAGTGACCGCTGACAAGTTCTTTCGCCTACCGACGCTGGCCTCGGTCGAGGCTACCGACGAGGGCTACCAGGTGCAGTCGGTGGGGTCGTCGGCCCTGACCGTCAGCTGGGGCGACGGCGATGCTGCCGACCAGGGAGCGGTGTTGCTCAAGGCCCTAAAGCCCTATCTCAAGCTGGGCATTCCCTCCACCGGCCCAGACGGCCCAGAGCCTCAGGTGCAGTGGTCCGATCGCGATCGCATTCCCCTGCCTGTCTTCCAAGAGGGTTTGGCGCGGCTGTTGGCCACCCTGCCCGTGGGGCTTACCCCGGAGGCCGCCTTTACCGTGGGGGCCGTCGGCCTCGATGCTGGGGCGATCGCCCAGGCGCTGCAAGTCCTCAACGGGGTCGTCGTCAGCTACCCGGCCAATTGGCCCGACACCTACACCTTTAACCTGCGAGAGGCAGTGCTGGGGGCGGGCCTCACCGCTAACCCCGACGACATCTATTTTGTGGAAGATGCGATCGCCGCTGTGCTCTCTGGCCTGCCCGACCCCTCGACGCCGCTGCCCGAAGACAACGGCCAACCCATGCAGCAGCAGACCCTCTACGCCTGCCCCTGGACTGGGGGCACGGTGGTGCTCTCCGCCGGGGCCAGCGTCACTGAGGTGGGCATTGTCAATTTGCCACGCGCCCTGGGCGATCTGGCCTACGGCGATTTTGCCCTGCACTCGATGAGCTACGCGGGCGATGCCATTGACCTCGACATTATCTGCCACCTGCTGCACCCCGCCGAACGTCGCCAGAGCCGCCCTGCCGAGGGCGCGGGGCGATCGCCCGACACCGGCTGGGGCTGGCAGGCCGCCATGCCCGAGCTAGACGGCACCCACTGGAGCGATCTCGACCTCGACGGTTGCGAAATGCCCCGCCCCGCCGAGCCCGACACGGCCCGTCGCCAGCGTCTCTACCAGCGGCTAGAAGCTTCTTTGCTGGGCCAGAGCGCCCTAGAAGCGGCGCGCCACCTGAAGATTATTCTTCAGCACCAGCCCCAGTTTGAGCTAGAGCTGGCCGACCAGCGCTGGGTGGTGCGCAGCAAAGACCTCGAAGACCGGATTATTCTGCCCTACATTCAGCGCATCAACGGCCACGTCAACCGGCTGCTGAGCGAAGCGGGGCTCAACACCCAGGGCATCAACCAGGTGATCTGCACCGGGGGCAGCGCCTCGCTGCCCAAGATTGCCCGCTGGCTGCGGCAAAAGTTCCCCAACGCCACCATCGTGCAGGATACGTACCACAGCGATCGCCCCCCCAGCTGTAGTCGGGTCACCTACGGGCTGGTCAATCTGGTGCGCTATCCCCAGGTGCTCGACCTCACCCGCCACCAGTACAGCGACATGTTTTTGATGATGGAGGTGCTGCGCGCCCTGCCCGAGCAGCCCATGCCCCTAAACGGCATTTTGCACCTGCTGAAGGAGCGGGGGCTGAATGTGGAAGCCTGCCAAGCCCACCTGATGGCGCTGCTGGAAGGTCGCCTGCCGCCCGGTCTGTTGCCGAGCGCCACCAATAGCTCCTCAATGCTGGTGCCCACCAGCGACGACCTAGTCACCCTGGCCACCACGCCGCTGTTTACCCGGCCCAACGGCCAGGTCTATGTGCCCAACCTGGAGCAGGGCCAGCGGCTGACCGCCTATATGGAGCAGCTGCTAGCCAACAAGCACCAAACCCTGGTTGACCCCCTGCTGAGCCAGCTCACGGTGCTCAATGTGTAGCCTGAGAGCGCGTCTTTGAGGTACTTTCACCCCTCGGGTGAGCTGGTACCCACCCCAGAGGAAGCTGCTGCTGCCCAGAAACGAGGCGATCGCCTGGCCGAGCAGCTAAAAGCGCTAGGTATAGAGCCAGAAGCATAAGGAGCCTAAGATCCCCCCTTTTCAAGGGAGGCAGGGGGGATTTCCACTTTTGCTAAAAGCAACAGGACTCTCTAAACGTCCTCTTACTCGATCAGCAAGGTTTTCGTCAGAATGGCAACGATAGAATTGAATTAGCTTGGTGTCGTTTGTAAACAGTTACAGGTGAAGTAGTTTGTATCTCATTGGTGGAGCTCTATGCAACAGAAAGAAGTGCTATCCGTCAAAGAGTTTTACGATTATGCTGTGCGACAACTTGAGAGAGAACTAAATCTAATCAATAATCGAATTTCTTGGATGCTTACATTTCAAGGTTTTCTCTTTGCCGCAATTGCTCTAGTCGCCAATCAGAATACAGATCAAGCGATACGCACGATGTTTGGTATCGTAGTACCAATCATTGGAATTGCTGTAGCCTTTCTTGCTTTAGTCGGAGTTCATGCTGCCTATTTGTCAATTAAAGACATTAAAGAAACATGGAAGAAGAAGTTGGGACATTGGGAATATTCACCAGCTTTTGGCACTCCTAGATCAAGTCTTCTGGGAAGGGTGCCAAGCTATGGAATTCCTGTCTCAATTATTATCGCTTGGTTCATTTTTCTTGTCGGATTAGTCGGCGCAAGCTAAAAACCATACTGTACCAAAAAGTTTTAATAAATTGGTTGAGTAGCAAAAGTTTCTGCGTCTGATAAACGTGACCGCTAGCTGGTAAGTAGTAGGCGCTTACTCACAAAAGTCCCAAGCGCTTTAATCTTGCACTACGATCGCACCATCCCCCCGCTCAACCACCCAAAGCACCATGGTTCTCACCGTCAGCCCAGAGCGCATTCAGCTGCCCCCCGGCAGCACCGTTACCCTGCACTACCAAACCTGGGACGACTACGAGACCCTGCTAGCCAGCCGTCGCGACGATGCCGCTATCAAAATTCGCTTCAACGCCCACACCCAACAGATTTCGCTTATGGCTCCCATGGCAGGCCACGGCAGGCGCATTGATACCCTAGTCGATCTGGTTAAAGCATTACTACGTCACCAAGGGCGCGACTGGGATAGCTCTCATCCCGTGACTCTAAAGCGCCTACGAGAAGCCGGAGCCGAACCCGATGCCTGCTTCTATATCCAAAACTGGCAGGCCGTTTTGGGCAAAGAGCGTATTGATCTAACCACTGATCCACCGCCTGACCTCGCGATCGAAATGGATCTCACTTCGGCGACTGAGTTAGAGGTGTATCAAATGCTGGCAGTGCCAGAGGTCTGGATCTATCGCCAGGGGCAGCTAAATCTCTATGTCTTAACCGAATCGGGCTACGGCGATCGCCCCACCAGCCTCACATTCCCCACCGTAGACGTAAAAGCTCTGCTGCCTCAGTACGTTGAGCGAGCCTGGGCAGCGGGGTCTAGCGTTGCCCTGCGAGAGTTTGAGCAATATCTCCAGACATTGACTTGAGTATGTAAACGCTCGCAAGGCAACTAGAGCAGAGATCTTGCAATATCAGGAGGCTGAGGGATGAAAGCAGAGTACGACTTTTCTAAGGGCGAGAGGGGAAAGTTTTATCAACCCGAGGCCGAGTTTCAGTTCCCTATTTACCTGGAGCCTGATATCAACGCTACGATCAGTCGCCTAGCGGAGGAAAGTGGCGTAGAGGTGCAAGCTTTGGTAAACGAGTGGTTACGGGCCAACCTCAAACTGCTAGAAAGTGTGAGGCGGGCAAGTTAGGCACGGCAATACCCAAGAAAAAGCCCCCTGCTTTCTAAAAAAACAAGGGGGCTTGAGGTAGCTATGCAGGGTTTCTAGTTCAGCGCTTCGAGGTAGTCGCGGACGCGGTTGCGGCGCTTGGGCTGGCGCAGCTTTTGCAGCGCCTTCGACTCAATCTGGCGCACACGCTCGCGGGATAGCTCTAGGGCGCGGCCAATCTCAGCCAGCGAGTAGGGGGTGCCATCGCCCAGACCAAAGCGCATGTTGATCACGTCTTGCTCACGGGTGGTGAGGTCGGCCATCAGCTGTTGCAGGTCGCGGCGCAGCGACTCGCGAATCAGCATATCTTCAGGCGACATGCAGTCGGTTTCGAGCAGGTCGCCCAGCTCGGTATCACGGTCTTTGCCCACCTTGGTTTCGAGCGAAACGGCGCGGGGTACCCGCAGCAGCACTTCGCGCACCTGGGAGCCGGTCATATCCAGCTCTTTAGCGATGTCTTCGATCGAGGGGGTGCGGCCTTTCTCCTGGGAGAGCTTGCGCTGGGCCTTTTTGATTTTGTTGAGCTTTTCGGTGATGTGGACAGGCAGGCGAATGGTGCGGCTCTGGGTGGCGATCGCCCGCGTAATGCCCTGGCGAATCCACCAGTAGGCATAGGTGCTAAAGCGGTAGCCCTTGGTGGGGTCAAACTTTTCGACCGCTCGCTCTAGGCCCAGGGTGCCTTCTTGAATCAGGTCGAGCAGCTCCAGGCCCCGGTTTTGGTACTTTTTGGCCACCGACACCACCAGGCGCAGGTTGGCTTTAATCATGTGCTCTTTGGCGCGAATGCCTTCGGAGATGGCCTTCTCTAGCTCGGGCACGGTGAGGGTGCTGAGGGCGGCCCAGGCGCGTTTACCTTCGGCCAGGGTGGGCTTGAGTTCAGCGATGGGCACTTCGGCCTCGGCGGCCCAGCGCTCTAGGGAGGGGCGATAGCCCAGTTGAGAAGACAGGCGATCGCGGGTTTGCAGCAGCTTGCTGTAGGTGGCCAAAATGCCGCCGTTTTTTTCCGCAGCCTGGTTTAGATCGATCAAAAGCTGCATGTAGCCCTGCACGCACTGGGCTTCAGAGACTTCTTCATGGCGCTCTAGCAGGCGCACTCGGCCAATTTCTTGTAGGTAGAGGCGCACTAGGTCAGTGGTGCGACTGCCCTTCAGCACCTCGGCGGCATCGGCTTCAAATTCGCCCTCGTCGGCAGCTGAGAAACCTTTGAGAGACAGGGATGCCCCCTCATCCTCATCCCCCAGGCTAGGGAGACTGAACTCTCGATCGGGCCGGGCGGAGGCTTCGTTTTTGCTGTAGTGGGGTGTTGCTACCATGACGTTCTCTAGTAACGTGTATTAAACTTTTGCCGACAGACCATTTGCCAACCTGGTTTCAGTATTCCCAAACCGCCAGGACTTTAGAACAGTGGCTGGAGTTCCGGGGGCTGGGCGGTGCTTTGGGGGCGGCCCGAGTCTACGGGGGTGGGGCTGAGGTAGGCGATCGCTAACCGACACCGTAATCTACGCCGTTTGGCGGGGTAATTCCTGACGGAACGTTACACCTTGGCAAAAACCTTACATTGAACCCGAAGTGACCTATAGGATTAGGGCATTCGTTGCAATTGGGAGCAGACTTCGCTAATGGTTAACGGTCTTCCCTGGACGGCTGATGCCCAGGCCAAGCTAAAAAACATTCCGTTTTTTGTGCGCGCCCAGGCCCGCAAGCGCATTGAAGATGTGGCCCGCGAGACCGAGGCCGAAGCCGTGACGGCAGATTTGGTCGAACAGGTACGGCTAGAGTTTGGCCAGTAGCCCCGGTCACGCTTTCCTAAGATCTTGCCAATACATCGTGGATTCTGCCCTGGGATACAGGCTGCGGGGCGATCGCGGCGATACAGTTAATGTGTGTTCTCATGTCTACACAGCCCGATACGCCTTAGCAATGGGCAGTTTAGAGCCTAAGCTCGGCTAAAGCCCTCGCCAACCATAAACCATAGCCAAAAGATTGCAAGTCGAAGTCATAACGAGTATGATTTAGAAGAGCCTAGGCCCTAGTGGTACGATTTCAAGATTAGGCCCGACGGCAAAAGCACCGGTTTATTGGTTATCCATTCGATTGACAGAAATAAAGAGAGGCCCTATGGTTGCAACTGCTGAGAAAAGTAAGACCAAACGCGGGTTTTATCCCACCCGCATTGACATGGCCGCTGAGGTGCGATCGCAGGTTTGTGACGTGCTCAACCAAACTCTGGCCGCTACCCTCGATCTCAAAACCCAGACCAAGCAGGCCCACTGGAACGTCAAGGGCATGGACTTCTATCAGCTGCACGAGCTGTTTGACGAGCTGGCGGGTGAGCTAGAAGGCTATGTCGATATGGTGGCCGAGCGCGTTACTACCCTAGGGGGTACCGCCATGGGCACCGCCCGCATCGCCGCCAGCGAGTCGATTTTGCCCGAGTATCCGATCGATGCTGTGGAAGGTGCTGAGCACGTCACCGCTTTGGCTGAGCGCTTTGCGGCCTACGGCAAGCACGTGCGCGAAGCCATCGACACCACCGATGAGCTGGGTGATGCCGACACTGCCGACCTCTACACCGAGATCTCGCGCACCATTGACATGCGTCTGTGGTTCCTAGAGGCACACCTGGTGAAGAAGGCCGATCGCGGCTAATCGTCGCAGTCCTCTGATGCAGGGCTAGCTAGCAGTCGGGGAGGTAAGCTATGCCTCCCCGACTTTGTCGTTTAAAGCAGAATTTTTGCCGACAGATTAGGCTGAAGTCTACGGCCTTGCGGTAGCAAGGCTTGGTTTTAAGCAGATACCATAACGCTTCAGTAGCGCTGTTGCTCACTATGCCTAACCCGGCTTCTCAAGGTTCTAACTCGGATGCGATCGAGGGCGCGCTTCGCGAAGCGATTCCTGGGGAAATCGCCCTAGTCACGTCAGTCGTCAGCGACCACCATAGCCACGACCATCACAGCCACGATCACTCCCACGGGCACGGGCACACCCATGGCGCTGTGGATCCCGAAATTTTGGCCTCAGAGCGGGGGCTATGGGCGGTGAAGTGGTCGTTTGTGGGGCTGGTGATTACGGCGATCGCCCAGGCGGTTGTCTTTGCCCTCTCTGGCAGCGTCGCCCTGATGGCCGACCTGATTCACAACGTGGGCGACGCCATGACCTCAGTGCCGCTGGGGGTGGCGTTTTTGATGGCGCGGGCTAAACCCTCGCCCCGCTTTGCCTACGGCTATGGCCGAGCGGAGGATCTGGCGGGGGTGGCGATCGTAGCGGTGATTTTCTTGAGTGCCCTAATCACTGCCTATGAGTCGATTGATCGGCTACAGCATCCCCAACCGCTGGATCATCTGGGAGCACTAGCGGTGGCGGCGGTGATTGGTTTCATCGGCAATGAAGTTGTGGCCCTGTTTCGGCTGCGGGTGGGGCGATCGATCAACAGTGCCGCCCTGGTGGCCGATGGGCTGCACGCTCGGGCCGATGGTCTGGTAAGCCTGGCGGTGTTGGTGAGCGCCCTGGGGGTGGGGCTGGGCTACCCCTGGGCCGACCCGGTGATGGGCCTGGTGATTACCCTGGTGCTGCTGCGGGTGGTGTGGCAATCGACTCAGACGGTGTTTACCCGGCTGCTCGATGGGGTGGAGCCTGAGATGGGCGATCGCCTGCGCCACGAAATAGAACACGGGGTTGAGGGGGCTGCCGCTGTGGTGACTCAGGTTAAAGCGCGGTGGCTGGGCCATCGACTGTATGGCGAGGTGAGTTTGGCGGTAGAGCCGGGGCTGTCGGTGGCGGCGGGGGATGCGATCGCCTCCCACCTCAGAGCACACCTTTATGCGCAGCTACCCTACCTGGCGGAGGTCACTATTCAGGTGCAGCCCACTGGCCAATCTCAGGATTAACGGCTCTTCGACAGCTTCTAAAGAGCTACCTCCGACCGCCGAGATGGTGGCAGCGCGACAGCCGCAGCATCATGGCGTCGAGGCGGGCCAGATCGCCAAAGGCTCCTCCCTGGCCGGTCAACAGGCCACCCATTTGCAGCGAGGCGATGCGCGGCACCCGCCAGTACCACAGGGCGGGTAGGTGCCCCCTGGGGGCTTCTAGGTCAAAGTCTAGCCAGGTGTAAAACCGCAAAAACCCTATGGGCCGCAGGGGAAACAGCATCAGCCACCCCACTTCTTCAAAAAAGGGATGGGGGGTAGACCAGTTGCGTAGGGCCGGGTCAAAGTCGATGGTTTCCAGAGTGGCGGCATAGATCTGAAGCTGGGCCGAAAAGCCAAAATGCCCGCCGCTAGCTCTCTGCCAGCGATCGTCAATAGCGTGCAGCAGCTGGCAGGGCAACGCGGCCAGGGCTTCGGTAGTCAGATGAGGTCGATGGTGTGGCTCAGTCTCTGGCGACAGCCCTGTTTCACCGCTGTAGTTCTGCACCACCGCATCGAGCAGCAAGTCTGCCGTCAGCCGATCGGCCTCTTCCCAGTCTTGTTCGTCGAGCAGCAGGCTGAGTTCGCCCAGGCTCTCTTCTAAACTGCTGTGAAAGGCGGGGCTGTTAGAGGTGTTAGACAGCACGGGTTGGCCCTCCGGTAATCACAGTTGGGGCAGCGGGGTCAACGGCTGGCGTTGCCGCCGTGGTTATGGGCATACATTCGTTCAGATGGTGGATCACAGCCGCCATGACATCCAGGCTCAGGCGGTAGCGATCGCTCAGACTCGGGCAGCACCAGCGCCAGGTTGGCAGGTGGCCCACGGGCGCTTCGATGCTGAAATTGAGGTCATGGTAGGGCCGATAGCCTTTGTAAAACAGCGAGGGGAGCTCGCGCCAGCCCAGCGCCTGCTGAAAGGCCAACCACTGTTGGCGATCGTCCTGCTGCACTTGCTGCTGGCCCCGGTGCACCTGCTGCTGAGCTTTAAACCCAAAGCGCTTGTTGCTATAGCGGCTCCAGAGGGCATCAATGGTGGCTAAATCAACGGCGGGCAGCCGCTGTACGGTGGTAGCGGTGACGGGCTGCATGTCGCGATCGAGGGCTTTGAGGATGACGGCTTCAGTTTCCATGTCGGCCTCTTGCCAGGCCTGCTGGTGCAGCAGTTCGCGCAGGCGGCTGTAGTCAACTCCAGCAGCAGACTCAATGCTGCCATACAGCTCGTTGCGTACGGTCGCCTCCAAGGTAAGCGCCTCATTAATGGAAATATTCTGCAGTCGGCGGGCCTGATCGAGGCGGCCCTGGTCAAACTCGGAGGGGTACAGGCTGCTAGCCATGGTCTGGCGACAGAGCGCTAGGTATTGCTCTAGGTGCTCTCGGGCTTGCTGGGCCTGCTTTTGGCGATCGCCCTCGGCCTTAGTTTCAGTGGCTAAGCGAGCCTCTTCGGCGGTTTTGACAGTCTGCTGCTCGGTTTTGAGTTTCGCCTCGTCACTGTAGCGCTGCCAGTGCTTTTGGTAGATGGCCTCGGCCTCAGGAATCGGCAGGGCTAAGTTTTCAGCTAGTTCTTGCAGCACGGGCCAAGGGTCTTTGGAGGCAAAGGGCTGGTCTGCATCCATCTGGCGCAGACGATTAAACTCTGCGGCAGCGGTCTCGTCAAAATGGCGGTGCTTTTCGGCCTGGGTTTTATAGGGGCCAACGACTCTGGCATTGAGCAGGTCAGCCTGTTCTGCCGAGAGGCTCAAGCGCTGGCGCAGCAGATTGAGATTGTCGAGTTCGGTGGGGGAGAGTTCGCCCTGGGTGCGGCTGTAGGTTTCGGCTTCGGCCAGATAGTCGCGCTCTGGGGAGAACAGCAGCCCGCTTTGGGCGGTGGCCATCAGGTCTATGAGGTCATCGGCCCGATCGGTTTGAATTTGCAGATTGAGATCTGAAATTTGGAAGAGAAACCAGGTTTCGAGGGGCTTGTAGTAGAGGCGATCGCGCAACCGTCTCAGAATAGAGACCAGCAGATCTGAATGGGCAATAAACCTAGTGCCTACTCTGACCTGGGCCGCAGCTCTGTTTTCTAAAATGGGGTCAAAGCGAGTTTGGCCCATGCCATCGAGATCGCGCAGGTCGTCAATTAAGTAGCGAACCTCAGTGTCTAGCTCATCTTGCTTGAGCTGAGGTTCGACAACCTTGATCAAACATGCAATGTTTTGCGCCAAGCCAACACCTCACAGACGCACCAAGATTAGGCTTTAGCCAACGGCTCATTCCCTGCAACCTATAGTAAGTCAGATAATAAATACAGCTCATCTAAAACGGTTTTCTCCAGGGCTTCGGCCTCTTGCGGGTTGAGGTTATAGTATTCTCGCGCCTGGGTCAGGCGGCCCCGATTAAAATCGGATCTAGCCAGGTTGGCCATCACACTCTGGCGAAACCGTGCCGCCTCTGGTTGATCGTCTGCTGGCTCACTATGCTCTTGGGCACTGCCCTGGGGCGTCAGCGAGTCAATGACCATTGCTTCAAACTGGTGGCGGTAGCCCAGCGATCGCTCCTGCTGCTCGCGCTGCCGCTGAGCCTCGGCGGCGGCCTTGGCTTCGGCCTGCAGCTGCGTCTGCTCGGCCTCCTGGCGGAGAGTCTTCAGACGCTCGTCTTTGAGAAACTGAGCATCGGCCTCGGGCAAACCCATGGTGACAGCCTTGGCCCGCATCACCTTCCAAAAAGCCTCATCGAGATCGCTGACTTGCTTGCACGCCAGCAGTTCTCGGCGAAAGTGCTGATATTTCTCGGCCAGGGTTCTGAATGGCCCCATGGCGGTGGCGTTGAGTTCGCTGGCCTCCTCGGTTGATAGCCCAACCCGCTGTTGGACTAGGCTTAAATTGGCCTTAGCCGCCGGAGTTAACTCACCAAATGTACCTATATAGCCCTCAGCCTGGGTGCGATAGAACTCGTGGGGCGGCAACAGGGCTTCGCCTAGGGTGAGCAGTTGAGCCAGCGCCTTAGCCTGGTTGGTCTGGAGCGTAATGGTGTGGCTGGGCGGAATTTCTAAGACAAAAAGGGTTTTGTGGGCGGTGCGCTCTAGCCAGTTGCCCACGCACCGCAAAACTACTCTGAGTTTATTAAGCGGGATCTCGCACTGAAGTCCAGCATATAGGCTAGGTTCGACCACTCTCGGGTAGGCCGTGGCCTCAGCCAAGATGCTGTACTGAGGATTGGGAAGAAAAGCAAACTTGGTCTGTTCAAGATTGCTCAACTGGGTAATGTGGCTACAGAGTGCCTGCACCCCAGCGTGGGTAACCCTCGGGTCTGCCTCAGACTCTAGGGCCTTGATCGAAAGCCTAAAACTGTTGCCTAAGTCAAGATTTTCGACCATCGCCGGTAGGTGCCATGAGCAGATTAGCGCTGGCTCAGTATATCAACGCCTAGCGGTAACGGCTTTGCTATGTCATCATCTCAACCTATTGAGGTGCAAGTCGCTGGGGTTTTGGTGCCTCAGCCACCCGGTGGGCGCGATCTACGGGCTGTGGCTAACGATCTACGTCGGGGCTTGCGCTGCCCATCAAACAAAGCCCCAGCGTTAGTAACGCCGGGGCTTAACTCTATATTAAGAATGTAAAAGGGTTATTTGAAACCGACGGAAGCCTGCCACACGAAGGCCAGTAGCAGGAAAAATACGGGGATGATGGGCAGAACGTCTACCAGGGGGTCGAACAGGGAGTAGGCCTCGGGCAGTTTGGCCAGCAGCATTGCGACTTCCATTGAATGATTATCCTCTCGTTACACAGCCAGAACCAGCCTCAGACCTGAGCCGAGCCTTATCCTGAGCGCCCTGGTCGAAATCTGAGAATTGGTAAATTTTCTTCGCATTTTATCACGACCGGGGGGCGTCTAGGTCGGCTGCGATCGCGTTTGGCGCTAACCAATGGGCAAATTCTGTGGTGAAGCGATCGCCCAAAATCGCCTCTCGGATCCGCTGGGTAAACCGCACCAGCTCGGTGATGTTGTGGATTGAGATCAGCGTAAAGGCCAGCATCTCCTTGGCGTGGATCAGGTGGCAGAGGTAGGCTCGGGTGAAATTTTGGCAGGTGTAGCAGGGGCAGGTATCGTCGATGGGGGTGTAGTCGCGGCGAAAGCGCTGGTTTTTCAGGTTCCAGCGATCGCCTGCCACCAGGGCTGCCCCGTGGCGGGCCAGCCGGGTGGGAATCACGCAGTCGAACAGGTCTACCCCAGCGGCGATCGCCTGGGCCATTTCCCGGTAGGTGCCCACCCCCATCAGGTAGCGGGGCTTGTGCTCGGGCAGGCAGGGGGCGGTGGCCTTAACGATGGTTTCGATCAGCTCCGGTGGTTCCCCGACGCTGACGCCGCCGATCGCATAGCCCGGCAGATCGAGCGTCGCCAACTGCTGGGCCGCTTCGGTGCGTAGGTCGGGATAGACGCCCCCCTGCACAATGCCAAACAGCGCCTGATCCGGTCGTTTGTGGGCCTCAACGCAGCGCTGGAGCCAGCGCCAGGTGCGATCGGTGGAGGCTTTGATCGTCTCGCGGCTGCATGGGTAAGGCGGGCATTCGTCAAAGGCCATGATCACGTCGGCCCCCAGATCGTTCTGAATCTGAATCGAGGTTTCGGGACGGATATTGATGATGCGGCCATCCTTGGGCGATTTAAACGTCACCCCGTCTTCGGTAATCGTGCGCATCTGGCTGAGGCTAAACACCTGAAAGCCGCCCGAATCGGTCAGCATGGGGCCATCCCAGCCCATGAAGCGGTGCAGCCCCCCGGCCTCGGCCACGATGTCTTCGCCCGGTTGCAGGTGCAGGTGGTAGGTGTTGGAGAGCACCATCTGTGCCCCGGTGGTGGCGAGTTGGGCAGGGGTGACGGTTTTGACATTAGCCAGGGTGCCCACGGGCATAAACCGAGGGGTGTGGACGGGGCCATGGGGGGTGGTGAAGGTGCCCGCCCGCGCCTGGGTGTGGCTACAGCGAGCGTCGCAGCTAAAGGAAAAGGCCTGGGTCAAAATGTAGCGCTCCGGGGAGCAGGGAGAATGGCAAAGCGGCATTTATCGTAGCATTTGGCGGCGCAGCAGATATCGCACCGCTTTGCTACCCTGGGTCTAGCTTATTTCCTTACCTTGCGCAGCAGATGGCTACGGCTTTAGAGAAACGGTCTGATACCTTACTGGCTCGCTTTAAGGCTCTGTCTGACCCCCTGCGGCTGGAGGTGATTGAGCTGCTGCGATCGCAGGAAATGTGCGTGTGTGACCTGTGCGATCGCATGGAAATTGCCCAATCCAAACTCTCCTTTCACCTCAAAACTCTGCGAGAAGCCGGATTGATCTCCGCCCGCCAGGATGGTCGCTGGATTTACTATCGCCTCAACCCCGCCGAATTTGGCGAACTCGAAGATTACCTTAGCGCCCTGCGCCAGCTCAGCCCCCAGCGATCGGCCTGCCCTTGCCCCCCCGATCGCCTGTAGGGGCACAGCATGCTGCGCCCCTACAAATCAGGTAATCATTAGAGACGAGCTTTAGCTAGCAGACACCTCGGCAGGTTGAGGTGTCTCAACGGGTGGAGCAGCTGCCGGAGCGGGTGGGGTAGGTAGAACAGGGGGCTCCGCTACTCCCGCAAACTTCAGCAGGTCGGCCATTTTGAAGTCGCCGCCGGTTCCCAATCGGGGCGTCCAGTTGGGCTCTTGGCAGAGGTACGACAGCTCGTCAGACTGCAGCAGACCGATAAACACCTCCGCCACAATGCGACCGCCCACGGGGCCGAGGGATTGGCCATCGGCGCGCTTGTCGGCCTCCCGCAGCACGTAGAACCATAGCGGCGTGTTGTTGGCCAGCTCGGTACTGATCGCTGCCACATCCGCCAGGTCAGCGTCAGCCAGGGGCGCAATCCCCATGCGGCGGGCGACCGTTTGTCCCGAGGGCAGGCCGAAGGTCAGGTGGCGCAGCAGGTTGCGCTGGGCCAACGAAGCCGGGTTCGACGCCATATTGGGCGGAATAAACGGCAGCTGAAACAAGGGGCGCGAGATGGTGGCATCAATGCGCTGGCTCAGCTGAGGCGTGGCAGTTTCATTCACTTTGAAGAAGTTCTGCCAGTCCATCACCCGCTCAGGAGGTAACGGTTTGCCGCTCGACAGATCGTTGCCGCCCGAGCCGGGGGCCGCAAAGATCGCCGCCGCAAAGTTTTTGTTGATGCGATAACCGCCGCGCACCTGGCTGTGGCCAAAGCGGTAGGCCGCCACCGAAAATTCCACCGGAATGTAGGGCTCGCGCCGCCAGCGAGTGCTGTAGAAGCGACGGCCCCGCTGCAGCACGGTGTCTACCACCTTCTGACCCACCAGCAGCGGCAGAAACTCGTGCAGCACAATCCACTGGTAGTGCCAGCGCACCAGCTTTTGGGCCTCGTCAAACAGCTGGCCGGGGTTCACGCCGTCGGCCTTGAGCTTGTCGATCATCGCGTTGTGAAACTTGACGAAGGCCAGGTGCAGCTGCGACACAATCAGGTTTTCGTCGTTGCGGGGGTCGCCTAGCAGCGCGGTGCCCTGGCTGTTGCGGGGCAGGTCGTGGGGGCGAGCCGCGTCGATCAGCAGCTTGCCGCGATTTTCGGGGCTGCTGTCGTAGAGAAAGGGGCTGGCGGTGGGGCCAGCGCCATAGACGCTATCTAGCTCAAAGGACGGCGTGCGGAAGTTCTCGATCGCCTCGGGGTCAGACTGGCGCTCCAGGCTGGAGGTGGGGTCGAAGGTGAGGTCGTGGTCGATGAACTGGCCCAAAAAGGTAAACCCAGCCGGGATCGCAGGATTGTCAGGGTTGTTGGTCGGGCCGGGATCCATAATCCCCTCGGCTTTGCCCAGCTCCATTAGGGCTTGGCGAATAGCGGGGGTGTCTTGGGCAAAGGGGCGGGTGCAGCGAAACATTCTGCCGAAGCGGCCCCGAGCCGGAACCCGAAAGCGCGGAGGAGCAGTGTCTCTGAGATACATTTGACCGTGGCGTGTCATGGCCTACCTCGTGTAGTTCAACTCGATGGATGGCCCCATCATGGCAAGGGGGGCGGGGCGATCGCATTACCCGCGCGGGTACTTTTTGCCCCCAAAATCCCTCAGTGATCGTGCGGAAGTTTTGCTTAAATTCACTAAACGCTGACATTGGCCCATCGCCCTGGGGAATCCCGCCAAGAATCGCGCCGGAATGCTGCAACCTAAGCAAACGAATCTGGCAATTAGCCCTTAGAATGATTTGGATTTTTCCTACGCACCCGTGCAGCCTATGCCCCGCCGTGATGACATCAAAAAGATTCTGCTGATCGGCTCTGGCCCGATTGTCATTGGTCAGGCCTGCGAGTTTGACTACTCTGGCACCCAGGCCTGCAAAGCCCTGCGGGAAGAGGGCTACGAGGTGGTGCTGATCAACTCCAACCCGGCGACGATCATGACCGACCCGGAGACGGCGGACCGCACCTACATTGAGCCGCTGACCCCCGAAATCGTGGAGCGGGTGATCGAGCGGGAGCGCCCCGACGTCATGCTGCCCACCATGGGCGGCCAAACGGCGCTGAATCTGGCGGTGACCCTGGCCAAAACCGGCGTGCTAGAGCGCTACGGCGTCGAGCTGATCGGGGCCAAGCTCGAAGCGATTGAAATGGCGGAAGATCGCAAGCTATTTAAAGAGGCGATGGCGCGCATCGAGGTGCCCGTGTGCCCTTCGGGGTTAGCTGAAACCATGGATGAAGCGAAGGAAATTGCCAAGCAGATTGGCACGTTCCCTTTGATTATTCGCCCGGCCTACACCATGGGCGGTACCGGTGGCGGCATTGCCTACAACCAGGAAGAGTTTGAAACGATCTCGCGATCGGGCCTTGATGCCAGCCCGGTGTCGCAGATTCTCGTTGAGCAGTCGCTGCTGGGCTGGAAGGAGTACGAGCTGGAGGTAATGCGCGATCTGGCGGATAACGTGGTGATTATCTGCTCGATCGAAAACCTCGACCCCATGGGGGTGCACACGGGCGACTCGATCACCGTGGCCCCGGCCCAGACCCTGACCGACAAGGAATACCAGCGCCTGCGCGATGCCTCGGTCAAGATCATCCGCGAGATCGGCGTGGAAACCGGCGGCTCGAACATTCAGTTTGCGGTCAACCCCGACAACGGCGATTTCATCGTAATTGAGATGAACCCTCGGGTGTCGCGCAGCTCGGCGCTGGCCTCTAAGGCAACGGGCTTTCCGATCGCAAAATTTGCTGCCAAGCTGGCCGTGGGCTACACCCTCAACGAAATTTCCAACGACATCACTAAGAAAACCCCGGCCAGCTTTGAGCCCACCATCGACTATGTGGTGACCAAAATTCCCCGGTTTGCCTTCGAAAAATTCCCCGGTTCCAACTCAACGCTGACCACCCAAATGAAGTCGGTGGGCGAAGCAATGGCGATCGGTCGCACCTTCCAGGAGTCGTTCCAGAAAGCGCTGCGATCGCTGGAGACCGGGCGGGCTGGCTGGGGCTGCGATCGCGCCGAAAAGCTGCCCAGCCTCAACGAAATTCGCCCCAAGCTGCGCACCCCCAACCCCGATCGCATCTTTGACCTGCGCCACGCCATGCAGCTGGGCCTGACCGTCAACGATATCTACGACCTCACCGCCATCGACCCCTGGTTTCTCAACCAGCTCTCCGGTCTGTTGCAGACCGAAAAGTTTCTCAAGCGCACCCCCCTGACTGAGCTGACCTACGACGACATGCGGGCGGTCAAGCGCCAGGGCTTTAGCGATCGCCAGATCGCCTACGCCACCGGCACCCACGAAGACGAGGTGCGCCAATACCGCAAGGGGCTGGGCGTGATTCCGGTCTACAAAACCGTCGATACCTGCGCCGCCGAGTTTGAGGCCTTTACACCCTACTACTACTCCACCTACGAAGACGAAACCGAGGTGTTGCCCAGCGATCGCCCCAAAGTGATGATCCTCGGCGGCGGCCCCAACCGCATCGGCCAGGGCATCGAGTTTGACTACTGCTGCTGCCACGCGTCGTTTGCCCTGCGCGACGACGGCTACGAGACCATCATGGTCAACTCCAACCCCGAGACGGTGTCTACGGACTATGACACCAGCGATCGCCTCTACTTTGAGCCCCTGACCAAAGAAGACGTGCTCAACATCATCGAAGCCGAAAACCCCGTCGGCATCATCATCCAGTTCGGCGGCCAAACCCCCCTCAAACTCGCCGTTCCCCTCCAGCAATACCTCGCCTCCCTGCCCGCCGCCGACCCCTCGGCCAACCCACCCATCCACCCCCCCACTCAGATCTGGGGCACCTCCCCCGACTCCATCGACACCGCCGAAGATCGCGAACGCTTTGAAGCGATTCTGCGCGAACTCGACATTCAGCAGCCCCCCAACGGCATGGCCCGCAGCTACCAGGATGCGCTCAAAGTCGCCCAGCAGATCGACTACCCCGTGGTGGTGCGCCCCAGCTACGTGCTCGGGGGCCGCGCTATGGAAATCGTCTACTCCGACACCGACCTGGAGCGCTACATGACCTACGCGGTGCATGTGGAACCTGACCACCCGATTCTCATCGACAAGTTTTTGGAGAATGCCATCGAGGTAGATGTGGACGCGATCGCCGACCACACCGGCCAGGTTGTCATTGGCGGCATTATGGAGCACATCGAGCAGGCGGGCATTCACTCCGGTGACTCGGCCTGCTCTCTCCCTACCATGACCCTGCCCGACGCCGCCCTCGCCACCATCCGCGACTGGACGGTGAAGCTGGCCAAGCGCCTCAAGGTGATCGGCCTGATGAACATTCAGTTTGCGGTCAAGGGCGACCAGGTCTACATCATCGAGGCTAACCCCCGCGCCTCGCGCACGGTGCCCTTTGTCTCGAAGGCGATCGGCCACCCGCTAGCCAAGATTGCGGTGCGGGTGATGTCGGGCAAAACCCTCGCCGAGCTGGGCTTTACCGAAGAGGTAATTCCCAAACACATCTCTGTTAAAGAAGCCGTGCTGCCCTTCGACAAGTTTGCGGGCACCGACGCCCTGCTTGGCCCCGAAATGCGCTCCACTGGCGAGGTCATGGGCATCGACTCAGACTTTGGCAAGGCTTTTGCCAAGGCTGAACTGGGTGCCAACCAAAAGCTGCCCCTGGCTGGCACCGTCTTTATCTCCATGAACGATCGCGATAAAGCCGCCGTCATCCCCGTCGCTAAAGAACTGGCCGGAATGGGCCTCAAACTAATTGCCACCTCCGGCACCCGCGCCGCCCTCATGGATGAGGGGCTGACCGTAAACCTCATTCTCAAGGTGCACGAAGGCCGCCCCAACATTGAAGACGCGATCAAAAACAACGAAATTCAGCTAATTATCAACACTCCAGCGGGTAGCACTGCGATCGAGGACGATCGCTCCATCCGCCGCACCGCCTTGGCCTACAAAGTACCTATCATCACCACCATCGCTGGGGCCAAGGCGACAGCCTCCGCCATCCACTCCCTGCAACAGCACCCCCTCCAAGTGAAATCCCTCCAGGAATACGTTGGAATGTGATCTATGCTGACACTATGTAGATGAATTCTCTGTCCTGAATACGCTTGTCTCAAGAGTTTCTATTATCGTTATATGTCCGGCTCTTGCGAAAATTGAAGAGCCAGTCAAGTTTGCATGTTGACCTAGTAGATGAATATTCTTTTGCTGAGGCGCACCTATACAACTCATCTCAAGATAGCTTTGTCATCAATGACTATTTACACTTCTGCTATGCAAGATCTGCGAGATCATTCGAGGCCGTTGCTCTTCTAGCAAAGCAGAACTTTCGAGAGGATGTTTTTGTAGTACTCCGAAGTATATATGAAAACTACCTGAGTTTCTGGTATGTCTTTGAAAATCCAGATACCTTGGATGCATTTGTAAAGGCTAAAATCCTCCGTAGTTCAAGAAGATTTGAGCATCCTAATTCTGGCCCGTCTAGGCATCTCAGGATAATTGATCCAAATACTGGTGTGCAAATGCTTTATGGGAGAAGTATGTCTGAACTGGCAAGACATGGGAGCCAACGAATAACTAAGAAGTTTCACGATTTAATGTTTGAATACTTATGTGAATTTACGCACAATCATTTCATGGCTTTCGGCGGCTATGTTGAGCCAGAAAACTATGCCAAAATAACAGCTCGACGAACTCAAAAAGACCTAGAGTCTTTGATGTACGCTTTACTTTTCAGTTCTTTATGGCTTGAATCCTTTCCTGAGTTTGAGGACGTTGATTACAGGGATATGAGACGTATTCGGCATCAAATAAAAACTTCCAGAAGTCTTTTGTTAGAAGTCGGGGACAAATTAAGAGCTGAAGGAAAATACGAAGCCCTTTTAAGAGAAGTCAAACTTGTTACTGGTGTGCTAGGTAGCAAGTTTGTTTAACCTTTCTCCTCAATGGGATTCTTAAAGGTTTTTTCACCGGGAGAAAACAGCGTTAGACCATCTTTGTATACTCACAGCGGAGGCAAAGCAAAATGGCAACTCTAACCTTGAGCAACGAGCAAGTTCTTGAGTTGGTCAAGCAACTCCCTCCTCAGCAGCAAGCTGAAGTATTCAAATACCCAATACTTCAGCAATGGAGTACGTGGAACTCGCTCTCTAACTACGGATCTGAGAGAGTCAGAATAGTTGCTCAAGAGCGTGGCCTAAATTGGGATGCGATGACCGAAGAAGAGCGCGAAGCTTTCATAGATGTAGTGTAAGAAGATGAATGCACTAGCGTCTGTGCTAAGGTCTAAGCAGGTACTGAGCAAAAATCTTATGACTGCTCTAGCTCAAGAGCTTCTTAACACCTTTGATGCATTGCCCAATGCAGAGCAACTTGAAATTGCTCTGGCAATCTTAAGGCGGCTAGTCAATCTTGACTTCCCACCCTTAACCGACGACGATCTAGCCTTGAACGCAGAGGCACTGTTCCTCGCGCTAGACGAACAAGAAGCAGACTATGAGCAGCCCTGATCGTGGCGAAGTCTGGCTTGTTGACTTGGGTTACACTGCCAAAGTTAGACCCTGTCTAGTAATCAGCATTCCAGCTCTTGACCAAGACCGAGCCCTAGCAACTCTCGTACCTCACACCACTAGCATAAGAGGCTCACGGTTTGAGGTAGATGTCAAAGTTCGATTCTTAAAGCCAGGAGCCTTCGACGTACAGAACGTCATTACGATCCCCCACGCTAAGCTATTGCGAAAATTGGATGAGTTAAGCTCCGATCAACTGACGCAAGTCGAAGATGCTTTACTCTTCTGGCTAGGGTTTGAAGATATGCCCTCTGACGAGAATTGAGGAGGTACAACCCCTTAAATCCCCGACTAAATCATTCCCCACAGTATTAGCCTACTGGGAGAACGGTAAGCGTTCAGCCGTATAGCTGAGAGAACTTGCACCCTCTGCCGTAGAGGATCGGTTATTGCGACTTACCGGCTGTCTCGCGCAGCGGTAATCTGGCAAGGTTAGCACTCTGGCATAGCGAGTGCTAAGTTTGTCTCTGGAGAGCTGAAAGACAGGACGACATGGCAAAAAGAATTTCCTTTGATGAGGCTTCGCGGCAGGCCCTCGAAAAAGGCGTCAACGCCTTAGCCGACGCCGTTAAAATCACCCTCGGCCCCAGGGGTCGCAACGTCGTACTTGAGAAAAAGTACGGGGCACCACAGATTGTTAACGATGGCATCACCATTGCCAAAGAAATTGAGCTAGAAGACCCCTTTGAAAATATGGGCGCTCGTCTCATGCAAGAGGTGGCCTCTAAGACCAAAGACCTGGCGGGTGACGGCACCACCACCGCCACCGTGCTGGCCCAGGCCATGGTTAAAGAAGGTCTTAAGAACGTGGCCGCAGGCACCAACCCTGTCAGCCTGCGTCGCGGCATTGACAAAGCCGTGGCCCTGCTGGTGAACGAAATCGCCGCCGTGGCCAAGCCCGTAGAAGGCAACGCCACCATTGCCCAGGTCGCCACTGTCTCCGCTGGCAGCGACGAAGAGATCGGCCAAATGATTGCCGAAGCCATGGAGAAGGTGACCAAAGACGGCGTCATCACCGTGGAAGAATCGAAGTCTCTCTACACCGAGCTGGATGTGGTCGAGGGGATGCAGTTCGATCGCGGCTACATTTCCCCCTACTTTGCCACCGACCAAGAGCGCATGGTGACCGAGCTTGACAACGCTCGCGTGCTAATCGTCGACAAAAAAATCAGCTCCATTCAAGATCTGGTGTCGGTGCTAGAGAAGGTGGCTCGCGAGGGCGCTCCCCTGTTGATCATTGCCGAAGACATTGAGGGCGAAGCCCTGGCTACCCTGGTGGTCAACAAGGCCCGTGGTGTGCTGAATGTAGCGGCGGTGAAAGCGCCGAGCTTTGGCGATCGCCGCAAAGCGATGCTGCAAGACATCGCCGTACTCACCGGCGGCCAGGTAATCTCCGAAGAAGTTGGCCTCAGCCTCGACACCGCCGACATGTCTATGCTGGGTCTGGCCGTTAAAGCCACCATCACCAAAGACACCACCACCCTGGTGTCCGATGCGGGAAACAAAGCCGATATCGACAAGCGTATCGAGCAAATTCGCAAAGAGCTGGCCGTCACCGACTCTGACTACGACAAAGAAAAGCTCGCCGAGCGCCTGGCTAAGCTAGCGGGCGGCGTCGCCGTCATCAAAGTCGGGGCCGCCACCGAAACCGAGCTCAAAGATCGCAAGCTGCGCATCGAAGACGCCCTCAGCGCCACCAAAGCGGCGGTAGAAGAAGGCATTGTCCCCGGCGGCGGTGCTACCCTGCTGCACCTGGCCCCCAAGCTGGAGTCGCTCAAAGCGTCCCTCAGTGCTGAAGAGGCGATTGGTGTAGACATTGTCATGCGGGCTGTGGAAGCACCCCTGCGGCAGATCGCCGACAACGCGGGCCAACCCGGCTCTGTGATTGTCGAAAAAGTAAAGGCGATGAGTTTCCCCACGGGCTACAACGCCCTCACGGGTGCCTACGAAGACCTAATTCAGGCGGGCATCATCGACCCGGCTAAAGTTGTGCGATCGGGTCTGCAAGACGCAGCTTCCATCGCTGGTCTGCTGCTGACCACCGAGGCCCTAGTGGTCGATATCCCTGAGCCTCCCGCTCCCGCTGGCGACCCCGGCATGGGCGGCATGGGTGGTATGGGCGGCATGGGTGGCATGGGTGGCATGGGCGGTATGGGCGGCATGGGCATGATGTAGCCTGCCCCCAGTCATCTTCTGAATATCTCTGAATAAATGCTTAACCCATAGGGGCACAGTCACGGCTGTGCCCCTATGCTTTATGAGGTGGAATTTTTGGGAGCTAGAACCATGTCGCGCCGCACACCCAACCCAGGGGCCAATCCATCCTCCTCGCCAGACCGAGACGATCAGTCATGGGCCGCACCAGTTGACGCCGAGGCTTTGAGGGCGGCGGCGGCTAACACCCTCAAAGCCTCACCCCACGAGGGCAGAAAGAAACTAATTGACTTCAACTATTCGACCCCTGGCACCCTTCCCGGCACGCTCAGCATTCCCGATGATGCCCTGCCCACCGAGCTGCATTTAATGGACTATGGCCCAGAGGCCGTACATACCGCCACCATCGATCACCCGATCGAGTGCGAGGCCCTAGGCAAGCCTGAAAGCGTGACCTGGCTGGATGCCCGAGGGTTAGGCAGCGAAGACACGCTGCTACAGATCGGTCAGACCTTTGGCCTTCACCCCCTGATGCTCGAAGACATTGTCAACGTGCCCCACCGTCCCAAAATCGACTTTTACGACGACAAAGTGCTAATCATCATGCAGATGGTGCAGCCCAAAAAAACCGGCTCTGGGGTGGGTAGTGAGCAGGTGAGTTTTGTGATGGGCAATGGCTTTCTAATTACGTTCCAGGAAGAGCCCGAGTGGGACTCATTTAACCCAGTGCGCGATCGCATCCGTCGCGGCACCGGCACCATTCGCACCCAGGGGGCCGACTACCTGGCCTACGCCCTAATGGATACCATCGTCGATAGCTTCTTCCCGGTGCTAGAGGTAATTGGCGAAACCCTTGAAGATCTCGAAGAAGAAGTGGTGGCCAACCCCACCAATGCCACCATCAAAAAAATCCACCGCATGCGCCGGGCGCTAATGAAGCTGCGGCGCTACATCTGGCCCCAGCGCAGCGTCATCAACGGGCTGATCCGCGACAGCGACGATCTGATCTGCCAGGAAGTGCGCGTCTATCTACAAGACGTCTACGACCACATCGTGCAAGTCGTAGACATCATCGAAAACTACCGCGAAATCGCCTCCAGCCTGATGGATGTCTACCTGTCTTCCATCAACAACCGCATGAACGAAGTCATGAAGCTGCTGACGGTAATCTCCTCCATCTTCATTCCCCTCACCTTTATCGCCGGGGTCTACGGTATGAACTTCGACACCGAAGCCTCACCCTTCAACATGCCCGAGCTGGGGTGGTACTGGGGCTACGTCATTTGCCTGGGGGTGATGGCGGCGATCGCCGCGCTGCAAATCTACCTCTTCTGGAAACGCGGCTGGTTTGACAATTTTTCGACCACAAGGCGATAGAAGAACAGCAAGATCAGGGGATGACACCCTCGCCCCTCCCTATCTCCCTCCCCCATCTTTCTCACCCTACAATCCCCCGCGGTGATACCATATCAACGCCCTTGACCCCGCATCCCCGATGGATCTCAAATCCCACATTCGCGACATTCCTGATTTTCCCCAGCCCGGCATTTTGTTCCGCGACATCACGCCGCTGTTGGGTGATCCCACCGCGTTGCAGTACAGCATTGACCTCTTTGCCGAACAGGTGGTTGAGTATCGCCCCGACTACATCGTGGGCATTGAGTCGCGGGGGTTTATCTTTGGCATGCCCCTGGCCTACAAGCTGGGGGTAGGGTTTGCCCCAGTGCGCAAACCCGGCAAGCTGCCCTCTGCGGTGCATACCGCCAGCTACGCGCTGGAATACGGCACCGACACCCTCGAACTCCACCAAGATGCCTTTCCCCAGGGCAGCCGAGTGCTGATTATTGACGATCTGATTGCCACCGGGGGCACGGCTGCGGCCACCGCCAAGCTGGTCGAGCAAACCGGCTGCACCATTGCCGGGTACGGCTTTGTAATTGAGCTAGTAGGTCTAGAGGGCCGCACAAAGCTCCCCGATGTGCCAGTCACCGTCCTATTGCAGTATTGATTCTGTGTAAAAGGCCAATTGTAGAGGACTGTCTCAGTGCAGTAGTAGAGTGGCCCTGCCGTAGGGGCAAACGGTGTTTGCCCTCCCCCTTAGTTCACCCCATCATGCCCCAGAACCGGCCTAGGTTTTGGGCGTCAGAGCAAGGGCGTAGCGCAAACAGCGCATCACCACAAACCACAGCAGCGCAATCACCAGCACCAGCCCCACCCGGTTAAGCCACCAGCTCGACTCCAGCGCCAAGGCGTTAAAGGCGGCGTGGGCCAGCATCGCTGCTACCAGCCCGTTGCGCACCAGCCCATTGCCCTGGCCAGCGGGAGAAAATTTCGCCACCCCCAGAGCATAGCCCCAGAGCGATGACCAAAGGGCATGGCCCGGCCCCGTCAGCAGTCCCCGCAGGGCAAACATGCTGAGCACGGCAGGCCAGGCTGAGGCCAAGGCATCCCCCGGCACCCCCAGTCGCGCCACGGCGAAGTAGGCGTAGAGCATGGAGCCAATCACCTCTAGGGTGGCAAAGCCCAATCCGGCAGCGGCGGCAAAAATAATCCCATCCACAGGTTCATCAAATTCGGGGTGGTGGTAGATACCCGCCTTCACCACCCAAAATTTTGCTAGTTCGGCCAGCACGGGTACCACTACCACCGCCATCAGCCAGGCCGGTAGGGGAATAAACTGCCGCACCAAAAATACCGGGATGAACGCCAGAATCCCCAAGCCAAAAATTCTCAGCACCAGACCGTGCGGTTCTGGGTTGAGCTTGTCGCGAGTGTAGAAAAACCACAGCAAAAACGCCAAAGGGGCTAAGGCCAGGGCCACTATGCCCACCACCGTAGCCAGTACGTTGGGATCGCTCGCAAGATTTGCCATGGCCACAATAGTTGGGTTAATCGCTTCTGAATAATACAACGCCCGGCTGGGAGAGGGATGGATGGGGATAGGGGAGATGGAGGGGATAGGGAAGATAGAATCACGTTCTCAACCAACTCCCCTCACCTTCCCCACCTCCCTCACCTTCCCCGTATTTCCAATAACGACCGCAATCTTTGTAAGATAAGGATTCACGGCAAACGACGGCGGGCAAGCTCATGCAGGATGTGTTGGTCATTGGCTCGGGGCCAGCGGGGCTATCGCTGGTGGCAGCCCTGGCAGAGGTGGGGCTGGCGGTGCAGGGGTTGGCCCTAGACGACCCGACGCACCCATGGCCCAATACCTACGGCATCTGGGTCGATGAGCTGGAAGATGTGGGCCTGGTGCAGTTTCTAGACCATCGCTGGAAGGATTGCCTGGTGCAGGTCAACAGTGGCCCTGTACCTCTGCACCGCGAGTATGGTCTGCTGAGTAAAGATCGGCTGCAAGCCCACTGGCTAACCCAGGCCGAGCAGCATCGAGTCACCTGGCATCGGGGTAAAGTGGTTCGCCTTGAGCATGGGCCTACCCATACCCAAGTCACCACAGCATCGGGTGAAATGCTTGCCGCGCGGCTGGTGGTGGATGCCACGGGCCATCAGGCGGCGCTGGTGCGGCGTCCGGAGGCTCCGGAACTGTCGTTTCAGTCGGCCTACGGCATTGTGGGACGATTTTCTCAGCCCCCCATCGCCCCCCAGCAGATGGTGCTGATGGACTTTCGCAACGACTACCTCAGCCCAGAGCAGCGGCAAGAACCGCCGACCTTTCTCTACGCGATGGATCTGGGCGACGGGGTGCACTTTGTAGAAGAGACCTCGCTGGCCCATCACCCGGCGATTTCTATGGAGGTGCTGGCCCAGCGCCTGCATCAGCGGCTGCGCCATCGGGGCATTGAGGTTGAGGATATTCACCATGTGGAGCGGTGCCTGTTTCCGATGAACCAGCCGCTGCCCGATTTTACCCAGCGGGTGGTGGGCTTTGGCGGGGCGGCGAGCATGGTGCATCCGGCCTCGGGCTACATGGTGGGGGCGCTGCTGCGGCGAGGGCCGGGGTTAGCGGAGGCGATCGCAGCCGCTCTCAGCTCATCCCAAACTACGCCTGCTGAGGTCGCCAGTCAGGCATGGCGGGCGCTATGGCCCGCCGATCGCGTCCGCAAGCACTACCTCTACCTCTTCGGCCTCGAAAACCTCATGGCCTTTGATGCGCCGCAGCTGCATCAGTTTTTCGATACCTTTTTTAACCTGCCGACCGACGACTGGGCCGGGTTTTTGGCCGACAATCTCTCCCTGCCGGAGGTGGTGCAGGCCATGCTGGGGCTGTTTGGCCGCGCCCCCAACTCTGTGCGCTGGGGGCTGATGCGATCGGTGTTTAGCCACGGCCACCTGCTAGGGCGCACCTTGATGAGTTAGCCCATTAAGATGCTAATTGGGCACAGGTTGTATACTCAGGGGTTATAACCAGCCCAGCAAAACCTGCGATCGCTCCTTAGACTGTCATCGCATCGCCGCAGGTGATGGGCTAGCTAAGTTCTGCACCCAATGTGGGCAACCTGACTGTATTCCACGGGTAAACCCTGCCCAGCTGTTGTACCTGTCGCTGTCGAGTCCATCATGGAGAACCCTTTTATGGCTGAGTTACCCAACGCCCCTGGGGCCCAACCTGCACCCCCGCCCCCGCCCCCACCGCCCCAGACGGCAGCCCAGGCCCAGGCCTCAGCCCAGGCTCGGGCTCAGGCGGCTGCTCGGGCCGCAGGGCAAGCGGCAGCCCAGGCGGCAGCTGGTCAAGCTCAGGCAGTGCGTCAGGCCCCGGTAGGCCAGCCCCCTGCGGCAGCGGCCCCACAGGCTCCCCCTGCGGCCCAGGCACCGGCACCGGGTCAGGCACGCCACCGGCCGGCCTCACCACCGCCGATGCCTAAGGCGGCAGAGACCCTAAAGGTGAGCGGTGGGCTGACCCTTGAAAAAATTGTGCGCGAGGCCTTCGACAAGGGTTTTTCAGACATTCACATGGGGGTGGGGGAGATTCCGCGCTTCCGCGATCGCGGCGATATTTCAACTACCGAATACCCGGTCACCGACGAAGCTACCTTCTATTCTTGGCTGGGGGAAATTCTCAAGCCCGACGAAATCCAAGAATTTCGCCAAACCATGGACTTTGACGGCGCCGCCCAGTACGACTTCACCCGCATCCGGATCAACATCTTTGATTCCCTGCGCGGCCCGGCCATGGTGCTGCGTCTGATTCCGGTGAAAATTCTCACCCTCGACCAGCTGGGGTTCTCGCCCATCTTTCGGGATGTGTGCCACTACCACAAGGGTCTGGTGCTGGTGACGGGGCCGACGGGCTCGGGTAAGTCGACCACCATGGCGGCGATGATTGACTACGTCAACACCGAAATGCCCAAAAACATTATCACCATCGAAGACCCGGTGGAATTTGTGCACACCAGTAAGCGATCGCTGGTCAAACAGCGGGAAGTGGGCATGCACACCCAGAAGTTCGACAACGCCCTCAAGGCCTCGCTGCGGGAAGACCCGGACATCATTCTGGTGGGGGAAATGCGGGACAAAGAGACCGTCAACACCGCCCTCAAAGCGGCTCAGACGGGTCACCTGGTGATGGGCACCCTGCACACCAACAGCGCCGTCAAAACCGTAGAGCGGATTCTCAACCTCTACGAACCCGAGCAGCAGGCCCCGGTGCGGGTCTCGTTGGCTGAGTCGCTGGTGGCGGTAATTGCCCAGGGTCTCTGCCGCACCACCGACGGCAAGCGGGCCGCCTTCCACGACATTTTGATCAACACCGACGCCATCAAAGACTACATTCTGCGGGGCCAGCTCGACGAAGTCGAAGCGCTGATTCCCAAATGTACCTTCGACGGCATGTGCACCATGAACCAGTCGCTCTACGCCCTCTACGAGTCGGGGCGCATCACCGAAGAGACCGCGCTGGAAATGTCGCCCAAGCAAAACGAGATGGCCCAAATGCTGCGTGGCCGTGTCTAACGGCACCCTGGCTGAGCCAGCAGTTGGTGCAGTCGCTTCTAGCTTCAAGGGTATTGCCCTGTTTACCCCTAGGGGCGACTGCGTCTACTGCATCGACGAGCAAAAGCGAGCCCACTGGCACATCGATCTCTGTACGGCGCTACAGACCCACCTAGGGCTGTCGGAGCCGCCCTATTTTTTGCTGCCCTGCTTTACGGCCACCGTAGACCGCTGGGTTAACCCCACCACCCAAACCCCGGTGACCGTCGCCGAGGCCTACCCCCGCGCCCTGAGGTTTCAGCCGCTGCTCAATGCCCTGTTTGGCCTCGACAGCTTGCAGTGGCAGCCCAACTACACCAACGCTGAAGAATGCTCGGTGGCGCTGATCGAGTCATACCAGTCCACCTTTCCCCAGCTGTGGGAATGTCATGAGTTGGTGATGCGCGTGGAGCAGGCGATCGCCGCGCCCCGTCCCCCCGCCAGTGGGATTGAAACACCCCTGGCGCTGCTCGATCCCCTCCCCCAAAACCACGCCTTTAAGCTTTTCGTCAGCAGCACCGACACCGCCATTACCGAAAAGATGCTGCGGTTTTTGTACAGTACCCTAGAGTCCACCCTGCCCGGTGCCTACACGCTCCAGGTGATCGACGTGACCACCCACCCCGCCGAGGCCGAAGCCGCCCACATTACCGCTACCCCAACGCTGATTCAGGTTTCTCCAGAACCCGTGCGCCGGGTGGTGGGCAGCGTTCTCAGTCAGGAACAGATGAGGCTACTGCTGGCGGGGTAGCTAAACTGAGTGCTGAAACACAGTCAACAGTCCACTCCCAAGAGTGAATCCACCCTGACTCCAGAGCTGTATGAGGGTACTATTACGTCTGGATTCTCCATCTCTCCCTTTGGCTGGTTATCTATGTCGATAAAAAATATTGTCTCTCTGGGGCTGCTGCTCTTCATTCCAATCTCGATCGCAGCAGAACGGCTGGAGTGGGGTGCTCTAACGGTGTTTGGGCTGTCGGCATTGGCCATTGTGCCCCTGGCGATTTGGCTGAGCACTGCTACCGAAGAGCTGGCCGTAGTCACTGGGCCAACCATTGGCGGCTTAATCAACGCCGTCTTTGGCAACGCCACCGAGCTGATTATTGCCCTGGTGGCCCTTAAAGCTGGGCTGATCGATATCGTCAAGGCCAGCATTACCGGGTCGATTTTGGCCAACCTGCTGCTGGTCTTGGGGCTTTCGATGTTCTTTGGCGGGCTGCGCTACAAAGAGCAGGAGTTTAACCAAAACGTCGCGGGCATCAACGGCAGCACCATGGCCCTGGCGGTGACGGCGATCGTGCTGCCCGCCATGGTGATCAACACCTCAAACATCGTGGAGCCGACCGCCATTAGCCGCCTGTCGCTGACCGTGGCGGTGGTGATGATTGTGGTCTACGGGCTAACGCTGCTGTTTTCTCTCAAGACCCACAGCTACCTCTACGACGTGGGGGTGAGCGATGCTGAGAGCGCTCACGGCGCAGGCGAGCATGGTGAAGGGGAAAAGCCCAACGTGGCGCTTTGGCTAGGGGTGCTTCTGGCGGCCACCATTGGGGTGGCGGTTGAGTCAGAAATTTTTGTCGGCGCGGTGGAAGAAACAGCCACCATGCTGGGGCTGACCGACCTGTTTACCGGGGTGATTTTGCTGCCCCTAGTGGGCGGCGCAGCGGAGTATGTCACCGCCGTGCGCATGGCCGTAAAGAACAACATGGATTTGTCAGTGTCGATCGCCATGGGGTCGAGCCTGTTAGTGGCCCTGCTGGTGGCCCCCATTCTGGTGATCATCGGCTACTTTATTGGCCAGCCAATGGATTTGAACTTTGGCCCCTTTGAGGCGATCGCGGTGGTGATCGCCGTCGCCGTGGTCAACCTGATTAGCCAGGATGGCAAATCGAACTGGCTGGAGGGGGTGCTGCTGCTCTCCACCTTCGCCATTCTCGGCGCTTCATTTTTCTTCCATCCGGTATAGTCTTTGACTTGATATAGGTGGGCTAGGAAACCGGTTATCGGCAACCCAATTGAGCTTTTCAAGGATTGCCGGTAAACCACTGGCGCGCCAGTAGGTCGAGTTCACCGCTGGCTTTCAGCTCTTCAATGACCTGGTTAAACGACTCCACATAGGGCGACCCCTGGGGAAACGCGATCGCAACGGGCATGGGGGGCAGTTCCCCCAGAACGTCAAATTCGAGGGTGGGGTTGTTTTCTAAATAGGCTTCGGCCACCAGTTCTTCTAAAAACGCCACATCCACAGCCTGGGTGCGAACGGCCTCAACCATCTCGTTGACATGCTCAAAGGCCTGGATCTCCATATCGCCACCCTTGGCTTGCAGCTCTAGGACGGCCTGCTGCTGAATGCTGCCGCTCTGGACGGCAACTGTGGCCCCTGGGAGGTCGGCCAGGGTGCGCAGAGGGTGCGATCGCCGCGATACAAGCGCCAAGCGCGATTCAAAATAGGGGTTTGAAAAATCCACCAGGGCGGCCCGCTCGGCGGTCGGGGTAATGGCAGCGATCGCAAAATCTAGCTCTCCTGCCTGTAGGGCTGGCAGTAGGGTCTCGAAGGGTTGTTCTTGCAGGGTAAAGTCAAGCCCTAAACGCTCGGTAATGACCTTGGCCACTTCGATATCAAACCCCACAATGCCGCTGGGTGGGTCACCTGCGTACTGGTAGGCAAAGGGCACGTAGTCGGCTTCGGTGCCCGCGGTGAGGGTGACAGAGGCTGGCCCGGTGGTTTGGCTAAGGCCAGGCAGAGTGGTTATGGCGACCGCTAGACTACCCGCCACTAGGGCCGAGCACACCCACCGACGGCGAAAAAATATAGAAAACACCGTCATCAGGCAGCCTCCGGAGATTGCGATCGCTGTGGGGTATAACCGGGTGAATTATACCGGCAGATGGATGAGAATTGAGGATTGGATGGCTGCTTTCTCTGAGCTGAAGGAGCATTCTTTGAGAGCTACCCCGCTGGATGCGTTTTGGGTCAGAGAGGGCTGCCACACAGCAATCAATTTCGGCGGCGATTGTCGGGCCAGAGGGACTGAATAATCGGTCGAGTTCTGAGATGGCATCGGAGGCATAGGAGCGCATGTAATGGCTCATTTCGCCTTCACAGAGATACTCTTCGCTGCAATCGAGGGCTGTTCAAAGCAGCGAACGGATTAAGGTTAGTTAGAGTTTGCCCAGAGAGAGTCTTCGGTGGCAGGGTCAAACAGGTGGGCTTTTTCGGGGGCGATCGCCAGCCAGACCTCATCCCCTATGCGCACCACCTCGTCGGGGGGAATTTTGGCCAGCAGCGTCAGTTGCTCGGTCTGCACCGTCAGGTAGGTTTCGCTGCCCAGGGCCTCTAGATGAGTGATGTGGCCGAGAATGTTTTTGGGCGCGGGCAGGGCCAAGCTGAGGTGTTCGGGGCGAATGCCCAGCAGCACATCGCGGTTGTCGTGGGGCAGCAGGCGCTCGTCCCAGTCGCTGGGCAGCGATAGGCGAAACTCGGGGTGCACCAGCAAAAACGGAGCCTGCACCTGTACGGCGATAAAATTCATCGGCGGGGAACCAATGAACCCAGCCACAAAGCGGTTGGCGGGGCGGTTGTAGAGATCGAGCGGCGTGGCCACCTGCTGAATCTGGCCCTGGTTCATCACGGCGATGCGGTGGCCCATGGTCATGGCTTCCACCTGGTCGTGGGTGACATAGATGGTGGTAATACCCAGCTGCCGCTGGAGATTGACAATCTGGGCGCGGGTTTCCATCCGCAGTTTGGCATCCAGGTTAGAGAGGGGTTCATCCATCAAAAACACCTGGGGGTTGCGGGCCATAGCGCGGCCCAGGGCCACCCGCTGTTTTTGCCCGCCGGAGAGCTGCCGGGGCTGGCGGTTGAGCAGTAGGTCGATTTGCAGCATTTTGGCTACGGCCCGCACGCGATCGTCGATCAGCCGCTCGGCGTCAGACACGTAGCGCAGGCCGGGGGGCAGCCTGCGAGTGATGGAAACCAAGGGCTTTTCCCACCAGCGGCTTTGGGTGAGCAGGCGATCTAGCTCCTGGTTGGCGGGAGAATCGCTGAGGGGGAGAGGCTTTTCGCCTAGCTCGGGCAGGGAAGTTTCGAGATCGGCTCCCATGCGGCGCAGGCCAAAGGCGAGGTTGTCGTAGACCGTCAGGTGGGGGTAGAGGGCGTAGCTCTGGAAGACCATGGCGGTGTCGCGCTGCTTGGGGGGCAGGTCGTTGACCTTGCGATCGCCCACCCAAATGCTTCCCCCAGTAATCTCCTCCAGCCCCGAGATCAGCCGCAGCAGGGTGCTTTTGCCGCAGCCTGAGGGGCCGACTAGCACCATAAATTCGCCGTCGTTGATGGTGAGGTTGATGCGCTTAAGTACCGCCGCCGCCTCGTGGTCGGCTTCTAAAGCCGTCTCGGCCTCGTGGGCTTGGCGAGACTTGGGAAAGGTTTTGTAGACGTTTTCAATTGCAACTTGGGCCACGGGGGAGGTAAAAAATGAGTGGGTAGAGGGTGGATAGATTTACGCTATGAGTAACTGTCACAGACGAGACGCTTGAACTGGGATACAGATAGGATTGTCGTTGACACTAGGCGTTGGGCTTCTGAAAAATCGCGATCGCCAGTAATCAAAAATTCAGCTCTAGCAGACAGGGCACAAGCCAAAAATTTAGCGTCTTTCGGGTCTCGTGGAAAGCGAATGGTCTGATCTACCGAAACGATAGACGTCAGGGAACTGATTAGCTGAAGCCAGTGCTGTTGTATTAAATCAGGGATCCCTAACCGTTTACGGGCAAGAACATTTCTGTATTCGATTAGAATGTCTTCCGAAACAATCCGGGTAAAGTCATCCTGCTCTAGCACAAAGACGATGACAGCTTCGGGATCGCGATTGCGTAAGACAGCAGAGATCAAGACATTTGTGTCAATGACAACCTTCACTGCCCCGCCCGGTAGGCAGCAATTTCAGCTGCAATTTCGTCCTCGGTAATCGTTTGAGCTTGGGGTAAAGCCTGGGTTTCTTTGAACAGTGCTTTCACCGCTCGAATCGACTCAGCGTTTCGAGGCATGAGCAGAATGACTTTAACTTTACCGCCTTCGACTAAGCCAAAACGGTAGGCAACCGGAACTTCGATGCTGCCATTTTTGATATTGACTTCGAATTCAACCGCTTCCATTGCGTGACCCCACTTCTACCTAAATCAAACATTGGGCAGTCGAAAGATGTTGAACCCAGAACCAAGGCTGGCTCTACAAATCTATCCTATCTTTCCTCTGATATTGCCCCATTGCTAGTGTCTGGTTCCGGCCCAGTCACACGACGCACCTGGGTGATGGTTTCGCCTTTGTTGGGTTTGACGATGCGATCGCTCTCCCCGGTTCGCCCCTGGCGCGGCACCGAATCGACGGGGATAACGGCGGTGCGGTCAGCACTCGTCCATACCGTTACCGACTCCTTCGGCACGGCGGGCAGCATGGCCACCAGGCTATCGGTTTTCAGGCTGAACTGGAAGGACTGGGTGCCAATATCGCCGCGCTTGGCCACCCTTAGTCCCTCTACCGGCAGGCGTTTGGCGTAGCCCGCCGCCGTTACCAGCATCAGGCAATCTTTGCTCGACTGCACCGCTACGCAGCCCGCCAGGGTTTCGGTTTTGCCCATGCGAATGCCCTGGGGCCCCTGGGCTGCTCGACCCATCACCTGGAGATTGTCGTCATCGATAGGGAAGCGCAGCAGTCGCCCGCCAGTCGTGCCCAGCACCAGGTCATCGCCCAGTTCGGCCAGGGTGACGTGGGCCAGCTCATCGCCGTCTTTGACCTTGATCGCCGTCAGGCCGCGCCCGGTGAGGTTGGTGAACTCTTGGAGCGGGGCGCGCTTAATTTTGCCCTTGCGGGTGACGAGGATGAGATCGTGCTCCAGCAGGTCGTCGCGGATGATGAACTGCGCCACGATCGCATCGGCGGCGGGTGGCACCGAACCCGGCAGCAGATTGACCAGGGGCGATCCCTTGCCCTGGCGCGGATTGTTGGGAATAGCCTCTACCGCCACGGTGAAGGCGCGGCCATCGCGGGTGAGGGTGAGCGCCTCTTGGGTGGTGAGGGCGGGTTCGACCTGCACCACCGGGTCGTCTTCGGCTTCATGGAGTTTGGGGTTGGTGTCAACCTCTAGGCGAGCCTGCCGCCGCTGGTAGGATTTTTGCAAAAACCGGCGCACGTACCCCTTTTGGGTGAATTCCACCACGGCGGCTTCTTCGACGGTTTCGGCGATGATTTCTTCGACCTGCTGCGATTCTTCGGCCCGTTCGGCGTCGGTTTGAATGCGGGTGCGGCGGGGGTCGTTGAACTTTTTCTTCAGCGATCGCAGCTCTTTTTTCATTCCCTTGAGCAGTTCGCTGCGATCGCTCAGCAGCCGGTTCAGCTCGTTGCGCCGCTGGGTGAGTTCGTCGGCTTCGGTGGCGAGGCCTTGGCGCTCCATGCCGGTGAGTTTGCGCAGGGGCATGGCCAAAATCGCGTCTGACTGACGCTCGCTGAGGTCAAACTGCTGCTGAAAGGTCTGCTTGGCGGTGGTGCCGTCGGGGGCGTTGCGCAGAATGTCGATGATCGCATCCAGGTTATTCAGCGCGGTGAGCAGGCCCTCGGTGATGTGCAGCTTGGCCTCGGTTTTTTCGAGCTGGTGCTGGTAGTGGCGGGTGAGGGTGATTTCACGAAAATCAAGAAATGCCTGCATCACGTCGCGCAGGGGCATCTGGCGAGGCTGGCCGTCATCCAGCGCCAGCATAATCACGCCAAAATTGGTCTGTAGAGGCGTAGTGCGGTAGAGGTCTTGCAGCACCCGCTGGGCTGGAGTGTCGCGCTTGAGTTCGATGACGACCCGCATGCCGTCGCGATCGCTCTCATCGCGAATATCGGCAATGCCCTCCAGCCGACCGGCATTCACCAGCTGGGCAATTTTCTCAATCCACCCCGCCTTATTCACCTGGTAGGGCAGCTCGGTGACAATAATTGCGTTGCGCCGCTGGCGACCCCGTCCGGGATGCACTTCTTCAAACTGGCAAATGCCGCGAATCGGGATGCTGCCCCGCCCGGTGCGGTAGGCGTCGAGAATGCCCTCGGTGCCGATAATCTCGCCCCCGGTGGGGAAGTCAGGGCCGGGGATCAGGCGAAACAGCTCGTCATCGGTAATAGCAGGGCGATCGATCATCGCCACCAGGCCATCGATCACCTCGCCCATGTTGTGGGGCGGAATGTTGGTGGCCATGCCCACGGCAATGCCCGAAGACCCGTTGAGCAGCAGGTTGGGCAGCTGGGTGGGCAGCACCACCGGTTCCTGCTGGGAGCTGTCAAAGTTGTCGCTAAAGTCAACCAGGGCTTCGCTGATGTCGGTCAGCATGGCCTCGTTGCTGATCGGCGACAGGCGCGTCTCGGTGTAGCGCATGGCCGCCGGGGGGTCATTATCGACCGAGCCAAAGTTGCCGTGGCCATCCAGCAGCGGGTAGCGGCTAGAGAAAGTCTGCACCATGCGCACCAGGGCCTCGTACACCGCCTGGTCACCGTGGGGGTGGTATTTACCCAGCACGTCGCCCACCACGCGGGCACATTTGCGGTAGGGGCGATCGGGGGTCAGCCCCAGCTCGTGCATGGCGTAGAGAATGCGGCGGTGCACCGGTTTGAGGCCGTCGCGCACGTCGGGCAAAGCCCGGCCCACGATCACGCTCATGGCGTATTCCAGGTACGACCGCTGCACCTCGGTGTGGAGCGAGGTAGGCACAATTTGCCCAGAGGCGAGAATGTCGAGTTGGTCGGCCATGGGCGGGGGTCCTGGATGAGACTAAATGGGGAAGTGAGGCGGGGTAGACCGGGCCGTAGCTGGAGTTTAGCCATAGCCTACGCTTGAATTGACGCGGCGAGGCCCAATGCGCAGTCTAAATTTAATGGGCCTTGATAAATCGGCGTTAACAATGCTGTAACTTATAGGCAAGCTTGTGGGTATGGCAAGCATCTGGGCACTTTAGTCTACCCGGCATGGGTCGCTCACCTAAAAGCTTACCCAGGAAAGTCATGGCTATGGCAGCCTAGATGGAGCTGGCGCATCGACCTGACAACTATTGTTTAACGACCATATTCCTCCAAAGACAGGGATAGACACACGCGATGAAGACCGTCTTACTCGTTGAAGACGACCTGGTAAATGCCCGAGTATTTTCTAAAATATTGACCAAACGCGGAGGCCTGGCGGTTAAGCACACAGAAGACGTCGCCGAGGTGATGAGCATTGCCCGCAGTGGTGAGGTTGACGTGGTGTTGATGGATGTGTCGCTGGCCCACAGCATGTACCAGGGCAAGCCGATGGATGGCATCAAGATCACCCAATTGCTGAAGTCTGACCCCGCCACGGCCAAGCTGCCGGTGATTTTGGTGACCGCCCACGCCATGGAGGGCGATCGCGAGAATTTCTTGAGCCAGAGCGGGGCCGATGGCTATATTTCTAAGCCAGTTATTGACCATCAGGAATTTGTGGATCAAATTAAAGCCACGATGGGAGATGCCGAATAAGTACACTTGTACTTTATTTGCCGCATTTCCGCAACATGTTAATCCCAAGGGCAGCGTCTGTCCTCCCTAGGCCGATCGCACCCCCGGCGGCTGCGCGGCTCGCTGCACGGCACTCAACCCCACCTCCGCCAGCAGGGCCAGCAGCGCTACCGGCACCGCCCCCACCAGCAAAATCGCCGGGTCGTAGGCGGCAAACCCCAGCACAATAAACGCCCCTAGCCCGCCCGCCCCCACAAAGGCCGCCAGGGTCGCGCTGGCGATCACCTCCACCGTGGCGGTTTTGATGCCCGCGATCACCACCGGTAGCGCCAGGGGAATTTCGACGGTTTTGAGAATGTCAACCCGGGGCATGCCCATGCCCGTAGCCGCCTCGCGAATGGCGGGGCTAATGGTGCGAAAGGCCACATCGGTGCTGATGAGAATGGGCGGCATCACCAGCAGCGTTAGCGCCAGCACCGCCGACCAAAAGCTCAACCCCAGCACGGGCACCGCCAAAAACAGCACCGCCAGGCTAGGGATGACGCGCAGAGCGTTGAAGCTGTTGAGCATAACAGTGGAAACAAGGCGCGATCGCGCACTCCACAGCCCCAGGGGCAACCCCACCAGCAGCCCAATCGCCAGGGGCACCGCTACTAACAATAGGTGTTGTTGCAGGGCGGTGAGGATGCGATCGCTGTTCTCCAGCGCGTACTGATAGGCGTTTTGTAGAGTCGTCAGCATCGATATTTCTGGGGGAACAAGCTAATCCTCGAAAGGATTTATGACCTTCAAGGTCTCAATTTGGCAAAGTCTGTCGTATTTCGGGTGACGAACTGTAGAGAATATTCCAAAGCCGTTGCAGCAATAATAGCGTCAGGAACTTTGATTCTGAGCTGCTTGCGAAGGTGAATGGTTCGCTCAGCGACGTCTGCTGTCAAAGGCAGCTCAGCCAGTCTAGACAAGATTTGTTGAGCTTGCCGATCAGCGGCCTGAGATTGTTGAAAGCCCAGCAGCTCAATCTTGGAGATCACAGAGTACGCTCCTTGTCCTGCAAGGCCCAGCTTCAGGATCGTCTTCCCAGATGGTGGGAGCTGGTTGTTCAAGTGGTAGATAAAGATGTTGGTGTCAAAGAGTAGATCCACTGGATTGATCTCTATTCTCCCCAGCTGAATGCTCTCTGCCTGTCCATCTCTGCATCAATCTCCTCAACACTTAAATTTCCCCAGCTGCCGCTCGTTTCTTTCAACAGTCTATCGATCTCTAAAGTATCGTCTGAGCTCGGGCCAGCTGGAGATGGATGCTTCAACAAGCTCGCTTTCATCTGAAGTTGACTGACTAAATAACTCAGTAACGTCCATTGCTCTTCAGAACTAAGCATTTTTAGCTCACGTATTACCCGCTGCAACGTTGGGCTCATGGCTAGACTTGTTTTTAGGTGAAGTTCCTATCTTAGATTCTAAGCCCACAAACTCTATGCTGTAAGCCGCTGCCCAGTTTCGCCGTCAAACCAGTGGATCGCCTCGGGCGGCAGCGCCAGTTTCAGATTCTCCTTGCTCCAGGCGGCATCTGCGGGCAGCAGCGCCCGCAGAGTGAGGTTGGGGTCGCCCTGTACTCTAAGGCTCACCAGGTCGTGCATGCCCAGGTTTTCCACCAAAAACACCGGGCCGCTGACGGTGTGGGCATTGCCGTCGCGAGGCAGCCGCAGATGCTCGGGACGAATGCCCAGCACCACGGAGGCAGCCTGGACTCCGATGGGCAGCGGAATGTTGAAATCGCCCAGAGCCACGTTATTACCGGCACGGCTGAGGGGGATCAAGTTCATCTGGGGGCTGCCGATGAAGCTGGCCACAAACCGATTGGCCGGGGTTTTGTAGATGTCGTGGGGATGACCCAGCTGTTGCAGATAGCCGTTGTTGAGCACCGCCACCTTGGTGGATAGGGTCATGGCTTCGGTCTGGTCGTGGGTGACGTAGACGATAGGTGATTTTTGGTCAGCAAAAATTTGTTTGAGATCGGCCCGCACCTGCTCGCGCAGCAGGGCATCGAGGTTGCTGAGGGGTTCGTCGAGCAAAAACACGTCGGGGTTGCGCACTAGGGCGCGGGCCAGAGCCACCCGCTGGCGCTGTCCGCCCGAGAGCTTAGCGGGCTTGCGATCCAGCAGTGGATCGAGGCCCAGCACCTCAGACACCTCCTGCACCCGCTTTTGAATATCGCCCGCCGGCAGATGATGCATTTTGAGCCCCGAGGCCACATTGTCGCGCACCGTCATGTGGGGATAGAGGGCGTAGCTCTGAAAGACCATGGCGATGTTGCGATCGCCCGGTGCCAGCCGACTGACATCGCGATCGCCAATCATCACCCGCCCCTCCGTGGGCTGATCCAACCCTGCAATCAGCCGCAGAATGGTGGATTTACCGCAGCCCGATGGCCCCACTAGGGTCAGAAACTCGTTGTCTTCCACCTCCAGGTTGAGCTGCTTTACCGGCACAATATCGCGGCTATAGGATTTGGTGAGGTTTTGGAGTTCGAGTTTGGCCATGGTCTTTGGGGAGTGGGGAGTAGGGGGGGATGGAGTAGGGAGTGGGGAGTAGGGGGGGATGGAGTAGGGAATGGGGGGTAGGGAGGGGATGGAGTAGGGAGTGGGATGGGAGGGTTAGAGTTTGTGACTACAACTCCAGTCTTGTCTTTCCCATCACCCCATCACCCCTTAACAGAGCCAGAGGTCAGGCCCTGCACAATGCGGCGCTGGAAGAACAGCACCAGCAGCACCAGGGGCAGCGTACCCACCACAGTCGCGGCGGCTAGGGAGCCATAGGGCACCTCAAACAGGGTGGTCACACCGAGCTGAGCGGCGGCGACGGGGATGGTCTTCATCCCCTCACGGGTCATAAAGGTGAGGGCAAACAGGTACTCATTCCAGGCGAAGATAAACGCCAGAATGCCGGTGGTCACCAGGGCGGGCAGGGTCATGGGCAGCACAATGCGCCAGAGCATCTGCACCGTGTTGTAGCCATCCACGCGGGCTGAATCTTCTAAATCGCGGGGCAGCTGCTGAAAAAAGCTGCGCATCACCAAAATGGTCAGCGGCAGGTTGATGGCGGTGTAGGGAATAATCAGCGCCAGGTAGTTGTTGGCGAGGCCCAGGGCACGCACTACTTCGAGCAGGCCCAAGAACAGCAAAATGTAGGGAAACAGGGTAACGATTAGCACGCTTGCTAAAATCACCTGCTCCCCCGGAATTCGCAGGCGGGCCAGGGCGTAGGCCGCTGGAGAACCCAGCGCCAGGCACAGCACCGTGGAGACAATCGCCACCAGCGCACTGTTGAACATGTAGATGTAGAACTGGTTGCGCCGAAATAGATCCAAATAGTGGTCAAAGGTGAGCTGATCTAAGCCGGGGAAATACACCACTGCATCGGAGGTGATGGCAGCGTTGGTTTTGAACGAGGTCAGCACCTGCCACAGTACCGGGGCCAGGCTAAAGATGACGGTGAATGCGATCGCCGCCCACAGCAGCACCCGCATCCAGGGGATGCCGCGATCGGCGGTTTGGGGAGGGGCAGGGGTGGGAGGGGCAGTAGTCATGGCGAGTGGATGAGTGGGTGGGTGGATGGATGTCGTAGGGGCAGACCCACGTGTCTGCCCTCTAAGGAGAAATCGGCCAAAATCACTCGGTCTTGGCCCGCAGACGCGAGAGATAAAGCCAGGTCAGCCCTACGACCGCCACCAACACCAAAAACGTCACCGTCACCAGGGCGGCTCCGTAGCCAAAGTCCAGGTAGCGCATGACAGCGGCGTAGATATAGATCGACACCATCTCTGTGGCCCCACCGGGGCCGCCGCCGGTCATCACCTGAATCAGGTCGAAAATGCCAAAGGACTGGGCAAAGCGAAACAGCATGGCAATCACAATCTGCGGCGCAATCAGCGGCAGCGTGATCTGGCGAAAGCTCTGCCAGGGGCTAGCCCCATCGAGGGCATGGGCCTCGTAAAGGTCTTGGGAAATCGACTGAAGCCCCGCCAGCAGCAAAATTGCCACAAAAGACGTCGTCTTCCACACGTCGGCGGCAATCACCGCCACCATGGCCCAAAACGGTTCCCCCAGCCAGTTCACCGGGCTGCTGATTAGCTGAAACCGCAACAGTAGGTCATTCCAGACGCCAAACTCGCTGTTAAAAATCCAGCGCCAGGCCAGGGCAATGAGGGCGGTGGGCAGTGCCCAGGGGAGAATGGCGATCGTCCGCGCCAGGCCGCGACCTCGAAAGGCTTGATCGAGGGCCAGAGCAATAATCAGCCCCAAAATCAGCTCAAAAAATAGCGTAAACACCGTAAAGACAGCCGTATTCCGCATACTCTGCCAGAAGCGACCGTCCTGTATCATCAGCCCGTAGTTGTCTAGACCAGTGAACACAGGCTCCAGGTTGGTGCTGAGGTTTTCGATAAAAAAGCTCAGCCAAAACGCCCGCAAAATTGGGAAAGCATAGACCAGCAGCAACAGCAGCAGCGCTGGCAACATCAGCAGCCATCCCGTCCGCTGATCCCGCCGCCGAATATAGTCCTTAGTCACCATCCCTCTCCCCCTACTCATCCACTCATCCACCCCTACCCATCCACTCCCAACACCCGCCGACTCTCCCCCGCCGCCGCCTGCATGGCCGCTTCCGGCGTCATCTGGCTAGAAATAGCGGCGCTCAGGTAGCGTTGCAGAATGTCTGCAAGCTGGGCGTATTGCCCCACGGGCGGGCGAGGAATGGCGGTTTCGGCCACCTCTAGCAGCTGCTCGTAGTGGGGAAACACCGCCAGCACATCAGGGTCGGTAAACAGGGCGCGACGGCTGGGCACGTAGGCAAATTCCGTTATAAATTCTTTCATCGGGCCAGGGCTGGTGAAAAACTCGACCACGCGCCAGGATTCCTCCGGGTGAGGGGTGGTTGCAGAAATGCCGAAGCCCCATCCCCCAAGGCAGGCCGCAGACTGCTGGCCCTCGGCATGCACCATCGGTTTGAGGGCAATGTTTCCGGCCACGGGAGAGCCCTCCCGGTTGGCCTCGGCCCAGGCGTAGGGCCAGTTGCGCAGAAAGGCCGCATTGCCATTCTCAAACTGGCGCAGCGAGTCTTCTTCCACATAGTTGGTCACGCCGGGGGGCGAAATGCCCTGGTCGATCACGGTCTTCATGAATTCAGCCGCTTGAACGCCCGCAGGCTGATCGAGGCCCACGTCGAGGGTGTCGGGATCAATCCAAAAGCCACCGAAGCCCGCCACCAGTTCGACAAAGTTGGTGACCAGGCCTTCGTACTGCAACCCCTGCCAGGCAAACCCCCAGTCCACGTCGGTCTGCGCTTGAATCGTCTGGGAAGCGGCAATCAGATCATCAAAGGTTTCGGGCGGTTCTAGCCCCACCTGATCGAGCAGGTCGGTGCGGTAGTAGAGCATACCCATGTCGGAGCGAAAGGGCATGCGGTACAGGCCGTCTTGGTACAAACCAGCCGCTACATCGGCCTCCAGAAAGTCAGCAAGATCGGCTTCACCGACGCGATCGGACAGCTCTAGCAGCCACCCAGCGGCGGCAAATTTGGGAATCCATACCACATCGGAAAACAGAATGTCGTAGGGCGAGTCACCCAGCAGAAAAGAGGTGGTGTAGAGGTTCTCGACCGCATCGGCAGCGTTGGGGCCGCGCACCATCTCGATGCGAATATCGGGGTTCTCGGCCATAAACTGCTCAGCCAGGCCCCGCATTTGGTCGGCTTCTACGGCCCGCAGCAAAAAGGAAATAGTCACCGGCTGCTGGGACCAAACGTGAGCCCCAAACAACACCGTACCGGCAATAACAGCCAAAGCCAACGCAAAACGGCTGACACGCAGGCGACTGCGCCTCAGAATTGGGAAAAACCAATGTTCACGCAAAACTAAGCCTGGAAATCGAACAATTCCCAGGCTATCTAAACCAGATATGCAGTCGTTGCAAAGCCGAATCTCAGCGTTCGGCACTGGCCAACCCAGGCCTCCCCATAAAACCGGAACGCCGAGTCGGCAACCTCTATCTGGAGGCAGATTTTGCTGTCTTTCTGAACTAAGGTTTGGTCGGAGCAGGTGAGGGAGTAGGCTGCAACGGCGAAGTGGGTTCGCTGGGAAACAGCGGTGATGTAGGGGCACCCGGCTCGCTGCCAGGCTGCCCAAACCCGGGGGGAAGGATTTGGCCTTCAGGGGTCTGTTGGGGAAACCCCTCGGGGACCTGAGCCGGATCATCGGCGGGTGCATCGCCCTCTGGCCCCAGGGTGGTATTGGCAGGCAGGGTGGCGAGGGCAACGCGATCGCCCCCTACCGCCCGCAGCTCGTCGAGCACAACGACGACATCTTCATAGCGGGCATCGCGGGCGGCGTAGAGCACAATCAGCCCGCCGGGGTTGACCTGGCTAAACTGACCCAGCACATCCCTGAGCAGCTCGATGGGCACGGGCTGCTGGTCAAGGTAAATCTGCCCAAAGCCGTCAATGCTGACGTAGAGGCGATCGGCCCCCTGACCAACCTGCCCAGGCAGGGGCTGCCCCGTTTGGGCCGTAGGCAGATCTAAGTCAATGGCCTGCTGCCGGGTGAGGCCCACCGCCGCCAAAATAAAGAACGTCAGAATGCAAAAAATGATGTCGATCAGCGGCACAATCTCCAGGTGGACATCCTTGGAAGGGTTGTCGAGCAGGTCTACTTTCATAGCGAGGGTTTCTCCACAGAGGGCGCATCGGGCACAGCAGAATTTGGCTCAGACAGAGCCTCCGCTGGCACTGGCACAGGTACGGGCACTGGCGACACCCCGTGGAGCTGAGCCCAGCTCTGGCGGTAGAGCAGCTCTAGCTCACTCCCCGCCTGGCGAAACATTTTGGCTTGGCCAAATACAAACCCCTGAAACAAGCGATAAAAGGCCAGGGCGGTAATGGCAACAATCAAGCCGGTGGCCGTGCTAATTAGCGCCTCGCTAATGCCCAGGGAGGTGCCCGCTGTGGCATCCCCGCTGCCTAGGTCACTAATTTGAATGGAACTGAGCGAGTTGATCAGGCCCAGTACAGTACCCAACAGCCCCAGCAGAGGAGACAGGGCAATCACGGCCTCAAGAATTTTTTCGCCTCGGCTCATGGCTAAGAGTTCTTCGTTGGCCGAGGTTTCTAGGGCCAGCCGAAACACCTCTGGATCGGGAGATTGCAGCTTGAGGGGAGTCGATAGGAATCGCCCCATGGGCAGTGCGGCAGAGCGATAGGCAATGTCGGCGGCGGCGGCCCAATCGCGACGGGCAGCTTCTAGTACACGCCCAGACACCTCGCGCTCGCGGGTCAAAATGCGCGACCAAAACCAGATGCGCTCCAAAATGGTGCCCACGGCCAAGATTGAAAGTAGGAGCAGCGGCCACATGGCCAGACCGCCACGGGCAAATAGCTCAGGTATGTTCACTAAAGATCCTCCTGTCACCACCGGGCCGGGCTGTCAAACGAGACAGAGCGACCTCTCTCGGGCAAAGCATAACAATTGTAGTGACTTTGGGGACGCTTCAACAGTTTCAGGAGAATTCTGACAGGGGCGCTAAGCCACAACAGTTTAGCTACTGCGGCTCAGCTAGGGCATCTAAAATCAAATCGGCGGTGCGCTGGCAAACGCCGGGAGGGCCAAGTTCTTCGCGCACTTTGGCATAACCAGACCGCATGGTCTGGCGAGCCGTTTCGCTGTGCAGCAGCTCAAGGGCTGCTGAGGCGATCGCCTCAGGGGTCGCCTCCCACTGCAAAAATTCGGGCACCACCGGCTGGTTCACCACCAGGTTGACTGGCGACACGTAGGGCACATCAAACTTCAGCAGGTAGTGGGCAATGCGGGCGCTGAGGGGATGAATCCGATAGGCGACCACTTGGGGCACATCCATCAGGGCAATTTCGAGGTTGGCGGTGCCCGACTTGGTAATGGCCACATCGGCGGCGGCGATCGCCCCCTGGCTGCCTTCACTTATCACCCGTCCATTCAACCCATGGGCCGCTAGTCCCTGCTCAAAACTGGCCTGCAACGCCGGAATCGACACCGGCAGCAAGAATGTGACCTGGGGGCACTGGGCCTGGATGATCTGCGCCGCCTTGAGCAGCACCGGCATCAGGTACTTCACCTCCTGCTTGCGGGAGGCGGGCAGCAGCGTCACCACCGGGGCATCCAGCGGCAGGCCTAACTCCCGCCGGGCGGCGGCCTGGTCGGCGGGGCCAGGATAGCGATCGACTAAGGGGTGTCCAACCCAGGTGGTGTCAGCCCCAAATCGTTGAAAGTAGTCGGCCTCAGCTTTGAAGATGGCCAGCATGCGATCGCTGCACTGCACCAGCTTGCGGGTGTCGTTTTCAGAAAAGGCCCACACCCACTGCTGGGGGGCGATGTAGTAGATCACCGGCACCTGGGGGTGGTGGGTTTTGATGTAATCCCCCATCACCAGGTTGGGGTTCATGTAGTCGATCAGCACGGCGATGTCGGGCGGCTGGGCATCGAGCGCCGCCTTGGCCACTCGCTGGAGGCGCAGGGTCGGCACCAGGTAGGGCAAGGCCTCAAAAATACCCACCGAGCCAATGCCCGTGGTTTCGCCCACCAGTTCTGCCCCCGCCTTGGCCATGCGAGGGCCACCCAGGGCAGTAATCTCTAGGCTGAGGTTGCGATCGCGCGATCGCTGCACCAACGCCTCAATCAGCAGCGCCCCCTGAAGGTCGCCCGACACTTCACCTGTGCTGATAAAAATCCGCCGCCTAGTGGGATCAGCCATTTCCTATGCTGCTCCCCAACTACTCATCATCGCTGTGCTTGCTCCGGCGGCGTCCAGGGGTCAATCCGCGGCGATCGCTCTGCTGCGCCGCCCGCAAAAACTCGCTAAAGTGACGCACCAGCTCGTTAGACTCATCCTGATTGAGCTTGGCCACCGCCTGGCTGAGCGACTCGCCCGAGCGATAGACCAATCGATAGGCCTGCTTCAGCTCACGATAGGCCTGGGGGTCGGCGGTCAAGCCCGCCCGCTGCAAGCCCACCTGGTTGAGCCCCCGCACCTCAGCCGGGTTGCCGTTGACCAGGGTAAAGGGCGGCACGTCGCGATCGATGCGGCTCAGCCCGCCAATCATCACCAGTCGCCCAATCCGCACAAACTGGTGCACCCCAACCATGCCGCTAATGCGCGCCCCCGACTCCACATAGACATGCCCCGCCAGCGCCACCGAGTTCGCAATAATCACATGGTCTTCCACCACGCAGTTGTGGGCCACGTGGGAGTAGGCCATCAGCAGGCAGTGGCTGCCCACCAGGGTCGCCGCCCCGGCATCGGTTGCCCGGTTGATGGTGACGTACTCGCGAATCAGGTTGTTGTCGCCAATCACCACCCGGCTCATGGAGCCGTCATACTTGAGATCTTGAGACTCTAGCCCAATGGCGGCACCCGGAAAAATTCGATTTTTGGCCCCAATAGTCGTCTGGCCATCGATTACCACATGGGCGCCAATCTCGGTGCCAGGGCCAATGGTCACCTGCTCACCAATCACCGCATAGGGGCCGATCTTGACGCTGGGGTGCACCTGAGCCCCCTCGTGAACCACTGCTGTGGGATGAATCAGGGTAGTCAACGGCCCGCCTCCAAAACCCAGAGATTGCAACATAGACACATGCCTTTCCTATTTCCCCTGGGGAGTTGTTGCCGACTCCACCACAGAGAACATTAGCTCACCTTCGCAGACTAGCTGCCCATCGACCTCAGCGCGGCCGTGCATTTTGCCAAACCGCAGCCGCTTTATGGCCAACAGCTCTACGGTCATCACCAGCTGGTCACCGGGCACCACCGGGCGACGAAACCGCACCTTGTCGATACCCGCAAACACACACAGCCCCTCGACCCCAGGAATCTGCATCAGTACAATGCCTCCCACCTGGGCCATGGCCTCGACAATCAGCACCCCCGGCATAATCGGGTGACCGGGGAAATGCCCCTGAAAGTGAGGCTCATTAAACGTGACGTTCTTAATGCCAACAGCCCGCTTGCCAGGAACATAGTCGATGACGCGATCGACTAGGGCAAAGGGATAGCGGTGAGGCAGCAGGGCGTAGATTTCTTCAGAGCTATAGCTGGTCTTGAGAACCGCCACCGGCTCTGCTGCCGCTGGGGCAGCTTCGACGCAGTCTAGGGCTGTGGTCACGGGGCTCGAAGCAGTTACGTCAATCACAATGGGTGGATCAGTACATTAGGGTGCAGCAGGCAAATATGCCTAGATTGATTTTGCCACTAGAGGGTGCCATAGACGAGCACCGGCCCCAGCGCCGCCGCCAACTCGCCGTGGAGCCGGTGGCTAGCTTTGTAGGCCACAATGTGGGCCATAGGTAGGTCACCTAGCAGGCTGAGGTCACCAATCAGATCCAGCATTTTGTGGCGAGCAGGCTCGTTTTCAAACCGCAGAGGTGGGTTCAGCCAGCCCTCTTCGCCGCACACCAGGGCATTGTCGAGGCTGCCCCCTTGAATCAAACCACTCGCCCGCAGCTGCTCGATCTGGTGAGCGAGCCCAAAGGTGCGGGCTGGGGCAACGGTGGTGGCAAACCCCTCCGGGCCAAAGGGATCGGCATTGGGCGACCAGCTAAACCACTGGTTGCCGATCGCCGCGACATCAAAATCAATACCGTAGGTAAACCGCGCCACCGGAGAGGGAAAAGCAGCCACAAAGGCATCGCCATAGTGAATTGTCACAGGCTGTTCTAGATGGACTACGGTGCGAGGGACTGCCAGTTCTTGCCGCCCTGCCTGGCGAATCGCCTCTACCCAGCCTAGGGATGACCCATCCAGCAAGGGTACCTCTGGGCCAGTAATATCAATGCGAACATTGTCAATGCCCAATCCCACCAGGGCCGCCAGCAGGTGCTCGACCGTGCGTACCGAAGCCTCGCCTTGGCGAAGCTCCGTCGATAGCATAGTTGGGTTGACGGCGGCAAGGCTAGCGGCAATCGAGGGCTGACCCGGCAGATCGGTGCGCACGAAAAAACGTCCTTGCCCCGATGCCGCTGGCCTCAGCGCCACCGTTGTCACAATGCCCGAATGGAGACCTACACCCTGCCGTTCTATCACGGTGGCCAGGGTGGTTTGCCTGGTAGCCATACCCCAGTTCGATTGGGTCAATCGATCGCAGTCAAGACCTGTCTGCACCATTAGAAGCGCTCCCCAAATCCGAAGTGAATGCGGCCTTCGCCCTGATTGTTAAAGCCATAGTCAACTCGCAGAGGCCCCAGGGGAGTCGAGACCCGCACCCCAGCTCCATAACCAATGCCGCTGCCGGGCTTACCCCGAGACGGGCCAGGGGCACCGGGTACGGCATTGCCGCTGCCCAGGTCACTGCCAACATCCAAGAACAGCGCACCACCCAAAAACGAAAACAGCGGGAAGCGGTATTCGGCGGTGAACTGAGCATAGCTGCGTCCACTGCCCACTTCGCCCTCGTCGTAGCCGCGAATGGAGTTAGTGCCGCCCAGGGAAAACGCCTCATAGGGAGGGAGATCGCCAACAATGGTGCCCGCCTGAAAGTTGAGGGCCAGGGCCTGAGGACCTTCGGCAAAATTCAGCAGACGGAGGGGAATATAGTAGCTGTAGCTGCCCCGCAGCCGATTCATAAAGATGCTGCCCCGCCCCAGGGGCACCGACTGCTCGGTGTTGAGCCGCAAAATGCTGCCGCTGGTGGGGTTAAAGGCATCGTTGCGGCGATCGAGGGTAGCGCTGAGGGGAAAAGTCCACAGGTCATCGACCCCGCCGCTGCTAGCCGTTAGGGGATTGCCAGCAGCATCTACTGCGTTGACTCTGCCCCCCTGATCACGAGCCGATACGTTTTGGAACAGAGTGCCCACCGCCACCGTCCAGCCATTGTCGAAGGGACGGCTAAAGGTGATGCCGGTACCAAAGCGGCGAATGCGAACCTGATCGCCGTTGGGCAAGTCAATGGGGTTGGGGCCATCCTCAAAGTTGAGGTTGTTGGCCGAGCGGGCAAAGGCCGTGGCGGTGTAGGAAGTCCGGAAGGGATCGCCCGCAATCCAGGGATCGGTAAAGGACAGGTCAAACAGAATGTCTCGGGTGCTGAGCTGGGCCTCAGCGCTGAACTTTTGGTTATTACCACCAAAGTTGTCCTGGCGGAAGCTAACCGTGCCAAAGAGATCGCCGGTAAAGTTGAAGCCCAGACCAGCAGCAACTGAGCCCGTGTTGCGCTCAGATACGTTGACAATCAGCTTGACTTTGCGGGGGTCGTCTTCGGCGGGTTCTAGCCCCGGCACCACATCCTCAAAAATTCCCAGGCCAAACACCCGCTGAAAGTCTTGCTCAATGCGAGCCTGGTTAAACACTTCACCGGGCTCGGTCTCAAACTCGCGGGTAATGATGAAAGGCCGAGTTCGGCCCCGCACCGGGTTGCCTTCATCGTCAACGGACTGACCCACGTCGTTGATGTAGCGCACCTCAATGCTTTCAATCACCCCTTCTGCCACCTCAAGGGTGACCACGCCATCGGGTGAAACCTGGGGAGCGGCGACCACCTGGGCCAGCACGTAGCCCTGGTCTTGGTACCATTGGTTGAGTTCTAAAATGCCTTCCTGAAAGTCAATCAGGTTGATGATTTCGCCCTTTTGTTCGTCAAAGATGTCATCGACGATGGTTTGCGGCAAGACTTCATTCCCTTGGAGCCGCACGTCGGTGAGCACTGGGTTAGGCTGCACGAGGAAAGTGACTCGCACCCCCAAGTCGGTGTCTGTGGGCTGGGCATCGACATCGGCGAAGTAGCCGGTGGCAAAAATGCTGTTGATGTCTTGCTGAAGCTGGGTGCGGGTGGTCGTGCGCCCGGCTTGGGTTTCAATGACGCTGTAGATCAGGTTCTCAAGGGCCGGATCAAGCTCGCCCTCGTTGGGCTGAACCTGAACTTCGGCGACTAGAACTCGGGGTTCTTCGACTTCTGCGGCTGGTTCTTCAGGGGTTTCTTCGGTTGGCTCGTCGGCTGCTTCGTCGGCGGGCTCATCGGTGGGCGCGGCCTCGGGAGTGTCGCTGGGCCCAGGCTGGGGCTGGCTACGGCGCTGCACAGCTCCATCTAGGATGCGCTGGGCCTCTTCGCGGGTGATTTCGCGCTGGGTGCTGGGGGTTTGAGCCAGCTGAGCACTCTCTAGCGAGACACTATGTTCAACCCCAGACTCTGAGCCAGGAGAGGATGAGAGGGCAGTGGCAGCATCGGCGGCGGCCTCACCCTCAACGGAGCGGTAGCCATCGATCGCACTCTGAAGAGTTTGGGCTACGGGGCTAGGGCCGAGGTCGGGCTGACTCTGGCCAAAGTCGATGGTGCTGGCGGGATCGGTGGTGCCGATAACCGGCTCAGCCAGGGCAGCCGCGCTTTGGCTATACCCCGGTTCGAGAACCTCTGGTGGTTCAGCTTCAGAGGAAGCTGACTGGACAACTGATTCTGGGGCGGCTGGATCGGCTTGGGCCGGGGCTGCAATTAGCCCTACCAGCCCAGAGGTGGCCAATACGGCCAATAAATAATTAGGAGAAACCCGCATCTAAACACACCTGCTAAACACGTCCACACACCAATCAAAGGACCCTCTCCCGGGCTGAGAGCCAGGGAAAACTGCCCTGGGCGGGCCGCTGCCCCCACAATCGGACAAATTCTACCGCATTGATGGTGCTAATTCTTGGCCGATTGTGCCGCCACCTTTTCTAGCACACGCTGGTAAGCCGCTTCGACCTGGCCCAGATCTTGCCGAAAGCGATCTTTGTCGAGCACCCGTTGCGCTTCGTCGTCGGTGGATTGATCCCATAGACGGCAGGTGTCAGGGCTGATTTCGTCGCCCAGCAAAATCTGCTGTTGGGCATCGAGGCCAAACTCCAGCTTGAAGTCAACCAGGGTGATAGCGCAGCCCCTAAAGAAATCCGTCAGGATTTGATTGATGCTGAGGGCAAGACGGCTCAGGGTGGCGATCTGTTCCTCACTGGCGATCGCCATGGCGCGAATGCGATCGCTCGTCAGCAGCGGATCACCCAGGGCGTCGTCCTTATAGTAAAACTCCACCAGGGGCGGATCGAGGCGCTGGCCCAGGGGCAGACCAGTCTGCTTGCAGAGGCTGCCCGCCGCCAAATTTCTAACGACGACTTCGAGGGGAATGATCTGAAGGGCTTTGACCCGCATGGTGCGATCGCCCGTCGTCTCTAACCAATGGGTGGCAATGCCCGCCGCCTCAAGCTGCTGAAACAAATAGGTGGAGATGGCGCAGTTGATCTGCCCCTTACCAACTATCTGACCTTTCTTTTGGGCATTAAAGGCGGTGGCGTCGTCTTTAAAGTAGGTGAGCAGCACCGCCGGGTCATCGGTGGCGTAGATAATTTTGGCCTTGCCTTCGTAGAGCTTTTCGCCGAAGGGTTTTTCGTCAGCAGTGTCAGCAGCAACCATGATCCTAGGCGGTAGCGGGGACATCCCATAGTAGCGTCCTAGGAGGGTTGTGGATGAGGGGGATAGGGGTGATGGGGCGATCGAAGTTTTGAGTTATTAATTTTGAGTTTTGAATTGAGGCAGGGCATTCAAAACTTAAAACTCAACATTCAAAACTACTCTCTACCTATCCACTCCCCTACCCCACTACTCCCCACACCCCCCGTCGCGCTGTACCCTTAGTTAAGTAACTGTTACCCTCGCGCAACGCTCCATGGCCACCATCAACGACAACTATCTCAAGCTTAAAGCGGGCTACCTGTTCCCCGAAATTGCTCGCCGGGTCAGCGCCTTTGCCGAGGCCAACCCCGACGCGCCGATTATTAAGCTGGGCATTGGCGATGTGACCGAGCCGCTGCCCGAAGCCTGCCGCACCGCTATGGTCAAAGCGGTGGAAGACATGGGCGATCGCGCCTCCTTCCACGGCTACGGCCCCGAGCAGGGCTACCTCTGGCTGCGCGAAAAAATTGCCCAGCACGACTTTCAAAGCCGGGGCTGCGACATTGACGCCAGCGAAATTTTTATCTCCGATGGCTCCAAGTGTGACTGCGGCAACATTCTCGATATTTTTGGCAGCAACAACTCCATTGCCGTCACCGACCCGGTCTACCCCGTCTACGTTGACACCAACGTGATGGCAGGCCACACCGGCCCCGCCAACGAAACCGGCGAGTACGGCGGCCTCACCTACCTGCCGATCAGCGCCGCCAATGCCTTCACCGCCAGCATTCCCCACGAAAAAGTAGACCTGATCTATCTCTGCTTTCCCAACAACCCCACCGGGGCAGTGGCTAGCAAAGAGCACCTGCAAGCCTGGGTCAACTACGCCCGCGCCCACGGTTCGATCATCCTCTTTGATGCCGCCTACGAAGCGTTTATCACCGACCCCAACATTCCCCACTCGATATATGAGATCGAAGGGGCACGGGAATGTGCGATCGAATTTCGCTCCTTTTCTAAGAATGCGGGCTTTACCGGCACCCGCTGTGCCCTGACGGTGGTGCCCAAAACCCTGATGGGCAAAGCCGCCGATGGCACCGAAGTTGCCCTCCACGGCCTGTGGAATCGCCGCCAGTCCACCAAGTTCAACGGCGTATCCTACATAGTGCAGCGCGGAGCCGAGGCGGTCTATTCACCAGAAGGACAAGCCCAGACCAAAGCCCTGATCGACTTTTACATGGAGAACGCCCGCATCATTCGCGAGCAGCTCACCGCCGCCGGCATTGCCGTCTACGGCGGCGTCAACGCCCCCTACGTGTGGGTCAAAACCCCCAACGACCTGACCAGCTGGGACTTTTTCGACAAACTGCTGCATACCTGCCATGTGGTCGGCACCCCCGGCTCGGGCTTCGGGGCCGCAGGCGAAGGCTACTTCCGCATCTCGGCCTTCAACAGCCGCGAGAATGTGAACGAAGCCATGCGCCGCGTCACCGAGAAGTTTCGGGTGTAGGGCATAGGATCTTACTCAGCTGAGCGTTCCGCTATATAAGAGTTCGATCCCCAAGCCTCTTACTGGAGAAGATCCATCACATACCCCCTTTTTTAGGGGGGCAGGGGGGATCCCTCAGGGCATCTCGCCAACGCAGTATCTACTAATTTTCGCAGTTAGGTAAGGATTTCCATGCTCACCATCGCGCTGCCCAAGGGCGGCATGCTCAAAGACAGCATTCGCCTACTACAAGCCGTGGGCCTTGACTTCAGCCTGTTTCTCGACAGCGCTAACCGGCAGCTGCAAATTACCGATGCCTCAGGTCAGGCTACGGGGCTACTGGTGCGCGCCCAGGATGTGCCCGTCTATGTGGAGTATGGCCAAGCCCAGCTCGGCATGGTCGGTTACGATGTGCTGCGCGAGAAAAAGCCCGCCGTGGCTCACTTGGCCGACCTGGGCTTTGGCGGCTGCCGCCTGTCGGTGGCGGTCAAAACCACCAGCCCCTACCGCTCGGCCCTCGATCTGCCCGCCCACAGCCGGGTGGCCTCCAAGTACGTCAACTGCGCCCGCGACTACTTCCAAAGTCTAGATTTACCGGTGGAAATTGTGCCGCTCTACGGCTCAGTCGAGCTGGGGCCGATTACGGGTATGTCGGAGGCGATCGTGGATCTAGTTTCGACCGGCAAAACCCTGAAGGAAAACAACTTGATGGAGCTGGAGGTGCTTTACCACAGCACCGCCCGGCTGATTGCCCACCCGTTGAGCTACCGGGTCAACCCCTACGGCCTCAAGGATTTGATTGATCGGGTGCGCGCTGAGACAGAAGCTGTCTCCGTTTAGAAAATTCGGCTTTTGGCTATGGATACGCGGTTGCCATACCGGAGTTTTTGAGTCCGGCAGTCTTTTAACGCCGCCCAGTTGAGGTTTAGGGCAAACCATTCTTTGCTCAGCAACTTGCCGAGCAGCCGATAGGATGTAAGGCATCGCATTCTGCACATGCCTCATGTTTATCGACTACATCACCCTCATGCTGATCAACATGGTTGCGGGGCTGGTGCTACTGGCCGACTTTGTCTATCACGGGTTAGACGGAGCCAACCTCAAACGCTGGATACCGGGCTTTGGGCTGGTGGGGGCGATCGCCCTAGTCACTGGCCTGCACATGACCTTAACCTGGCCCGTACCCGGCAGCTTCAACATTTCCTTTGGTGAGACCACGGTGCTATTTGGGGGGCTTTATCTGGCGGCGGCGATCGCGATCGCCCAGGGCTGGGACTTACTCTCGCTGGCGGTCTACGCCTTTTTTGCAGGCCTCACTGCGGTTATGGTTGGTGCACGGATTATCAATTTGGGGCAAACTCAACAGCCACTGGTGGCCGGGTTCGGCTTTATCTTGACTGGTTTGGGCGGAGTATTGGCGGCCCCCACGTTGGTCTACCTGCGCGGCAACAAAAGCTGGCGCACCCTGGGGGCGATTGTGCTGCTGCTGGCAGCACTGGTGTGGGCATTCGTTGGTTTTCTAGGCTACTGGGGCCACCTAGAGGTCTTTGGCGACTGGCAGCCGCCAGTAATGCGGGGCGAGCCTTAGTTGTCTGGCGATCGCGAGTCTCTAAGCTGGTCAACACATTCTTCAGAAAGGTAGCGGGGCGAATCGCGCCTGCAAACTCACAAAAACCCTTCAGCCCTAAGCACAGCAACCGCAGAATAAATCGGTATAGCCCTGGGCTTAATCTTTGTTTACACTCAAAGAAAGCCCTGAGATTCTGCCGCCATGCTTCTTCAGCCTGACCAACGCACCAAGCTCGACGAGTCTAGCGACACCGCCTTCTACGATGCGCCCCGCTTCGTCACCCACGTAGACGATGGCTTCATTCAGCAACTCACAGACCTCTACCGCAAGCGATTGACCCCCAACAGCCGCATTTTTGACATGATGAGCAGCTGGGTCTCACACCTGCCCGCCGATGTAGACTTTGCGTGGGTCGAAGGTCACGGCCTAAATGTCGAAGAGCTGGCCAAAAACCCCCGCCTCAACCACTATTTCGTGCAAAACCTCAACGAAAACCCAAAACTTCCCCTAGAAGACCAATCCTTTGATGCCGTGCTGAACACGGTATCGGTACAGTATCTACAACAGCCTGAGGTGGTGTTTGGGGAGATGTACCGCATTCTCAGGCCAGGCGGCATTGCCATTGTCAGCTTCTCGAATCGCATGTTTTATCAGAAAGCGATCGCCGCCTGGCGCGACGGCAGCGAAACCCGCCGAGTCAATCTGGTTAAGGGCTACTTTGGCTCAGTGCCAGGCTTCAGCAATCCAGAGGTCGTCGCCCACACCCCTAGCGTTCCGTCTATTTTGCAAATGCTGGGCATGGCCGGGGGCGATCCCTTCTATGCTGTCATCGCCAAGCGCTTGGAGGCTTAGGCGCAGTCGTGAAGTCTGACTTGACAGACATTCCGGGGATTGGCAAGACCTTTACCCGCGATTTTGCCCGTCTAGGTGTCTGGTCTCAGAGTGACCTAGTGGGCAAAGCCGCTGAGGATCTCTTTGCGCAGCTCATTGAAGTGAATACGCGTGAACATCACAAAACCAGCAAAAACTACCTCTACGTTATCCGCATGGCCATTTACTACGCCGAGGGTGGGCGCGACCCTAGTTTACTGAAGTGGCACGCGTGGAAAGAACCGCTCTAGCCTCAGCGCCAGAGGTGCAGTCATCTCTGACGCTCTCTATGCCGCAAATAGGGTGATGGTGCGATCGCTAATGGCTTGCAGATTGCGGCTTAGGTCATTGCGAATGTGCCGCTCAATCAGCGCTACCGGCATCGCGCGGGGAGGCCGAATCACCAGGTCGTAGCCCAGGCAAACCAACTCGCCAGCGGCATCCTTGACGGGTTCTAGCGTCCATTTGCCCTCAAACTGGCGGAAGTCACCCTCGACCATCGAGAATCGCAGTTCCTTAGGGAAAGCCTCAACCATATCCAGCACCACGCGGGCGCAAAACTTAATATTGAGAAAGCACTGAGAGCCAATTTGCTCTAGCCGAATGCCGCCGTCAGGATGACTCAACCGCTGGCTGTAGGAGAGGTTGGGAATAAAGCTCGACAGGTTGTCGTAATCGGTCAACACCTGCCACACCTGGTCGGCGGTTGCCGGAATCTGGGTGGAGGCCAAAATGCGGCGCTGCTGCCCCTCCAGTTTTTCGGTATCAATGGTGACGCCTGCTGCCTGAGCAGAAACCTCAGCACCTAGGAGCGCCGATTCAAAGCTATTGGTGTCGGGGGTTGTCGCAGTCATGGATTAAAACCAGCCATTAACGGTGCAGTTTGGCCAGGCCACCACGCCTGTGCCCAGAATACCAGCAAAATTTGCTGGTATGGTGTTGCCCCTGTGAATTATGGGCCTACAAATTGTGGCTAGATTTGTCATGGCGTTCAAACTCAAGGGTAAAGCAGGTTTGCCAGAGTTGGGCCCCGCTGGGATGGCTCGACACCTTTATAGTGCCCCCCAGCTGCTCCACTAGCCCACGGGCCAGGGCCAAGCCGGTGCCGGTGCCCGCAATGCCATCTTTGGTTGCATTGGCTCCTCGGCGAAACTTGTCAAAAATATGGGGCAGGTCGTCGGCCTCAATGGCTGCGCCCAGATTGCTGATTTGCAGGGTCATCCGTCCATTTGAGGCTTGATTATCGGCCAAGGCGAGGGTGACAACGGTTTTGGGGGCCGAGTACTTGCGGGCGTTGCCCACCAGCTCTAGCAGCACCTTGGTTAGCCGCTCTAGGTCGGTGGATAGCATTACCGGGTTAGACGGCAGCTGCAGCGCCAATCTGAGCTGAGACTGCTGAAACGATTCCCTGTGCTGGTCGGCCAAATCCAACAGCAACTTGCCCATATCCAGAGGCTGGCGCACCGCAGCCGGAGCTTTAGACTCTAGCGTTTGCAGCATCAGCAGATCGTTCACCAGGCCGATCTCGCGATTGCACTGCTGCTCCAAAATATCTAAATACATGGCCGACCGCTCTGGGGTGAGGTCGGGGCGGCGCAGCATGCGAATGGCCAGCATCATGCTGGTGAGGGGGGTGCGCAGCTCGTGGTTGAGGGTGCTGAGAAAGTCTTCTTTTAGGTAGTTGAGGTAGCGCAGCTGCTCAGTGTTGCGTTGAGACTGGCCTTGAAGATAATGCTGGTGGAAGGCGATCGCGCCCAGGCTAGCCAAATTGGCCTGCACGGTAGGATCCACAGATAGCCCCCCAGTTCCCAGCAGCAGTATCGCTCCCTGAAGCCCGGCCCCGTCTACAGCAATGGCGATGCAGGTGGCAATGGTGCGCAGCCAATCAGGCGGCCCCTCGTCAGTGCGCAGCAGCCCTACCAATCCCTTTTGCCAAAACAGCCGCGCCCTGCCCACCGGCTGCTCAGTGGTTTGATGAATGAGATCTAGGACCACCCGGCGCTGCCGATCTAAGGACGAGCCTGCCTCGGCGAGGCCGAGCTGGTAGCCAACCGGGGCACTCTCCTGGTGCCAGCAGGTATAGGTCAACTCGTGGGTATTGGGATAGTGGCAGAGCAGCAGGCAAGCCCTAGCCCCCAAATGAGTACCCAGTACCTCCGCTAGAGACGCCAAAACATCCGGTTCATTGAGCGTAGCGGCCAGGGCGTGGACTAAAGGCCAAGTTTCACGTCCCTCACAAAAACTGGGGGAGGTAGATGACAGCCCCTCAGGAGAGCGTGCCTGGAACAAAACCGTCGGATTTTCCGAAGCCATGGGCAACCATCTAGCGAAGTGTTCCTGACCTCCTGAGCCAGGGGTGGGGCGCAGGCTAACGCTGGCCTCATCCTCGACTCCCCCTAGCCTATCGACTTGCCCGCCAGACAGTATCCGTGAATACGCCAATTTCTTGAACGCCCTGACTCCGCAAGATCCGCAATCTCCGCCGCGATGGCCGAAGGCCAGTTTTTGACCGGCCCAGTTCGATAGCTTCTTCACAAGCCGATGACGTTGCCTCTACCCTAATCGTCAGCAGGACATTAGTATTAATGAAGTCAGTAGCAGGGATGGCTCGATTTTCGCGACCCTGACAGCAATTCCTTTCTAGCGGGTTCCTATGGCACGGTCAAAGCAACCTTCGGCTTCTCCAGTGATTGGTACCGTCAAGGGACCGGGGGAAAACGGCAACCAGTATGTGTTCATCACTGCCGACAACCGCCAGGTCAAAATCGGCGAGTTTGTCTACTACACCGTCGACCTGGCGGATATCCCCAGGGCCCAGATTTTGGGCAAGATCTCTGAACGCCGCCTGATCGACCACCTACCCGATCGCATCTTTGCCGACCCAGATATTGACCCTGAGGCGATCGCGGCTCTGGTTGGCTTTGCCCACCCCAACCCCGAAATCTACGAAGTCACCGTCGATGTGGTAGGCCACTTCCACCCCGCACTCGGCTTTATGAACCCTCGCATTGCCCCCGACCCCGGCGCGAAGGTCTGCTTGGCCGACGACGACAGCCTGCGCCAGATTATCAACAAAAAGCAGCGGGAAGAAATTGGCTCGGCTCACATCGGTTCCCTTCTGCTGCGCCCCGGCGATCGGGTGCCCGTGACGCTGGATGTAAAAGAGCTGGTGAGCACCCACATGGCTATCTTGGCGGGCACCGGCTCCGGCAAAAGCTACACCGCCGGGGTACTGATCGAAGAACTACTCAGCCCCTACAACCGCGCAGCCGTGCTAATCTTTGACCCCCATGGCGAGTATGGCACCCTGGCCGACATGCGCGGCCACCCCAGCTTTGCCAGCGACGACGGCTACAGCCCCGAGGTGAAGCTACTCACCCCCGATGACATTCGCATTCGCATGTCGTCGCTGGATTACTACGACATTCTGACGCTCTTGCCGGATATGAGCGATCGCCAGCAGGCCATTCTCAACAAAGCCTTCAGTCTGCTCGGTAAGCACAAATTTGGCGAACACCGTTGGGATGTACAGGATCTAATCTCGGCCTGCTACGAGTCAGACCGCACTACCGATGACGAAGGCAACGAGAAGACCGGCTCCTCGGCCCCGGCGCTGGAGTGGAAGCTGGGTAAGTTGGAGCGATCGGACTACTTCCACCGCATGGAGCACCTGGCCCCGAAGGATCTGTTCGCCCCCGGCCAGGTGACGGTGCTGCAAATGAACGAGATTAGCCAGGAAGAGCAGCAGGTGATCTGCGCCGCCGTGCTGCGCCAGAGCTACCAAGCCCGCATCAACACCGCCAAAGACAAAATCTCTGCCGACGACGAGAACTATCTGCCCTACCCGGTGTTTATTCTGATCGAAGAGGCCCACCGCTTCGCCCCCGCCAACGAACCGGCCCGCTGCAAGCAGGTGCTGCGGACGATTCTCAGCGAGGGCCGCAAGTTTGGCATGGGGGTGGGGTTGATTACCCAGCGCCCCGGCAAGCTCGACTCCGACGTGCTGAGCCAGTGCATGAGCCAGTTCCTCATGCGCATCGTCAACCCAGTAGATCAAGACAGCCTGAAGTACGGCGTTGAAGCCGCCGGGCGCGATTTATTGAAAGAATTACCCTCGCTCACCAAAGGCCAGGTGATCGTTTCGGGGGCCTGCGTCAATACTCCAGTGCTCTGCCAGGTGCGCAAACGATTAACCCAGCACGGCGGCGAAACCATGAACGCTCCGGAGGCCTGGCTCAGCCATTTTCAAAGTCACCGCCAACAGGCTCGCCAGCTCGAAAAAGCGGCTCCTGCTCGGACGGGCAAAAAGGCCGAAACCTTCGGGGGTGTGAGTATTGAATAGCGCCTGATGGTTGAGGCGACTTACCCATTGAAGGTGTTTTATCCACAGTTGCTCTTAGGCAGAGAGCCGCACAACCTCATCTAGTCTCGTCCACTCAGAGCCCGAGCGGTCTCGCGGCCTTCTTGCTTGCGCTTGAGGCTTTCGCGCTTGTCGTGGAGCTTCTTGCCCTTGGCCAGGGCAATGGTGGCCTTGACCCAGCCCCGTTGAAGATAGAGCTTAAGCGGTACCAGAGTCAGCCCTTTCTGCTCGACTTTGCCGATCAGCTTGCGAATTTCGTCGCGGTGCAGCAGCAGCTTACGGGCACGTTTGGCCTCGTGGTTGTAGGCCTTGTTGGTCATGGTGTAAGGAGAAATGTGCACATTGTGCAACCACAGCTCACCATCTTTGATCAGAGCATAGCCATCACGCAGGTTAACTCTGCCCTGGCGAATTGACTTGACCTCTGAACCCATTAGCTCTAAGCCAGCTTCGTAGGTTTCTAGAATTTCGTATTCGTGGCGGGCCTGGCGGTTATCGCTGACAATTTTATATCCATCGCTTGAATCGGCCACGGCGCATTCTCCTATTCAACCACCACCCGCCATTCATGCAGCTCATACTCGACGCAGTGGTTGGCAATCAGCGGGTCGGCAGCCACAATGGCGCGGGCTTCTTCGATAGAATCAGCCCTAAATAACAGCATACCACCCCCATATTCGGCCCAGTAGCCGCTTTTAGCAGCGTGCCCTCGGGCAATTAAGCCTTTGACGTAGGCCACATGAGCCGTTACATATTGGTCGAAGATGGCTTTGTCAACAACGCCTTTTTCGATCTTAACGAACCAGGGCATGGCAGAGCGGCACAGAACAATAGGCTAGGGCAGGTCGATCCGGAGATCATCCTCGCTCCCCAGGTGAATGGTTTTGACCCAGCGCAGTCGCTTGGGCCGTACCGATAGCCGCATTGCCATGGTGGCAATTACCACCAGCCAGTGCAGCATATACAGGTTACCCCACAGGGTTTGCACCCCGCTCACCCATGCAGACTGTTGCCGGGTGCGGCGTAGCCCGCAAAACATGCCGATCATAGAGAGCGTCAGGGCCAGGCTCGACAGCGGCAAAAACAGCGGTAGACGATGGCGCAGTACTGACAGGACAAAATCCGGCAAGGCCACCGTTGGCAAGCCGTACTGAATGATCCAGAAAGCAGCCATATCAAAGGTTTTGGCTGGAGCCAGACGGTGCTGGGCAATCAGTCGCCAGTAGTCGAGGTAGCGCTGGTAGCCCCCCTCAGCCCAACGGTTGCGCTGGTGCCACAGGGCCGTGGGCCGCTCCACTCCCTCTTCGCCCACGGCGGGTTGCAGCAAAAACTGAATTTCCCAGCCGCTAAAGTGCAAGCGCAGGGTGAGGTCGAGGTCGTCGGTGATGGTTTCTTCGTTCCAGCCGCCGCACTGGGCTAGGGCGGCGCGGCGAACAAACTGGCCGTTGCCCCGCAGTTCACCAATGCCGCCGAGGCTGATGCGCTGCTGCTGAAAGTAGCTGTCGAGGGCCATCTCGGCCTGCTGGCCACGGGTCCAGAGATTTTTGGCTCGGTTGACAATGGCCTTTTGCAGCTGCACAGCGCCAACCTCGGCCTGGTCAAACAGGGGTACCATATGGCGCAGCAGCTCTTTAGGAACTCGGGCATCGGCATCAAACACGCCAATGATGTCGCCTTTGGTGCTGGGCCATACCTGGTTAAGTGCTCCCGACTTCCCCCCGCTGGCCCCAGCGGCACGGCGCAGCACTCGCAGCTGAGGGTATCGGGTGGTGAGCGCCTGTAGGCGCTGGTTAGTGCCATCGGTGCTGTTGTCGTCAATAATCCAGACCTCGTAGCGGCAGGCCGGATAGTCTAGCTGGCACAGGGCGGCAACGAGAGGTTCGATAACGGTCTCTTCGTTTTTGGCAGCGACCAGGAGAGAGACGTAGGGCCAAGCCTCAACGGGAGAGGCTGCGATGGTCAAAGCCTGGCCTTCGGCGATCGCATCGGTGTGTTGCAGCGTTTCTGCGGCGGTAGAGGGTAGCGGTAGCGGCGGCGGCAAAGGCCGACCCGACAAAATTCGCAGCGCGTGGGTAGTGAGCAGGGCCGTCAACCCTAACACGACCCAACTGCCCCAAGACAGCAGGTGCAGCGCAACGGTGATGCCCCACAAAACAATGAGTGTCAGGGCCGCCTTAGAGCGACGACCGGCAAATCCCGGAAAATCTTCGATTTCCAACTCTTCGATCGGAGTATAGAAGCGCCGAGGGGAAAAGCGTCCAGGAAAATCAGGCATTTACTCAGGGAGGGAGCACAACAAAAAAAGACCGCGATCAGACCGCGCCATGGAATCAATACCTTAACGCCCAGCACAGCCTTGGCCTAGGTCTATCATCCTCGATTTTGCGGAAAATTTTGGTGATACCCCTAAGACCCTCCTGGGGAATGCTAGCTCTATGTCGCGTCGTCATCGGCGATCCGACGAGATGGGTATCCAGTATCCTAAGCATCTAACCCCGATGATCGTCCGCATGATCGTTTGTTGAAACTTGACCTAAGGCCAGACCCATGAGTTTGACGTTTGAGGCAATTCAGCCCGCAGGCAAGCAGGATATCAGCGTTTACATGCCCTACTACCAGGGCAATAAGCGTAATGCGCTGCCTTACGCCATTTCTCTTTATAAGCAGGGCAATCTGGAAGGGGAGCGACAGATTGAGGGAAGCGATAGCATTGCCTTTGTGGCCACCTGGAACGTGTCTGTGCTGCCAGCAGACTTAACTCGCTGCCGGATGCAGTTTGAGGGTGACAGCGATCTCAGCTACGAGATTACGATGGCGACCTTTGAGTTTGTAGATTTTTTGTTTGATGTGATTGTGGCGCTGCGCCAGAAGCGCCCGGCGGATTTTGCCCAGGGATTTTATCGCAAGCTATTGCGTTTAGATGAATAGAACCACAATAGGGCTAGGAGCAGGGTGACGAAGATGCCCGACGCTGACACCCCTTAAGGTGGCAGAATGGGGGTGGTGCTGTGCCAACTGACGTTTTGACCTACGTGCCGGATTGCTTTGCAGCATCGGCGATAGGGGTCAGGGAGCAGTGCATTACCCCCATGGAGGACTTGTGGCGTGCCCAGTTCAGCGAAGCGTTTGGTGATTGGTTCAACCGAGTCGTATAGCGGCAAATCGGCGATTTTACTGGGTGTTGGGCTCCAGCTTCAGGGGTTGGGCATGGACATTGGGTTTGGTAAACCCATGGGCAATTCGATCAACGGGGATGAAAAAGACCCGGATTTAGACTTTATTGTCGAGACGCTGCGGTTGCCGGGGGAGCGATTTTACCCCCCCGCCATTTCGCTGACTGAGGCTACGGTGGCCGATCGCCTCGCCCTCAACGGCCAGTCGCCTGCTAGCTACAGCCTGGAAGACTACACCGAACAGCGGGGCGAAGACCTGCTGCTGCTGGAGGGGCCTGGCAATTTGACTGAGGGCACGCTGCTGAACCTGTCTGTAGCCCACATTGCGGCGAAGATTGACGCGGCGGTGCTGTTGGTGACGCGCTACGATTCGCTGCTGCTGGTGGATCGGCTGCTGGCCGCCAAGGCCCAGCTGGGTTCCCGTCTGGTCGGGGTAATTATCAATGACGTGCCCACCGAGGCAGCGGCGGCCTGTGCCGAGCTAGCGCGTCCCTTTTTAGAGAACCAGGGGATTCCGGTTCTGGCGCTGCTGCCGCGATCGCCCATTATGCGCAGCATTACCGTGCGCGAGATTGTGGCCCGCCTCAACGCTGAGGTACTGTGCTGCCCCAATCGCCTTGACCTGATGGTGGAAACCCTGACCATTGGGGCGATGAACGTCAACTCGGCGCTGCGCTACTTCCGCAAGGCGACGAATATGGCGGTGGTGACCGGGGGCGATCGCACCGACATTCAGTTTGCAGCTTTAGAAACCTCTACCCAATGCCTGGTGCTGACGGGGCAAATTCCGCCGTCCCCAGAGATTTTGGAGCGGGCCTCAGACCTGGAGGTGCCCATTGTGTCGGTGGACTCTGACACCCTGTCTACCGTGGAGCGCATTGACGAGCTATTTGGCCAGGTACGCCTGCACGAACCGATTAAGGTGCAGTGCATTCAAGAGCTAGTGGCCACCCACTTCGATATCGATCGCCTGCTGCACCTGCTCGATCTCAAACTGCCGGTGTCGGCAACCTAAGATCGGCTGGCCTGGCAGGGCAAACGCATACTCGTAGATGAGAGATACTTCAGGATAGATGTTGAGGCAGGACATCCTATGAGTACCTCTGGGTCTGAGTCAGGGACGTTGCTAGCGCACTTTGAAACGCTAGAAGACCCGC